>ENA-UPTF01000113-UPTF01000113.1-marine-metagenome-genome-assembly--contig:-NODE-113-length-55426-cov-3.929683_pt1 | contig 55426 bp, 60 predicted proteins | sample MGYA00238166_ERZ767019 | MGnify/ENA primary metagenome ERZ767019 (study PRJEB28930, sample SAMN06266391) | marine metagenome | isolation source: Sea water from 250 m depth | place: Atlantic Ocean | study... | reverse complement strand
TCTGGAGGCCGCGAGAGAACAGCAGGGACGTGAAGAAGCGAGAATCAAAGAAATCGACTCAATGCTTCGTACGGCAATTATTGCAGACGGAAGTGGAAAGGGCACGAAAAGTGCTAGGGTAGGAGCAACCATAAGGGTAGAGGAAGTTTCCAAAAAGAAAAAATCAAAATACACTTTGGTTAGTCCCTCAGAAGCCAATCCCTTGGAGGGAAAAATCTCTGACGCATCCCCTTTGGGCAAAGCGTTTATCGGCAAAAGAGCAGGACAGTTGGCAGTTGCTGATACCCCAAAAGGAAGCACAACTTTCAAAATAATAGATATATCGTAATTATACTTGTGTAGGTTTTCTCCGATCCTGGCTCATAGAACAACGCGGACACGTTCCAATCTCAAGAGATATTTTCATCGTTCTGACCCAATCGCAGTGATATGACTGTGCTACTCTTTAGCCCACTTAGACCCATACATTTGTCATTTTATTGGAGAAGTAGACCCTAACTATGACCGTTCAAGCCAACGCCTCAGATACCCAACAATTAGTAGAAGAACTCACTTCACACGTTCAGGGAGAAGTGAGATTTGACAAAATGTCTAGGGCTCTTTGGAGTACAGACGCAAGTATTTACCAGATTGAACCAGTAGGCGTTGTACTACCAAAATCCAATGATGACGTTATCGCAGTACTGGAAACTGCTCATAAATACGGAGTTTCTGTGCTACCACGAGGAGGTGGCACCAGCCTAGCCGGCCAAACAGTGGGAGAATCTATAATTTTAGATTTTTCAAGATATATGAGAGATGTTGTCGAAATCAACGCAGATGAAGGCTGGGTCCGTACTCAACCGGGCATCATTCTCGATGAGCTGAACCGAATACTTGCTCCACATAACGTTCTCTTTGCGCCTGATCCAAGCACAAGTAGCAGAGGAAATGTAGGTGGGGCGCTGGGAAATAACTCGTGTGGAGCCCACTCTATTATGTGGGGAAAAACAGTTGATAATGTTCATGAGCTTGATGTTATTCTCTCAAACGGGGACACGGCGACATTTGGCCAATTAACTGGAGATTCTCTTGAAGCAAAAATGCGCGGAAGCGCTTTTGAAGGCGACATATATAGGTCACTCTTTGAAATTGGAGAGGCTAACAGGGACGAGGTTCTCTCACGATATCCTAAAATACAAAGGCGTGTCTCTGGCTATAACTTGGATGAATTTGTAGGTGGAAACAATTTCAACATGGCCAGGTTTGTGGTCGGTTCCGAAGGTACATTGGTTACGATCACGGAGGCTAAATTAAGAGTCGTTCCAACCCCAAAATATAAAGGTTTGGCAGTACTACACTGTTTGGAATTGATAGAATCGATGGAAGCCACTGTAGCGGCCTTGGACTTAGATCCATCTGCAATTGAACTGATAGGAAGCATGATTATCCGTCAGGCCCAATCCAACCTCGCCTATTCGAGAATTACTGACTTTATAGAAGGTCAACCTGAGGCTTTATTAGCCATTGAATTAGTTGCTGACTCAGAGAACGAATTAGAGCACAAATTTAATTTGCTTAAGGCAAAGATGACTGGAGGTGGATGGGGATATTCGCTGGTCTGGATGACCGACTCCTCAGACCAGGAAAAGGTATGGGATGTAAGAAAAGCAGGCCTTGGTTTGATGATGAATGTTCCAGGCGATGCCAAGCCTCTTCCGTTCGTTGAAGATACTGCCGTATCCCCTGATGTACTCCCTGAGTTTGTCCGAAGATTCGACTCAATAGTCAGAAAGCATGGCACGGAAGCAGGATACTACGGTCACGCTAGCGTAGGATGCCTCCATATTCGACCACTCATCAATCTAAAAAACCAAGAAGGTATAGATCGTATGGTCGCAATTTCTGATGAAATAAGTGACCTGGTCCTAGAATTTGGCGGATCAATGAGTGGAGAACATGGCGATGGTTTAGTCCGAAGTGGCTACAACGAGAAAATGTTCGGAAGTCAAATCTATCAAGCCTTCAGAGATGTTAAAAACACTTTCGATCCCAAGAGAATAATGAACCCTGGGAAGATAGTGGACTCACCACCAATGACCGAAAACCTTCGCTATGGAACGACATATAGAACATTGTCTCCTGAAACAGGTTTCGAATTCTCAGAGGAAGGAAACTTCGCAACAGCAATAGAAATGTGCAATGGCCAAGGTGCCTGTAGAAAAGTACATGGCGGTACTATGTGCCCTTCTTATATGGCAACTCGCGATGAAGAACACTCTACAAGAGGACGTGCAAACGCTTTAAGAGCCGCTATGTCCGGGGCCATTCCTACTGACATGTTAACTAGTGACAGGCTCTACCAAGTTATGGACTTATGCCTTGAATGCAAGGCTTGCAAAGCGGAATGTCCTTCAAATGTGGATATGGCGAAATTGAAGTACGAGTTTTTGAACATCTATCATTCGGAAAATGGTTACAAACTAAATAACAGGTTTTTTGGGAATGTGGATCTACTAAGCAAGATCGGCTCTTTTTTTGCGCCAATTTCAAACTGGGTTATGAACACTTCACTTTCCAAACAAATGTTGGAAAAAACAATTGGAATAGATAAAAGGAGACACCTACCAAACTTTGCTCCACAAACTTTTCAGCAATGGTTCCGGTCACGGGACGGCAAAACAATTCCAAAAACCCCCAAAGGTTTGGTTGTTCTATTTCCAGATACTACAACCAATTACAATCACCCAGAACTGGGAATTGCCACCGTAAATATTATCGAAAAGTTAGGATACAAGGTGATACTGCCAGACTCCCGTTGCTGTGGAAGACCCATGTTATCCAATGGAATGATGTCTCATGCAAAATCAAATGTAGATTTCAACATTTCCTCTATTTACCCCTACATAGAGATGGGAGCCAAACTAGTAGGAATAGAACCCAGCTGTGTTCTTGGCTTTATCAGTGACTTCACTGACCTCGCCTCGGAGCCGGAAAAAGCGAAAGAGATATCCAAAAACACTATGCTGATAGAAGATTTCTTTCTATACGCGATCAAGAAAGAAGAGCAATTCCAATTCTCCAATCCTCCTCAAGGACAGAAAGTCGCATTTCATGGTCACTGCCATCAGAAAGCTCTCGTGGGAACAACCTCTGCGATGGAGGTATTGAAAACAATACCAGGTGTGGAATCCATGGAAATAAAATCAGGTTGCTGTGGAATGGCAGGGTCATTCGGCTTTTATAAAGATCACTTTGACATCTCCATGCAAATAGGGGAAGACACTCTTTTCCCAGCAATCAGAAAAGAAAATGAAGACGTTATAATTGTGAGTGAAGGTGTCTCCTGCAGGCAACAGATTCAACAGGGAACAAAGAGGGAAACCAAACACCTTGTTGAGCTACTATCAGAGTATATTTAACTCCTAAAGATATTTACACAGGTCCCTGCTCTGGAATAATTCTGTCTATGCTAACAGCCCTGTAACTCCTCGTAGATCTTATTCTCAGATTTTCTCCTATCATTAAAATCCCAAAGGTGTATGGATCCACTTCTACTCGCTTTGATGATATATAAATGACGGTTTTATCATTGTCGTCCAATACTTCCTTTCCCTCCAGAAGTCCCTCTATGTGTATATATGGCGGACACGAATCAACAAATGAAATCATCGCTTGAATGAATTTGATAAATGGGAACATAACGAAATCGAAGAATGACATATCTGAAATATACAGCCTCAATTACAATTTAAAACACACTTTTAAATCTTTCCTTTTTAGATCTCTAAGACTGGAAACTAATAAGTCAATTTTATTGTCTCGCTATAATTTAACTTCACGTGAGCAATAATATCTCAAGTGAAGTAAAGTTCTAGAGTCACATTAACTGCTTAAATAATAAATCAATGGGCTGGAGAAAAGAAAATATGAAAGTCGGTTTTATTGGTGTAGGTTTCATGGGACAACATATGGCTAAACACATCTTAGATGGAGGGCACGACCTGACGATCTACGATATTTCTGAAACTGCCGCTGAAGACTTAATTACAGCAGGGGCTAAATGGGCACCCAGTCCTAGTGAAGTTGCTACTGTCAGCGAAGTTATATTCACTTCCCTGCCGACGCCACAAGATGTTGAACAAGTTGTGATGGGGGAGGGGGGCATATTGGCTGGTGCATTAGAAGGAACAACATTTTTTGATTTAAGCACTACTGATCCTGAGACAATAGCTCGTATTTCCAATGCGGCCGCCCAAAAAGGTATGAGCGTTCTTGATGCACCTGTGAGTGGTGGAACTATTGGCGCTGAGCAAGGAACATTATGTGTAATGGTGGGAGGAGACAAAAATAAATACGATGATTACAAATCTGTACTAGACCTCATAGGAAATCAGGTCGTGTACTGTGGCAATTTGGGTGCGGGCGCTGTCTGCAAGATTGTTAATAACTTAATCGGAATGACTCTAGGAGTTGTATTATCAGAGGCTTTCAGTCTTGGAGTAAAGGCCGGAGTAGACCCAATGACCCTTTACAATGCTGTCTCAATGAGCTCAGGAGAAACAAGGCAAATGCACACATTCCCAACTGGGCTATTTGAAGGCAATTTCGAACCTGGGTTCAAACTAGATCTGGGTTCAAAAGATGTCGGCCTAGCCACAAATTTGGGTAGAAGCTTAAGAGTTCCGATGGATGTGTCAAATCTAATTCAACAGAAATATGTTGAGGCGCAAAACAAGGGTTGGGGAGGCCAATCAACAGTAGCGATTGCCAAGTTACAAGAAGAACGCGCTGGCGTAGAAATTAGACAAGTTGACTAACTCCAGATCAGCCAGACCTCAAAGAAATGTCCAGACGCACACTCTTGCCAACGGATTGACCATCATAACTGAGGAAATTCCTTACGTAGAATCAATTGCTATAAATGTTGGGGTCAGGTGTGGTTCAAGACATGAGCCTCCTGGACTAGAAGGAATGGCCCACCTGATTGAGCACATGTTGTTCAAGGGAACGGAAAGCGTCCCGGACCCTTCTAAAATAAGTGAAATAATAGAAATGAGTGGAGGGTCTCTTAACGCCGCAACCGATTATGAAACCACTATATATTGGTGTCGCTCACTAGCAGAAAAAACCCAAGAAAGTATTCAACTGCTTTTGCAATTGATCACAGAACCTCTCCTCAAACCTGTCGACCTAGAATTGGAACGCCAAGTCATTATTGAAGAAATTAACAGCGTTGGTGATTACCCAAATTCACGAGCGGAAGTAATGCTTGACGAGCTAATGTGGCCTGGAACCTCTCTGGGAAGAGATATCGCCGGAACTATTGAGTCAGTATCGCAACTAACTCATGAATCTCTCGTCGAATTCATGCAAAATAAATACAGCTCTAATAACCTGGTAGTCAGCGTAGCAGGCAAATTGAATCACAATGAAATAATTGAGTTCGTGCAACCTCTGACGGAATCACTGAATGGTAGCGTGTCCAATGCTTTTGATGACGTGAATTATGTGGCGAATAAACCTCGATTCATAAGTGAAGAAAGAGCATTGGAGCAGTCACATATATCGATAGGGTTCCCAGGAGCAAGCCGGCACAGTAAATCTCGCTATGCTCTAGACCTTCTTATAGCGATACTTGGAGAAGGTATGAGCAGTCGATTGTTTCAAGAAATTCGGGAAAAACGAGGACTAGCCTACGATATAGGTGCTGGCGTCAGTCACCATACAGACACTGGAGCGATAAATATATACGCAGCGGTAGACAAAAATAAATATGAAACGGCTATTCACCTGATATCTAAAGAGTTACAAGAAATAAAAACCAATACTAATATCGAAGAACTTGACAAAGTAAAGTCACTATTTACAGGGCGCCTGAAGTTAAACAGGGAAGATACGCGGTCAGTAGCAAACTGGAATTGCAATCAAACTCTCAATGAAGACCCGTTCCAGTCTACCAAAGACTATGTGAAGAAACTTACCGATGTAAGTTTAGATGAAATAATGAATGTTAGCTCTGAGTATCTCCTTGAAGAAAATATGAACATTGCCGTTGTAGGCCCTGCGGAATCTCATCATGACCCTCGGAGGTTTAAGTGAAACAATGTATTCCTTGACACTCTTACTAACGGATTGCTAATATTTTTTCCTGACCTAAAGGGCCTCCCAACCCGATATTCAAATAGAGTCCCTTTTCAGTTATAGGAGCGATGAGTTGCCACACGTAAAGTGTCTAAGGTGCCGTGAATGTGGAAGCGAGTACCCTATAGAGCCGCTTAACGCTTGCGAATTCTGCTTCGGCCCACTTGAGGTAGAGTACGACTATGAATCTATTTCAAAAGCCGTGAGCAGAGAATCTATTGCTGCTGGGCCAAACACAATGTGGAGATACCATGACTTCCTCCCTGTGGACAGAGAGTTAGCCATTGATATTTCAACTGGGTTTACTCCTCTGATTCATGCTAAAAATCTAGGAAGTCAGTTAGGCCTAGACAAACTTTATATAAAAAATGACAGTGTAAACCCGACCTACTCCTTCAAAGATCGTCCTGTATCCGTAACAACTACTAAGGCTCTGGAATTTGAGTTTGAAGTACTTGCATGCGTATCTACAGGTAATTTGATGGGGTCCGTTGCCGCTCATGGCGCAAAGGCTGGCATGAAAACCATGGTTTTTTATCCTGCTGACCTGGAACAGGGAAAAATCCAAGGGGCGGCAGTCTATGGTCCGACTATGGTAGCTGTCACAGGCAATTATGATCATGCCAATAGATTTTGTAGTGAACTAGCGGATAATCACCGCTGGGCTTTCGTAAATATCAATATGAGACCGTTTTATGCTGAAGGTAGCAAGACACTAGGATATGAAGTAGCAGAGCAACTTGGTTGGAAGGCTCCAGATCATTGTGTGGTCCCCGGGGCATCTGGAGAGCTTCACACAAAAATATGGAAGGGCCTTCAAGAATTTAACGACATAGGTTTGATAAAAAACCTCAAAACAAAGATGCACCTTGCTCAACCAGAAGGTTGTTCCCCTATTGTTGGTGCTTTTGAAACAGGAAGCGACCATGTTACGCCAGTCAGGCCAGAGACACTGGCAAAATCACTGGCAATCGGCAATCCTGCAGCGGGACCATACTCCCTAGAAGTCTTGAAAGAAACAGATGGAACAGGTGTTTACGCAGAAGAAAATACTATAATAGATGGAATAAAACTACTCGCTGAAACCGAAGGTATATTCACCGAAACAGCTGGAGGAGTAGTTATATCCAGTCTAAAAAAACTAGTAGAGCAGGGAAAAATTAAGAGAGATGAAGTTACCGTTGCATATGTGACGGGAAATGGTCTGAAAACTATGGAAGCGATGGGAGACTTTGTAGAACCTATTCAAACCACTCCTGACTACGAGACGTTTCAAACCGCCTTGGCAGCAGCCCAAAAATCCTAGGATATATCCGAATGTCTACCAAAAGAGTGCGATTTACATTTCCTTCCGAGTTGATAAAAGAACCCGTTATCTACAAACTAGGTATTGATTTTGAAATCGTCACCAACATAAGAAGAGCGGATGTACGGGACTCAATGGGTTGGGTAGTCTTAGAATTAGAGGGTGACGACGAAATCATTAAGAACGGGTTGGACTGGGTAGCTTCAACCGGTGTACGCGTGGACCCAGTTGGTGGAGACATAATAGAAGGTTAGTTCTAGATCTCAATAATACGTAGATCTCAGTAAAGAGGATAATAAAATGAGTGCTATCGTCAGGATTCCAACACCGCTTCGTAAGGTTACCAATGGAGAGGATAAAGCCTCTGTAGACGCTGGAACTATGGTAGAAGTTGTAAAGTCACTAGAGGTACAGTTCCCTGGGCTTAAAGCTCGTATATGTGACGATGATGGCGAACTAAGGAGTTTTGTCAACGTCTATATTAACGGAGAAGATGTCCGTTTCTTGGACGGAATGAACAGCTCGGTATCATCTGGAGATGAAGTTAGCATCGTACCAGCTGTGGCAGGGGGATTCTAACTATAAAATTAACTTCATAGTTATCCGGTTATCCCAGATGACTTCAACCATTTTTCTCTTTCGTTGGCACGTACAGTTTCATTTGAGACACGATAATTTTCCCAAAATTTCTTTCTGTAAACTGGAAAACAATCTGCTTCTATAGCAGTTCTCATCTCTTCCATTAACCTGATTACAAACCTTAAATTGTGTATTGTGGCCAAACGATATGCAAGATACTCCTTGGCCCGAAATAGGTGATGGATGTAGGCAGCGGAAAACTTACTACATGCGTAACAGTCACAATCAACGTCAAATGGGTCGTTAATATTTTTGAATCTTGCTGAGGTGATATTGAATCTACCCTTCTTCGTATAAAGAGCACCATTACGAGCAACTCGGCTAGGAAGGACACAATCAAACATATCCACTCCTCTAGCCACACATTCAACCAAATCTTCTGGGGAGCCCACACCCATAAGATATCTTGGTTTGTTTTTTGGCAATCGATCAGCGGTGAATCCAGCTGTTTCGTATAGCTGGCTTTTTGATTCTCCGACGCTCAATCCTCCAATAGAGTACCCTGGCATGTCCAAAGATATCATCTGATCAATTGATTCCTTACGCAGATCCTTAAAGATACCCCCTTGGACAATACCAAAAAGAAATTGGTTCCTAGATCTGCAAGCGTCCTTACATCTCTGTACCCAGTCGAATGTGGTTAGTATTCCGTCAGATACAGAATCATGAGTCGCATCAGAAGGAAGACACACATCCAGTGGCATAGCTATATCTGAACCAAGATTGGCTTGAATTTGCATGATCGATTCCGGACTCAATGTGTGAGTACTTCCGTCTATGTGAGACCTGAAAGTAATTCCGTTTTTATGTAAATTTCTCAAATGTTTCAAACTAAAGCCCTGGAATCCGCCACTATCTGTCAGGATTGGTCCGTCCCAACCCATAAACTTGTGAAGGCCACCCAAGCCATGTATCAACTCATCTCCTGGTCTCAGGTAGAGATGATATGCGTTTCCCAATACCACTCTGGCACCCAATTCCTTCAGATCATGTGGGTCTAGAGCTTTAACGGAACCTTGGGTGGCCACAGGCATGAACACAGGAGTTTCTACTGTGCCATGGTCAGTTTTTATAATTCCAGATCTAGCAGATCCGGAATGAGAATTAATTCTAAAAAACCCATTTTTTACCAAGTTAATACGTCCCTGTAAAAGTAAAAGTCGAAGGCCAAGCTCCCTGCAATATCAACTGTATCCCCATTATCATCACTACCACTAATAGTATTCTGAGAATAATAACTCCCTTAATGACCTCTACCAACCGCGCACCAATTTGGCCTCCTATGATCAAGCCCAAGCCGGACCATACGAGTGCAGGATACCAATCTACATGACCGAGATACACATGAACCAAAGCACCTACTGTGGCATAAATAGAGAGAGAGAATATAGATGTCGCGACCGCTACATGAACAGGAAATCCAAAAACGGATACTAAAATAGGTGTTCTAAGGAATCCTCCTCCTGTCCCAAAAAAGCTGGAAATAAATCCCAGCAACAGATTAAAAAAAGCGGAAAGCGACTCATTGAAACGATATTTATATGTATTCCCTCTTCTTGTAACAATATTTCTATCAGTGAGAGTGAAATCCAACCAAGATGGAACTCTATTTATCGTATCGAACTCCTGATCAGACTCAGATGAATCGGACACAGATTCATCTTCTCTATATTGTGGCCTTAGAAGAATGATGAGAGCCAATAATAGCAACAGAAACCCAAATAATATTTTAAAAAGTGTTGTAGAGGCTGAATCCAAAACCATAGGAGCAATTATTGACCCTGGGACAGCTGACAAAGCGAATACCCATCCACTCCTTATATCCACAAGGCCTCTTCTTTTATAGGCGACAGTACCTGACACACTGTTTATTGACACCAAAGCGAGGGATGTCCCAGCAGCAACTGTAGGTTCTACTCCAAAAAATATCATCAGAGCAGGCGCTAAAATCACTCCGCCTCCAGCTCCAACTAAGATTCCATAAACCCCTGTGCCAACACCGAGGACTAAATATGGTATGGCCTCATATAGACCGTCCAATTAACAGCCTTGCCCTAACTCTTCCGCCTTACCATCATCTGTTAGTATCGAATCCAACGCTTCGGCAACATAATTGTCAGGAACGCGATTATTGGTAACGGCATTACCTATGCCATCGAGCAACACCCAATTGATTTGCCCCCTAGAAGTTTTCTTATCAGACCTCATAGCCTCTAATATGTCAGAAGAATTAAGACCTTGGGCTTTTATAGGTAACCCGTAGCTGGCTAAGATCAATCTTTGTCTTTTAACTTCAGACTCGTCTAACAGACCCATCGAGCGACTTATGGATGCAGCAGCCATCATCCCTACGCTCACAGCTTCCCCATGAAGATACTGAGTATATTGAGTAGTTGATTCGATGGCATGGCCAATCGTATGCCCATAATTCAGCAGGATTCGAATGCCAAGTGTCTCCCTTTCATCCTGAGATACGATGTTAGCCTTGATAGCAACACTATCTCTTATTATCTGGGTTGCTATCTCTGGGTCGAGAGATTTTATTTTTCCTGTGTTTTTCTCAAAAATGGCTAGCAATTCTTTATCTAAAATTAGTCCGTGTTTTATAGCTTCCGCCCAACCGGATGATAATTCGCGATCAGGTAAAGTACTGAGAGTTCTAACATCAGATAACACGAACTGCGGTTGATAAAATGCCCCTACGAGGTTCTTACCTTGCGGTAAATCTACCGCCACTTTACCTCCTATTGCCGCATCCATCATTGCTAGCAAAGTGGTAGGTACTTGGGCAAATGGCATTCCACGCAGATATGTTGCCGCAACAAAGCCAGCCAAGTCTCCTACTACTCCTCCACCAACGGCCACAATCATGTGTCCTCTCTCAGCCTTTCTGTCGGCAAGCCATTTGTAAACATGCTGAACGGTTTCAAGATTCTTATTTGATTCACCTGAAGGAATCATAAATATGTGCGCAGGAATGGCCTCAGCTTCCAGAGCAATTTGAACCATCCTAGCGTGTTCTGAAACACGATCATCTGAAATGACATATACCACCGGTGGAGTAAAAAGAGACTTTATCCTCTCCCCGATTTCTTCGATTATCCCCCAACCAACCCAAATTGGGTGATCTCCACTTGAAGCCGTCACTCTAGCCGCCAAATCACCATATTCTTCTGTTCTCATAATTCAAGGACCTTAGCAATTTCAATCGCTACCATTTTAGGAGACTTATCTTCCGTATCAACCAGTAAATCAGCCTGATTATAAGAGTCCCTTCTTATGTCCAGTAAGTCCCGAATTCTTTCAGTTTTATCATCGGAATAGAGCATCGGTCTATCTGCTTTGCCTCCCGCTATGTTTGAATGATCAGAGATACGTTTAGACAGGGTTTCAACACTTGCTAAGAGACAAACAATTTTGCCAGTACGCTTCATTATTTTCACATTTTGAGGAATGGTAGGAACCCCACCACCAGTAGACACAATCTGACCATACTTTCCTGAAATTTGGGTTAACAAACCGGTTTCAAAACCCCTAAACCCCACTTCTCCGTGCTCTTCAAATATGTCCGGAATAGTCTGTTCATGCAACTTCTCAATCTCTGAATCCATATCGACGAATTCTCTTTCTAAAAGAATTGCTAATTCTCTACCTGAGGTAGATTTACCTGAACCCGAAAACCCTGTGATATATACATTGTTATTCATGATTATTTGGCATCCAAATTAACACATAATACGTAGAGAATCGCAGTGGAAAACTACTAACCAGTCTACAACAAACAATTCATAATAGTGTCATTGACCGGACACGCACATAATTCTATTGAGGATATACAAATGAGGATAGATGGTAGGAATGATAATGAACTTCGCGCCGTCGACATACAGCAAGGACCCATGGATTATGCTGATGGCTGCGTAATTATATCTACCGGAAATACGAAAGTACTGTGCTCCGCCAGTGTAGATGAAAGAGTCCCCGGTTTTTTGTCTGGAACTGGGCAAGGCTGGATAACCGCAGAATATTCGATGTTGCCTGGGTCAACAGTTCCGCGTAGTTCGAGAGAAAACAGGAGAAGGGGAAGATCCCAAGAGATACAAAGACTAATTGGAAGATCGCTTCGTGCAGGAGCCGATTTACCCAAACTTGGGGAACGGACGGTGACCATTGACTGTGATGTTCTCCAAGCGGATGGAGGTACCCGCACAGCTTCAATAACTGGGGGTTACGTAGCCCTTCACCTTGCGATACAAGAACTGGTGCGAAAAGGAATACTTCCCGATACTTCTATGCTGAAGAACGTGGCAGCAACAAGTGTTGGTACATACGGTGACAAAGTATTGCTTGACCTGTGTTACGAAGAAGATTCTACAGCAGGGGCCGACTTCAATATTGTTATGGCTGAAGACGGGGAATTTATAGAGATCCAGGGGGGAGCTGAAGAAAGTAGGTTCAATAGAAATACACTTGAAAAAGTACTAGATCTAGCTGAGATAGGGATTACAAAACTGTTTGCAGTCCAAAACAAAATAATACCCGGCATGTAACCAAGATTTGTTCATACACCAGCTTATTCCCCAACGGAATAGATTATTTTAATCGTGAAAACAACAAACAATTGTCGTGAATCAATGTCTCATAATAGGGTCATTAGATGATAAAAATTCTTGGGTACATAGTAATAGCCTTCCTGTCAGCACTGGTAATCGGAAGTATCTATATATCGACAACAAGACAAAATGAACCTCTGACTGAAGGCAGCCCAGAAAGAACCGTCCAAATTTATATAGATAACATCTTGAACGACAGGTCTATCGAGGCATATGAATTAATAGCAAAAGAGTTGCGAGATAATTGCCGTTATAGTGAATTCATCAACACATCCTCACTATCTTATGACCCATATGAGGTGGAAACCATCACCCTAGTAAAATCAGAAATCATAAACGACGAAGCGATAGTAACTGTCGAAAAATCGACGATAGAAACATCGATACCTTTGGAATCGACTGAACGAAAAAGTAGGCAGACATACATCCTGGTAAAAGAAGATTTGGAATGGAAGATTTTAGAGACGTCTTTCCCCATACATTGTGCAAAGGATTCAAAAATACGGTAGTCAACGGGCTCAATCTGTAGAAGATGAGGTGGCTTAATTGATAGGTTTTTTCGAATTATTACCATTTCTGGTGCTAGTCAGTGTAGCCATTACATCGATATACCTCATATTTGCTAACAAAGATAAAGGGCCAAGTGAACAAACTGGAAAAATCCTACAAAGGTTATATTTCTATCTAGTCTCTTTCGTTTCACTGATGATGATCGGAAGTGGTTCCACTCTTCTAATTCAATTCGTTCTCCAAGAATTACTTTCAGAAAATATTATGTCTTCGGGACCTGATAAAGTGGCTCTTGGAACTGCACTAGTTGTTGTGGGAGCTCCTCTTTGGATTCTCCACTGGAGAATAATTGACAAGCAGTTACAAAGAAATCCCTGGGCGATATCATCCCAAATAAGAAAAATATATAAATTTTTGACCCTAGCTGTATCGATCAGCATTCTAGCCCATTCCGTCACAGGAATAATTCAGTTTCTTTTAGACACAAAAGACTCTTCATGGTACCAATTGGCAACCTTGATTCCTTTCACTATCATTTGGATCTTTCACTGGCGTATTAGTGACCAAAAAGAAAGTTCATATCTGAAGCCAATCATTCGTGATATTTATGTATATTTCGCAAGTCTGATTGGATTAATAATGGCCGCAAACGGACTCGGCTCCATTCTTCATCATCTCTTTGACTATTCTTATCAATCTATAGCTGGTGTCAAAACTATAATAGAACCCCAAAATGGCATCTTCTCTGAAAACGTTCGCGATAATCTTTCTATTGCCATTACTGGCGTAGTTTTATGGAGCCTGCATTGGCTAGTACTAGAGAACCAAAAACACACTAGCAGATTAAAATCGGCATATATATACTGCTGCGCTATTATTGGCGGAGGGGTAACAAGTATTGTTGGCATATTACTAATACTGTTCACGTTTTTGGCAGTTATATTTAGCGTTCAAAATGATCCGGGAGACATTGGCCCAGTCCCAAATGGACTAACCTTACTTATAGTTGGAATAACTATATTTGCCTACCATAGCTATATTATTAAGTCTCCAAATAGACCTGAAATACAAGAACAGAATGGTTCCCAAGTTTTAGATTATTCATTTTCATTCATTGGCCTCATTACATCGTCGATAGGAATAGCAATACTGACTAATCTTGTACTTACCTCACTCACTGGTAGTAATAATGAGTTAGCTACTGAAGAAGACTCCTGGAGAGTCTCAGCGGCAATTGGTATAGCAAATTTATTCTTGGGTGCTTCCTTATGGTGGTATACATGGCGATACCGAATACCCAACCTGACCTCCGTAAAAGGGGAAACCAAAATTATTTTTTTTACCGGTGTGGTTGGTCTGGGAATACTCGTGTCCGTCCCTTCTATCGCATCGATAATATTCTTCCTCATTAAATTTCTTTTGTCAGAAGACTCAATCATGTCTGCCATAAGATCTTCTCGTGTTCCTCTGTCAGTCATTGCCGCCACATCTGTCATAGTTCCATATCATTGGCTAAATTTAAGAAAGGAGAGGGAAAACTTAGCTACATTGCCGGAAGAGGATAGATATAACCAAGTGAAAAACGTAACCGTGTTCACGCCGTCTAACAGTGAATTCTTCATAGCGGCTCTAGAAGAAAATCTAGGATACAAAGTCTCCTACGTTGAATGGGCTGATCCGGGTTCCGAGAATTTGGTGCTAGAAGAGGATTCAACAGAAGAAATCGCTGAAAGGGTACAAACCAGCAATGGAGAATTTGTAGTAGTCCTTCCTGAACCAGGTGGTGTGCGAATTTATTCACATCACTAGACAATTTTTCAATCATAAAAAACATATAAGGTAAGTAACTCATGACATCTATACACGTACTCGGCGCCGGAACACCAACTCCAACTCCCACCCGATTTGGATCCTCATTCGCGATAAAAATTAGTGACGATCAGATAATGCTTGACTGCGGACCGGCAACTACGCACAAGCTAGTAAAAGCTGGGTTATGGCCAACAGATATAAATCACTTATTTTTTACTCATCATCATTTTGATCACGACATAGACTATCCCTGTTTTCTGCTATGTAGATGGGATCAAAGCGTTGGGAAAGAGGATGTTTTAAAAGTCTTTGGCCCCACACTTACAGAAAAAATCACGCATGGCATTCTGGATGAAAAAGATGGGCTATTTGCTCATGACTGGATAGCGAGAGTAAATCACCCCTTAAGTCAAAAGATACATGTGAACAGGGGGGGCACACTTCCTAGAAAACCCCCAAACGTAATCGCGAAAGACGTTGGTCCTGGAAAAGTTTATACAGCCAAAGATTGGGAAGTTTATGCTGCTCCGGGAGAGCACGTCCAACCCTATTTGGACTCCCTCGCTTATAGATTTGAAACCCCCGATGGAAGCATAGTTTTTACCGGAGACACCCAGCCTTGCGACTCAGTCACAAACCTAGCAAACAATGCTGACATGATGCTTTGTATGTGCTGGGATGAACAATCAGTCATGGATGAAACTGGAGAGTCGAGTGGTCAGTGCGGGACGGAGGGAGCAGCTGCCATGGCTCAAGAAGCTGGAGTTAAACGACTAGTTCTGGTCCATATAGGACCACATCTATCCCAGCAAGAAGTAAAAGACAGAACCATTCAAGATCTAAGAAATATCTACGATGGGGAAATCCTGTTTTCAGATGAGCTCATGACTATAGATCTCTAATCCGGTAAGGTACTTGCAAACCCACAATTACTCTGGGGGCGGATCTACTAGTTTATCTGGCCCCCAGTTAGCACGAAGTGCCTCCATAAGTACAAAATCTTGCCCACCTCTTCTGACCGGCCGCACCTCTACGAATCCTGATTTTGTGAATGAGGCCTGAGCACGATAGTTCCAGGCCAAAGTATGAAGGTACACCCTTTTCAATTCCAAAGTTGTAAAAAGATAATTTAACAGTGTGACAACTATGTCAGTTCCGTACCCATTCCCCCAATAATCTTTATCCCCAATCATTATGCCTAGTTCAGCCTCGGCGTTCCTTTGGTTGAAGTCATAGTACATGACATTCCCAATATGTAGACCATCCAAAGTATCGACCGCCAAGCGCTTTGAACGATAACTTTGAAATTGCATCTCTTCACTTGTATATCGGAAAAAATCCTCGTACGACATAGTAAGAGGTCTCGTCGCATCCAGACGAGATAGCTCCTCATCTACTCTCCAAGAGTACTCATCAGGAATATCTTCTGTTCGCTTCTCTCTGATTCGAACGAGAGTTCCAGTAATATCTACCTCAGGAAGTTCCTTTTGGTCTTCTCTTGACCAGGGAAAGGCCTTTTTGAACAATTTCTACCTCGTTATCATAAGTTAGCATCGATGGAATATTTGACCCACTAATCCACTGTACGACATCAAACTCTTTATCATGTAGCGAAAAATCGCCCCCTATCGGGTGCATAAGAAAGTAATACACCCTTTTCAACGCTTTCCCGCCAACTCTGCCATTGAGCACATCGTACTCTATGAACCCAATGTAATCTAATATTTCTACTTTAAGTCCAGTTTCCTCTTCCACTTCCCTACAAGCTGTTTGTTCTAAGGTCTCTCCATATTCAGGAGTTCCTTTGGGTAGGTTATGCGATAGGGGTTCTTCCCGTGAGCAAACTACAACCTGAAGTCCGTTCTCGCAAACTTTATGTACAACGCCTCCTGCGGAAACAAGGCCACTAAACATTGTCTCTGGAATCATCGTTCTTCCTAGTCAGAATTTATTCAAGATTACGTTCACCATATTACTAGTATTAAGAACTGTGTTCCAAATGTAAATTTGCAGTATATTTAGGAAATACTTGAAGTATCTCGCTACATACGTGTACTATCGAAGTGAGTTTTTTTACACAGTCCTTTAAGTCGGTCCAAGAGAGTCTGGCAAGGAAAGTGCAGATGTCGCGGCGTTTTATATCACGCCTCAGCTGCAACGACCTCTTGTCCAGAAAAACAGGAGGTTTGTACTGATCATGTACTCCTTTAGAATCGAGATTACCCCTCTCTTCTTGATGGCGCGTTTATGCCGTTGATCGAGAAACGTATACAGAATCCAGTGCAAATTGAAAGGGCATTGACACGTATTTCTCACGAGATTCTTGAGAGAAACGGCGGCGGTGACAATGTTGTTCTAGTTGGGATGCATTCAAGAGGAGTCCCACTTGCTCAACGAATATCTACAGCTATAGAACGCTTTGAGGGAATAAAAGTTCCTGTGGGTAAATTAGATATTGGTATGTATAGAGACGACATATCTGAAAAGGGTAGTCCATTGATGAAACCAACGGATATACCTTCCGACATCAATGGCAAAACTGTAGTGATCATTGACGATGTTCTTTACACAGGTAGATCTATCAGGGCCGCGATGGATGCTATAAGTGATTTCGGGCGACCAAGTCAGATGCAACTTGGAGTCCTGGTCGACAGAGGTCACAGAGAACTGCCAATAAGAGCCGACTATGTTGGAAAAAACGTGCCAACTGCCAAGGACGAAGACGTACAGGTAAGGCTTATGGAAATAGACGGCGCAGATGAAATAGTAATCACTACTAATAATAACGACATGGGAGACAAGACTTGACCTTAGAAACTGCTTCCCAACAATCTTTTGGCCAAAAACATGTTCTCGACCTAGATAGCTTCACAAGTCAAGATATTACTCATGTTTTGGACAATACATTGGCGATGGAACAAGTTTTGGATCGGGAAATCAGAAAAGTGCCCGCACTTCGAGGCAAAACAGTTGTCACCTTATTCTATGAGTCCAGTACTCGAACGAGGGTATCCTTTGAGCAAGCTGCGAAGATTCTGAGTGCTGACGTTATAAATGTTTCAAGTAGCGGAAGCAGTACCAAAAAAGGGGAGTCTCTTTACAACACAGCATTGACGATACAGGCAATGCAGGCTGACATTATCGTTATCAGACATCCTCACTCAGGTGCTCCTCATTTTCTCGCACGCCAATTAAGATCCAAAGTTATAAATGCTGGGGATGGAACTCATGCCCATCCCACACAAAGTCTGCTAGATCTATACACAATCAGAAAGAATATAGGAACCATTGAGGGGAAAAAAATTGTCATCATAGGGGATATTATGTATTCCAGGGTGGCTCGCTCAAATTTATGGGGACTTACTAAAATGGGGGCACGCGTAGTTCTCTGTGGACCTCAAACTTTGATCCCAAATGATTTCCTGAATGGCCATCGAACAGAAGAGGGGCATCCCTTCGCTGCGGTAGAAATACAAACTGACCTGGACACTGCCCTAAAGGATGCCGATGTAATTATGGCCCTCAGGCTGCAACTAGAGAGACAGAAAGCGGGACATCTTCCTTCGCTTAGGGAATATTCTCAAACCTACGGACTAAACGCTCGTCGACTTGCAATTGCCAAAGATGGAGCATTAGTAATGCACCCCGGCCCCATGAACGAGGGCGTTGAAATAGAAACAGATATAGCCCATGGTGCCCAGTCGGTTATAGAAGAGCAAGTTAAAAGTGGAGTAGCAGTCCGGATGTCATTACTCTATTCGATGGCAGCTGGGCAAAACTTAGAAATTTAGTACTTTTTTAAACGGAGAATCAAATTGTCGAAATCAATTCTTATTAAGAGTGGAAGGATTATAGATCCTGCTTCTGACAGGGATGAAGTTGCCGATTTACTAATTGTCGATGGGAAAATTTCAGAAATCGGCCAAATCAACTCAAAAGATCAAAACGTAGAAGTTTATGATGCTAAAGGATTTGTAGTAACGCCTGGGTTTATTGATATCCACTGCCATCTAAGGGAACCAGGGGAAGAATACAAAGAGACTATTGCGACAGGAACTAAATCTGCAGCAGCAGGTGGTTTCACTACAGTTTGTGCCATGCCAAATACAAATCCACCAATGGACACAAAGTCAGTAGTAGATTTCGTGAAGAACAAAGCCTTAACAGAAGGGGTTATACGAGTTTTACCGATAGGCTGTGTGACAAAAAATAGTCACGGCAAGGAGTTGTCAGAAATGTCTGAACTCGCTGATGCCGGGGTAATAGGATTTAGTGATGATGGTAAGCCTGTATCCGATGCAAATTTAATGAGACAGGCCCTAACCTATAGTGCCGGTCTAGGGTTGCCAATAATCAACCATTGTGAGGTACCCGAGTTAGCAGACGGAGCGTCAATGAATGAAGGTTGGATTGCTACAAGACTGGGATTAAAAGGCATGCCTAATTCTGCTGAAGAGGTTATGGCAGCCAGAGACATATCTCTTTCTGAACTCACAGGAGGAAAAGTTCATTTAGCACACATAAGTACGGCGGGAACGCTAGATATGGTGAGAGAAGCCAAACGACGAGGAATCAATGTAACCTGTGAAGTAACCCCGCACCATCTCACCCTCACTGACGAGGCTGTACTATCAATTGGTGATGAAAGCACATCATTTGACCCTTTGACTGCAAATGCATACGACACCACTGCAAAGGTTAACCCACCACTACGAAATATCTCTGATATGTCCATTATGGCTAACGGAATCAATGACAACACCATAGATTTTATTGCTACTGATCATGCCCCACACAGCAGTGTTGACAAGATATGCACATTCCAGGAAGCAGCTTTTGGAATCAGCGTCCTCGAAACAGCTCTTGGGTCTGTACTATCCCTTTACCACAACAAAAAGGTAGAGTTAGGAACCCTCATAAAAAAGCTTACCTCCGATCCTGCATCATTCCTTGGAAGCAACCTCGGCACTTTGAAAATAGGTAGAACAGCAGATGTAACAGTTTTCGATCTCGACGAAACCTGGAGAGTTAATTCAAGTTTATTTTTTTCCAAAGGAAAAAACACTCCTCTGGACGGCACGTCATTAACCGGAAGAGTCAAGGCAACGTTTTACGGTGGAGAATATGTGTACCGAAACGACTAATTCATCGTCAAGTCAATTAATAAGAGGATAACTAAAATTGTCAAAAACAGCTTATCTAGTGTTAGAAGATGGATCTACATTCAGAGGTATCCCATTTGGTTCCGATAGCGCGGCTTACGGTGAAGTAGTTTTCAACACATCCATGACTGGGTACCAAGAAATGCTTACTGACCCATCTTACTCAGGACAAATTGTTGTACCCACCTACCCTATGATAGGTAACTATGGAATAACCAAAGAAGACAACGAGTCCAAAGAAATTCAAGTCTCAGGATTTGTAGTTAGACAGCAATGCCAGGAACCCAGCCATCGAGAGAGTTCATCCACCCTGGCCGACTTTTTACTTACACACGATATCCCAGGAATCAGCGAAATTGACACTCGAGCCGTCACGCGAAGAATAAGAACACATGGGGTAATGATGGGTGCATTAGCAATCAATATAAGTCCTGAAGAAGCCCTTTCTCAGCTCGAAAATGTGCCAGAATATGGAAATGTGAATTACGTTGATCAAGTAAGTGCCAGCAAGTCGTACAACTGGACTCAATCCCTAAAAAATATACCCTCAAAAACTCCGGACCTTAAAATTCTCGTGTCGGATTTTGGGCTTAAATACAACATACTCAGAATACTGAGGTCCAACGGGTGCACTGTGGAGGTATTCCCCTCTGACACAACGGCTGAAGAACTTCTGGAACAAAACCCTGATGGCATAATGCTGTCACCAGGTCCCGGTGACCCTGAACTACTTGGATATACGGTGAAAACTGTTAAGGATTTACTAGGACGAGTCCCAATAATGGGGATATGCCTAGGTAATCAGGTACTAGCACAAGCTCTAGGTGGAAAAACGTATAAACTCAAATTTGGGCATCGCGGAGCAAATCATCCTGTACAAGATGTTTCTACAGGGCGGGTATATATAACCGCACAAAATCATGGCTACTCCATTGACCCAGACTCATTGCCGTCAGAGGTGGAGATCAGCCATATCAGTATGAATGACCAAACAGTCGAAGGCATACGACATAGATCTTTACCTGCAATGAGTATCCAATATCACTCTGAAGCTTCCCCAGGGCCAAAAGATAACGAATACATATTTAATCGCTTCTTGGATATGGTTAGAGAGGCTAAGCTTTGAGCAGCAAGCGCATCACAAATATAGCCCATCGAGGAGCCTCTTCATACGCTCCGGAGAACACTTTTTCTGCCTTTGATCTAGCTCTAGATATCGGAGTAAATGATATCGAATTAGATGTTCATTTCACCAAAGATCATCACATCGTGGTAATCCATGACGACACTGTCAACCGAACCACTAATGGGATCGGCTATGTATCAGAAATGACTTTAGATCAACTTAAAAAACTTGATGCAGGCTCTTGGTTTGGGAAAGATTTTGCAGATCAACGAATCAGTACTCTCACAGAAATATTAGATAAATACTGTGGTCAACTAAATTTTCACATAGAGATCAAAGCTCGAAATGTACCAGGCTTGGCTAGTGAAACCTGCGATATGGTTAAAAAATATGGAATTGAAAATGATGTTGTTATCACTTCATTTTGGAAAGAATGGGTAGAAGAGACCAAGTCATATTCGCCTGAAATCAAAACTGGTTGGTTAGTCCCATTGGGGCCAGGAAGCCAATGGAATGACCGGTTAGTGGATGAAGCTATTGAGGCCGAATTCAACCAACTATGCCCCAGGGCGGAATTAATCACTCCAACTCTTGTAAATAAAATTAAAAATGGAGGGCTAGAAGTTAGATGCCATGGAGTATTTGATGAAGACCTGATGATAAAGGCCGTTGAATGTGGTGTCGACGGAATGACCATCAATTTCCCAGACAAACTAAGAGATTATTTATCGGAGAATGGTTACTTAATTGACTAAAAAATTACAGAAAATACTAGTTATTGGATCTGGTCCAATTGTGATTGGCCAAGCAGCGGAATTTGACTATGCAGGAACACAGGCTTGTAAATCACTTCGTGAAGAAGGAATTGAGACCATTCTTGTAAATTCCAATCCAGCTACCATCATGACAGACACTGATGTCGCTGATCGGGTTTACGTAGAACCATTAACAGTCCCTGTGTTGGATAGAATCATGGAACGTGAAAAACCGGACGGTTTGCTCCCTACTTTAGGAGGGCAAACTGGTCTCAACCTTGCGATGGAACTCCACGAAGCAGGGGTGCTGGAAAAACATGATGTGCTATTACTTGGCAGTCGAATTGATACGATAAAAAATGCTGAGGATAGAGACTTGTTCCGAAAAATGCTCGCTGAAATTGGGGAACCCGTACCTCCAAGTTCAACAGTAAACAACATGGAAGAAGCCGCTTCAGCAAAATTAGAAATCGGCCTTCCACTCGTTATTCGACCAGCATATACGCTCGGTGGCACCGGAGGAGGAATAGCAACTAACGAAGATGAGTTTGAGGAGATCGTTAAAGGAGGACTAGCAGCAAGTCCTATAAATCAGGTACTTATTGAGAAGTCCATAGTTGGCTGGAAAGAACTCGAATATGAGGTGATGCGAGATAGTGCAGACAACTGCATCACAATATGCAACATGGAAAACATTGATCCGATGGGTGTACACACCGGGGACAGCATAGTAGTCGCCCCAAGTCAGACGCTATCTGACAATGACTATCAAAAATTGCGCAGCGCGAGCCTGAAAATTATCAGAGAACTAGGGATCGAGGGGGGCTGCAACGTGCAGTTTGCATTGGCGCCAGGGGAAATTGTAGGTGAAACCCTTCCAGATAAAGGGACTGAAGGCGAAGGTTACTACGTTATTGAAGTCAATCCGCGGGTAAGCCGTAGCTCCGCCTTAGCAAGTAAGGCTACTGGATACCCTATAGCTCGTGTAGCCGCAAAAATAGCTGTTGGCCGTACTTTAGACGAAATTCCTAACGCAGTCACGGAAAAAACTGTAGCAGCGTTTGAGCCAGCGCTGGATTACTGTGTTGTAAAAATACCTAGGTGGCCATTTGACAAATTCCCCACCGGTGACAGGACACTCGGTACTCAGATGAAAGCTACCGGTGAAGTAATGGCCATAGATAGAACTTTTGAAGCTGCTTTTCAGAAAGCCGTTAGATCATTAGAAATAACTAACAGATCAATTTTATGGGAGGACCCCAACTGGATAACTGACGACCAACCTATGCTCAGCACACTACCAATAGGCCCCAATGACGAAAGACTCTGGGCAGTTTTATCGGCTTTGAGAAGAAATGTCAGCCCGGAAGAACTTTCAAGAAGAACTGGCATAGATCCTTGGTTTCTGAGAGCCTTCGAAAGAATCACCAATATGGAAAATCGGCTCATTCATGAGCATCTTGATCAAAATTTAATGTATGAGGCAAAAAGACTAGGGTTTCCGGATGACCGAATAGCCATATTAACTGATAGAACCACTGAGGAAACAAGACGATTAAGGAAAAGTTACGGGTTGAAACCTGTTTTTAAAATGGTCGATACTTGTGCAGCCGAATTTGAAGCTCTAACCCCTTATTTCTATAGTACATATGAAGAGGAAAATGAAGCAGAACCACTACCGGGGCCAAAATCTCTAGTGGTGGGAAGCGGACCCATCAGAATCGGACAGGGTATTGAATTTGACTATTGCTCAGTTCACGCTGCATGGGCTCTTCAAGAAGAGGGTCTTGGGAGCATAATGGTGAACTCAAACCCAGAGACCGTTTCTACAGACTTTGACACCAGTGACAGACTCTATTTTGAGCCTCTTGACGATGAAAGCATTCGAGACATATTAGAAAACGAAGAACTAGGGGGGAAAAACGGTCAGGTTGATATCCCTCCAACCATAGTTCAGTTTGGAGGTCAAACCGCCATTAATCTATCCCAAACACTAGATGCAGCAGGACTACCCATACTGGGTTCGACTGCGTCTTCTATAGACACAGCTTCCGACAGGCACCTTTTCGAAGAGTTTCTGGCCCGGGTAGGCATTCCTAATCCACCGGGATCCGCCGTGATAGATCTAGAGGGGGCTTTAAAAGTAGCTCAAGAGATTGGATACCCAGTTTTAGTGAGGCCAAGTTATGTGTTAGGTGGTAGAGCGATGGAGATAGTGCAAAATGCAACAGAGTTAGCACGTTATATGACCAATGCTTTTGAAGCTGGAGGTGGAAGAAACGTACTAATTGATAAATATTTTGAAGGTAGAGAAGTAGAAGTAGATGCTGTTTGTGATGGTGAAACAGTATTAATACCTGGGATTATGGAACATGTTGAAAGAGCTGGGGTACACAGTGGAGACTCAATGGCAATATACCCAGGATTAACATTATCTGAAGACGAAATAAAAACTGTAGTTGACTACACCACAAGAATTGGAAAAGCGTTAGACGTCCGAGGCCTTATGAATATCCAGTACGTAATTATTGGAGGATCTTCATACAGGAGTCCTAGAAATAACAAAGCAGTAACTGAAGATACTCAAGTTTACGTTATTGAGGTCAATCCCAGATCCAGTCGCACAATCCCGTTCATATCAAAAATAACTGGCGTTCCCATGGTTAAACTAGCCGTAAAAGCAATGTTAGGAAAAAAGCTTAATGATTTGGGATATGAAGGAGGTCTGTGGGAAAAGCAAGACTTGGTAGGAGTAAAAGCTCCCGTTTTCTCTATGGCTAAACTCGCTGGTGTAGACACTTTCCTCGGTCCTGAAATGAAGTCCACTGGTGAGGTAATGGGGCTCGATAAAAATTTTGAGGCAGCGGCCACTAAAGCTTTAATGGCATCGGACCTAATGCTTCCCGAAAATGGAGCCATACTTCTTAGCATATCTGACGAAGATAAATCAGATAGTGTAGCTCTCATAAAAGGTCTTCATGAAGCTGGGTACAAATTCTTTGCTACTGAAGGAACAGCGGCCGTTATAAACGGGCTTGAAATACCAGTAGTTATGGTGCCTAAAAGACTAGACGATGATGGACCAAACGTTGTGGACATCATAAGCAATGGAACCGTGGATGCAGTTGTTAATACAGTAACCGGGGCTAGAGAAGTGATGCAAGACGGATTCCATATCAGAAGAGCAGCAGTAGATAATAGAATCCCATGCTTCACATCACTTGATACAGCTAGGGCGGCAGTGGAAAGTCTTTGTAAAGGAGGAGCAAACTACAACGTACTTACGATCCAAGAATATCTTCATCCGGAAAGAGAGTCTTAAATGCCCAGCGATATTCCCCAGTCAATTGTAGGTAAGGAATTGCCCAAAGGAAAATTCCAATCGACTGTTTCAGTGCAATGTGAACATATTGAAAAAATGTTGCATAAGGGAACACGAGATAAATTCACGTTTTACTCTGATGAGCCTCCAAGACTTGGAGGCGATGACAATTTTCCCTCTCCTCTGACATACATAGCAGGGGGAATAGGATTTTGACTGCTTACGAATTTGAAGCGGTACGCTTCAATGAGGGGAATAGAAATCAAATCAGCCAATGTCAATGTTGAGCTTGATTATTTTCTGCAAGGTTCGGTTATCAAAGGTACCGTAGATAATTCTGTAACTGAAGTCAGAAGCTATTTCGAGGTGGATTCAGAGGAAACTGAGGCGAAGGTTATAGAGGTCATTATGTTAGCCAAGAAAGGATGCTTCGCAGAGAGCTTGGTCAAAAATGCCATTCCTCTCGTAAGTACTTGTTTATTAAATGGCAATGAAATATCCGTAACTTGATTTTGGTTGGGAGGAATAAGACTTGATACCGCTCCGGCTCACGCTTGAGAATTTCATGTGTTACCGACAGGGATTGCCCACTCTAAATCTAGAGAATGTACATGTGGCCTGCTTATCTGGTGACAACGGAAATGGGAAGACAGCTCTACTTGACTCAATCACTTGGGTGCTGTGGGGAAAAGCACGGGCCAGGACTCAAGAGGAATTGATCCATCAGGGACAAACTTCAATGAGTGTTGAATTAGATTTTTTAGCTAATGATCAGGAATACCGTGTAACCAGAGTTCATAGTCGTAGTAGGGGCTCAGGCTCCGGAAAAACTGAACTAAACTTAGCCGTGCTGAATGAGAATCAACCCACTTCAATAATGGGCAATACCATTAGAGACACCGAGCAGCAGATTATAAACCTCCTACACATGGACTATGACACCTTCGTCAGCACATCTTATCTGCGTCAAGGAGATGCCGACCGTTTCACCAAAAGTAATCCAGCGGACCGCAAGCAGATTTTGGCCGACGTACTTTCATTGGACTATTACCAAGAACTGGAAACAGCCGCCAAGGAAAAGGCTAAGGAACTTCAGGCCCAAATAGACAAAAATGACACCGCACTCGAAATACACTCGTCGGAATTGTCTGACAAGAAATCTGTCGTAGACGTTATAAGAACAACGAATGCCGCCATTGAATTACTCGCTCCTCAAGTCAAAACACTCGAAGAGCATTTGACCAAACTATCAGCTACTATCGAAAATGCCAATAGAGATCGTGAGCAAAGTAAAACCTTTAAATCTTCTGTAAGTCTCGCCACAAAAGAAATCAAACAGGCTGAAGAACAGGAAAAAACCTTATCTCTCGAATTATTGGAACTAAAAAATTTAATTTCCAGAAGTGATGAGATAACTGAAGGTAAGACAAACCTCGACCTAAATTCAAAGGAGCTGTCAAAGCTAGAGCAAAACCTGCGAAACGTAAGAGCACTTGAAAAAAAATCTGCTGATATCAGTCAGGCTATTGCTGTAGAAGAGGAAAGCATAACCGTCGAATTGGGGATCCTAAAGACCCGAATGAATTCAGAGATGCTGCCAGCTGTATCGGAGATTCCCAACATAAAACAGGAAATAGAAAGCCGTGAGCATGCATTAACCGCCCTAAAAAGTAAAGAACCTGAACTTGAATCTATTGAGGCAAAAATATCTCTGTTAGGAGAAGAAAAAAACCAGCTCGAATTAGAAAATATTTCTCTCATGAATCAAATGACAGAAACCAGAAAAAGGTTTGATATTTTAGAAGAATCTGACGCATCATGTCCTGTTTGTAATCAGAACTTGGCATTGGAAGGAAAGTCGCACCTTCAAAATGAACTGAAACTCGTAGGAGAGAAAAGTAAAAAGTCTTACGAGGTTAATTCTCAGAAAATATCCGAATTACAAGCTTCGCTCAGTGCTCAATCTGAAATTATTACAAGCAAAAGAAAACTCATCCAGGATGAAGAAAATCGTCATAACACTGAGGTCATATCGTCAAAAACCAAGCTCATACAACTCGACAAAATAGAGCAGGAACTCACAACTATTCGTAATACGATCAAATCAATAGAATCAAAAAAAATAAACAATGATTTTTCAATAGAAAACAGAAAGGAATTAAGATTCGTTCAGTCACAAATAAAAGAAATCGGATACGACGAGGAAACACATAAATTATTGCTGGACAATGAAACGAGTCATCAAAAGTATCTCCAACTTTACAATCAGCTTGAAAATGCCGAAAACAGAAAAAGTGAAATAGATCAATTCCGTCATTCAAATCGAATTTTGATCCAGAATCGAAAAGAGCAGGTCAACATCTGGCGCAAAGAACTTGAACAGATTGATACTCGCCTAGAGCAGAGCGAAGAGAATTTGCAAATATCGAAAGAAGTGTCACAGAATCTCCAATATAAACGTAGCGAATTACAAACATCACTTTCGAAAAGAGATATTTTGAAAGATCGCTTACTCACCATTGAAAAGACTGAAGCAGAGGTTGTGAAGTTAAGAAATCGGATTACTTCTTGCAGACAGGAAAAGGACTCTTACGATGAATTGACCGCAGCTTTCGGTCGAAATGGCATACAAGCTTTCATGATTGAAAGAGCTGTCCCTCAGATTCAAGAGATAGCAAATGAACTGTTATCAAAGCTTACAGACAACAGAATGGCAATAAAATTGGAACTCCGGGACGGAAGATTGGATAGATTGACTGGTGTGCCGTCTGAAGAGTTAGATATTCGCGTCTCGGACGAAGTCGGCACGAGAAGTTATGAAACTTTCAGTGGAGGTGAAGCATTCCGCATAGATTTCACACTTAGAATTGCATTATCCAAACTTCTTGCTTCAAGGTCGGGTGCCCCATTGCCCATACTATTTATAGATGAAGGTTTTGGTTCCCAAGATTCAAAAGGACAGGAACGTTTAACAGAAGCAATTCAGTCAGTGCAAACAGAGTTTGAAAAAATCATAGTGATCACACACGTTGAGCAGATGAAAGAGAGCTTTGAGGAGCAAATTGAGGTTTTTAAAACCGATGAGGGAGCCACTTTCCGAATTGAGGGAGTATTTACTTAAAGTGAGACATTCTTCAAATCAGATGCGATGATTAATTTCGCGTCCGTCTCTGCTTGCACGTCGGCCGCGGACCATCCGGGAGCGGTCTCATGTAGAACCAGTCCCTCATTTTGAACTGATATGACAGCAATATCTGTCACTATCATGTCAACACAGGCAGGACAGGTAAGAGGGAAGGTGCAATCATCAACAATTTTAGGGTTACCTTCACGATCAATGTGCTCCATGGAGACAATAACTTTTTTTGCTCCAACTGCCAAATCCATCGCACCACCTACATTTCCAATGCCTCGAGAGGGAATCATCCAATTCGCTAAGTCCCCTTTACTGGAAACCTGTAACGCACCGAGTACAGTGACATCGATATGCCCACCTCTAATCATCGCAAATGCTGCACCTGAATCAAAAAATGACATTCCTTTCACCGGTGCCAGAAATTGACCACTGGCGTTGATCAGATCTTGATCTTCTTTGCCTTCCTCCGCCATGGGGCCGTAATTTAGAACGCCACTTTCACTGTGGTAGAAAATAGTTCTCCCTTCAGGTACAAATTGTGAACATAATGAGGGAATTCCAATGCCTAAGTTAACTACATCGCCATCTTGCAGTTCCTGCGCCACTCGCATCGCAATCACTTCTCTAGGTAGTCTCTCAGCAACCAAAACTAGACCTCAACTATTCTATTAACGTAGAGTGCCGGGGTATCTATTCTGTACGAATCAATTTCGCCCACATCGACGATTTTGTCCACCTCAACAATAGAAATCGCCGCTGCAGTAACCATAACCCCATTGAAATTCATAGAGGTACCCCTAAAAGAGAGATTTCCCATGGTGTCCGCCATGTAGCCTCTTATTAGAGCATAATCGGCCTTGAGAGCCGTCTCCAATACATATTCCTTCCCATCGTAGGACCTGGTTTCTTTCCCCTCTGTTACAAATGTTCCTATCCCAGTGGGGGTAAAGAAAGCGGGAATCCCTGCCCCACCAGCACGAATCCGTTCTGCAAGTGTTCCTTGCGGTACAAGCTCAAGTTCAACTTCGCCTCTGTGGTATGCCTTCTCAAATGAAGTGGGCCGTGAAGGAGATGGAGAAACGGGAAAAGATGCTATCACCTTACCTACCTGACCGTTATCAACTAAAATACCTATGTCTATTGGTTTTTGACCAGGAAGAGTACCGAAGCCACTAACACTGGCTAACCCCGCCGTATTACTTATAATTGTTAAGTCACTTGCGCCTTGATCCCTGAGGGCTCTTATAAGATTTTGAGAGGTGCCCCCAGGTCCGGCGAATCCGTCAATCATCAGCGTGGCACTATCTGGTATGTCAGCTACGGCCTCATTAAAAGATGAATAGACTTTGTTCAATTACTTCGTAACTCCTTATTCAGGTACGGCGCACATTATACGTCAGGGCAACTCAGATTGAATCCACCTTAATTGACAAGGCCATTCATGATATATATGAAGTAATCGCTATCCCGATGTTATAAAGTTTTCCGAATTCTACTACCCAATGGAGTTTAGTCCTATGGATAAATTAAGCACTAGAAAAGGGGCAATTTCCGATATAGAAATAATAGTCCAGTTTCAAAAAAACATGGCTTTAGAAACAGAAGAAAGAATACTTCTAGAATCTTCCATCAGATCAGGAGTAACTGAGGTAATAGGAGACGAACAGAAAGGTACTTACCTAGTCGCGGAGCATGAAGGCAAAATTATCGGTAGCCTTTTGATAACTTATGAATGGAGCGATTGGCGTAATGGATGGTTTTGGTGGATACAAAGTGTATATGTAAAAAAAGAGTGGCGCCGTAAAGGAGTATATAGTCATCTATACGATGAAGTTAAGAAACTGTCCCTCAACGAAGGAAACGTTTGCGGTATCCGGCTCTATGTGGAGAAGGAAAATAAAATTGCACAAACTGTTTATAAAAACCTTGGGATGTATGACACGAAATATCTACTTTACGAAACAGAATTTTCGGAGGACGCAACATGAATATTAGTGATGCATCAAAATTTTTACAAAACAATCACGACGCTGTACTAACAACATTCCGTCGTGACGGCGCTGCTCAAATGAGTATAGTCACTGTAGGAGCGTTGGAGGATGGAGTGGCCTTCACTACGACCGAGGGTAGGGCTAAGCTACATAATTTAGTAAGAAATCATCGCTGCTCAATCCTAGTTTCCGGATCTTCTTGGAGACCGTATTTAGTATTAGAAGGGTCCGCCCAAATAATATCTCAAAACAATCATGACCGAGAATCCTGGCTTCATACATTACGAAAAATATACGTATCTGCTAGTGGTCAAGATCACCCTAACTGGAATGAATATGATGAGGCAATGATCAAAGACAAGAGAGTAGGTGTGAAGATAGTGGCGGAAAAACTTTATGGGACGCTTTAATATCTCTACCTTTTGAGGTTAATATCCCCACATTGAGAAACCCCTTCGATTCCCGTCAATGATTCGTAGGCTACTGCAGTAACGGACGACTTCACCTCTTGTCCTGCCTGTACCAATAAAGCTGTACCGTTATCAACAGCGGTACCAAGCCCTTCATTTGTATAACTGGTAAAGGGTTCTAATCCGATGTTATAGGTTCGTCCATACCATGGGTATCCCGTACCTCCACCGAGAGACTGCCAATACCAAAGATATTTGTATATTTCTGAAAAGGCCACGCCAAATCCTACTCCAATATCTCTATTGGTAATTCCATACCAGCCGGCGGGCATATCGGTAACATACGATTGGTCGTAAGAAAAAAAGTCTTGACCGGGTACTATACTGAGATTATGGTCGGTGCCATCCCTCAGGCGGGTCATAGGCCAATCCGTTACCGCACCAGGCTCCAACCTGTTATTCTCGTGGAACTCTTTGGGATGGTTAATAACTTTTCCCCCAGGAAGATCTATAAGGCACCTATCGCTGAGGAATGGTGAGCCAAGAGCAATATGTTCTCCCCATATACAATGAACTGCTTCAGCTCCTTCATTAATCAAAGTTTGTTCTATAAATAAAGCCGGTCTAGATTTTTCGATAGTAAGTACTTTTTCAAAGAAAAAAGGGGTTCTATATGTCCTTACAGAAAATCTGACTGAAATCCTTTCCACTGAATCCTCTACAATAGTGCAGTCCCATGGAAGTGTGTTAACTTCTGCATGAAGACCCATATCAGCTTCCCCATATACAGAAGGAAATCCTCCTCCCGGTAACACTGTCTGCCATCCTCCCTCATAAGTGTCCATCCACATACCTACTCCATCTCCTGTCGTGGGAATAAATGCGGATGGGTCACGTACGCCCCAGGGGGAACGCCATAAGAAGTCAGTATCTGTTTTTTTATAAACAAATTGATAAATATCCGCCCCTTTGTCTGCCAGAATAACTATTCTTATGAGTTCATTTTCCATAATCACTGTCTTCAATCCTCTATACATCCAGGAATCCGAAACTCTACACCCATGATTACGTTCTTCTTGATAGTGCATTATTTAGAAAAATCCTCCTTTATAACCTACGAAGTTTTCTGATTATTCTTGGAACTATCAACAGCAAAAGCGCCTGACCAAGAGTCAGCACCACAATGATCACGGTTGCATCAAAGAAAAATCCCTGGGGAAACATCATAATCAAATAATCACGTCTAGGGTCCAGAATCCAAAGATCGTTATCAAAACTGACCAAGTGAAAAAAAAGAAACAGTCTTTGAAAACCGAAAAGTGATAAAGCTCCTATAACCGCTGAAATAGCAAGAGTTAGTCCCCCACCCCAACTGATCATGTCAACAGCATTCGACAAATTTTTTGGCGTTCTTGATAAAAACCCAATAAAGATCAAACTCGATAGAAGTAGAAACCCCCATATCTGTATAGAGTAAGTCAACTGAATGAGATTTTTCACGTCCTTCATATGCAGAATTTCCCTCTGGTTATAAAGGTTTTTAATCTGCTGCCCGCGGCGTTCAATATTGATAACTATAAAATCCTGATCGTTGGAAAAGTAATCCCTTATCTTTTTACCAGCAAGCTCCAACTGTCTCATCTCTATCCCGGTTACCGACTCAATACCATATTTTTGAAACCCGTAGCTATAGATATATGGAGAATCCACCACTAATCGCACGTTAGTTGTCACCAACAACAATGGAACAATTAATACGATAAGAGTGGAGCGTAGAATAAAAAGAAGTTTTAAGATCATGTGAGTAGCTTATTTTCAGAAATAAAGAGGTGTCAACACGCCATGGCAGACTCGGAGAAACAAATGAAAAACAACAACCCTGTGGATAATCCAACGTTCCCTGACAATTTTAGGGGTGTTCAGAAGTTAATAGAGCGCCTCACAGGGCCTGAAGGTTGTCCTTGGGATAAAAAACAGACAATGGATACACTGATCCCAATGCTAGTTGAAGAATGCTATGAATTGGTGGATGCCATCGAATCCAACGATGTTGAAGAAATCACTGAGGAAATTGGGGATGTCCTATTTCATATGGCCTTTCAAATGAACATAGGTGTTAAGAACGGATTTTTTAGAGATAAAGACATATTTGCCTCGCTCACTCAGAAATATATACGAAGGCATCCTCATGTATTTGGAGAAAAACAAATAACTAGCATGAAAGAGTTAACGGAAACATGGGAAGAAATAAAGAAAAATGAAAAGGAAGACAGAAACTCAGCACTAGATGGTATTCCCAAAAGTATGCCATCACTCACCCACTCTTATTCTCTACAACGAAGAGCTGCAAAAACCGGATTCGATTGGGAATTCGAAGAAGATGTACGCGCGAAGGTCATAGAAGAGTTTGATGAACTCGCAAACAGCAGCACAGAAGAAGAAAGAATTGAAGAATTTGGAGATATTTTGTTTACCCTAGTAAACGCCGGGCGCAGAATGGGGATTGATCCGGAACAGTCCCTTAGATATTCAAATCGTAAATTCGAAAAACGTTTTCGTGCGATGGAAAAAATTAGCTCCTCACGCGGATCAGAATTCAATATGCTGACACTTGAGGAGAAAGATTCCTTGTGGGAGGAAGTTAAAAAGGAGCACCTATATGAAATCTGAGGAAAAGCTTTTGGCCAACATGGTTATTACTAAATACGGACATTTTCTAAAAGATCATGAGATAGCTCACGTTAAGGAGTCTGTAGAAGACATAATTAAAAATGCACATGCCTTAAGGAACGTTAAGCTAGATAACGATATTGAGCCATTTTCAGTCTTTTTGCCTTTTGCGAAAACTACTGAATATGATTCAGGGGAAATCCATAATGAGTGAAACTCCAATATTTAAGTCAGTTAGAGAACTCGGATTGAGTATCAAATCCAAGGATATTTCGCCAGTAGAGATTACCAAGCATTTCCTAGACAGACTGGAAAAATATGGACCAGAATATAACTCCGTAGTGACAATAACGGCTGACCTTGCATTAAAACAGGCAAAATTTGCAGAGAATGAAATAGTCAAAGGCAAATACAAGGGGCCACTACACGGAATCCCATACGGAGCCAAGGACCTGCTAGCGACATCCGGAGGGATACCAACAACCTGGGGCGCAAAGCTATTCGAAAATCAAACCTTCAGTTATGACGCTGCTGTAGTTTCAAAATTGAGAAAGTCTGGTGCTGTTCTTATAGCAAAATTAGCAATGGTAGAGCTGGCAGGAGGTATGGGTTACAGGCAGCCCAATGCTTCTATTACTGGTCCTTGTAAAAGCCCGTGGGACAAAAACACATGGGCAGGAGGGTCTTCTAGTGGATCCGGGTCTGCGGTTGGATGTGGGTTAGTTCCTTTCGCTATTGGATCTGAGACATGGGGCTCTATTCTTTCGCCTGCCAATAATTGTGGAATATCCGGATTAAGACCAACCTATGGAAGGGTAAGCAGATATGGGGCAATGGCTCTATCTTGGACACTGGACAAGCTTGGCCCGCTAGCTTTGTCAGCAGACGATTGTGGATTAATACTTGAAGCTATTGCAGGAAAGGATCATAGAGATCCATCTTCATCAAACAGAAAATACATCTATAACAAGAAAGTTTGCCGAAAGAATAAGTTAGGCATTATCAAAGGTGTTTTGGACAGTATGGATGAACAGGTCCAATCTAACTTTGTTACATCTGTGAAATATCTTGAGAACAAATTTGAAATCACCGAAATAGACGTTCCAGATCTGCCCTACGAAGAAGTGACCAGAACGATAATGTTGGCTGAGTCATCAAGCGCATTCGAAGAATTCACTGAAAAGGGACTAGCGAGACACCTTACCGCTCCAGAAGATAGATACGGCCCCTACGCCCGAACTACAGTTTTGGCAAAGGACTATATAAAGGCGCTCAGAATTCGAGGCATTATGGCCCATCAGCTAAACGACATCATGTCTGAATTTGATGCGTTAATTGCTCCCACCCGTAACACGCCGGCATCGCCAATAGACGATGAATTTAGAGGTTCTATTACAGGATCCTCACGTGACATCATGGGCGCGGCCGGAAACGCCCTTGGGCTTCCATCAGTGTCTGTACCCAATGGATTCACTCCAGAAAATCTTCCGACCGGAATTCAATTTATGGGCAGAGCATTCCAGGAAAACAAAATACTATCTATCGCTGCGGACTTTCAAGAAGAGTCCGATTGGCACAGGCAGCATCCTGCCGAATTATTGCCAAAAACAGAACCCTAGGACTAAGGAATTTTGAACCCACATGGTTCTATAATCGCTTTTGCTATAAGGAAAACACGTTGGGAGTAGCCACAAATGATTTCTATATTCGTTACCATCCGAATCAAAGAAGGATTTTCTGATCAGTTCACAGAAGCGAGTTTCGGAGATTCTCAAGGTTCTGTCAGAGATGAACCTGGATGTTTCAGATTTGACATCCTAAAGAATTCTGAAGAACCTAATCTATTCCATCTATATGAAGTGTATGAGGATGAAGCGGCCCTGGACGCCCACAGAAATGCCCCACACTACAAAAAGTGGAGATCCACAGTAGAAGACTGGTTCGACGGAGACATCAGTCGTGTAATGATGAATACTGTTTTCCCCTCTGATGAGGGCTGGCGTCAGCAAAAACCTTCCCTACTGGATTGGTAAATCCGACTGGTTATTCGACCCGATTGTTCGGTCACGTTCTAGAGATTGAAGGGGTTTCCTAATGGCAACATATTTCCTATTACTTAGCCTTAACCAAGACGGCAGGAATTTAATGCATGAAGATCCAGAGGTGATACTTCATGCAGCTCATTCCAGCGACTTGCCCGATGTGCAATGCATGGGGCTATATGCAGTATTGGGGGATTACGACTTTATTACTGTGCTCGAAGCACCAGATAACGAATCTGCTGCCCGATTCTCCTTGGAGCTTGGTGTTAAAGCTGGAGTAGAAGTACAAACTGTGCCAGCAATTCCAGTATCAAGACTGGACCAACGTATCCAGTGGCCTCCCCTAGGTGAAACAGATCCTATAGAAAGTGAAGAATCAGAACCCTCTGGAGAAAGTCCTGACGAATTGGAAGCGTGACAGGGTGGCACTAATCGAACTGTCCAATATTTCCAAAATCTATGACACAGGCAGTGTTACTGTAAAAGCTCTCGATAAAGTTACATTATCGATTGAAGAGGGCGAGTTCGTGGTAGTACTAGGACCATCTGGTTGTGGTAAGACGACCATGTTGAACTTAATTGGAGCCCTGGATACACCATCACGGGGAACAGTGACCATTGGAGGTTTTGACCTCTCTACCGGAAACCGTTCAAGTTTGTCACGAATCCGCCGAAATACAGTTAGTTTCGTATTTCAAAGCTTTAACTTATTTCCCGGACTCACCGCAGAAGAGAATGTTCAGTTTGGTCTCGACGTTTCAGGAAATAAGAGTGAATACACAGCAGCCAACGTTCTTGCAGATGTTGGATTAGAAAACAGGTCAACACATTTTCCACACGAGCTTTCAGGAGGGGAACAGCAAAGGGTGGCTATCGCCCGTGCTCTCGCCACTTCCAATCCAATATTACTCGCCGATGAACCGACAGGTGAGTTGGATTTTGAAACTGGCAAGCAAATACTCAAACTATTAGTTAGCCAAGCCAACATGAATCGTGCTGTTCTTGTTGTAAGCCATAATCGCGAGATAGCCCAAATAGCCGATCGGGTTATACAACTAAGTAGCGGGCAAATTATATCTGACGGACCACCTATTGACGGCAAAAAAGACGTCGATTCACTCAGATGGTAACTGGAAATAATAGCCTTGAGCTATAGGGCCCTATGGGTAAAATGGATCCTTCGAGACTTAAGATCCCGATGGATTCAAGTAATTTTAATTTCTTTCGTAATAGCAATAGGTACAGGCACTTATTCAGGTCTATCGAGCACGACATCCTGGCGACTCAAGTCAAATGATGCGAGTTTCTCAAAGACCAACATGCATGATTTTAAAGTGTATTCGCAAACTGGAAATCTATTCCAAGAAGGAAAAATTAGAGAAGTTTTAGCACCGCTTGTGAAAAATGGACTAATCACAGGAATAGAGGAAAGATTATCTTTACCAACTCAAATTAAAGCCGAGGGAATCAACGGAGCGATTATAGCCCCAGGTCTTCTAGTGGGCATAGACAAATCGAAAGGTGCCCCTCAAATTGACAAACTCCATTTAACAGAAGGAGATTGGGGAAATTACGACACCGGATCTAAAATAGATTATGCCGTATTGGATCATACATTCGCAGAAACTAACGGGATTCCCAATTCGTCGATCATTGAACTACCTGGCAACAAAAAAATTAAGGTCTCCGGCACTGGTTTAACCCCTCAACATTTCATACCTATCAATGATTCTGGGCTAGGATTTGGAGGCGTATTTGCAATAGTCTATATGCCGTTGGAAAAAGTCCAACATATAAGAAATCAAGAAGGAAAAACCAGCGAATCTCTAATAACAATTTCAGATCCTGAAAACCCTGAAAATCTAAAAACAGAGCTTAAATTACTTCTCCAACAATCTTTTCCAAACTATGGAATAGGCATTGAAGGGAAAAAGGAAGACCGTGTCTACAAACTCTTGTATGAAGGAGCAGACGCAGACCAAAAGTTTTATCACGTGATAGGAATTGCAATCCTGCTAGGCGCAGTTTTTGCAGCATTCAATTTAACCGTAAGGGTCGTGCAATCTCAGAGAAGGGAAATAGGCATCGGTATGGCAATGGGGGCCTCGCTTCTGAGTCTCGCGGCAAGACCAATCATTCTGGGTATCAACATATCCATACTTGGCACTATCTTCGGAATATTTGTTGGAAAACTTATAAATGGCGCCATGAGAAATGTACTTATACAAGAATTGCCTCTTCCAATTTGGCTGACCCCTTTCGAACCAAAATATTTTTTGTGGGTTGGAATTGGAGGATTCCTGGCACCGATAATCGCTACCTTGGTCCCAGTGATTTTTGGGCTGAATATCCAACCTGTAGAGGCCATAAGGACCGGACATTTAGCACCAATAAGAAAAGGCCTTTCTCCACTTCTATCACGCCTACCATTACCAGGTAATACATTTTGGCAAATGCCATTCAGGAACTTACTTAGAACTCCAAGAAGAACCTTCCTAACAATGCTAGGAATCGCAGGAGTAATAGGTGTAATGACCAGCGTGTTGGGAATGGTAGATTCATTCACACTGACACTTGATAAAGCTACATCTGAATCCTCAATAAAAGAATCTCCACGTATCGAGGTCGTCTTTAACAGTTTCCAGCCCGTGGACGCCGCTATTTTTACATATTTAAAAGATAAACAAGGTGTTTCAAAAATTCAGCCTGTCATCCAATTTGCTGGCACAGCTAAAAGCAAAGATGCTAACAATTCTGATATTAAAATCAACCTATTAACAACAATCATAGATTTTCAAAATACGATGTGGACGCCTACTCTGGTGTCGGGTAAGTATCCTGAAGAACACAACGAAATTTTGATCTCTTCTGCAGCAGCAAAATCACTCGAAGTCACTTCAGGAGACCAAGTGTTGGTAAATCATCCAATAATTACTGTACAGGGAAGTCCCGGTTTTTTAGAAACTCAATTCACTATTTCAGGAATACATCCACATCCTTTCAGAGCATATTCGTATATGGTGCCCTCCCAGACAAAAAAATCAGGCATGTATGGTTTGGCGGGCGGTGTATGGATCCAAACAGACCAGTCGGCTGACTTGGACAATATACAAACTGACCTTTACTCGATTGCAGGTGTTTCATCCGTCCGGGAATCTGGTATTAACGACAGAGCTATGAAAGAGGAATTAAAGGGCCAGATGGACATTCTCAAAATTGTTCAATTCATCGTGCTATTTTTGGCGCTTCTAATAGCTTTTAATACCGCTAGCATCAACATGGATGACCGTGCCAGAGAGCACGCTACCATCATGGCTTTTGGACTACCGGTAAGCAAAATTATGTTGATGTCAATAATCGAAAGCGCTACGCTCGGACTTTTAGCCAGTATTGCAGGCTTAGGGATAGGATTTTTACTCCTTGACTATTTCATCAATACTGTTTTTGCTTCCGCTCTACCTGAGATAGGTATGTATTTAGCCGTATCAACTGCTACATATGCAACTACAATTATTCTTGGTGTCTTCGCAGTTGGAATTGCGCCAATTTTTGCTATCCGCAAACTTACGAAGGCCGACATCCCATCCTCATTGAGGATCCTAGAATAATTAATCTTGAAAGTAATTCGCTCTATACAACCTCGATTGGTGTTTACCGCCTTTTGGACCAAACCCGTTTCGCATCCTGTTCTGTATAGCAGAAATCTTCTCGTCAGCTTCGGCTTGGCTTAAGTCACCACGCTCCACCGCCTCCTGAATCTTGGCACTTATCTTCTCAATACTTAATCGGTGTTTACCGCCTTTTGGACCAATATCTCTTTCCATTTTGTTATCAGAAGCCTTGTTTGATGATTCATCAGCAAATGCTCCAGAAACCCCAAGCACAGCCATAGCAGTTGCAAGAATTAATATGATCCCGAAAACCACTGTCTTCCTTACCAAGGACTGCCTCAGATATGTCATATTCAACTCCTGCACTAAAATCTACTGGTAAACGGATTACTTGATCAGATTAGAGAGTTTTGTCTCATAAATCTTGTGAGTTTATTAAGAATAATCCCAAAATACCGATTTCAAGAATTATATGATCATCGTCTACCAAATTCTATTTCAAGGTGTTTTGAACTCAAATGTATTAAAGTAGGCCGTCCATGCGGGCATGTATTGGGATTTTGGCAAGATTCTAATTGCCTAATTAACGTCTCCATTTCTACAACGGAAAGCGACTGACCAGCACGAATCGCTCCGTGACATGCCACGGAGTAAGCTGCTTTCTCCTCCCAAGTTTCAAAAACCGCTCCATTTTCTAATGAGTCTAGAACGTCTATAAGTGCTTTAGCCGGGTTTGATTGCGATAGAACCGCAGGAACTGTGCGAATGAGATAAGTTTCCGGACCGAATTGTTCGAGTTTCATACCAAGAGCAGCAAATAACGGATCATTCTCTTCAATCATAGAAATTTGAGTGGGATCCAGATTAATCACGAATGGCTCAAGAAGTGTTTGAAACGCCGGAGCGGAACTCTTTGCTTTTTCAATCACCTCCTCAAATACCACCCTTTCATGTGCAGCGTGCTGATCGATCAAATAAATACCATCTGGTCCCTCTGCAGTAATATATGTGCTTTGCGCCTGGCCAAGAATCCTGAGCATAGGCAATGTCGACCCGACATTGCCTCCAGCCGACGGCTCATCGGAGGCATCATTTATTCTTGATAAATTTGATTCTGTCACCATCATTGAATTAGTGGCATTAACAACAGACCGTACATTAGATTTATTCGCACTACCGGCTCCCAATCTAACTTGCCAGGGACTAAAGTCATATCTCCCAGTAGCTTGATCCAAAGTGGCACTATTACCGGCAGATACCGATGAAACACCTTGAACAGGGCTGGATGAAAGTAGTGAATCTCTCACTGTACTTTGTACAACCCCAAACACTTCGCTTTCATTTAAAAATCTAACTTCGGTTTTTGCAGGATGTACATTTACATCTACGTCTTCCCCTGGAAGTCTCAAATCCAACACTCCAATTGGAAATCTCCTATGTCCCACAAGGCCGTGGTAGGCCTGCTCAAAAGCGTATGAAAGTGTTCTATTTTGTACATACCTTCCATTAACAAATATGTTGATGTGGCTTCTATTGGCTCTGGTTTGTGAAGGAGATCCTATAATTCCACCCAAAATTGGCCCGGAATATTCAGGATCTATTCCCTGACGATCAATCAATATCATCCCTTTAGAGGTTTCGGCACCGTAAATAGTAGCTATCACATCTCTAAAACTGCCAGAACCAGTGGTAGAAAAGAACCTCGTACCCTCTTGAGACAAACTAAATGATATTTCTGGCCAAATCATCGAATATCTTTTTACTAAGGTAGCTATACGTCCGGCTTCTGCTTTTTGAGAACGCAAAAATTTCTTGCGTGCAGGGAAATTTGTAAACAGATTGAGAACAGTCACCTTGGTACCAACATTTGCGGCAGCTGGAGAAATTACACCAACATTACCCTCCAAGATATTTATGTTGACCCCTACTTTTTCATCCACTGTTCTTGTGATTAATTCCACCTTGGAAACGGCGGAAATGCTATACATAGCTTCGCCTCTAAACCCAAGAGTATTAATAGAATTCAAGTCTTCAGATCGACTAATCTTACTCGTTGCGAACTGCTGAAATACTAGTGGAACATCAACCTCTGGGATACCAACGCCATTGTCTGAAACAACGATGCTTTCTATTCCTCCCCCTGTAGTCGTGACATCGATTCTTGTTGCCCCGGCGTCAAGAGAATTCTCCAAGAGTTCTTTAACGACCGAAGAGGGACGTTCCACTACCTCTCCGGCAGCAATCATACCCGCGACTTCTGCTTCCAGTACACGAATTGCCATGTTTCTTATTCCATATCTGGAGGAGACTTGAATCCTCTATGAACTGACTTCCCTGTTTCAGAAAAATCACTAATGGACTGATAAAGATCATCCATCTGACCATCTTCAGCGGCCCTGAAATAGTATGGCTCTATATGAACTCCTCCGAACGCTTCCACAATCTCTCTGTGATCATCTATAACAAAATCAGGCCTGGGATGAACGTTAAATCGATCCAATCCATTCTCAAACTCAGTGATAGGTTTAACAAATATCCCCGAAATCAGGTCCATTAAGTCAAGTCTTTCCATATCTTTGGTTCTCATACCAACACCAGACCAAATAAAGACTTTATGCCCATCTTCTATCAGCTGGGAGAATATCTCGCGAGTGCGGGGACGTAAGCTTCCATCCATCGCAAGAATCGTATAGTCGCAGTCAAAATATATATTCAATTCTCACCTATAATGCCGAAGCAAGTCCGTCGGATCTACGATCTGATCCACCAGAAATTACTCCACTTTCTCTATTAATTTTAATCATCTTGGCAGACCCACCGAAAGAACCAGAGTCATTCACCGCAACATTATGGCCCAAACCAGAAAGTGCTTCCTTGATATCTGCGGGCATGCCGACATCCAGATCAAGAAATGGGTCCTGATTAATCGTTGCAGGATCAGTTCCAGGTGTATGTGTCCACCTCGGTGCATCAACTGCTTGCTGAGGATTCATATCAAAATCTATTGCATTCGTTATCGTTTGAACATTCCATGGAATCTGTCCATCTCCACCTGGCGTCCCACCAATCAATACTGGCTTTCCTTTTTCCAATACCATGTAGGCGTTTAAAGTATGCATAGTTTTTTTTAGTGGTTCTATAACATTTGGATGTTTATCAATCAGGTTAAACCCACGCCCAATTCTGTTGTTCAACAACACACCAGTATCTCCAGCCACAAACCCAGACCCGAAGCCCATAGATAAACTGTGAATTAAAGAAACTGCGTTACCCATTCCATCTACAGCACATAAGTAACTGGTGTCATCGCCGGTTAAGGGTAATCCCAATATTCCAGGCGGAGGGGAGTTCATGGCCTGGGTGCTATCTATCCTACTTCTTCTCCGGGCTGCATATTCTTTGGAAATCAACTCTTCAACTGGAGCTGCAACGAATTCAGGATCTCCCATATATGTGTTTCTGTCGGAGAATGCTAACTTCTTCGCTTCGACCATGAGATGACACAATTCTGGACTATACAATCCCATATCACTCAAGTCATAGTTTTCAATAATATTTAACATTTCAAGAACCATGAACCCCTGAGATGGGAGAGAAGTTTCCACAACATCACGCCCCCTGTAGGAAGTAGAAATAGGAGAGTCGTACCACACTGTTCGATGTGACCGAAAGTCCTCGAGACTGTATAACCCACCATTATCCGACATAGACCTCACTATTCGTTCTGCAAGATCCCCTTCGTAAAACGTCCTTGCTCCGTTTTCGGAAACAAGCTTTAATGTCTTAGAAAGTTCAGGTTGTCTTATTATCTGACCTTCCCTAAGAGGCAGGCCTTCATTCGTAAAAATGGATGATGTTGACTCATATATACCCAGCTTGTCATTCATCGCTTTAAAAGCGCCTGAGTAAAAGCGAGAGATCGGAAATCCTTCTTCTGCATAAACAATTGCAGGTTCCATAAGTTTTTTAAAAGACAATGTTCCGAATTTATTGATAATTTCCTGCAAGGCGTCTATCTCACCAGGTATGGCTGCAGACAGTGGTCCGGTAAGTGGTATTGATTCATAACCACGGTCTGCGAACCAGTTACGATTCGCTTTGGATGGAGCCTTTCCGGATGCTGTCATTCCCCAGGTCTTTCCAGATGTAGCCTCATAGAACAAGCCAAATATCTCTCCACCCAACCCACATCCAACTGATGTTGTAACACCCTCAACAGCCGCCATAGCAACTATTGCATCAAAAGCGTTTCCCCCACTGGACAAAACACCTGTACCTACACTGGCTGCCTGGGGTGAAATTGAACAAACTACTCCCCGTGTTGAGTAAACAGGCTCACGACCCGGTTTGATACTAGTTTTCTGTCTAAGATTATCTTCCAAATTACTATCCAAATATGGAACGAGCGACCCCTCTGAATCCAATATTCTTAGGACGAACACTACCCGACACATCAGGCATTATAGAATCGGAAGCAACTAACAAGGAAGCTAGAGGTCTTCTAAGTTTGCTATAGGTGGCTCTTTCTAGAGGAGCCACGTTAATTGAGTCACTCAACTCCTCCCATACATCATCTCCAGGCAATAGTCTCTCCCCTATAGAAAGGCTTTTGGGAGTTCTTACCGAACATCCCGATTCTTCCAATATGACAAGGGCGGCTGCAACATCCCATAAATGGGCTCCTGAAATTACAGCGTATTGAGTTATGCCCAGAGCAACCATAGCCAATTCGTATGCAATGCTGCCAGACATTCGTAATTCACCCATTCTTGTTGGAAAATCCTTGGAATTTTCGAATCGTCCAGAAAAAGATCCAGGAAGGGTTAAAAGGCCGGAAGGTTTCAAGTTTGAAAGTGACTTATATTTAGTCTTTACACCATCTATCTTGACACCATTTCCTCTGGAAGCATGAATAACGATTCCACCAGATTCATTCCCACGTCCTGGCCATGGAATAAATAAAGCACCCGCTACTGGAATTCCTTTATGAATTATCCCAACTGAACAGGCAAAAGAAGGCAATCCATTCAAAAAATTCTTTGTTCCGTCCAGTGGGTCCAGTACCCAGAGGACATCTGGACATTCTCCTTCGTTTTTATCTCCTTCTTCTCCAAGAATTCCATGGGATGGAAACTGTTTTTCGATTTGCTTAACGAGGTAATCCTGTGTTTCAGTATCCGCCAGGGTCACTGGGTCAGAGTTACTAGAATCCTTGAATTCTATATTTAGATTCTGATTATTGGACCATGGAGTAGGGAAATAGTGAAAAAGTATCTTTCCAGCTTCTTTCGCAATACTCAACGCAAAGTTTTCTATATCCAGATGATCTAAACCGTCATCGGACTGAGGTTTCTGATTCATATGTAGCAGTTTAGGGTCAGAACCAGAGAGGGTCAATAAAAATACTAGAAATTCCTATACGGTTCGTAGGACGTTGACAGTTTCGATAGCAGTCAGTGCGCAACTATGTCCTGCATTCCCTTTTCTGCCACCAGATCGTTCGAGAGCATGTTGCATATTATGTGTGGTCAAAACACCAAATATAACTGGAATCCCAGATGATATGGATGCCTCAGCTATCCCTCGGGTTGCCTCGCCAGCCACAAACTCATAATGATCCGTATCACCTTTTATCACAGCACCGAGACATATGACCGCGTCATAATTACCGGAATGAGCCATCTTAGACGCCACCACTGGTATTTCAAAGGAGCCCGGAACATACGCAATAGTCACATCTGTACCATCCACGCCATTTTCAGAAAGTCCTTCCTCAGCTCCCTCAACCAACTTGGTGGTTATAAACTCATTGAACTTGGCTGCTACTATTCCGATCTTTAGACCAGATCCATCCAGTGAGCCTTCAATATGATTACTCAATCTGACTCTCCATCAGCTACATCATTCTTGGATTCCAGAGGATCCAGCACATGGCCCATTCGAGTTCTCTTGGTCTCCATATAATCGACATTATCTTCCCTGTATTCAGCAACGATTGGAACTCTATCCACGACTTCCAGACCGAAACTCTCTAATCCTACTCTCTTCGTAGGATTATTCGTGAGAAGGCGCATTTTTTTCACTCCAAGATCCTCTAAAATTTGAGCTCCCACACCATACTGTCTAGGATCTGGAGCAAATCCGAGCATTATATTCGCATCAACCGTATCGAATCCTTCATCCTGTAAAGCATATGCTTTCAATTTATTATGAATACCAATCCCTCTACCTTCCTGCCGCATATAAAGGAGTATTCCACTACCTTCTTTTTCAATGGCTGCCAAAGCCAAAGGAATCTGATCACCACAATCACAGCGAGTACTTCCAAAAACATCGCCTGTAAGGCATTCACTATGAACTCTTACCAAGACAGCTTCATCAGAGGAAATATCACCTTTAACAAAAGCAACATGCTCATAAACATCAACCAAACTACTGTAGGAGACAGCCCTAAATTCGCCATATTCAGTGGGAACACGAGCTTCAGCAGCTCTTTCAATTAATCTCTCGTGCTGTCGTCGGTACGTTATAAGGTCTGCAACAGACACAACTTTAATATCATGTTCCTCGGAAAACCTTTCTAGGTCTGGCATTCTTGCCATATTCCCATCATCAGCCATAATTTCGCAGATTACTGCAGCCTCACTAAGCCCAGCTATTCGACACATATCGATCGAAGCTTCCGTCTGGCCTGTTCTCTTCAGCACCCCTCCCTCAACGTACTGAAGGGGAAATATATGACCTGGTCTTCCTAAATCGGATGGAATTGTTGCTGAGTCAGCCAAGGCTTTTATGGTGATCGCCCTATCCTGAGCAGATATCCCAGTGGTCGTCCCTATCAAAGAATCAACAGACACCGTAAATGCCGTACTGAGAGGAGCAGTATTGTCCTGCACCATTAGGGGAAGATTCAGCTCTTTAAGCCTTTGGCCGAGCATTGGCACGCAAATGAGGCCTTTACCAAACGTGGCCATAAAGTTTATGGCCTCAGGGGTGACAAGTTCGGCCGCCATCGTAAGATCACCCTCATTTTCGCGATCTTCATCATCAACTATGATGATCATTCGACCAGCTTTTATATCCTCTAGGGCATCCTCTATTCTAGATAAGGGCATAGGACCTTTGCCAATCAATCAAGGTTTATATATCCCCCACCGTTCGAAAGCTTCTCGATATATTTAGCCATGATATCTGCTTCTAAGTTAACCTTATTACCTTCACTCTTCGTTCCCAGCACAGTATGTTCCCGAGTATAGGGAATCAAAGTGACCATAAATTCATCGTCGGCACAGTCTACAACTGTGAGACTAATTCCGTCCACGCATATAAAACCCTTTTGAACGATATACCTACTAAGTTCTGGAGAAACAGTAAAGGAATACAGATAGGCGTCTCCGTCTTCTTCAATAGAAGATATTTCGCCGGTGCCATCTACATGTCCTTGGACAATATGCCCTCCTAATCTACCCCCCATTTGTAGTGATCTCTCCAAATTAACCTTGCTACCAGACGTAAGTTCACCAAGATTTGTTCTTCTCAAAGTTTCTGGAACAACATCAACCTGAAATCCTTTGCCTGTTAATCCAGTAACAGTTAAGCATGCTCCATTCACACAAATACTGTCCTTAACATCCAGATCCTCTAGGACGAGAGAAGCATCAACTATTAGAACACCGCTCTTGATGCTCCCAACCGTACCTAATTCCTCAACTATCCCCGTAAACACTTTTTTTCAAAACTCCTAGTAATTAACGTCACCGGTAATCAGAAAATCGTCTCCAACATTTTCAACTGTCACATTCGATAACCTGGATATTTGCTTCATCATGAATGCTCCTTCCCCACCAACAGCGGAGAGAGATTCATCCCCTCCAATTATGACAGGAGCAATAAATGCTGCCACCTTATCGACCAGATGCAGGTCAAAAAGTGAACCTATTAGTTGCGAGCCACCCTCAACTAAAACAGAGGACACTGGAATTTCTGCGAGATCCTCCAGCAAAGCCAACAAGTCTACCTTCCCAGCATCATCTCCTATTCTCAGATTAGTCACATTTCTAGGCCAGTCAGCTTCCTTTGCAGTTTTCAGTGTCGCTATGAATGTTTGTCCTGCTTCTGAAAACATCGCACTATTTGTCGGGGTTCTTGAGTTTGAATCAACAATTATCCTAATCGGTTGCCTAGCGTCAATAGAGCGGTTGTATCTGGCAGTAAGCCTGGGATTATCAGCTAGAACTGTTCCTATACCAACCATAATAGAATCGGTGACTGATCGCATGGAATGTGCAACGCCACGAGCCTCCTCACCCGTAATCCATTGAGATTCACCTGAAACCGTAGCTATCTTTCCGTCTAATGATGCCGCAAATTTTACGGTTACCAATGGCAACCCGGTTTCCATCAACTTCACGTGGGGCTCCATAACCTTTTGAGCCTTATCACCCATCTCACCAACCACAACCTCCACCCCCGCCTCTCGCAAAATATCTATTCCTAACCCATTCACGCGAGGGTCTGGATCAATAAGAGAAGCATGAACTTTCTTTATGCCGGCTGAGATTATTGTCTGAACACATGGGCCAGTCCTTCCAAAGTGACTACAAGGTTCCAAAGTTACGTAGAGGGAAGATCCATTTGCCAGATCTCCAGCTTTCGAGATTGCTGAAGCTTCCGCGTGTGGACTACCGGGTGGTCCAGTAAACCCTTCAGAAATTATCTCATCATCCCTAACCAAAACCGCGCCAACAGGAGGGTTTGGATTACTTAATCCAATAGCCTGCGCGGATACTTCAAGGGCTCTTTGCATGTATGACAAGTCAAGACCTCGAGAAATCCCGATGTATCCTGCTCGCAGTGGCATCAGTCTGACCCTGATACTTACTCCCCAGCTCTGGGGATCCGTACGGGAATTCCGCCTCAGAAGTTAATTTTAAATAGGAAAGTTGACCAATTTTCATACCAAAATAAAGGGTTATAGGTAAATTGGCCACGTTACTAAGTTCCAGAGTAAGATGCCCCCTGAAGCCAGGGTCGACGTAGCCAGCAGTTGAATGAATCAGTAGACCTAGACGACCCAGCGAACTCTTTCCTTCAACCCGTGCCACTAGGTCATTGGGTAATCCTATATTTTCCAAAGTGCTTCCAAGAACAAATTCTCCGGGATGGAGTATAAAAGGAACATCATCTGTTATTTCAACTCGTTCAGTGAGATCTTCCGCCCCTTTTCTAACATCAATATATGGCACCCGCGAGTTTCTAAACACCAAAAAACCTCTGTCAAGATGCACATCTACACTGGCAGGCTGAATCGCGTTTTCTCCTAGAGGATCTATTAAAATGCGACCCGCATCTATTTCTTCTCTTATGGAGCGATCACTCAATACCATCAGATCCTCCGTACTTTCTCAGTTTGGATAGTCAACCAGACTAGAATTCTATCAAGGCGTGGGTTGATACCGCAAAAGATTGAAACACGGACATCACTAAATCAATAAATATTAAAAACTGTGAAAACGGTCACTGTTATTTGTAATTCTCCTCCACTTATAGGAGATTCCATTGGCACGGACATAGCTCTCATTTGGTTATCCATTGCGGAGGGCATATGGGGCGATTGTGCACCAACCTCTGTCAGCGACCTGAGAGATCCTAGTTTCACTCCAGCAGAATCAGCATACTCTTCAGCTTTTATTTGAGCCTTCTGAACAGCTTGTTTTCTTAGACTCTCCATGTATTGGTCGGTATCTTCGACATTAAATGAAATACCGTTTATCCGAACGTAATCACCTCCAGATGCGGCGGCATTATCTACTATTTTTCCAACTTTACTCAGATCCCGAACTTTTACTCTGGCAGTGTTGGTTACAGAATAACCTATAAGAACTTGTTTATTGGTTTGATAGTCATATCTGGGATATATAGTTAGCTGTTGAGTTTGAATATCTTTTGTTAAAATCCCTTCCTTCTTTAGGGACGAGACTACTGAATCCATAGCAGAAGCCGCCTCTGATCTTGCAAAACTAACAGTCTTTCCAGTGGCCTCAACTCCTATATTTAGAATAGCTAAGTCTGGTTCCACTGAAATTGAGCCAGATCCACTAACACTGATTCCTCCCTGTGATCCATCTGAGAACATTTGATGTTGTGGTTCACTCATACCACCTTCAGACGGAATTCGGGAAATAGCAGCAGAAGCAACAGAGCTGCTCACCTGGCTACCTAAACTACGATCGACCTCATTTTCAGTGGATTCACATCCCAACAGTAATATTACTGAGAAAATGACCCCCAACCCAAGCACTAAACCTCTCACTCGCGTCATTATCAATTCTCCCTTATGAAAACCTTTCTCGTTTGTGAAGAAATAGTGTGGAACAAGACTTTATTTAGAATGTATTCACTCTTTGCCGATATAATGAGATAAGTATGTATTACACATTCAAAAAGAAAAAGCGCTCGCTCGTTAGAGAATTGATAGAAACTGTGATTCTGGGCGGTTTGATATTCGTATTAATTCAAGCCACAATTCAGAATTATCAGGTTGAAGGGGCTAGCATGGTTCCAACGCTTACACCTGGAGAATGCGTACTTACAAACAAAATCACCTATTCACATTTCAGTCCTAACCAGTACTTTAACTATGGTGGTGAATCCAATAAGTACCAAAATGACAAAGTATTCCTATTGGGTCCTCCGGAACGCGGCGACATAGTTGTTTTCAAATATCCTAATGACCCTTCTAGGCATTTTGTAAAACGGGTTATTGGGACACCTGGGGATCAAGTAGCCATAGCCAATGGAATGGTTAGTGTTAATCAGAGAGTAATTTATGAACCTTATATAAATACTCAATCCTCCACTTCAAACATGGATCCACTAATACTCCATTCAGAAGAATATTTCGTTTTAGGAGATAACCGGCAGGCCAGCAATGACTCACGAACGTGGGGCCCAATAAGAAATGAGCATATTATTGGTGAATACTGGCTTAGTTACGGCTCGCTTCTGTGCGATGTTGCCCCCATTTATAGAGGGAATCTGAGGTAGCTTAGCGAGCTTTTCGTGATAAAATTCTAAGGTTGTAGGCGCTAATCCTGACAATTTCTTGTCTCTAAGAAACGCCTTGATTATGTCATTGTGGGCCGGTAGCTCAGTCTGGTAGAGCATCGGACTTTTAATCCGAGTGTCGTGGGTTCGAGTCCCACCCGGCTCACCATTACGTATAGGCATGTATCAACCTTCTTCCAAATACTGGCTGGTACCACATTAGCGACACCTAACGCATTATACTGAGCTTTTAAAGGGTGTCGAAGATTAGTAGCTAATAACTAAAATTTTAGGACATAGAACTTATCGATGATGACGACCAAGTCGTCTCTTTGTCCCGTTACGCTTCCCCCATTCCTTATGCTCATTAACGCGCTTCACAAATTCCGCTGTTGTTTCTTCCTTTTTTTTCGGCTTTTGCTTGGATTTGGCCATATCGTTCCTCCGTTCTTTGGACAAAATTTAGTGCACCTATATCTGGAAAATCCAGTCGTATCTTTACTCTGTTTGGAATACTTATAACTTTTCATACATTATAAAGGTAACGACGAAAGTGGAGGACCCCACCGTGAGGTAAGGCTCTTAACCACTTCCCTATGATGAGGATGCCGGGAGATGGGTGAGTGGTGTTTATTCCCGCTAGAAATACGACGGACTCAAATTGCAGTTATGCTCCGTCAGTCAAAGAAAATGATTGTGTTCTATCGGTTAGATGACGCGAACCTATCTTGTGTTCTAAACCAAGAATGTTTTCACGATCATACTGAGTCCATGAAGCAGTGAGAGAAAGAAGGCTTCCGATTTGATCAGGTCTCCAAGCCCCATCTAGAGATACTTGTAATAGTCTCCAGTACCAAAGAATACATCTGACACTAAGAGGATCTTCTAGTCTCTTCAAAAGAGGTATCGCACTTAGCAAACTGTGAGAAGCTGTCCAGGGCAACCCATAAATTTCCATCTTATACCAATCAAATGCCCCGTCTTTTAAGCGCTCAGACTCCGGTATTTCATCAAAAGTGGAAATCCAACTTTCAATAGAACCTAAATCGGGTGCCTCTTCATCATTTTCATTCTTAATAAATCGAAGTATTTCTTTAGCAGAATGTCCAAACATTCTCATTCTGTAGGCTAACAGGACTTGCTCTCTATTTTCATCTTTCATATGAGTGACTAATAGCCTCCGTAACACCTAACACAACCTATGTTGTGTTAGACAGGATTATAATTGCTTTAATGACCTTCAGAACGTTAACAATCACTCTGCTCATGGCTGCCCTCATAACGCAGATAGCTTCCTGCACCTCTGAAAGTCCCGAAGATATTAATCAAAATGTCAAAATAATGGAAATTCAGGGAACAATGGTAGCTCTCACTGAGCAGTACCAAAACTTTAAAACACCAACGCCATTACCCACCCCGACTCCCACTCCCACTCCCTCTCCAACTAGCACCCCGACTCAAATCCCGACCCCGTCCCCAATACCCACATTAACGCCTACAATGACGCCCACACCGACTTATACGCCTACCCCGACATTAACTCCTACCATCACCCCAACAATCACTCCGACGCCGACAAATACTCCTCTGCCGACAAACTCACCCACACCGACTCCCACACCGACTCCCACACCGACTGAAACACCGACTGAAACACCGACCGAAACCCCGACACCCACTGCTTCCCAACAACTGAGCCGAGTAAAAAACAGTGTGGTCAAAATTCAGGCAGGAAATTCCACTGGCAGTGGCGTTATGATAGGTATTAATGGAGAAATCCTAACCAATTACCATGTAATCCAAAATCGTCAACAAATTCAAGTTACTCTTAACGAAGGGAAAACTGAAACAGCAACTCTGTTAGCAACTGATTCAACCAGAGATTTAGCAATTATTGATATATCAGGTGAGGATCATGAATATTTAACAATCCAAGATGTTGTCATTTCAGACGTTGGGAATACCGTTTACGCACTGGGATATCCACTAAGCAGCAACTACACAGTTACTTCTGGGGTGATTTCCGCTATCACAAAAAGAATTCCAACAATAAACCTCAACTCGTGGAATAAAAAAGAGTATAACTTTATCCAAACTGATGCCCCACTCAATCCGGGAAACAGCGGGGGACCACTTGTAGACAACATGGGAACATTATTGGGCATCAACACATCCAGAATTGAAGACCATAACAACAGAATTGTTGTGGGAATTGGGTTTGCTCTAATTGTTAATCATGAGCAATTATCCGACCTTTATAAACGTTGTAAATGTCTCTCAGAAATAGAATAAGTTATCTAGTGGTTATCGTAGAGTGAAGACTACGAATAGTGATTGGAGTGAGCATTGATGGTTTGGGAAAAAGAAATAAAAGAACTTAATGACCGCCTCGATATGGTAAAAAAAATGGGCGGTGAAGAAGGTATACGCCGTCAACATGAAAATGGAAAACTTACCGTTCGAGAAAGAATCAGTAAAATCGCCGACCCTGGTTCATTTAATGAACACTCAGCTTTGGCTGGAAGCGCATTATATGAAGAAAATTCACTAACTGAACTCAAGCCTTATCCAAGAGTGATAGGAAGCGCAAAAATTGACGGCAAAAGGGTCATCCTCGATGGAGGTGACTTCACTGTCAGGGGTGGCGCCGGAGAGCGAGGTCATGGGAGTAAACCAAGTTCACTGAAATACGCAACACAATGGCGTCTGCCCTTGATCAGGCTACTAGACGCTGTTGGTGGCAGTGTTAGGACATTTGAACAGCTCGGGAGAACCTACCTCCCAGACGGCCCTGGCACATCAATGGCCGTTGATCTATTAAATCAAGTTCCGGTCGTCTCCGCAGTATTGGGTTCGGTAGCTGGCCTGCCCGCGATAGAAGCCTGTCTCTGCCACTTTAACGTTATGGTCAAAGGCTCAAGCCAAGTTTTTGCCGGAGGTCCTCCCGTTGTCAAAGCTGCACTTGGATATGACATAACGAAGGAGGAGCTAGGAGACCACAGAAGTCAAGTGTTTAAATCTGGAGTAATAGATAACCTAGCTGACAGTGAGGAAGAAGCTTTTGAGATGATAAGGACATTTTTAAGTTTTATGCCATCCAGCGTTTGGAAGAAACCTGAACGAGTTGATACTGAAGATAATCCAGATAGGAGGGATGAGGAACTCTTATCCTCAATCCCTAAAGATCCAAAGAAACGATATGATCCTTACTCGATTTTGGAACATGTTCTTGACACAAATTCCTTTTTTGAAATAGCCCCATTTTACGGTAGCTCCCGTATAACTGGACTAGCACGAGCAAACGGATATCCCATTGGTGTAACTATTAACAATCCAAATAGACTAGGAGGCTCGACAGATGGCGCGGCCGGTGAAAAAGTAATGAGGTTATGGAGACTATGCGATACATTTCACATACCGGTAGTTTCTTTTGTGGATGAACCAGGTTTTATGGTTGGCATGGAGGCTCAAAATCAGGGAATAGTTAGAGCAGGAGCGAGAATGGTGGTACAGCAATGTAGAAGCCAAAGTCCTTGGATTAGTTTTTACATGAAGCAAGCCTACGGAGTCGCAGGACAAACCCACCACAGAACTACTGGTATGTATCATCGATATGCTTGGCCTTCCGGAAAATGGGGATCTATGCATATCGAGGGAGGGGTTTCCGCAGCTTATAGAAGAGATATCGCATCATCCGAGAATCCAGAAAATAAGAGAAAAGAAATTGAAGCTCGCCTCAACGCTATGGCCTCGCCCTTCCGCACAGCAGAAGCTACAGGAGGGGAAAGCAACGGTCATGGCATAGACATAATTGACCCAAGAGATACTCGACCTCTTCTTTGCGACTTCGTTGAGATGGCTCAAGACATGTTGGACACCCAACTTGGACCTCCTCTGTATCCATATACACCTTAAAGAAATACACTCTTATCTGGAACTTATTTACGTCTGAACGCTAAATGAAGTTTTATAAACATGGAGAACAACGAAAATGGGATTTAGATGTGGAATTGTAGGTCTTCCAAATGTTGGAAAATCTACCTTATTTAATGCACTAACGCAGACGGCCCAGGCCCAGGCTGCCAATTACCCATTTTGCACAATAGAACCAAATATCGGCGAGGTCACTGTACCTGACGAGAGACTCGACAACTTGGCAGAGATTGCTAATTCTGATAACAAAATTCCGACCCGTATGACCTTTGTAGACATCGCGGGCCTTGTGGAAGGAGCTTCTAAGGGAGAGGGTCTCGGTAATAAGTTCTTGGCCAACATACGTGAGATGGATGCAGTAGCCTATGTCCTCCGTTGTTTCGACAATGACGACATATCGCATGTGAATGGGAAAATAGATCCTGTATCTGACTCTCAGACAGTAGAAACGGAACTCATGATGGCGGATATGGAGAGTTTGGAACGAAGGTTGCCAACTTTGGAAAAAAAATCTCGTGGAGGAGATAAAGAATCCCAGGAAATTTTGCCGATTGTAAAAGATCTATTGGCTCTTCTGGAAAAGGGCCAACCTGCAAGATCTCTCAAAATTGCATCTGACCAAGCACCCACACTACGCGGTTTACAACTACTCACATCTAAGCCTGTTTTATATGTTTGTAATGTCGACGAAGGTTCAGCTTCTGCAGGAAATGACTACTCACATGCAGTAGATGAATTAGCGGCATCAGAAGGGGCGTCTTCTGTTGTTATATCGGCTGAAATAGAATCTGAACTATCACAATTAGAAAACTCAGAAAGAGCAGAGTATATGCTTGAGTTGGGTGTGAAAGAAGCTGGATTAGACAGGATGATAAGCTCAGGTTACGAACTATTGGATCTCATGACCTACTTCACAGCGGGACCAAAGGAATCAAGAGCGTGGACTGTCCCAAACGGATCCACTGCTCCCGAAGCAGCGGGGGTCATACACACGGATTTCGAAAAAGGGTTTATCAGAGCAGAGGTTATTCCATATCAAGAATACGTCAGTCTGGGCGGAGAACAAAAGTGTAAGGAAGCGGGCAAAATGCGCGTCGAGGGAAAAGAGTACATAGTAAAAGACGGAGACGTAATATATTTTCGTTTTAACGTATAAGAGATGTAGCTCAGTTGGATCGTTTTTTATTTCTCTCATATCTGTAACGGTCTGAACTAGAAA
>ENA-UPTF01000112-UPTF01000112.1-marine-metagenome-genome-assembly--contig:-NODE-112-length-55457-cov-5.477104_pt1 | contig 55457 bp, 55 predicted proteins | sample MGYA00238166_ERZ767019 | MGnify/ENA primary metagenome ERZ767019 (study PRJEB28930, sample SAMN06266391) | marine metagenome | isolation source: Sea water from 250 m depth | place: Atlantic Ocean | study... | reverse complement strand
GGCCAACATCGAGGCGAACTCGCAGCCGATGGCGCCGGCCCCGATCACCGCTACCCGGTCCGGTACCTCAAGCAGGGACAGCAACTCGTCACTGGTGACGACCAGCGTCCCATCGACCTCGAAGCCGGGAATGGTGCGAGGCGTCGACCCGGTGGCCAGCACGATGTGGTCGGCAGCCGCCACGGTCGACCCGTTGGGACCGTCCACGGTGACGACATGGTCCGCGCCAAGGCGTCCCGTCCCGTCGTAGACGGTGACGTCACGTCCGGCCAGCAGGGAACTCAGCCCGCCGGCCAGGCCGTCGATGACCTCCTGCTTGCGCTGCTGGCTAACCGCCAAGTCCACGACTGGCTTGTGGTCACCAGTCGACACGCCGAACTGGGAGGCGCCCCGGACGGTGCGCAGCACCGAGGCCGTCTCTAACAGTTCCTTGGCCGGGATGCAGCCGAGGTGGAGACAGGTCCCGCCAATCCGCCCCTCTTCGACGAGGCCCACGTCGAGGCCGGTTGCCGCCCCGTAGAGCGCCGCCGCATACCCCGCCGGGCCACCGCCCACCACCAGCAGGTCGTGACGGAGGGTCATAGCGCCACCACTACCTGCACGGTGAAGGCCACCAGTAGCGCCATCCCGCACACCAGGGCCGAGATGATCAGGACGCGGGTGCTCACGACGCCGACGGTACCCCGTAGGGTCGTGATATGACCCCGATCAGGACGGGCTTTCTGGCCGTCCTGGTGCTTGTAACGGGTGCCTGTGGCGGCGCAGTCGATACAACCGCCCCTGTTCCAATACCGGCCCCCACGACCGCCATGGAGGTGGCCGCCTCCGAGTTGGGGTCGGCGGCCGGCGTACGGGGCGCTGCGGTACCGGACGAGTTGGGGTTCGAGGCGGTACTGATTGGCGGCGGCATGCTCCACGGTGCTGATCTGGCCGGCCAGGACGTCCTGTTCTGGTTCTGGGCTCCTACCTGAGCGACGTGCCGTAGAGAGGCCTCGGCGGTCGCCGAGCTCAGCCGCCGACCGGACATCACGGTGGTCGGAGTGTCCACCATCGGCCCGGACGTTGACCCGGAGTGGTCAGCATCCATCCTCCGGGAGTGGGGCATCACCGGGTTCTCACACATTGCTGACGACGGGCGGGTGGGAGTCCTCTTCGATGTCTTCGGGACACCGGGCATGGCCGTGGTCACCGCGAGTGGCTCGGTGGCCTCCCGAACTGGTGACCCGGGACCGGGTGGTTATGACGACCTGATTCAGGCCGCCCGGGCGATGGACACTTAACCACCGCCGTCGCGGGCGCCCTCAACGGCCGACCCCGTATCCTGTCCTGACCCGACCCCTACGAGGAGTCCCGATGTCCGGGAAGACCCTGAGCCAAAAGGTCTGGGACCGTCACGTAGTGCGGTCGGCCGACGGCCAACCCGACTTGCTGTTCATCGACCTGCACTTGGTCCACGAGGTCACCTCCCCACAGGCCTTCGACGGTCTCCGCACGGCCGGACGGCGGGTCCGCCACCCGGAGTTGACGGTGGCCACTGAGGACCACAACGTGCCCACGGTCGACATTGACCAGCCCATCGCTGACCCGATCAGTCGCACCCAGGTCGAGGCCCTGCGGACCAACTGCGAGGAGTTCGGCGTGCCGCTCTACCCGATGGGTGATCCGGGGCAGGGCATCGTGCACGTCATCGGCCCCGAGAAGGGCCTGACCCTGCCCGGCATGACCGTGGTGTGCGGCGACAGCCACACCAGTACCCACGGGGCGTTCGGGGCGCTGGCCTTTGGCATCGGCACCAGTGAGGTGGAACACGTTTTGGCCACCCAAACTCTGCCCCAGCAGGTGCCCGGCACCCTGGCCGTCACCGTGGACGGCACCCTCCCCGAGGGCTCCACGGCCAAGGACGTGATTCTGGCGATCGTGGGCCGCCTGGGCACAGGTGGTGGGATCGGCTCGGTCATCGAGTACCGGGGCGAGGTGATCCGCAACCTTTCAATGGAGGGCCGGATGACTGTCTGCAACATGTCCATCGAGGCCGGGGCCAAGGCCGGCTTGATCGCCCCTGACGACACCACCTTCGAATACCTGGCTGGTCGCCCCCACGCCCCGTTTGGTGCCGACTGGGACGCCGCGGTGAACGATTGGCGGAGCCTGGCTACCGACGACGACGCCGTGTTCGACCGGGAGGTCGTCCTGGACGGAGCCGACATCGTCCCTCACGTGTCGTGGGGCACCAACCCCGGTCAGGTCATGCGCATGGACGGCACCGTGCCCGACCCCGGGTCGTTCGAGGATCCCAGCCAGGCCGAGGCCGCCCAGCGGGCCCTGGACTACATGGGACTGGCCGCCGGGACCCCGATCCGTGACGTGGCCGTCGACACCGTGTTCATCGGCTCGTGCACCAACAGCCGCATCGAGGACCTCCGGGCCGCCGCTGAGGTGGCCGACGGTCGCCAGGTGGCCGACGGGATGCGCACGCTGGTCGTTCCCGGCTCCGGGGCGGTCAAAGCCCAAGCCGAGGCTGAGGGCCTCCCCGAGGTGTTCACCGCTGCCGGCTTCGACTGGCGGGAGCCCGGGTGCTCTATGTGCCTGGCCATGAACCCCGACAAGCTCACGGCCGGCGAACGCTGCGCCAGTACCAGCAACCGGAACTTCGAGGGCCGGCAGGGACGGGGCGGGCGCACCCACCTGGTCTCCCCGGCCGTCGCCGCTGCCACGGCCATCGCCGGCACGTTCGCCACACCGGCCGACCTGGACTGAGGAGGACAACATGGACGCCGTCCAGATCGTCTCGGGCACCGCGCTGCCGCTCCGACGTTCCGACGTGGACACCGACCAGATCATCCCCAGCGACTGGCTGAAGCGGGTGGAGCGCACTGGCTTCGAGAAGGGTCTGTTCTCCGAGTGGCGCGACGACCGGGACTTTGTGCTCAACGATGAGCGCTACTCCGAGGCTGTGGTGCTGGTGGCCGGGCCCAACTTCGGCACCGGTTCCTCGCGCGAGCACGCCGTATGGGCCATCCAGCAGTACGGGTTCGGGGCCGTGGTCTCGCCGCGGTTCGCCGACATCTTCCGGAACAACTGCACCAAGAACGGCCTGGTGCCCGTGCAGGTAACGCCCGAGGTGGGTGCCGCCCTCCTGGACGCCGTCGAGACCGACCCCGACCTGGTAGTCACCATCGACCTGGCCAACTTGACGCTGGAGGCCCCGGATGCCGGGATCTCCTGCACGTTCCCGATGGATGACGCGACACGTGAGCGCTATCTGGAGGGCCTGGACGACATCGGCATCTCGCTGCGTCACGAGGACGACATCACCGGCTACGAGTCAACCCGACCGTCCTGGCTACCCACCACGGGATGACCTCCGGGCGGCGGGTCCTGCGCAACGGCCTGGCGGTCACAGTGGTGAGCTTGGTGGTCGTCGGGTGCGGCACCGACCCGGCTGGGCTGGGCCGGTCGGGTAACCCGGTGGCACCCACCACGATGACGGTGGCCCCGTCGACCACCGGTCCGACGGCCACCGTGGCTCCCTCGACGACCGGGGTAGTCGACGTGTCGGGTACCGAGTTGACCGCTGGGCTGGTCCCGTTCACGGAATGTGACGAGTTGTTGCGTCACCTGCGGACGGAGGCCACTGAACGGGTCGGGCCCTACGGCCTAGGCGGTGGGTGGTTCGGCGGACCGGTCGTCATGGAAATGGCGACGATGGACGTGGCGATGGCCGCCCCGGCAGTCGGCATGGCCCGGTCCATGGAGGAAGGTGTCGACTACTCGGGTACCAACGTCCAGGAGGTCGGGATCGACGAACCCGACATCCTCAAGACCGACGGCCGGCGGATCGTGGTAGTCGAGGACGACTACCTCTACTACGTGGACGTGTCCGGTCCGGCGGCGGTGCTGACCGGCTCACTGCACCTGGAGGGCCACTGGAGCCGCGACCTGCTGCTGGCCGCGAACCGGGCGTTCCTTATCGCCGACACCCATATCCCGGGCGACGGTGACACGGACGTCACGGCGCCTGCCCTGGCCCGGCTCTCGCCGCCCGGCACCTGGACACCGCTGACCAGCGTGATCGAGGTGGACCTCTCCGATCCAGCCAACCTCCGCATCGTCGGTGTCCTGACCGTGCAGGGCCGGCACGTCAGCAGCCGGGTGGTGGGCGGGGCGGCCCGCGTCGTCGTGGTCTCCACGCCAAGCGAGTTGCCGTTCGTCTACCCGGCCAGCCCGACCGGAGAGGAACGTGCCGAACGGTTCAACCGCGAGGTGGTGGCCGAGACCGTCCTGGCCGATTGGATGCCCGACTTTGTCCTCGAATCCGCTGGCACCACGGTGGCCGAAGGGTCGCTGAACGCCTGCACCGACGTGTCTCACCCGGTGGACTTCGCCGGCTTCTCCACCCTGTCGGTCCTAACCGTGCCCCTCTACGAGCCGCTGGCCGCTCCGGCGACCACCGCCGTGCTGGCTGAGGGAACCACCGTCTACGCCGGGCACGAGAACCTGTACGTGACGACTAACGCCTGGGTCGATCCCGAGGAGATGGAAGACGAGTCCCGGATGCGGTGGTGGAACGACAACTGGGACACCGCCGTCCACCAGTTCGACGTCACCGACCCGACGGCCGCCACCTACACGGCCTCGGGTGAGGTTCCGGGCCACCTCCTGAACCAGTTCTCGCTGTCCGAGCACGACGGTTACCTGAGGGTGGCCACCACCACCGGCGGCCCGTGGCGGTTCGACGAGGACGCCGAGTCGATGGTGACCGTGCTGGCCCGCAACGACGCGACCTTGGAGATAGTGGGCCAGGTGGGTGACATGGGCCGGGGCGAGCGGATCTTCGCCGTGCGCTACGTGGGCGACGTGGCCTACGTGGTGACCTTTCGCCAGACCGATCCCTTCTACACCGTGGACCTCTCGGACCCCACGGCGCCCACCGTGCGGGGCGAGTTGAAGATCACTGGGTTCAGCGGCTACCTGCACCCCGTCGGCCCCGATCGGGTGCTGGGCATTGGCCAGGAGGCCACCGACGAGGGCCGGACCACCGGCACCAAGGTCACCCTGTTTGACGTGTCGGACCTGGACGCGCCCCGCGACCTGGCCACCTGGACCCAGGGTGGCGGCCACAGCGGCGTGGAGTGGGACCACCGAGCCTTCCTGGCCTGGAAGGACCTGGCCGTTCTCCCCTTCAACGACTGGCAGGCCGAGGAGAACGGAGCGGTCGTCCTGCGGGTGGGCCATGACTCCCTCGACGAGGTGGGTCGCATCGACCACGCCGACGATCCGGGTACCGAGCCGGTGCCGCCGTGCCCCGAGGTGGACCCGGCCGAGCTGGCCGACGAGGCGACGCGCCTGGAGATGATGGGCGGCCCTGTGGTCATGTTTTGCGACCGGGGCGTGAAGGCCACCTTGAAGGGGCACTGGTGCGACCTGCTGCTTCGCGACGACGCCCACTGGTGGGCCGAGGAGTTCGGGGTCGACCCGGACGCCATTCCCGCTGACGTCGACGTAGTGGTCTGCTGGCCGGACGGCGGCTATGTGCAACCCATCCAGCGCACGCTGGTCATCGGCACCGGCCTGTGGTCGTACTCCCGCCAGCGGCTACAGGAGAACGCCCTGGAGGACCTGGCCCGCCAACAGGTCGTCGACCTGGGCTGAGCCCGGTAAGGCCTCCAGCATGGTGAACGAACCGTGGACGATGGCCGGCATGGCCACAGCCTCACCGTTGATCCCGTCGTCGATAGTGAAGTCCAGAAGCGTCGGGAGGAATAACTCCCCATACCCAGGGTCGGCAGTCTTCAGGAACTGTCTCAGCCAATGTGGCCGGGACGGTCCACGGCGTTGGGGTCCTCACCAGACTCCCGGATCCGAGCGATTTTATTGAGGGCCCCGATAAAGGCCCGTGCCGATGCCTCCACCACGTCGGTAGACAGACCCCGACCGGAAACCTTGACACCGTCGTTGCTCTCGAAGGTGAGCGCCACGTCGGCCAGGGCGTCCACGCCACCGGTTACCGAGGTGACGTTGTAGTCGGTCATCCGACCCTCGACCCCGGTGGCCTGCTTGATGGCCGTGCAAGAGGCGTCCACCATCCCGTCGCCTTCGCAGGACACCGAGACCTCCTCGCCGTCCACTCGTATCACCAAGTCGGCCGACGGCGTGCTGACGCTGCCGCCCCGTACGTCCAGGCTCAAGAACTCGTAAGCGTGGTCGACCCTGCCGCCCACTTCCTCGATGGCCAGGGCCTCCAGGTCGGCATCACTGAGCTGCACCTTGCGGTCGGCCAACTCCTTGAACCGGGTAAAGGCCGCGTTGAGGGCATCGCCCTGGATGTCGTGGCCGAGTTTCTGGAGGGCGTCGCGGAAGGCGGCCCGACCCGAGTGCTTGCCCAACACCAGCTGGCTCTCGCCCTGGCCCACGGCCGCCGGGTCCATGATCTCGTAGGTGGTGCGCTCGTTCAGCACGCCGTGCTGGTGGATGCCCGCCTCGTGGGCGAAGGCGTTGCGCCCCACCACGGCCTTGTTGTACTGCACCGGGTAACCGGTGAGGCGGCTGACGATCCGGCTGGACTTCGCTAGCTCCTCGGTCCGGATGTCTACCTCGATGTCGGCGTAGGTGTCGGGCCGGGTGCGGATGGCCATGACGATCTCCTCCATGGCCGCGTTGCCAGCCCGCTCGCCGATGCCGTTGATGGTGCACTCCACCTGCCGGGCCCCGGCCTCAACGGCGGCCAGGGAGTTGGCCACGGCTAGGCCGAGGTCGTTGTGGCAGTGCGTGGAGAGCACGTAGTTGCCCGACACCCGCTCCCGGATGGCCCGGATGCGTGCCGCCCACTCCACCGGGGTGGCGAATCCCACGGTGTCCGGGATGTTCAGGGTTCCGGCCCCGGCGTCCACCGCGGCCTGCAGCACGTCGCACATGAAGTCGAAGTCGGAGCGCGATGCGTCCTCGGGGCTGAACTCGACGTCGTCGGTGTACTCCCGGGCCCGGGTGACCGCCGAGGCGGCCTCGGTCAGCACCTGGGCGGGGCTCATCTTGAGCTTGTGTTCCATGTGGGTGGGGCTGGTAGCGATGAAGGTGTGGATGCGTCGCTGGGCCGCCGGTTCGATGGCCTCCCAGCAGCGGTCGATGTCCTTGTGGGCGGTGCGGGAAAGCCCGCAGATGGTCGGTCCCTCTATGGACGAAGCGATGGCGTGGACGGCCTCGAAGTCGCCCTGGCTGGCGATGGGGAACCCGGCCTCGATGTAGTCGACGCCCAGGCGGGCCAGCTGATCGGCGATCTCCAGTTTCTCCCCGACGTCTAGGGAGATGCCCGGCGACTGCTCGCCGTCGCGGAGGGTGGTGTCGAAGATGATCACCCGATCGGTCTTCGTCTGCTCGCTCATGGCTGGTTCCGTTTCTGGTCTGGTCTGGTTTGGTCTGGTGGGTGTGACGGTCTCGTTCCGGCTGCGGATCCCCTCCGGCGGACGGTTCCCGAAAACCGAAGAACCTCCTGGCCCAGTGGGCGCAGGAGGTTCGGGCGAACGCGTATGTGGGGCGTTCGCCCTAGGTCAGCAGCAGGAGGTCGAGGACGGGTTGCATTGGGAACCAGTGTAGACGACGTAGTCGGCTCGGCGACAACTCGTCGATCCTTGCCCGGCCTGTCGGGGCTGCTCAGGCGCCGCCGCCCTCCACGGCCAGGGGTGGAAGGTCGTCGGCGGGTTTGAACCCGAAGCTGTCGGCGAAGAAGGCCAGCTCGGCCTCTACGGCCCGAATCACGTTGGCCGCCTTCCGGAACCCGTGGCCCTCGTCCGGGAACTCGATGAGGGCGTACGGCACGCCTCGGTCGCGCAGAGCGTCGGCCATGGCGTGGGCCTGGGCGGGCGGCACCACGGCGTCCTCCGAGCCCTGGAGCAGCAGGAGGGGCGTGGACAGGCGATCCACGTGGTGAATGGGCGACCGCTCCCGGTAGACGGCTTCGTCCTCAGGCCAGCGGCCAACCAGGCGGTCCAGGTAGCGGGCCTCGAACTTGTGCGTGTCGGCGGCTAGGGCGGCCAGGTCGCCAATCCCGTACCGGCTGGCCCCGGCGGTGAACACGTCGTGGAAGGTCAGGGCGGCCAGCACGGTGAAGCCGCCGGCGCTGCCGCCCCGGATGGCCAGGCGGTCCGGGTCGACCCGGTCAGCGTCGGCCAGGTGGCGGGCCACGGCCACACAGTCCTCAACGTCCAGGATCCCCCATCCGGCATGCAGACGGTGCCGGTACTCCCGTCCGTAGCCGGTGGAACCCCGGTAGTCGACGTCGGCCACCGCGAATCCCCGGCTGGTCCAGTAGGTCACGGCTAACTGCAGTTGGGTACGCACTGAGCCAGTAGGGCCACCGTGGACCAGTACCAGCAGCGGGGGGCGTTCGCCGGCTGGGCCCTCATGGTCGGGGCTGGTGGGCGGGTGGATGATGGCGTGGGCTACTTCGCCCCCCGTCGTCGGGAAGGTCACCGGTTCGGGGCGAGAAAACCAGGTGGGGTCCAGGCCCAGGTCGCGGGGTGCCCGCAGGGTACGGACCCCGGATGGGTCGACTGCCACCACGGCCGGCTCGGTGGTCCACCCGGCAGCCACGGCGATGATCCCGTCCCCGTGGGCGGCCAGCGACCCTAGTGAGGTGGCCGGCCCGTCTCCCGACGGGACTGACACCTCGTCAACGGTGCCGTCGGGTCTCCGCACGGCTAGGCGGTCGACGCCGCCCTCCCTGCGGACGAACCACAGGTCTCCGCCGACGAAGGCGTACCGGGACAGGCCGAACACCCACTGGGGGGTGGCCACCTCGGCCTCGCCGCCGGTCAGGGCCTCCAGGTCGCCGGTGTCGGGGTCCACCCGGTGCACGTGCCACCAGTCTCCCCGGTCGGTGACCACGTGCAACATCCCGTCAGACCGCCACTCGGGCTGGAAGAACGACTCGCCCCCGGCGGCTACGCACCGTGCATTGGACAAGGTGCACCCCTCGGTGTCGGCAACCAGGTCGGCCACCCACAGTTCGGTGTCGTCCCACGGCAGGTTGGGGTGGTTCCACCGAACCCAGGCCAGGCGGGTTCCGTCCGGGGAGACCCGGGGCCAGGCCACGAAGTCAGCGCCGGTGGCGAGCACGTCGACCCGCATCGACCCGTCGGTGGCTACGGCTACCAACTCGTTGGCCGGCTCGCCACCTGCCTGGTCGACTGGGTGGGCTTCGCGAACACACACGTACCAGCAACCGTCCGGTGTGGTCCGGCCGTCGGCGTAACGCAGGGCCCTGGGGGCGTCGGGCTCGGGGGTCAGTAGCACGGGACCACTGTCCGGCGTCCGGCGCACCAGCCGCTCGTGGGACCGGTCGGAATGAATGAGGACGCCGTTGGCCACCCACCAGGCCCCTCCGCCGTACTCGTGGACACCGGTCCGCACGTCGACGCCCGGCGGGACCATGTCGGCCACTGTGCCGTCGGGCGAACGCCGGACCACCACGGTCCGCCCACCCTCCTCGGGCCGGCCCTCGGCCCACCAAACATCCCGACCGTCGACCACCACCTCGGCTAGGCCGACCGCGCCGGCCACCAGGGACCCGGCGGTGATGGGCGACGCCCAGCTTCCGTAAGGCAGGACCCGGACCATGGTCCCGGTCAGGAGGTGAGCAGGTCACCCATGCGGGTGAGACCCTCGCCCAAGTCGTCGTCGCCCAGGGCGAACGACAGCCGGGCGTAGCCGGGGGCGCCAAAGGCCTCGCCGGGCACGATGGCTACCTTGGCCTCCTCCAGGATGATGGTCGCCAGCTCCGAGGTAGTGGTGGCCACCCGGCCACCGATCTTCCGCCCCAGGAAGGCCGTCAGGTCGGGAAAGGCGTAGAAGGCGCCCTGCGGGGTGAGCAGGTCCACACCGTCGATGGCCCGCAGCAGTTCGACCATCCGTCGGCGCCGGCGGTCGAACGAGGCCCGCATCTCCTCGACGGCGGTCAGATCTCCGGTAACGGCGGCCAGGGCGGCCCGCTGGGACACGTTGGCCACGTTGCTCGTGCCGTGCGACTGCAGGTTGCTGGCCGCCCGGATGAGGTCGGTTGGCCCGATCATCCACCCCACCCTCCAGCCGGTCATGGCGTATGTCTTGGCCACTCCGTTGACGGCCACGAAGTGGTCGGCCAGCTCCGGGACCAGGGCTCGCATCGAGTGGTGGACGTGGTTGTCGTAGATCAGGTGCTCGTAGATTTCGTCGGCGATGACCCAAATGTCGTGTTCCACGGCCCACCGGCCGATGGCCTCCATCTCGTCGGCGGGGTAGACGGCACCGGTCGGGTTGGAGGGAGAGACGAACATCAGAGCTTTGGTAGCTGGAGTGCGGGCTGCTTCCAACTGGTCGACGGTGACCCGGAAGCCGGACGCCGTGTCGGTGGACAGGGGCACTGCCGTACCCCCAGCCAGGGCGATGGACTCCGGGTAGGTGGTCCAGTACGGGGCCGGGAGCAGCACCTCGTCGCCGGGGTTCAGCAGGGTGGCGCACGTGTTGTAGACGGCGTGCTTGCCGCCGTTGGTGACCAGCACCTCGGCCAGCTCGGGTCGCCAACCCGAGTCGCGTTCCGTCTTGTCGACTAGGGCCTCGCGGAGGTCGAGCAGGCCACTGGCCGGCGTGTACTTGTGGTTGGCCGGGTCCAGGCAGGCGGCGACCGCAGCCTCCACGATGTGGGTTGGGGTGGCGAAGTCCGGTTCGCCAGCGCCGAAGCCGATGACCGGCTCACCGGCCGCTTTCAGAGCCTTGGCCTTGGCGTCGACGGCCATGGTGGCCGACTCGGCGATGGCGCTGATGCGTCGGGACAGGCGTTCGGTGGACATGGGACTCCAGTCGGGGAACTCGGAAGATCCCCAGAAGCCTGCCACCGTCGCGGCCGATCGGCGACCGGATTAGGCGGTGTGGCCGTTGGGGCCGGCCCGGGCCCGGTCACAGGGTGATGGTCACCCGGGGTGCCCGACGGGTCGACGAGGCGGCTCCGCGGCGGGTTCAGTCGCAGGCGGTGAAATAGGGCGCCAGGTAGGCCCGAGCCAGGTCGCCGTGGGCCCGGTGGGACAGCCCCTGGAAAGCGGTGCAGGCCAGGTCGGTCAATTCGGCGTCCCCGCAGCCCAGGTCGGCGGCCCGAGCGGCGAAGACGTCACGACGCAGCACGGGGTCCAGGTCGGCGAACGGCTGGCTGGGATGGTCGGCCTCCATGTCGGCCAACGTCCGGTCGGCCAGCTGGTCTAGGACTTCCTCTGCGGTGGCCCGACCGGCGTCCACCAGTTCGGCACACGTTGTGGCGCGGACCGGGTCGGTGACCGGCTCCGACCCGCACGCCGGACCCGCCCCTGCGACCAGCAGCAGGGCACAGGCCGATGTCCGCCACCACCCGAGCCGGTTTGCCGGGTCGCCGACGATCACGGCGATGACCGTACCGCCGGGAACCCTGGGAGCCCGGTCAGGCGGTGACCACGAGGGCCACCACCCCGAAGTGGGCGGCCACCGCCGTGGTGACCAGTGTGTGCCAGACCTCGTGGTAGCCGAACACCTCCGGGTACGGGTCCGGCCACCGGGCGCCGAGCATCAGGGCGCCGCCGCTATATAGGAGCCCCTCCACCACCACCAGCAGGATGGCCAGCGGTTCGAGGCCGCGGAACAGGTCCGGCGCAACCACGATCGGCACCCAGCCCAGGGCCAGGAACAGGGAGTTCATCAGCCCCTTCGGAGGGTGGAAGGGCAACAGACGCAGGCCCACCCCGATGGCCGCCCCGATCCACACCGCCCACAGGAGCAGGGTGGCTGACCGGCCCTCCAGGACACTCACCCCAATCGGGGTGGCGCTGGCCGCGATCAGCACGAAGATGGCCGCGTGGTCGAAGCGGAAGAGCCCCTCCCAGACCGGGATCGGCCACCGCCGCAGGTGAACCAGGCTGCTGGCCACGAACATGAGGAGGGCGCCAGCCACGAAGACCGCGGCCCCTACCCGGTCGCGACCCGCCGGGGCCGTCGACACCAGCCAACCACCAGCCACCACAGTGGCCGGGACGGCGACCCGGTGCATCACGCCGCGCCAGCGGGGTCGCGGCAGCACCAGAGAGCGTTGGACGGAGGGAGAGACGCCCCCGAGGTCCGGCCTCGGGTCAGAAGGTGGCTCGACCCGGCTCACCCTGTCGAACCTAGACGGCGACTCCAGGGGCTCAGGTGACCAGCCGGACCACCGCGGTACCCGCCATGGCCACCAGGACCACCGCCACGAAGGGGGCCCGCCGCCACACGGCGATGGTGGCCAGGCCTACCCCGGCCACACGGGCGTCGATCACGAGGGCTGGCCCATCAGCCACAGTCATCAGCACGATGATGGCCGAGAAGAGGGCAGGGGGCAGGAGCACGGTCACCGGTTCGAGGGCTGCTGCAAAGCGGGTGCCGGCCACCAGGCCGAGCAGCTTGAACGCGTAGGCGCCCCCGGAGATGACCAGTACAGCCGTCCAGCTCACGTCCCGTCTTCCCCGCCCGGTCCCGCCAGCCGGCTCCGTCGGATCCATAGCCCAGGCAACACGGCCAGGGCGGCCAGCAGCATGGGGACCCCAGCCGCAGTAGTTGGCACGGCCACCACCGCGATGGCCCCACCCCCCAGGGCAGCGGTCCACCCGGGCCGGGTTCGGACGTGGGGCACCAGCAGGGCCACGAATGCGGCCGGGAAGGCGGCGTCCAGCCCCAAGACGCCCGGGTCGTCGAACGTCCCGCCGAGGGCCACCCCGAGCAGTGTGCCGACGTTCCAGAAGACGAACAGCCACAGGCCAGTGAACCAGAAGGCGTCCCGGGATCGTTCGGCGTCCGGTTGGACGCTGGCCACCGCCGTCGTCTCGTCGATCACGAAGTGGGCGGCCAGGGCCCGCCGCAGTGGCCCGCCGCGCAGTGACGGGGAGAGCACCGGCCCGTAGAGGGCATTGCGGGCCCCGACCAGCAGGGCGCTGCCTACGGCGGCCACCGTCGTCCCGCCGCCGGCCACTACCGACACGGCCGCGAACTGGGAGGCCCCGGTGAAGGTCAGTACCGAGAGCGCTGAGGCCTTCCCTAGTCCCAGGCCGGTGCTGTCAGCGAACACCCCGAAGGTGACGCCGATCAGGAAGCAGGCCGCAGCCAGTAGAAAGCCGTCGCGTCGGTGCGGCGGCATCCGCCGGGGGTTCAGCACGGCGGCCCCAGGCGATCGACCAGCCGGTCGACCAGGGTGGTCAGAGTGGCCGCGCAGGCGTCGAACTCCCCCTGGTCACCGGATGCCGGGTCCACGACCTCCTCCCACTCTTCGACCTCGACGGTGGCCAGAGCCATCGACGCCAGCCGTTCGGACAATGGACCGTCGGTCGGCAGGTGGCGGGCCAGGCGGGGCAGGGTGGCTGTGCGGCCGGCTACTTCCGGGAAGTGCCGTCGAACCCACGCCACCTGGCTGGGTTCCATGGCCACAACGAGGGTGGCCGAGGCGTCGTCCGGTCCGAACTGGCGGCTCCGGTGGTCGGGGTCGGATAGCCCGTGGTCGGCCAGCGCCTGGCGGGTCCGCTGGCTCATGGGCAGGCCCTCCAGGACCAGCGTGCCGGCACCCACCGCCCGGTAGCCAGGTGCACGGGCAGCGAACATGGCCCGAGCCATCACCGAGCGGGCAGCGTTGCCGGTGCACAGGAAGCAGATGGTGGGCCGGTCGGCGGTCACCCGTCGCCCTCCGTGGTCCCACCGGCGGCCTCCTGGGAACGCCGGGGGATGGACACGAAGAGCGCCTCGGCCTCGGCCGTGACGTCCTGGCCTCCGTCGGCTCTAGGGGCCAGGCAGCGGGCCCGAGCCACCAAGCGGCGACCGGAGTGACGGACCACCCGGGCCTCGAACCGCAGGTCGACGTCCAACGGGGTGGGCTGCCGGTATCGGATGGACAGGCGTCCGGTGACCACCGGTCCGGCGTCAACCAGGCTGGGAACCCCGCTCAGGACGTCGTCGAACAGTCCGGCCACGTAGCCGCCGTGGACCCGGGCTGGGGGACCCTCTCGGGACCGGTCTAGGAGGACCTCGCCGATGATCACCGGCTGGCCGTCGTCGTCGGTACCGGTGGTCACCCGCAGCGGTGGGGCCAGCGGGTTCCGGTCCCCCCGGAAGAGGCTGTGGTCGCCGGCTTCCTCTCGCAGGCGAACCGCGAGGTCGTCGTCGATCTCGTCGACGGGAACCTCGTACCACCGGCGGCGGTCGGGGGCCTCCAAGGCCCGACGGGCCGCCGCGACGTATTCGCGGGCCGCCTCTAGCGCCCCGGGGTCTGCTGCCGACCGGTTCACGGCGGCGATCAGGGACCGGACCTCGTCGGCCAGGTCCCACCCGGCACGGCGAGACGTCGCGCCGTCGGCGGGGAGGTCATCCATGGGGCTGCAGTCTGGCGGCTAGGGGAACGTACGGCGCAGCCGGATGACCAGGTCAGGCGGAAAGGCCCAGTCGGGTGGCAATCCGACGGCGGTGCCAGCGTGCGTCGCCCCACGAGGCGGCCAGCACCCAGCCTCGCTTCAGCCACAGTTGGAGGTCGTACTCGATGGTGTAGCCGATGGCGCCGTGGCACTGGAGGGCTGACCGGCAGGCCCGGTCTACGGCGTCGGAGGCGGCGGCCTTGGCCATCGACGCGTCGACGGCCACCGACCCGCTCTCCTCCGGGCTCTCCCCCGCAGCCAGCGACCAGGCGGCCAGGTGGACGAGGGGCCGGGCGAACTCCAGGGCGATGGCCACTTCGGCGCAGTGGTGTTTGACGGCCTGGTTGGCCCCCACCGGCCTGCCGAACTGCTCCCGGTCGGCCACGTAGGCCACGGTCAGGTCTAGGAGCCGCTGGGCCACGCCGACGGCTTGGGCGGCGGCCGCCCAGGCGCCGCGGTCCACGCAACGGTCGACGACTGCCGGATCGTCGGACAGCAGCGTGTCGGGTGCCGGCGTCCAGTCCACGCTGGCCAGGCGGCGGGAACGGTCCACGCTCTCCTGTTCGACGCAGGCCAGCCGGTCGGCGGGTACGGCGTGGAGTGCACCATTGGCGGCCAACAGGACCAGGTCGGCCTGTGCGGCGGCCGGGACAAGCTCGTCGACAGGCGAGGCAACGGTCACGACCGCGTCGCCGGTGGCCGCCCGTCCAAGCCACTCCCCGACCAGCTTGTCTGAACCGTGGTCGCGGAGGAGGGGAACGGCAACCGCTGCGTGCTCGGCCACCGGCTCTGGACAGGCGGCACGGCCCAGTTCTTCCAGCAGGAGGACCAGGTCGACCTCATCCATGCCCAGCCCGTCGCACGACCCGGGAGCTGTGAGGCCCAGTACGCCGGTCGCCGCCAACGTGTCCCACAGGCCGTCGACCCAACCGGCAGGGTCGTCCCAGGAGGCCCGCACGGCTTCTGGCGGGCAGGTGCCGTCCAGGATGTCGCGGAGGGTCTCAGCGAATAGGCGCTGGTCGTCGGAGAAGGTGGCGTCCATAGTCCGGCCGGGTCACTTCCGGGGCAGGCCGAGGACACGCTCGGCGATGATGTTGCGCTGGATCTCGTTGGTGCCGGCGTAGATCGGGCCGGACAGGGCGAACAGGTAGCCCGACATCCACGAACCGCCGTCCACGGCGGCTGGGGCGCCGGCCACTAGTTCGGCCCGGTCGCCGAGCAGTCGCAGTGCCGTGGCGTGGAGTTCCACGTCCAGTTCCGACCAGAACACCTTCATCATTGAGGAGGCTGATCCCAGGTCGCCGCCGCTGGCCAGCCGGGCCGCCGTGGCGTAGGTATGCCATCGGTAGGCTCGGGCCCCGACCCAGGCCCGGACCACCTCGTCAACCAGGTCGGAGTCGGTCGAGCCATCCCCTACCAGTTCCCGGTAGAGGTCGGCCAGGCGGTCGGCAGCAGCCAGGAAGCGTCCGGGGGCCCGCAGGTTCAGGCCCCGTTCGCTAGACGTGGTGGCCATGGCCACGTTCCAGCCCTGGCCCTCGTCGCCCAGCAGGTTGGACTCGTGCACCCGGCACTGATCGAAGAACAGCTCGGCGAACGCCGGCTCGCCGTCCAGCCGGCCCACCGGGCGGCGGTCCAAGCCCTCGGAGTCCGCCGGAACCAGCAGGTATGACAGGCCGCGGTGGCGCTCGGCCGACTGGTCGGTCCGCACGATGCAGAACAGCCAGTCGGCCCAGGCCCCCCGAGAACACCAGGTCTTTTGGCCGTCCAGGACGAACCACTCGCCGTCGCGGATGCCCCTGGTAGCGATAGCCGCCAGGTCGCTGCCGGCGTTGGGCTCCGACCACCCCTGGGCCCAGATCTCTTCTCCGGAGGCCATGCGGGGCAGGAAGCGGTCCTTCTGGGCTTCGGTGCCGAAGGCAAACAGGGTTGGGCCGAGCAGCGAGATGCCGTTGTTGTTGACCCGGCCTGGGGCTCCCGACCGGTAGTACTCCTCCTCGAAGATCAGCCACTCCACCAGGCCGACGTCGCGGCCGCCGTAGGCCTCGGGCCAGGACACCACCGACCACCGGGCCTCGTGCAGTTCCCGTTCCCACTGGCGGTGCCGTTCGAAGCCCTCCGGCGTGTCCATCGGGGGGAGCGGCTCGGCCGGGAGGTTGTCGGCTAGCCACCCACGGACCTCATCGCGGAAGGCCTCCTGGGATGGGCTGAATCGGAGGTCCACCGACTAGCCGCCGTCAGGGTCGGGAGCGCACAGGCGGTCGAGGGCCTCGGTGGCCCCGGCCACCATGCGGTCGATCAGTTCGGCACAACTGGGAAGGTCGTCGATAGCGCCGACACCCTGCCCGGTGGGCAGGATTCCTACCTCGGGGTGGCCGTCAACCATGGCGGCCCGGGTGAGCATCGGGGCGTTGGCGGCCATGGCCACCTGGCTCCAGGTCAGGTCGCCTCCCCGCTTCATCCGTAGGCCCTCGGCCAGTAGGTCACGGAGGGACGTCCCGGTCAGCCGGCGGAAGCGCAGGGCGTTGGCCGCTGCCCGAGGGAAGGCCAGCAGGCGGGCCCGCTCCAGCCTGGCCACCATGTCGGTGGCCACCACCCGCTGCGGGGCACCGTCGATGGCCCGTGTAACCACGGTGCCGGTTACCGGGGTAGCCAGGTAGAGGGCCTTGACGGCGTCTGGGACGTCGCTGTCGCTGGTCAGCAGGAAGCGGGTCCCCATGGCGACTCCGGAGGCGCCCCAAGCTAGGGCGGCGGCCAGGCCGCGGCCGTCTGTGATGCCGCCGGCGGCGATGACCGGAACGTCCACGGCGTCCAACACCTGGGGGACGAGCACGGCGGTGGGCACCACACCGGTGTGACCTCCTCCCTCGGCGCCCTGAGCCAGCACGGCGTCCACACCCCACTCGGCCACCTTCTCGGCGTGGCGTCGGGCGCCGACAGTGGGGACAACTATCACGCCGGCCGACCGCAGACGTTCCACGGTGTCCCGACCGGGGGCCTGGGCAAACGAGGCCACCCGCACCTCGGCGGCAACGAGGTGCTCGACCCGTCGGTCGATGTCGCCGGCGTCGGCCCGGAGGTTGACGCCGAACGGAGCGTCGGTGGCCTCCCGGACCTCGTCGATGGCGGCGACCATCTGGTCGAAGGTCATCGGGACGGCAGCGATGATCCCCAGGCCGCCGGCCCGGGCGGTGGCTGCGGTGAGCCGGGAGCCGGACACCCAACCCATGCCGGTCTGGATGATCGGGTACCGGACGCCCACCAGGTCGCAGAACGCGGTGTGGAGGCGCCGGTCGGCGGTACCGGGGGGCGTGGTGGACACTGAGGCCTCAGCTGCCGAACTCGGCCTTGCGTAGACCATGGGGATCGATGACTTCCCGGATGAGGCGGAGCTCCTCGTCGGTAGGTAGGCGGGTCTGACCCACCTCGTCGCCGACGACCAGCTCGAACCCGGTGGCCTCCACCACATGGTCCACGGTGACGTCGGGGTGCACGGATACGAGCTGCATCCGCTTCTCATCGTTGGCAAAATCGAAAACACCCAGGTTGGACACCACCCGCCGGATCTCGTGGCTGTCCCGCACGGCGGCCGACAGGCCGGCCACCCGGTCGTAACCCGGCCCGGACACCACGTCGACCTCGGGAACGAAGGTCCGGGTGGAGTGGTTGGGCACCCAGTAGGTGGTGGCGTGATTGACCAGGTTCCCTGGGGCACCGCGTAGGCCCAACAACTGGGCCTTGGGCTTTCGCCAGTCGCCGATTGCAGCCAGGTTCTGGTTACCGCGGGCGTCGATCTGGCTGGCCCCCATGACAATGTGGCGGCGGCCCGACCACACCACGTCGAAGATGTCCCGGTAGGGCATCCAGGCCTCGACCAGCCGCTCGGCGTCTGGGTCTCCTACCGGCAGGGTGTTGGCGGCCAGTACGGAGATCGTGTCGGTCATGACCATGTCGGGCTCGAAGGTGGCCCGGGCCAGGCGTCCACCAATGATCGGCGTGGTGCCGATGGGGTTGCAGAGAATCTCGCCGTCGCCCCGGAAGGCCTCAGCGATGGCCACCGCGCAGACCTCGTCGATGGCGACCGGGCTCACGACTCTCTCCCCTCGTCAGACCGGGCGTCCACCCGGGCCAGGTACTCGTCGTGGCTGGGGGCCTCCACGTAGTACTCCCGGAAGGCCTCCCAGGCCTCGGGGTCGCGTGCGGTAGCCGCGTACTCCCGTTGGAAGGCCTCGTCTCTCCCGTAGTCGGGTGGGCACTCGGTGAAGTGGGCGCCCCGGGGGGCCTCCACCACGCCGTCCACGAAGATTCGGGGGATCTTCAGGGTGTGGACTGTGCCCTCGTCGAGAAGGTTCTCGGTGGGCACCACCTTCTCGCACGACAGGTAGGTCCGGCTGGCCGCCTTGGCGAACAGGTCGTCGAAGTAAAGGTCGGGTCCAAGAAACTGGCCGTTGCCGGCGGCGTCGGCCCGGTTCATGTGCACCAGGGCGGCGTCCAGGCGAAAGGCCGGGATGGCCACAAGTTCCTCGTGGTCGCCACCCTCGTCCGGGTACGGGGAGGCCACGGTCCGCAGTTCCGGGTTCATGGTCAGCATGTCGCTGCCCAGACCGGCCCGGGTCGGGTAGAAGGGCACGCGGTGGGCGGCAGCCAGGAGCCCCAGGTAGAAGGCTCCTTCGTCCAGTTCGGTGAACTCGATGGTCGCCTGCTGGCGGGCGTTGCGGAAGTGGGGTTCGAGGGGGATCGAGTCCAGGGAGACGAAGCCATAGACGGCCCGGCGAACCTTGCCCAGTGCGCATAGGACCCCGACGTCGGGTCCGCCGTAGGTGACGATGGTCAGGTCCTCCAGGTTGGAGCGGGCGATGGCCCGGACCAGCGACATGGGCTTCCGACGGGATCCCCAGCCACCGATCCCGATGGTCATCCCACTCTCCAGCTGGGCGACGACGTCGTCCTCGGTCATCAACTTGTCCGGCACGGGCCCGACGGTAGGGCAGGCTGGACCCGACGGCTAGTCCTGACGGTGTGTCAGAAATGGGCATCGGTCACGGCTCCGATGGCCCGGGACCCGGCGACGGCCCCTGCGCAGCGTCGGCGGTAGCGTGCGGTCCGTGAGTAGGACGTCGGATCCACTGGACTTCACCGGCCGAACGGTCGTAGTGACCGGGGGGACTCGGGGATTAGGCCGGGTCATTGTCCGGACCTTTCTGGACGCCGGAGCCGACGTCGTCACCTGTGCACGGTCGGCTCCCGACGAACCGGTGGAATCGACCGATGGGTCGCGAACGGCGGCCTTCGTCGAGGCCGACGTCCGGGACCCCGACCTGGTGGCAGGCGTGGTAGCTACCGCGGTGGAACAGACCGGACGGGTCGACGTTCTGGTCAACAACGCTGGAGGGGCGCCACCGGCCGACTCGGCCACCGTCTCGCCGCGTTTCAATGAGAAGATCCTGGCCCTCAACCTGACCGCCCCGATGACGGCCTCCCAAGCTGTCTACCCCGTGATGTCCGCCCAGGATGGGGGCGGGGTGATTCTCAATATCTCCTCGGTGAGCGGCGGTCGGCCTAATCCCCTGGGTGTTGCCTACGGCGCCGCCAAGGCGGGCCTCGAGAACATGACCCGGACCCTGGCCCACGAGTGGGGCCCGGCCATCCGGGTGGTAGCGGTAACCGTGGGGATGATCGTGACCGAAGAGGCGGGAGCCTTCTACGGCGGCGAGGAGCGCCGCCGCGCCATCGCAGCCAACCTGGCCGCCAGGAGGCTCGGCAACCCGTCAGACGTAGCCGACATGTGCCTGGTCCTGGCCTCCCCCTTGGCCCGGTGGGTCACCGGAACCAGCGTGGAGGTCCACGGTGGCGGCGAGGGCCCCGCCTATCTGGACGCCGGAAGCGCTGACCCGGGTCTCGCCGGCGACTAGGACAGTCCCGGCCCCGTGCCCACCATCCGGAGTTGGCGGTCGCCGAAGGTTGAGGTCCGCGACGGCTCGGTAGCCGGCCTCGGGGTCTTTGCCCGCGAGCCCGTCGCCGCCGGGGAGATCGTGGCTGTCAAGGCCGGGCACATCGTCCACCGCGACGAGGTGGTCCGGCTTACCGCCGAGATCGGCGACCAGAGCCTCCAGATTCACGACGACCTGTACCTCTCGCCCCGGACAGCCGACGAGGTCGACGAGACGTCGATCCGGATCAACCATTCGTGTAACGCCAACGTGGGGTTCCGGGGCCAGGTCCTCTACGTGGCCATTCGCGACATCGAGGTCGACGAGGAACTGTGTCACGACTACGCCATGGACCGTACCGACGACTACCGCCTGGAGTGTGCGTGCGGCACGTTGTCCTGTCGGGGCACGGTGACCGGAGAGGACTGGAGGCTGCCTGAAGTGCAGGCCCGGTATGAGGGGTTCTTCGTGGAGTACGTCGCCGACAAGATCCGGCGGGCGGCCGCCGACTAGGCCCCCGGCCCCGGTCGTTCAGCGGCCGGTGTCCTCTCCCATCTCGGCCAGGGCGTCGCGCAGCGCCTCCCGGAGCCGCCGGGCAATGCCGGGCGAGAGGTGACCCACCAGGCCCTGTCCTGCCCGGCCCACCTCCTCCACGGTCAGCAAAACCCGGGGCCGGGCGTCGGCGTAGTCGTCGCTGATCCCCACCGCCCACGAGATGGGCGTGAGTTCGTCCTCCTCGTAGTCCGGTGGGTAGTCGGCGGCCTCGAAGGGGTAGTCATCGATGGAGCGACGCATGCGGGAAGTCTGACCCGTGGCCGGCCACCGGCCCCGGATCCACGAATCCCGACTATTCCGATCATATTTTGGTTGAATAGGCCAACTGCCGCCGGTAGGTTTAACCCTAATCCCGACTAGACCTATCAGGTTTCACCGAACCCCTCCCCGTATGAACGCCACCCCGTACCCCGTGAACCTCGATCTCCGGGGCCGCCGCGCCCTGGTGGTGGGCGGGGGCTCCGTGGCGGCCCGCAAGGTCGCTGGCCTTCTGGCCTCCGGCGCCCAGGTCACCGTGGTCGCCCCCGAAGCGGTCGACGAGATCGCCGACGACCACCGGGTCCGGTGGCACCAGCGCCCCTACCGTCGCGGCGAGGTCACCTCGTACCGCCTAGCCGTGACGGCCACTGGACACGAGGCCGTGGACCAGCAGGTCTACTGGGACGCCGAGGCGGCCGACGTGTGGCTGAACAGCGCCGACGACCCCGCCCACTGCTCGTTCACCCTGCCCGCTGTGAGCAGGCGCGACGACCTGCAGGTGGCCGTGTCGACCAATGGCCGCAGCCCGGCCGTAGCCGCCTGGCTCCGCCGCACCATCGACAGCGCCATCGGACCAGAGCACGGGACCGTGCTGGCTCTAGCGACCGAGGTCCGGGCCGAACTCCGGGAGTCCACCGGCACCAGCGAGTCGCCCGCCTGGGTCGACGCCCTGGACGACGACCTGCTGGACCTCGTGCGGGCTGGCGACCGGGACGGTGCTCGGGCACGCCTACGCACCGCCTTGGGTCTCGACGGCCCACTGGTCGACGGAGCGTCGCGATGACCGTCCACTTGGTGGGCGCCGGCCCCGGCGATCCGGAACTGCTGACCGTACGGGCCATGCGCTTACTGGAATCCGCCGACGTGGTCGTCCATGACCGCCTGGTGGATCCCCGGATCCTGGACCTGGTTGCCCCGTGGGCCGAGGTCATCGACGTAGGCAAGCGTCCCGGCGGCCCGGCCGACGCCCAGGCCCGTATACACGAGATGCTGGTCGAGGCGTCACGCAGGGTCGACACCGTGGTTCGCCTCAAGGGCGGCGACCCGTTCGTGTTCGGACGGGGCGGCGAGGAGGCCGTAGCACTGCGACGGGCCGGCGTAGATGTGGCCGTCGTCCCTGGCATTACTTCGGCAGTCGCCGGTCCGGCCGCTGCCGGCATCCCGGTCACCATGCGGGGCCACGCCAGTGGCTTCACCGTGGTCACTGGCCATGAGGACCCCGCGGCGGCCCGCCATTTGGACTGGGACGCCCTGGCCCGGCTGGGCACCACGCTGGTCGTCCTGATGGGGGCTTCGCGTGCCGGGGCCATCGCCGAACGGCTACTGGCCGCCGGCATGGACCCCGACACCCCGGTGGCCGCCATTCAGTCGGCCACCACCCAGGCCCAGCACACCCTTCGCACCACCCTGTCCGACCTGGACGGTCGACCGGTCGACGCACCCGCTGTTCTGGTGGTCGGGTCGGTGGCTGCGCTCGACGTAACCGACGAGGCCCGACTGGACCGCCTGGTTGCCGACCTTGCTCTCGCCGAACCCCCTGCCCGCTGACCTGACTGACCCTGGAGAGCCGACCATGACCCAGCTCACCGACCCCACCGAGGTCTCCCCCATCAATCCCGAGATGGCGGCCGACATCACCAAGTTCGAGGAGATGCTCGCCGACTACCAGGCCGGACGCGTCCCCGAGGATGTGTTCCGCGTCTTCCGGCTGAACAACGGCATCTACGGCCAGCGCCAGGGTGGTACCAACCAGATGGTCCGGGTCAAGGTCCCGTACGGCGCCATGACCGCCGGCCAGCTGGACCTGCTGGCCGACGTGGTCGACGAGCACAGTCGCGGCTGGGGCCACATAACGACCCGACAGAACATCCAGTTCCATTTCGTGGAGCTGGCTGAGATCCCCACCGTGATGCGCAAGCTGGCCGAGGTCGGCCTGACCACCCGGGAGGCCTGCGGCGACACGGTGCGCAACGTGCAGGGCTGCCACCTGGCCGGCGCCTGCCCCCTCGAGATCCTGGACGTCACGCCGTGGGCCGAGGCGGCCTACCGGCACTTCGTCCGTAACCCGCTGGCCCAGCGCCTACCCCGGAAGTTCAAGATCAACTTCTCAGGCTGTGACACCGACTGCGGCCAGGCCATGTTCAACGACGTCGGGGTGGTGGCCGCCACACGCACGTTTGACGACGGCAGCGTGGAACGGGGCTTTCGGGTGTACATCGCCGGCGGCCTGGGCACCACCCCGTTCCCGGCCCTCGCTCTGGAGGACTTCACCGCCCGCGAGGACCTGCTTGCCACCATTGAGTCGGTGCTCCGGGTGTTCGAGCAGACCGGCAACCGGGACAACAAGCTGCGGGCCCGTCTCAAGTGGGTCGTTGACCAGTTGGGCATCGACGAGGTTCGACGCCGGGTGGTCGCCACCCGCAAGCTGCTGCCCGCCTCGGCCTCCTGGCCGGGCGGCGTACCGCCCGTGGTCTCCGAATGGGGCGACGATCCGGCCGGTGTGGCCGACGGCGTCACCCCGACGGCTATGGGCCAGGGGACTCCGGTAACCCTGGGCGCCAAGGACGACTACGACCGCTGGATGGAGGCCAACGTGGTTCGAGGGGCCGCCAACGGCACCGTCTCGGCGTACGCCTGGTGCGAGTTGGGTGACGTCACCTCGAATCAGTTCCGGGCCGTGGCCGCCATGGTCCGGGATCTAGACGTGGACGTCCGGGTTACCAACCGACAGAACCTGGTGCTGCGGGACCTCACCGAGGACCAGCTCCCGGTGCTCTACGAGCGACTGGTGGCCGCCGACATGGCCCAACCGGGCGCCGAGCTGTCCCGGGACGTTGTGGCTTGCCCCGGTGCCGATACATGCAACCTGGCCGTTACCCAAAGCCGGGGCCTAGCCAGTGCTATCGGCGCCGCCCTCGACGAGGCCGGCCTGGCCGAGGTGGGCGGGGTCAGGATGAACATCTCGGGCTGCACCAATAGCTGCGGACAGCACCACGCAGCCGACATCGGCTTCTTCGGAGCCGAACGCCGGGCCCACGGCCAGCCCGCTCCCGGATACCAGATGCTGTTGGGCGGCTACGTCGGCCAGGAGCAGATCCACTTTGGCCAGAAGGCGCTGCGCCTGCCGGCTAAGAACGCCGCCGAGGCCACGGTTCGAGTCGTCCGCCGGTTCGCCGGCGAGCGACAGGCCGGCGAACGCTTCGTGGACTGGCTGGAACGGTCTGGTGGTGCCAAGGAGGTGGCTGTCGACCTCAAGGACCTGGACGAATTCCCCACCCCGGACGAGGCGCCCGAGTTCTACGTGGACTACGACGAGACTGGCCCCTACGTGGCCGAGATCGGCGAGTCGGAGTGCGCCACCTGACGCTGGGTGGCCGGGCCGGTGTCACCCTGTAGGCCCGCCCATCGGGCAGGATCGGGTCGTGGCCCCCACCTACCGCACCGAGGACCCTCCTCCCTACGGGGAGGTTGAGCAGGTCTCGCCCCTGGTTCGACGGGTCGTGGCCCGGAACCCGTCGCCGTTCACCTACCACGGCACGGGCACGTTTCTCGTGGGCCCGCCGTCGGGCGGCGAGGTGGCAATTATCGATCCGGGTCCCGACGACGACGACCACGTGGCCGCCGTGCTGCGGGCCACGGAAGGCCAGCGGGTAAGCCACCTGCTGGTCACTCACACCCACCCCGATCACTCCCCCGCGACGGCCGCCGTGCGGGAGGCCACTGGCGCCCCCGCCTACGGGTTCGGACCCCACCCGGAGGAGGCCGTTCGGGCCCACGAGGAACGGGTCCGCCGGGCCCTGGAGGCCGACCAGGAGCCGGAGTCAGAGGACGGCGAGGGCTCCGGAGACCTTGACTTCGTGCCTGACGTGGCGACCGTCGACGGCGACGTGATCGTCGGCGATGGTTTCACCTTCGAGGCCTTGCACACCCCCGGGCATATCTCCAACCACCTGTGCTTCGCCCTCCGGGAGGAGGCCACGCTGTTCACCGGCGACCACGTGATGGGCTGGTCGACTTCGGTGATTCCGGCCCCCGACGGCGACCTGAACGACTACCTGGCCAATCTGCGTCGGCTCCTGCACCGGAGTGAGACGACCTATCGCCCAACCCACGGCCCTGCCATCACTGATCCGGTGCCCTACGTGGCGGCCCTCGTGGAGCACCGGGAGATGCGGGAGCGCCAGATCGTCGACGCTCTGGCCGACGGCCCCCGGGACATCACCTCGTTGGTGGCCGAGATGTACGCCGACGTGGACGAGAAGCTGCACTTGGCGGCCGGCGCCTCGGTGTACGCCCACCTGCTGGCCCTGTCGCGGTCGGGGCGGGCCGAGAGGCTGGCCGACGACGACTCGGACTGGAAGTCCGACTGGCGGCTCGTCTGAGCTCAATAAGCCAGATCAGGGGTGCTGGCTGGAGACCGACACCACCTCGCCGGTCATGTACGACGAGTAGTCGCTAGCCAAGAACACCACCACGTTGGCCACCTCCCACGGTTCGGCGGCCCGGCCGAACGCCTCGCCGTCGACCAGCGACGCCAGGAGTTCCTCGCTGCTGGTCCGGGCCAGGAAGGGGTGCATGGCCAGGCTGGGCGACACGCAGTTGATCCGGATACCCAAGCCTGCGGCTTCCACGGCCGAGCACCGGGTTAGGGCCATCACGCCGGCCTTGGCCGCCGCGTAGTGGGTCTGTCCGGCCTGGGCCCTCCAGCCGACCACCGAGGCATTGTTCACGATCACGCCGTGGCCCTGCGCCTCCATGATCCGCAGGGCAGCCCGGGTGCACCGCATGGTGCCGGTCAGGGTGATGTCTAGGACCCGGTCCCACTCCTCGTCGTCCATGTCGACGAGGCGAGTGTCGCCCCCTAGGCCGGCGTTGTTGACCAGCACGTCGAGGCGACCGTGCTCGGCCACCGCGGCGTCCAGCAGGTTTTGGACCTGGGTCTCGTCCCGGACGTCACACATGCAAGCCAACGGTCGGCTCCCGCCGAGGGCCTCTAGGGCGTCGGCGGCTTCGGCTAGGCGTCGCTCGTGGATATCGGAGACGACCACCGTGGCGCCCTCCTCGACGGCCCGGGTGGCGACAGCCGAACCGATGCCGGCCCCAGCCGCTGCGGTGACCACGACGACCTTGCCGGCCAGCAGGCCGTGGCCATCTACGTAAGGGGGTGTGCCCATGGTCGAAGGGTAGGCCAGCCGCCGACGACGCCTAGGACGCCGCGCCGGACTCCTCGGCCGCCTTCTTCTCGGCCATTTCCTTCATCCGACGTTCCAGGTCCGCGAACATCGGCATCTCCTCGACGCCGATATCGGCTGGGAGCTTCTCGACCACCTCATCGACGGTGAACATCTCGCCGTCGGTGGCCAACATGTGGCGTAGTTCAGCTGGCTGGTTCCAGACGGCGATCCGCTTCCCGGTGCACGTGTAGATCTGGGCCGTGATGTCCCGGGCGGCGTCCGACATGAGGAATACGGCTAGCGGGGCGATGGCCTCGGGGCCGCCGGCCTCGATCTCGAACGGCACGTTCTCCGACATGCGGGTCATGGCGGCCGGAGCGATGCAGTTGGCATTCACGCCGTACCGGCGCAGGGCGAATGCCGCGCTCCGGGTGAGGGAAACAATCCCGCCCTTGGCCGCCGAGTAGTTGGCCTGGGCGGTGGAGGCCACGAAGGCCCCGGAGGTGAATCCGACCAGGCTGCCACCCGTCTCCTGCTTACGCATGACCGCCGAGGCCGCCTTGTAGAGGGTGAAATGGCCCTTGAGGTGGACGGCGACCACGTGGTCGAACTCCTCCTCGCTCATGTTGAACAGCATCCGCTCGCGGACAATGCCGGCCACGCAGGCTACGCCGTCGATGGTCCCCCAGTTCTCGACCGCCGTGTCGACGATGCGCTGGCCAACCTCCATCTGGGACACGTCTCCGGTCACGGCGATCGCCGTGCCACCGGCGGCGGCGATCTCGGCCACTACAGCATCGGCTACCTCGCTGGACGGGTCGCTGCCCTCTATGGACACGCCGTAGTCGGCCACCACCACGTTGGCCCCTTCACCCGCACAGGCCAGGGCGATGGCCCGACCGATGCCGTTCCCAGCGCCGGTGACGGCGATGTGCTTTCCTGCGAGGTGACCGGCCATGGTCTGCTCCCGGTGGGTCGGCGGAGAGGCGAACAAGGATCTGACGGACCGTCAGATCAGGTAGCCACCCTACCGGTCGGTCACCGGGCGGGGACCATCCCTCCGTCGACGGTGAGGCACTGGCCGGTCATGAAGCTCCCGGCGTCCGACGCCATGTAGAGAACTGCCCCCACCATCTCGTCCGGGTCTGCCAGACGCTTCAGGTGGCTGGCCCGGGCCATGGAGGCCGACGCCTCCGGTCCGATGTTGCGAACCATGGTGGTGTCGGTGGCTCCGGGGGCCAAGGCGTTGATCCGGATCCCCCGGGCGGCGTACTCAGCGGCCATGGACCGGGTGAATGACAGCAGGGCCGCCTTACCAGCCCCGTACATCGACACTCCCGGGGTACTTAGGAAGGCCCCAGCCGAGATTACGTTCACCACCGAGGCGTGGTCGGAGGCCAGTAGGTGGGGCAGGCAGGCCTGGAACAGGAAGAGCGGCCCCCGCACGTTCACCTCAAACGACTTGGCGAAGGCCTCAGCCGTGATCTCCCCAATGGGCTGGGCCACCGGGTTGGCGGCGTTGTTGACCAGTATGTCGATGCCGCCGTACTCGCCGGCCGCCGAATCAGCCAGACGCTGCAGGTCATCCAGATTGCCCACATGGGTCGGTACGGCGAGCGCCTCGCCGCCGACGGCCCGTATGGCGGCTACCGCCTCGTCGCAGGCCTCGGCCTTGCGGCTGGCCACCACCACCGAGGCGCCCTGGGCAGCGAAGGCCTCGGCCACCGCCCGACCGATGCCGCGGCTACCACCCGTCACCACGGCCACCCGGCCGGTCAGGTCGTGCAGCGCGGCAACCCCATCTCGATCCAGCATGGTCACGCCCCCTCCCGTACGGTCGGGCCGACGGTACTTCCCCACCGTCCCTACCCACTGCCTGGGAGGCGCGGTGACCGAACGACAGGTGGTTGTTCCCACAGGCCTGGACGGCGTGCCGACCGAGCATGGTGACTTCAACGTGCAAGGGCCGTCGGTGCTGCGCTGCCCGACCTGGCTCCCCGATCCTCCGGGCACCTACCTCCTCTACTTCGCCCACCACCGCGGGGCGTCAATCCGGCTGGCCGCTGCCGAGCACCCCACTGGCCCGTGGCACCTCGTGTCGACCGACGTCCTCCACATGGATGATGCGGCGCCAGCTCTTCCCGTCGACCACCCCAACCGCCACGTGGCGTCGCCCGACGTACAGGTTGACGATGCCGGCCGCACCCTCCGGATGACCTTCCACGGCCATGTGTCCCCGGAGGCCGCGGGCCATCTGCCGTCGTGGGGCATCTATCCGGTCTACGACCAGCACACCCTGGTGGCCACCTCCTCCGACGGGAGGCGGTTCACCCCGTTGGCCGACGGCCCAGCCATCTCACCCTCCTACCACCGGGGCTTCACCTGGGACGGGTGGTGGTACGGGCTGTCCATGCCGTCCCAACTGGTCCGGTCGGCCGACGGGGCCACGGGCTACGAGTACGGGCCAACCTTGTTCGACGACCCCGAGATCCGTCACAGCGGCGTGCTGGTCGATGGGAGCCGCCTCCGGATCTGGTTCACGAGGGCCGGCGACGCCCCGGAGCGGATCCTGGAGGCTTGGGTCGATCTTCGGGGCGACTGGATGACCTGGACACCGACTGAACCAGTCGAGGTTCTCCGCCCGGTGGAACCCTGGGAGGGCGCCGACCAGCCGGTGGAGCCGACCGTCCGGGGGCCGGCCTTCCGACCCCAAAATGGCCTCCGGGACCCGTTCGTGTTCGATGATGGCGAGGAACGGTGGCTCTTCTACGCGGCGGCCGGCGAGTTCGCCCTGGGTGTCACCCGCCTGCCGGACCCGTCCTAGCGTCGGTGTCGTGCTGTCCGATCGCAGGATCCTCGTCACCGGACTGACTGGCCAGATCGGCCACCCGGTCGCCCGGTTTCTGGCCCGGGACAACGAGGTGTGGGGGGTGGCCCGCTACTCGGCCGACGGCAGTCGGGAACGGGCTGAGGGCATCGGCGTCCACCCCCACGTGGCAGACCTAGCCACCGGCGACTTCGGCGACCTGCCGACCGACTTCACCCATCTTGTGCACTTTGCCGCCTGGCAGGGAGCCGACGACGACCACGACCGGGCGCTGAGGGCCAACGCCGAGGCCACCGGCCTGCTCATGGCTCATTGCCGGTCTGCCGAGGCGGCCCTCATCGCATCGACCAACTCCGTGTACCGGGCCCATGAGGACCCGTTGCACCTTTACACGGAGACCGACCCACTGGGCGATCCCCGGGCACCCCACAGCCCCACCTACGGCGTTTCCAAGGTCTCCCAGGAAGCGGTGGCTCGGACCATGGCCCGGGTTCTGGGCCTGCCCACCACCATCGCCCGCATCAACGCCAGTTACGGCCCCAACGGTGGCTTACCCGCCTACCACGGCGACGCGGTGGCCGCCGGAAAAGCGGTCTGGCTGCGCAATCCCGTTGACGGCCCCTACAGCCCGATCCACGAGGACGACCTGGCTGCCCAGGTGGCACCCCTCCTGAATGCTGCGTCGACACCGGCCACCATCGTGAACTGGTGCGGCGACGAGGCGGTCACCCCCGAGCAGTGGTGCGCCCTGTTCGGGAGGCACCTAGACATCGAACCGCAACTCACGTACTACGACCTACCGGGTAGCCAGCCGGGCAGCGCGGCGGACCCAACCCGTCGACGGTCGCTGACCGGACCGTGCACCGTGGCGTGGCGTGACGGCATGGTGGCCATGGTCGACGCCCGTCACGGCAGCTCTGGCTGACCGGCGTCCGCCGGCTCAGGCCGGGGTGTAGGTGCAGGGTAGGTGCTTGATCCCGTTCACAAAATTGGTCCTGAGCCGGTCCGGTTCGTCGGTGGCCTCGATGTCGGGTAGTCGGGTCAACAGTTGGCGGAACATCGCGCCTATCTCCCGACGGGCCAGATGGGCTCCGAGGCAGAAGTGGGGTCCCGGGCCTCCAAAGCCGACGTGGGGGTTGGGGTCCCGGGTGACGTCGAAGCGGTCAGGGTCGGTGAACACTTCCTCGTCCCGGTTGGCCGAGTTGTACCAGAGCACCACTTTGTCCCCGGCCGAGAACTCGTGGTCGCCGAGGCGGACACCGTCGGTGGTGACCGTCCTACGGAAGTGGATTACCGGGCTGGAAATCCGGACGATCTCCTCGACGGCGGTCGGCGTAACGCCATCGATGTCGGCCTGCCAGAGGGCGCGCTGGTCGGGATTTTCGGTCAGGTAGTGCAGGCCCCAGGAGATGGCGTTTCGGGTCGTCTCATTGCCCGCCACGCAGAGCAGCACGAAGAAGGACGCCAGCTCGTCGGCCGAGAGCTTCTCTCCGTCCACCTCGGCGTTGACGAGCAACGACGTCAGGTCCTGACCGTCTCCACCGCGTCGGGACTCAGATGTCTCGCGCATGATCGCCGCCAGGCCTGCCCCGGCACCCAGAAGCGACTCCAACGGGTCGGCACCAGGCGGTATGTACTCGGGATCCCCTTGACTTAGAACGACGTTCGAGTGGTTGAAGACCTCGTCATAGCGGTCGGGAGCGATGCCCATCATGTCGCAGATGATCGCCAGCGGCAGGCGCGCTGCAACCTCCGTCACGAAGTCGCACGAGCCCTTGGTGGCCACCCTGTCGATGATCCCGGCTGCGGTCAGCTCCACGCCTTCCTCAAGGGACCGCATCATCCGCGGCGTGAAACCCGCCGAGACCACCTTTCGCAGGCGAGCATGTTGGGGATCGTCCATGGTGATCATCGAACCGAAGAACTCACGGAACTCTGGTGGCAGATCGGTGATGTTGGTGCCCTCTCCTGAGCAGAACCACTCAGGATGGCGGCTGGCCTCGACCACGTCGGCATGACGGGTGATCGCCCAGTATCCGCGTCCTGCCGGCAGGAACTCGGTCTCTTGCTCAGTGAAGAACCGGATCGGGTCCGTCCGTCGGAGGGTGGCGAACCCGGCCTCTCGGTCGGCCATCGGTCCCGACCAGAACGGGTCCACGTTCGACAGGTCGATTTCAGCCAGGTCCATGGCCTTCGAACCTAGGCCGGGGATGGGCAGGCGGCCCGATCCGGATCTCGATCCGACCACCTCCTAGGTTCGAGGGGTGCCCGATGACCGGATTGACGCCCTCACTGACCGCCTCGCTATCGAGGATCTGCTGACTCGCTACGCCACGGCCGTGGATCAGCGGGACTGGGACCTTTACCGGTCGGTGTTCACCGCTGACGCTGAGGTGGACTACACGTCGGCCGGTGGCACCGCCGGGACGGTCGACGAGGTCGTGGCCTTCTTGGACGCCGCCTTGTCCGGCTTCGAGATGACCCAGCATCTGGTGGGCAACGTGGACGCCGTCGTGGATGGTGACGAGGCCCGGGTCACGGCGGTGTTCACCAACCCGCTTCGCCTGGCCGGAGGCGATACCTGGTTTACCGGCGGCTGGTACCACCATGACCTAGTCCGCACCGCCGACGGCTGGCGTAGCCGCCGACTCCGCGAGGAGTCAGCGTGGTTCGACCGGGCTCCTTTCTGAACGCCACGCCCTCAACGCCCCACCCAACGGAGATGAAAGAACCGACCATGGCCCATCCTCTCGACTACAACGGCCGGACCGTGGTGGTCACCGGCGCCGCCACCGGTATGGGCGCCGAGACGGTGGCCCTGCTGGACACCCTGGGCGCCGACGTCCACGCTGTGGACATCGTCGACGTCGCTAGCCCGGTGGCCTCCGCCCACCGGGTCGACATTGGCGACCCTGCATCTATCGATGTCGTGCTAGCCGACCTGCCTGACCGGATCCATGCCTTGGTGAACTGCGCCGGGATCCCGGGCGGCACCCGCTTCGACGCCCGCACCGTCATGCGGGTCAACTTCCTCGGCCTCCGCCACCTCTCCGAGGCCATCTTCGACCGCATCGCCCCCGGTGGCTCGATCACCAGCGTCGCCTCGTTGGCCGGCGGCGGGTGGACCAACCACGTGGCCGAACTGTCTGGACTGATGGCCGCCGATAGCTTCGCCGACGGCGACACTTGGCTGAACGGCCGCGAGGAACTGCTCGGCGACGGATACAGCTTCTCCAAGGAGTGCGTCCAGTACTGGACCATGTGGCGGTCGACCACTGCCGTGAAGACCGGAGTGCGGGTGAACAGCATCTGCCCCGGCGTAACCGACACCAAGATCTTGGTCGACTTCCGGGAAGCCATGGGCGAAGGGGCTATCCAGATGGCCACCGACGCCGGTATCGGCCGACCGGCCACGCCCGACGAGATGGCTCCGGCCCTGCTGTTCCTGGGTAGCGACCGGGCGGCCAGCTACGTGAACGGCGTCAACCTGATCATCGATGGGGGCTTCATGGCCGCCATGACTACTGGTCAGGTCGACTTCTCGCGCTACGACCTCGGGAGTTGAGGCCCCAAAGGTTGTCGACCTTGATGGTCGACCTCAGCGCAGGGGTTCCGGGTTGCGGTCGGCCCGGAGGTCCTCGATTCGCTTCTCGGCGAACCCCACGGTGAACGGGTGGGTGAACACCCAGAAGCGGTCGGTACGCACGGCGTCCACCACCCGGGCGGCCACGTCAACCGGCTCGATGCCCCGCTCCTCAAGCATGGCCGACAGGCCGGGGATCATGGCATCGTGTCCGTCCTCGACCTCCACCCAGTCGGGACGGACCCGGGCCACGTCGAAAACTTGCGTCCGGACGAACTCCGGGCATAGGCACGACACCCCAACCGGCGTCGGCTCCAACTCGCGGTAAAGGGCCTCGGACAAGCCAACCACAGCGTGTTTGGACGCGCAGTACATGCCCAGGACCTCAGTGGTCATCACGCCAGCCTGAGATGACACGTTGACGATGTGGCCGACGCCCGCCTCCATCATCCGAGGGGCGAACGTCGTCACGCCGTGAGCCACCCCCAGCACGTTGACGCCGATCGTCCACCTCCACTCGGCCGGCGTGGTGGCCAGCATGGGTCCGGTCGGCCCAACACCAGCGTTGTTGCACAGGACGTGCACGTCGCCGTGCCGCTCCCAGCATTGCTCGGCCATCCTGGCAACGGCATCGGGATCGGCTACGTCGCACACCACGCCGAAGACGTCGCCGCCGTCGGCCGACAGCCGGGCCACCTGGGCGTCCAGCCCGGAACCGTCTAGGTCCGACAGCACGACCGACATCCCCTCGCCTAGGAACGCCTCCACCATGGCCAGCCCGATGCCCGACGCCGCTCCGGTCACCACGGCCACCCGACCCTCCAACTGCTCGATCACGGCCCCTCCCTCCGATCACCGGATACATGCGGGTCCGCCGACCGTAGGCGCCCACCGTCCAACTCATCCACCGTCGAACGCCACGGCTACCGTCGCCCCATGCCCGGTCCCCTCGACGGAATCCGTATCGTTGACCTGTCGGTGGCCCTCACCGGACCGCTGGCTACAGGAATGCTGGTCGACCAGGGCGCCGAGTGCATCAAGATCGAGCAGGCCCCCATCGGCGACGTCGTCCGCTGGCTGGGGACCTCGATGGCTGGCGTGTCGGCCATGTTCCAGGTAGCGAACCGGGGCAAACGATCCATCGTGCTGGATCTTCGCCAGGAGGAGGGTTTGGCCATCCTGCGCGACCTGGTGGCCGAGGCCGACGTGTTCGTCCAGAACTTCCGTCCCGGGGTGGCCGAACGCCTCGGCGTGGCCTTCGAAGACATCCGAGCCCTCCGCCCCGACATCGTCTATGCCGACCTGACCGGCTTCGGCCCCGACGGCCCTTACAGCCAGCGTCGGGTCTACGACACGGTGATTCAGGGCCAGTCGGGGCTGGCGGCCAGCCAGACCGGCATCCGCGACGACCAACCCAAGCTCATCAAGCAGTTGATCTGCGACAAGGTCACGGCCTACACGGCCTGCCAGGCCATCACGGCCGCCCTTCTGGCCCGGGAGCGGGGTTCTGGCGGACAGCACCTGGAGCTGTCCATGCTGGACGCCTGCATCGCCTTCATGTTCGTGGACGCCGCCGACCACGAGGTAATCCTGGATGGCGACCACTCAGGACCCCAGGCCGTGGCCGCCTATAACACCCCGTTTGCCTTCCGCGACGGGTTCGCCACGGTCGCCGTTCCCGACGACGAGGAATTCCACGGCCTAGCCCGGGCCATGGGCGTAGATAGCTCCGACCCCGACCTGGCCACCGTGAGGGACCGGGTAGCACACCCCGACAAGACCCGGAGCTTCCACCTCCAGGTCCGGGAAAACGCTCGGCAGCTCTCCACTGCAGAGGCTGAGGCCCACCTGGAGAACAACGGCGTCCCGTTCGGCATCGTGCGGCTGGTGAGCGAGGTCGCCCACGACCCGCAGGTAGTGGCTAACGCCCTATTTTCCGAGTTCGACCACCCCGCCGCCGGGCGGATCCGACACCACCGGTCGCCGACTCGGTTCCACGGCACCCCGGCGGAGTTCCGGGAGCCGGCGGCTCCCACCCTGGGACAGCACTCCGACGAGGTCGCCGCGGAGACCGGACGAGGTGACCGAATCAATCAACTGCGGTCCGCCGGCGTGATTCGGTGACGTCGTCCGGGCACCGGGACCACCGGCGCTACGACGCCTACGCCCGAAACCACGAGGAGTACGGGGACTCGGAACTCATCCCGGCCGCCACCGTGGTCGTCCTGCGGGACACCGAAACCGGGCTAGAGACCCTCATGCTCCACAGAAACTCGAAGATCGCCTTTGGCGGGATGTGGGTGTTCCCGGGTGGACGGGTCGACGAGGAGGACACCGTGGCTAGCGCCGACGGCCAAATCGACGAGTTGACCACGGCCGCTGCGGCCGCCGCACGCGAAGCCGCCGAAGAGGCCGCCGTAGTCGTGGACCCGACAGGCCTGGTCTGGTTCGCCCACTGGGTACCCCCGCCGGTCACGCCCCGCCGCTACGCCACCTTCTTCTTCGCTGCCCGGCTGGACGACGCAGCCGGCCCGGTTACCGTCGACGAGGGCGAGATCACCGAGCACGAGTGGATGCGACCCGACGACGCCTTGGCCCGCCGTGACGCTGGGGAGATTGAACTGGCCCCGCCCACCTGGATGACCCTGCACCGGCTAGACGGGTTCGATGACGTAAACACCGCCCTGACCGCCCTGACCGCCGCCGAACCTGCCTTCTACGAGACCCACATGGCCCGGACCGACGAGGGCCCGGTGGCCATGTGGGAGGGCGATGCCGGCTACGAGGGCGTTGACCCGTCACAGCCCGGGCCACGGCACCGGCTCACCATGGCCGAGGACCGCTACTCCTTCCAGGACGACCGGACCTGACCACGCCCGGGTCAACGGCCCCGCCCGACCTACCATCGGCGCCCGTGGACCCTGCATCGCCCGACCTGGTCGGCCTGAGCACCGACGACATCGCCATCCGCCGGGCCGACGGCCGGGTAAACGACGTACCCGACGCCCCGGTCCGCACTACAAGCCAGATCCTGCGAGCCAACGTCCTCACCCCAGTCAACGCCATCATGGGCAGCCTGCTGGCCGTCATCCTGGTGGCCGGCTTCCCGGGTGACGCCCTGTTCGCCGGAGTGATTGTCTCCAACAGTGTGATCGGCACCTTCCAAGAACTACGGGCCCGACGCACCCTGACCACCCTGGCCGTGCTCTCGGCCCCCCGAGCCCGGGTAGTCCGCGAGGCAGCCACCAGCGAGGTGCCGGTCTCCGAGGTGGTGGCCGACGAGCTCCTGGCGCTCGAACCGGGCGACCAGGTGGTGGTCGACGGGACGGTCGTGGCGGCCACCGGGCTGGAGGTCGACGAGTCCCTGCTGACCGGAGAGGCCGACCCGGTCGACAAGACAGTTGGCGACGAGGTCCTCTCGGGCAGCTTCGTATCGGCCGGTTCGGGCCACTACCGAGCCACCCGGATCGGGGCCGGCTCGTACGCCGTATCCCTGGCCGAGGAGGCGCGACGGTTCACGCTGGTCGATAGCGAGCTCCGCTCGGGGGTTGACGTCATCCTGTGGTGGCTGACCCTCATCATCCCTCCAGCAGCCGGCCTGCTCCTGCTCCGCCTGCTGGTCACCGAAGACCGTTGGGAAGAAGCCCTCCGGGGCACGGTGGCCGCTGCGGTGGCCATGGTCCCTGACGGGCTGGTCCTCCTGACCAGCCTCTCGTTCATCGTGGGCGTGATAGCCCTGGCCCGGCGACAGGCCCTGGCCCGCGAGCTGGCCTCCGTCGAGCTACTGGCCCGGGTCGACGTGTTGTGCCTCGACAAAACGGGGACAATCACCACCGGGGAGATCGCGTTCGCCGACCTGGAGACCATCGGTGCTACCAGTAGAACCGAGGCGGAAGCTGCGGTCGGCGCCATGGCCGGAGTCGACCCTTCACCCAACGCCACCCTGGCCGCTCTGGCTGCCGCCCTAGACGACCCCGGCTGGTCGGCCAACGCCGTGGTGCCCTTCTCCTCGGCCCGCAAGTGGGCAGCCGCTGACTTCGGAGACCACGGCACCCTGCACCTGGGGGCCCCGGACGTCCTACTCCCCGAAGGCGAGTGGGCCGTGGCCCGGGACCGGGTGGCCAACCTGGCCGCTGCCGGACAGCGGGTCATGGTCCTCACCCGATCGGACGCCGGAACGTGTGATCCCGATGCACTCCCGTCGGCCCGCCTACCCATGTGCCTGGTGCTCCTGGAGGACACCGTGAAGCCGGACGCCCCGGAGATCCTGTCCTGGTTCGTCGACCAGGGGGTGACCCTGAAGGTCGTCTCAGGTGACCACCCGGAGACAGCGGCGGCCGTAGCCCGACGAGCTGGCGTCCCCAACGCACAAACGGGGGTCGACGCCCGCACACTGCCCGACGACTCGGAGGCTCTGGCCGACGCGATGGCCGACTCGGCGGTCTTCGGCCGGGTCACCCCCCACCAGAAGCGGGCCATGGTCGACGCCCTGCAGGCCCGGGGCCACACGGTGGCTATGACGGGAGACGGAGTGAACGACGTCCTGGCCCTCAAGGACGCCGACATGGGCATAGCCATGGGGTCGGGTAGCTCGGCCACCCGGGCTGTGGCCCAGCTGGTGCTACTCGACGACCGGTTCGCCACCTTGCCCCGGGTGATGGCCGAGGGGCGGCGAGTCATCAACAACGTGGAGCGGGTGGCCAACCTGTTCATCGCCAAGGCCACCTACGCCGTCCTGCTGACCGCCCTAGTGGGCCTGTTCGGCGTGCCGTTTCCGTTCCTGCCCAAACAGCTGACCCTCATCGGGACGATCTCCGTGGGAGTTCCCGGTTTCTTCCTAGCCCTAGCACCCGATGCCTCGCTGGTCCGTCCGGGGTTCCTCCCCCGGGTGTTGCGCTACGCCGCGCCGGTGGGAGCGGTGGCCGCTGCGGCGACCTTTACCGCCTACGAGGTGGTGCGACGGAGCGAAGCCCCACTGGCCGAAGCCCGCACCGCGGCCACCCTCACGCTGCTGGCCATCAGCCTGGTCATCCTGTTGGGTATCAGCCGACCCCTGCGGCCCTGGAAGGTCGGCCTGGCAGCCGCCATGGGCGGCTGGTACGCGCTGACCATGGCCTGGGACTTCCCCCGGGACTACTTCGAGCTGGTGGTACCCGACGCACGGGCCTGGCTGGTCGCCGCGGTAGCCACGGTGGGCGGCGGGCTCCTAGTCGCCGTCGTACCGCGGTGGGTGGCCCGACGGCAGGCCGGGACAGACGACTAGCGTCCCCTTCCGGAGCAGGTTTCAACGACGATCCCCGCTAAGTCCGAAGGGTCACCGATGACCGACACCACCAGCCTCTTCGCCACGGCGCTGGCCCAGTTCAAACGGGGAGCCGACCTGATCGACCTCCCCGACGACCTTCGGTCGATCCTCTCGCAGCCCAAGAACGAGGTCATCGTCAACTTCCCAGTCCGGATGAACGACGGTTCCTACCGGGTGTTCCGTGGCTACCGGATCCAGCACAGCAACCTGCTGGGCCCCTACAAGGGCGGGGTTCGATTCCACCCCCTGGTGAACCTGGACGAGGTGAAAGCCCTGGCCTCGTGGATGACCTGGAAGTCGGCCTTGTGCGAGATCCCATTCGGCGGGGCCAAGGGCGGCATCTCGTTCGACCCGAACACCCTGGAAGCCGACGAACTGGAGCGGGTGGTGCGCCGGTTCACCCACGCCCTGGGCGAAAACATCGGGCCCGACCACGACATCCCAGCCCCCGACCTGGGCAGCAACGCCCAGTCAATGGTGTGGATGATGGACACCTACGCCAACTCCACCGGCGCGACCGAGCGTCAGAACGTCAAGCGGATCGTGACCGGCAAGACGCTAGAGACAGGGGGAAGCCCCGGCCGGGAGAAGGCCACCGGGCAGGGCGTGGTGTTCTGCCTCCAGCACTGGGCCGACGAGGTGGGGTTTGATCTGGCCGGCGCGACAGCCAGCCTCCAGGGCTTCGGCAACGTGGGCTCAGCCGCCGGTCGGATCCTCCAGGTCCACGGTGTCCGGATAGTGGCCGTCGCCGACCACGGAGGGGCAATCGCCGACGAGGATGGGATTGACGCCTTTGAACTGACCGACTGGGTCCGGGAGCACGGCTCGGTTGCCGGCTTCCCGCGGGCCATGTGGATCGACCCCGACGACTACTGGGCCGTCCCAACCGACCTCCTCTTGCCGGCCGCCCTGGAGAACCAGATCACGATCGAGAACGTGCACCAGATCCAGGCCCGGGTCGTCGTGGAGGCGGCCAACGGCCCGACCTCGTTGGAGGCCGAGCAGGTCCTGGCCGATCGGGGGATCGACGTTCTGCCTGACATCCTGGTAAACGCCGGCGGCGTGATCGTCTCGTACTTTGAGTGGCTCCAGAACCGTTCAGCGCAACGATGGAGCCTCGAGGACGTGGACTTCAAGCTCCGGGACACCCTGTGGCAGGCCTGCGACGCAGTGGCCAACCTGCGCGCCGAGCTCGAGGCACCGTCGCGACGGGACGCCGCCTATGCGGTGGCCCTGCGTCGGCTCCAGGTCGTTTACCAGCAGCGGGGCATCTTCCCCTGATCCCCAAGGGCCCCCGGTCGGGCACGACGGCTGGCGCACCGAGGTGGTAGGCGTGGAGCCCACGGCCGGTGAGGTCCGAACGCTTTTGATCGGCGACGACCCCCTGACCGAGGGGCTGCACGAGGGCCTGGTCGTTCAGGGGCACATAGTGGCCACCGTGGCCACGCGCCCCTCCGGAGACCGAGAGACCCTGGCAGCAGCCGTCGACGCCGCCGTAGCCCTACTGGGACGGACCGACCTGGTCGTCCACGTCCCCCGTCGCCCCATGGATCCCGTTTCCCTGGTCGATCAGGCCACCGCCGACTGGGTGGCTGCTTGCGAGGCCCCGATGGCCGAGGCGTTGGCCGTGGTCCGGGCATGTCGACCACATCTGGGCAGTGGCTCCCGGCTGGCCTGGGTGGTGCCCACGGTGGCCCTGGGAGGCGCCGCCGGATTCGCCGGGGCAGCGGCGGCCGCCGAGGGGATCCGGTCGCTAGCCAAGGGAGCAGCACGCCAGTGGGGATCCGAGGGCATCGGAACGGCGGTCCTCGCAGTGTCCCCCGAGGTGGCCTTCGGACCCGACGCCGGTGGGCCACTGGTTGCCACCACCACGTTGGCCGATTCTGCCCTAGCCCGACCAGGTCATCCGGTTTACGACCTGGCGCCGATCCTGAGCCTCCTGGCCGATCCGGCCTCAGCAGCCCTCACCGGGGCCACGCTGGTCGCCGATGGCGGCGTCTGGATGTCGCCGTGACCGGGACGCTCCTCCTTAAGGACCGGGTGGCCCTGGTCACCGGCGGCGGCTCTGGCCTGGGCCTCGGTATGGCCACCGCCATGGCCCGCCACGGGGCGGCTGTGGTCCTGGCCTGTCGCCGACCGGAGACCGGCGAGGCGGCGGCCGCTGCCCTCCGGGACACCGGGTACGACGCCCGGTGCGTCCGGTGTGACGTGACATCGACCGAGGATCTGGAAGCCGCCGTTGCGTCCACCGTGACAACCCACGGACGGTTGGACTGCCTGGTTCACAACGCAGTGGCCCCACCCGGCCCCCCGGGCCCGGTGGAGGAGGTGGACCTCGACCGGTGGGAAGCCCTGGTGGCCACCTCCCTACGCGCCGTATTCGACGGGGCTCGGGCCGCCTACCCGTACCTGAGGGCGGCCGGCGGCTCGATGGTTCTGATGACCTCGGCTTCGGGCATCGAGGGGAGCGCCTCACTCCCCGCCTACGCCATGGTGAAGGCCGCTCAACGCACCCTGGCCAAGGGCCTGGCCGTCGAGTGGGGCCCGGTGGGGATCCGGGTGAACTGCATCGCCCCGCTGGGGCTGACCGGCGCTCTGTCGGCAGCGTGCGAGGCGAACCCGGTCCTCGAGGAGCGGCTGGTGCGCCGAACCCCGCTGGGACGGCTCGGTGACCCCGTTGAAGACGTGGGTCCGGCAGCGGTGTTCCTAGCCAGCGACCTGGCGCGCTACGTCACCGGCCAGACACTGGTGGTAGACGGAGGTGGGTTCCTAGGGCTCTGACCGTCGGTCGACGGATGCGGGTTTCCAGGACCGGGACCGTCGATGGACGGTCGCCCGCTCAGCCGGTCTCGGCCAGGGCCGCAGCAGCCCGGCGGGCGGCCACCTGGCGGCGCCCGATGATCGGGGTGGTTGGGGCAAAGCCGGCCGTGGCCCGCTCGGCCTCTGACTCTCCACCCCAAAATCCCAGCTCCCGGTGGTCACGGGCGTGCTGTCGACAGGTGTCCATGGCCGGACAGGCCGCGCAAAGTTCGGAGGCCCGTGCCTCGCGTCGGACCCGGGCCTCGGGACGCTCAGCGAACGGGGCGAAGAACAGGTCGCTTTTGCCTGCGCACAGGACGCCGTCCACCCAGCCCATGGTTTGCGGGTCGACGTACAGGTTCGTCGCTGCGTCCGACATGGTTTGTGCCCCTTCCGGTCTCCGGGGAGGAACCGATCGGATGGGGCGAGTTGCCCCTCCTGATCCCACTCCGTTGTGCCGTCACCTACTCCGTAGGGTCAGATAGTAGAAACGGTCTCCGCCGCGCTCCAGAGACTCGCAATGATTGTTAGAGAACCTATCTATCGTTATTAGTGATGTCACAGCCTATGTCAGATACCTCCTTACGATGACTACCGGGTAATAACAACGGCGGTGTTTCCGCCCGCTCCGACAAGACCACGCGACGGCCGCTCGTTGCTGCCAGAGTGTCGCCGTGCCCGATCCCGCCCCCGTCCACGAGGACCATGACCCCGGTCCCTACTTTGACGATCTGGCCGTCGGCCAGACCTTGGACCCCGCACCGGCCGTCACCATCGGCTCCGGCGAGGCCGCCATCTACCAGGCCATCTGTGGCGACCCGCTGGCCACCGCGGTCAACCGGCCTCTGGCCGAGGCGGTGACCGGCCAGCCCGGCTCCTTGGTCAATCCAGCTCTCGTCCTCCATGTGTCGATCGGACAGAGCACGGTCGCCACCCGGCAGGTCTTTGCCAACCTCTTTTACCGCGGCGTGGTCCTGCACCAGCCGGTCCGCCACGGCGAGACCCTCCGGACGACCGTCGCGGTTCGGGGCCTCCTCGAGCTGTCGCGCCGCGACGACCGCCCGGCCCGGGGTCTCGCCCTCCTTGGCATCCACACGGTCCGGGTGGACGACGACGCCACGGTGGCCGACTACGAACGGTGCGCCATGCTCCGGTTCCGGAATCCCGATGCCGCTACCGGCCACCACGACGATCTGGGAGACGTGGAGGCCGAAATCGACCTGGCGGCCTGGGCTGAGCGGGTCCCCGTCGACTGGGACGCCAGCCCTCTCGCCGGCGCCTCCGTGCCGGGTTGGAACGTCGGGGCCCAACGAACCGACGGCCTACGTGACACAGTCACCGACGCCATCGCCCTGGCCCGTCTCACCCTCAACCAGGCACCAGTACATCGCGACCCGGTGCTCGGCCCGGAGGGCCGACGCCTCGTCTACGGCGGCCACACCATCGGCCTGGCCCAGGCCTCACTGACCCGCATGTTCCCCGATACGGCCACCGTGCTCGGTTGGCAGGCTTGTGACCACCTCGCGCCGGTTTTTGAGAAAGACGTCCTGGGCTGCCACCACACATTGCTCGACGAGCAACCGGCAGCGGGGGGACGGCTCCGAGCCATCCGGGTCGAGGTCGACGCCCAGGGGGGCGACGACCCTCCCCGGCCCGTCCTTGACTGGCGGGTGGTGACCTGGGGCGCCTGACCCCACCCACCCCGACCGGTCAGCCAGCGACGGCGACCGCCCCTCGGTCGACCAGGCGTGCCACCTCTGCCGCCGATAGGCCAAGTTCAAGAGTCAGGATCTCCTCGGTGTGCTGCCCCAGGACCGGGGCCACGGCTGCTCCCCGGTCCACGGTGTCCTGCCCGCCGAAGGCCAGAGGAGAGCCCGGCACCAGGTGGGTGCCCACACGCGGCTGGTCCAACTCAGCGAACAGCGGGTTGGCCGTCGAGCACCGCGGGTCCTCAGCCAGCATCTGGGTGACCGTGCGGTAAGGCCCCCAGCAGACGCCGTGGGCATCCAGGGCGATGGACGCCTCGTTCAGGGTCCGAGCAACGAACCACGGTGCCAGGACTTCGCACAGGCGGTCGGTGGCTCGGAATCGGGCCCCCTCGTCGGCGAAGTCCACGCCCAACTCGGCGGCTAGGTCGGCTACCGCCTCCGTGGTCCCGGTCGCCTCCTGCAGAGCCGTCCACTGCCGGGCCGTGATGGCCACCGCCATGATCCGGCGACCGTCAACGGTGGCGAAGTCCCGGCCGAACGCCCCGTAGATGGCGTTGCCCACCCCCTCCCGCTCCCGGCCGTTGACCTGAACTTCGGCCAAGTTGCCTAGTGACCCCACGGCCGCCATGGCCACGTCGGACAGGGCGATGGTCACGAGTTGACCCTCGCCGGTTCTCATACGGTGCCGGTCGGCAGACACCAGGCCGAGGGCCGCCATCTGGCCGCACACCAGGTCCCAGGCCGGAACCACGTTGTTGACCGGACGGGGGTCGTCCGGGTGACCGGTTAGGTCCGGATAGCCAACGGCGCAGTTGACGGTGTAGTCCAACGCCGTCGTCCCGTCGTGCGATCCGGTGATGGCCACCATCACCAGGTCCTCCCGGCGGACCCGTAACTCCTCGTAGGCCATCCAGCCCCGGGCCGGGAAGTTGGTCAGGAAGTTGCCGGCCCGGGCGACTAGCTCTGCCAGCAGGTCGTTTACCTCCGGGTCGCGCAGGTCCACGGCCAACGAGCGCTTGCCGCGGTTCAGGCCGTTCCAGTACAGGCTCACGCCGTCGGCGGTCAGGGGCCAGCGGCCGTGGTCGATCCCGCCCCCCACCTGGTCAAAGCGAATGACGTCGGCTCCCAACTGGGCAAGGGCCATCCCCCCAGTGGGGGCAGCCACGAACGCCGTACCCTCCACCACCGACAGCCCAGCCAGTGGGGCGGTCACCATTGCCTCCGCCTGACCAGAAGACTCAGGACAGGGCTCGGATGTCGTCCAGGACGACGCCGGCGTGGGCCTCCAGGTCCTCGCCGCGCAGGTCGTAGGTTCGGACGATGGTGCCCTCCGGGTCGATCAGGTAGGTGGTCCGCCGGGCAAACCCGGTATCCGACGGGTCGGCGTCGTACGCCATGCCCATGGTCCGGTCAGTGTCGGCCAGCAGGCGGTATGGAAACCCCTGGTCGTCGGCAAAGTGCTTCTGCGCCTCGACGGTGTCGAAGCTGACACCCAGCACCACGGCACCAGCCTCCTCGAACTCCGGGGTTCGGTCACGGAACCCCCCGCCCTGAACCGTTCAACCGGGGGTGGACGCCATCGGGTACCACCACATGGCCACCCAGTGGCCCCGCAGGGACTCCAAGGTGACCACTGTGCCGTCCTGGTCGGGCACTGCGAAGTCCGGAGCCGGTGTTCCCGCTTCCAACATGTCCGTGCCCCGATTCGATCGTCCGTCGGAGCGGAACCTAGTCCTGGTCCGGCTCACACCGGTGACCGAGGCAGCCGACCGACGCGACGCTCGTCAGGTGGTCAGGCCAGCCAGGAGATGGCTTGCACCTCGCTGTAGGCCTCTAGGCCGGCGATCCCGCGGTCCCGTCCGATCCCCGACTCCTTAAATCCGCCGAACGGGGCGTTGGGATGGGGCACCACGCTGTTCAGGGCTACGTTGCCGGACTCCAGGCGGCGGGCGATCCGGTAGGCCCGGGCCATGTCGCCGGCGTACACGTAGCTGTACAACCCGTACGCCGAGTCGTTGGCCATGGCAACGGCCTCGTCGTCACCGTCGTGTGACAGCACCACAACAACCGGCCCGAAGGCCTCCTCACGGACAGCGTGCATGTCCGGCGTGCAGTCGGCCAGCAGCGTGGGGGCCACGAAGTAACCAGGCAGGTCTGGGCGTTCCCCACCACACACCAGGGTGGCCCCCGCTTCGACCCCTCCCCGGACGAAGGCCTCCACGTTGTCGCGCTGCTGCTCGCTGACCAGTGGCCCCACCAGGGTGTCGCGCTCAATCGCGTCGCCCACCTTGAGCATGCCAGCCACGTTGGCCAGCGTGGAGACCAGCTCGTCGTAGAGACTGCGATGGCAGATGACCCGGGTCGGGGCCGTGCAGATCTGGCCGCTATGGAATCCCCACACGCTGGCGATGGCGCCGACAGCCTTCCCGATGTCGGCGTCCTCCGTCATGACCAGGGCACCCTTTCCCCCCAGCTCCATCAGCACCCGGGTCATGGACGCCGCCCCGTCGGCCATGATCCGCTTCCCCACGGCCGAGGACCCGGTGAAGCTGACCATATTGACGTCAGGAGAGGACACCAGGGCTGCTGAGGCGTCGACCCCCGAGGAGGTCAAGACGTTGACCACGCCGGGTGGGAACCCGGCCTCTACCACGGCCTCGCCGAGGCGCAGAACACCCAGCGGGTCCTGGGGCGCTGGCTTGATGATGCAGGTGTTGCCCATAGCCAGGGCTGGGGCCAGCTTTCCGGCCACGTTGACCAACGGGAAGTTGTACGACGTGATGCAGGCCACCACCCCCGCCGGCTGACGATGGGCCACCGCCCCAACGAGGCCGGCCGGCCCTAGGGCTGAGGCGGCCTGGGTGACCGGAAGCTCGGCCCGATCCAGGTTCTGCGGAACGGCGTACTGCGAGTAGCGGTCTGCCAGGTTCGGGCCGACCTGCATGGTCTCGGCCACGTTGATAGTGGAACCCGTCTCAGCCTGTACCAGGGTCGACCAGGTGGGCGCCCGTTCCCGGAGGATGTCGGCCAGACGGTCCAGCAGCGCTCCTCGTTCGGCCGGCGGGGTGTCCCGCCAGCCCGGGAGGGCGGCCCCGGCGGCGGTGATGGCCGCCTCGGCATCGGCCACCGTGCCGTCCGGAGCGTGGCCCACCACCGCTGTGGTGTTGGGATCCACAATCTCGTAGGTCCCGGAGGTCGCCGTCCACTCCCCGCCGATGAGGAGCCGCCATTTCTCCTGCGGGTCGACCGGCTGGCGGTCGATCGTTGGGGTGTCGCCCATGGGCGGTGCTCCTCCTCGGTGGTCGCCGATCCGGACCGTTGGGGGCCGGGGACGTGACACGGCGTCAGGAATCGCCCTCGAGGGTACTGAGGCGCCCCGTTCGGCCCCCCACCGGACCGGTGGCTACCGTCGTAGAGCGGCCAACCGTGCCGTCGGAGGAGCCCATGTTCGACAGGCCAGCACGCCGGGAACAACTGGTAGACGGCAGTGAGGCTGCTAACCAAAGACCGGACTGGGCACCACGCCGCAGCATCGACGGTCGCTGAGGGTCCAGTGGCCGACCACCGTTCCTTCTTCCTGGACGAAGCCCTCTACCGCTACGTACTGGACCACACCTCGCCGGCCGACGAGGTGCAGCACGCCCTGGCCGAGGCCACGACGGCCCTCGGGCCGCAAGCCCGGATGCAGGTGGCCCGGGACCAGGCTGCCTTTCTCTCCATGTTGACGGCCGCCCTCCGGCCCCATCTGGCCGTCGAGGTGGGCACATTCACCGGCACCTCCTCGCTGGCCATAGCGCGGGCACTCCCCGACGGCGGCCGTCTCCTGTGCTGCGACGTGTCCAAGGAGTGGACCGACGTGGCCCGGCACCACTGGGAGGCCGCCGGGGTCGCTGACCGCATCGACCTGGTGATCGCACCGGCTATCGAGACTCTCCGGAGCCTGCCCGCCAACACCGTGGTGGACCTCGCCTTCATCGACGCCGACAAAACCGGCTACCTCGGCTACTACGAGGAGTTGGTCCCCCGGCTGGCTCCCCACGGGCTGATCGTCGTGGACAACGTGTTGTGGTCAGGCCGGGTGCTGGACCCTGCGGTGGGAGACGCCGACACGGTCGCCCTGCGGGAGTTCAACGACCGAGTGGTGTCCGACGAACGGGTAGACGTGGTGGTCCTGTCGATCGGGGATGGAGTGTCCCTCATCCGGCTCCGGTGAACGCCGGACCGGCTGACTCCGGTGGGAGCGCGGGGACGGTCCGGGGATAACATCGGTACGGTTACCGGTCGGTAGCCCATCGGACCGTCGCTACCCGACGGTCCCCAGCGAGAGGACCACCCCCATGGCCGAAGCCGTCATCGTCGCCACCAGCCGAACCGCCATCGGACGAGCCGGTAAGGGAAGCCTCGTCGAGGCCCGCCCCGACGACCTGTCCGCCTTTGTCATCAACGACGTGCTCGGGAAGGTCCCCGAGCTTCCCCGCGACCAAGTCGAGGATGTCATCTGGGGCACCGCCCAGCCGGGCGGCGAGCAGGGCTACAACCTGGGCCGAGTGGCCGGCCTGCTGGCAGGCCTAGAGGCCCCGGGCACCACCGTGAACCGGTACTGCTCCTCCTCTCTCCAGACCATCCGCATGGCCGCCCACGCAATCCGGGCCGGCGAGGGCGACGCCTTCGTTTCGGGCGGAGTGGAGTGTGTGAGCCGCTTCCAGTACGGCGTGTCTGACAACGGTCCCCACAACCCCCGGTTCGCCGATGCCGAGGGCCGCACAGCCGACCGGTCCGGCGACGAGGCCGGTGATTGGACCGCCCCCGAGGGGCTTCCCGACATCTACATCGCCATGGGCCAAACGGCAGAGAACGTGGCCCAGCACAAGGGCGTGTCCCGCCAGGCCCAGGACGAGTGGGGCGTCCGATCACAGAACCGGGCTGAGGCCGCACAGGACCGTGGCTTCTTCGAGCGGGAGATCTCGCCATACACCCTTCCCGATGGCTCGGTGGCCGCCACCGACGACGGCATCCGGGCCGGCACCACCTACGAGAAGGTGTCCCAGCTGAACCCGGTGTTCCGGCCCGACGGCACGGTGACAGCCGGCAACGCCTGCCCGCTCAATGACGGCGCAGCTGCCGTGGTGGTGATGAGCGAATCCCGGGCCGAGGAGTTGGGGATCAGGCCCCTGGCCCGCATCATCTCGTCGGGCGTATCAGCCCTGAACCCTGAGATCATGGGCCTCGGGCCCATCCAGGCCATCCGCCAGGCCCTCAGCCGGGCCGGTATGACCCCAGACGACATCGACCTGTTCGAGATCAACGAAGCTTTCGCCGCTCAGGTTCTGCCGTCGGCCAACGAGGTCGGGATCGACCTCGACAAGCTGAATGTGAACGGCGGGGCCATCGCCCTTGGCCACCCGTTCGGCATGACCGGCGCCCGCATCATGACCACCCTTCTCAATGGCCTGGAGGACGCCGACAAGGAATTCGGCGTGGAGTCCATGTGTGTTGGCGGGGGCCAGGGCATGGCCATGGTGGTCCAGCGGCTGAGTTGACCGTTCACCGGCCCGCCCCGGCGGATCGGACCCCGGGATTAACCCTGGCCGCCAGAGGCCTCCTGAACCGAAACCTTGCCGGCGCTGATCCACGGCATCATGGCCCGCAGTTCGGCACCAACCTGCTCGATGCGGTGGGCCTTGCCCTCCTCCTCGAGCCGGTAGAAGTTCTCGCGGCCACCGTGAGCCTCGGCCACCCACTCCTCAGCGAACCTGCCACTCTGGATCTCCCCCAGGATCTCCTTCATGGTGGCTCGCACCTTGTCGTCTACCACCCGGGGCCCACGGGAAAGGTCGCCGTACTCTGCGGTGTCTGACACCGAGTAGCGCATACCGCCGATGCCCTGCTCATACATCAGGTCCACAATGAGTTTCAACTCGTGGAGGCATTCGAAGTAGCAGATCTCCGGCTGGTACCCGGCGTCCACCAAGGTGTCGAAAGCGCTCCGGACCAGCTCGGTCATGCCTCCGCACAGCACCACCTGCTCACCGAACAAATCGGTTTCGCACTCCTCGGTGAACGTGGTCTCGATCACCCCGGCCCGAGCACCTCCCAGGCCGTCGGCGTAGGCCAGCGCCAGGGCCTTGGCGCCCCCGGTCGGATCCTGCTCCACAGCGATCAGGCAGGGAACGCCGCCACCCTCCTCGTAGGTCCGACGCACCAGGTGCCCGGGGCCCTTGGGGGCAATCATGATCACGTCCACGTCGGCCGGCGGGTCGATCAGGTCGAACCGGATGTTGAAACCGTGGGCGAAGGCTAGGGCGTCGCCGGCCGACAAGTTCGGAGCGATGTACTCCTCGTAGACGGCAGCCTGATCGGTGTCGGGTAACAGGATCATGATCACATCGGCCCAGGCCGAGGCATCAGAGAGGGACCGCACCTCCAGGCCGGCCTCGGCAGCCTTGGCCGCCGACGAGGAGCTGTCGCGTAGGCCGACACACACGTCGATTCCAGACTCCTTCAGGTTAAGGGCGTGCGCGTGGCCCTGGGAGCCGTAACCCAGAATGGCCACCTTTCGCTCGGCGATCGCCGAACGGTCAACGTCGATCTCGTAGTAAACGTTTGCCACGGGGTTCTCCTGGCTGTTCTCTGGGTTGTTTCTGGTTGTTTTCGATGGCCCATGGTCCGGCAAGGCGGACCGGCGGGCCGGTAATCAGTCAGCGACGTCGTCTAGTGACGCCAGGGCCACACGGCCGGTCCGCTGCAGTTCCACGATCCCGAACGGGCGCATCAGATCCTCGAAGTCGTCCACCCGACCAGGCGGGCCGACTAGAGACAGCATCATGTGGTCGGTTCCGACACTCAGCACCTTGCCCCCGGCCCGGTCCAGGTGCTCCACGATCTCGTCCCGGCGGTCCGGTTCGGCGGTCACCGTGACCAGCATGAGCTCTCGCTCCACGGCGTGCCCGGGGTGCAACTCGCGAATCTCAACCACGTTCACCAACTTGTCCAACTGCTTGATGACCTGATCCAGCGGGGCTGACTCCAGGTCGACCACCACGGTGATCCGGCTGAACCGCTCGTCATCGGTGGGCGCCACGGCCAGCGACTCGATGTTGAAGGCCCGTCGGGCAAACAGGGAGGCCACCCGGGCCAGCACGCCGGATCTGTTCTCCACCTTCACGACCAGCGTGTGGTACCGGTACTCGGGCGCCGGGACGTTCATCGGGGCTGGTCCTGCTGGAACGGTGGCACAACCAGATCGGAGTTGGAGGCCCCAGACGGGACCATGGGGTAGACCTTCTCCTCGGCGGCCACCCGGAAGTCGATAACCACCGGGCGGTCGTCCACCTCGTTGGCCTTGGCAATGGCCCCCTCGACTTCGTCGGGATCGTCGACCCGCATGGCCTCGCACCCCATGGACTCGGCCCACATCCGGTAGTCGGGGACGTCCTTGGACAGGAACACCTCCGAGTAGCGCTCGTCGTAGAACATCTCCTGCCACTGGCGGACCATCCCCAGGTAGGAGTTATTGAGCAACGCGACCTTGATAGGGATGTTCTCGACTGTGGCCGTGACCAGTTCCTGGCCGGTCATCTGGAAGCAGCCGTCGCCGTCTACGGCCCACACCATGCGGTCTGGGTGGGCCACCTTGGCGCCGATAGCCGCCGGGATGGAGAAGCCCATTGTCCCCAGGCCACCCGAGTTGATCCACGTGTACGGGTGGTCGAACTTCCAGTACTGGCTGGCCCACATTTGGTGTTGGCCGACGCCCGAGGAGACGATGGTGTCGTCCGGCGTGGCGTCCCGCAGGCACTCAATGACGTGCTGGGGCTTCAGGGCCTCGCCCGGCGCCCACGGCTCGTAGGCCAGAGGGAACCGCTCCTGCCAACCGCTGATCCGGGAGCGCCAGGCCCCCCGATCCACGTCGCCGGTGCCATTGGCCGACAGTTCGGCGACCAGCGCCTCGATGGCCACCCGGACGTCGCCGCGTATAGCCACGTCAGGACGACGGACCTTGCCTAGTTCGGCCGGGTCGATGTCGACGTGAATGACCTTGGCCTCGGGAGCGAAGCCGTCCAACTTGCCGGTCACCCGGTCGTCGAAGCGGGCACCCAGAGCGACCAGCAGGTCGGACTCCTGCATGGCGGTGACCGCGGTGAAGTTTCCGTGCATGCCGGGCATGCCCAGGCACAACTCGTGACTGTCTGGGAAGGCGCCTCGGGCCATGAGCGTGGTGACCACACCGATGCCGGTCAGCTCGGCTAGCTCCCTAAGGGCCTGGACGGCCCGTGCCTTGAGGACCCCGCCGCCCACGTACAACACGGGCCGCTCGGCTCCCCGTAGAAGGTCGGCGGCAGCTCGGATGCCTTCCGGGTCGACTTCCACCAGTGGGTGGTAGCCGGGGAGGTCGATCTGGACGTCGTCGGTCCACGTCATGGCCGACCGCGGGTTGCCGGGGTCCACGATGTCCTTCGGGACGTCCACCAAAACGGGACCTGGACGGCCCGTGGTGGCGATGTGGAACGCCTCCTTGATGGTGCGCGGGATGTCCTGGGCTTCGGTGACCAGGAAATTGTGTTTGGTGATCGACTGGGTGATGCCCGTCGTGTCGCACTCCTGGAAGGCGTCGGTGCCGATCGCCGGGTAGGGAACCTGGCCGGTGATGACCACCATGGGAATCGAGTCGAGGTACGCGTCACACAGCGGGGTGACGATGTTGGTGGCCGCCGGCCCGCTGGTCACCATGGCCACGCCGGGTCGGCCCGTGGCCTGGGCGTAGCCCTCGGCCATGTGGCCGGCGCCCTGCTCGTGGCGGACCAGGACGTGGCGAATCGACGAGTCGATGATCGGGTCGTAGACCGGCAGGATCGCCCCGCCGGGCAGCCCGAACATGACCTCAACGCCCTCCTCCTCGAGGGCGCGGATCAACGCTCGACCGCCGTCCATCTGTTCTGTGGCCATGGGACTCATGATCTTTTGGGGGACCGGGTGAAAAGCGAAACGACCTCCCTCATCGGGAGGTCGAGGCACGCAACCGTCGGGCGGAGGGGCGCGTGCCTACGGCAGTACCGCTACCTCGGGGGTCGGGGAGGTCGGGAACGGCCGCATGGACCGTAATTATGCGCCGACAGTCCTAGTGACCACAACCTGCCCGGTTGATCGGACCACCGGTGCCACGCTATTACGGGCCCGTCGACCACCATGGGGCCGTGCGACACGGTGTCTACCCGGGGTCCTTCGACCCTCCGACGCTGGCCCATTTGGCCGTGGCTGACGCCGCCCGACGCCGCCACGGCCTGGATCGTGTGGTCTGGACACTGTCTCGCCATCCGCTGGGTAAAGAACGAGGCCGGACCACCGTGGAGGAGCGCCGGACGGTGCTCGACCAGGTGGCCACCGACCACGCCTGGCTAGAGGTCAACGTGGTCGACGCTCGCCTTGTGGCCGACCTGGCCGATGGCTACGACGTGGTGGTCATGGGAGCTGACAAATGGCACCAGCTCCACGACACCTCGTTCTACGAGGATGGGGCGGCCATGGCCGAGGCTCTGTCTCGCCTCCCGACCTGTGCCGTGGCCCCGCGGGACGGCCTGGAGGTACCCCGGGAGGCGCTGCTCGAAGTTCCTCGGTGGGTGGCCCGGCAGTCGTCCACGGCAGCCGCCACAGCCGAGCCGTGGACCATGCTCTCCGCTGCCCGTTCCTTCGGGCTGTGGGACGGGTCCTGACCAGACAGGGAACCGCTCGGGCTAGGCCTGGGTGACGGCGCCCTTCTCCGCCCCCTGGGCCAGAGCGGCGTACTTGGCCAGGAAGCCGGACCGGTAGCGAGGCTCAAACGGCTTTAGGTTCGCCCGTCGGTCGGCCAGCGTGGCCTCGTCGACCTGCAGATCGATGGAGTGGGTCCCGACGTCAATGAGGATCCGGTCGCCCTCCTCAACTAGGGCGATCGGACCGCCGTCAACGGCCTCTGGTGCCACGTGGCCCACGCAGAATCCGTGGGTTCCGCCGGAAAACCGGCCGTCGGTGACCAGGGCCGCGTCCCCGCCGCGACCGGCACCCTTCATGGCGCCGGTAATAGCCAGCATTTCGCGCATTCCCGGGCCGCCCTTAGGTCCCTCGTAGCGGATCACCACGATGTCGCCGGCCTCGATCCGGTCGGCCATCACGGCCTCCATGGCCAGGTCCTCGCCATCAAACACCCGAGCCCGACCCTCAAAGTGGTCGAAGTCCAAGCCGGCCACCTTGACCACCGAGCCCTGCGGGGCCAGTGTCCCCCGCAGGATGGCCAGGCCACCCACCTCGTTGATCGGGTCATCGAAGGCGTGGATGACCTCCCCGTCGGGGGCCGGTACGTCCAGTAGGGCCAAGTTCTCGGCCACCGTTCGTCCGGTGACCGTCACCTCTTCGCCGTTCAGGAGGCCCTCATCTAGGAGCATCTGCATGACGACCGGTACGCCACCGATCCGGTCTATGTCCACCATGTGGTAGTTGCCGTGCGGCTTGGTGTCAGCCAGGTGGGGCACCCGTGCGGCCACCCGGTTGAAGTCCTCCAGCTCCAACTCCACTCCGGCCTCGAAGGCAATGGCCATCAGGTGGAGCACGGCGTTTGTCGAGCCGCCGAGGGCCATGACTACGGCGATGGCGTTCTCGAAAGCCCCCCTGGTCATGATCTGGCGGGGTCGGATGCCCTGGCGCAGGAGGTTCATCACGGCATGGCCGCTGGCGAACGCCACGTCGGCCCGTCGGTGGTCGATGGCAGCCGCCGAGGCCGAGCCGGGGAGCGACATCCCGATGGCTTCGCCTACCGAGGCCATGGTGTTGGCGGTGAACATGCCAGCACAACTGCCGATCGTCGGGCAGGCAGCCCGCTCGATGGCCAGCAACTCGTCGTCGTCGATGTCGCCCACCGCATGGGCGCCGACCGCTTCGAACACGCTGACCACGTCCAACTTGCGTCCGTCGTGGTGCTCGCCAGGCATGATCGATCCGCCGTAGACGAAAACCGACGGCAGGTTGATGCGGGCTGACGCCATAAGCATTCCTGGGAGCGACTTGTCACAGCCTGCGAAGCTCACGAACGCGTCTAAGCGCTCAGCGTGCATGACCGCCTCGACGGAGTCGGCGATGATCTCGCGGCTCACCAGGCTGGCCCGCATTCCCTCGTGGCCCATCGAGATGCCGTCGCTGACTGCGATGGTGTTGAACTCGATCGGGAACCCGCCGGCCTCCACCACCCCTGCCTTGCACCGCTTGGCCAGGGCATCCAGCGGCATGTTGCAGGGGGTGACCTCGTTCCACGACGACGCCACACCCACCTGGGCTTTGGAGAAGTCGTCCTCGGTCATGCCGATGGCCCGGAGCATGGCCCGGGCGGGGGCGCGGCTGGGACCGTCAGTGACCTCGTGGCTGCGGGGCTTCATCCCCCCGTGGATGGCGTCCGTCATGGACCTGCAGGCTACGCCCACCGGGGCCTTCACCCCCGGTCGAAATGCCCTCCCACGGGCGCCTCCGTGCGGCGGTCTCCCCGACCACCGGACCTACCCTTGCCCGATGGCTTCCCGCCCCCACTTCCGGTCCGACGATCGGGAGCTATTCCGCCTGGCCGTTCCGGCCCTCGGGGCCCTGGTGGCCGAGCCGCTGTACGTGCTAGCCGACACCGCGGTGGTAGGTCACCTGGGCACGGCACCACTGGCCGGGCTGGGGGTGGCGTCGGGCTTCCTGATGTTCGGCTATGGCCTCTGCGTGTTCTTGGCCTACGGGACGACGGCCACCGTGGCTCGGCTGAGCGGTGCCGGTGAGCACCGCTGGGCCGCTGACCAGGCCGTCCAGGGACTCTGGCTGGCCCTCGCCCTCGGGGTGGTGCTGGCCGCCACCGGCATCGCCCTGGCCGACCGGATTGTGACCCTGGTCGGGGCAGAAGGTGACGTAGCCCGCCAGGCCAGTATTTACCTACGGATCAGCCTGCTGGGTGCCCCGGCCATGCTGGTCATGCTGGCCGGCGTGGGGTACCTGCGGGGGCTCAAGGACACCTTGCGGCCCCTCCAGGTGGCGGTCGGCACAGCCGTTCTGAACCTGGTTGTAGAACTCGTCCTCATCGTGGGCCTCGGGTACGGCATAGGCGCCTCGGCGGCCGCCACCGTCGTAGCTCAGTGGTTGGGCGCCGCCTGCTACCTGGCCTGGGTGGGACGCTCTGTCCGACGGAACCACGCCTCGTTGGTGCCCCGCGCCAGGTCGATCCGGCGACTGCTGGTAGTCAGTAGTCGCCTGCTGGTCCGCAACCTCTCGTTGACCGGCACGTTCCTAGTTGGCACCTCGGTGGCGGCCCGGATCGGCCGGGTCGACGTAGCCGCCCACCAGATCGCCTTCCAAGTATGGATGGCGTCAGCCCTCATCATGGACGCCGTAGCTATCGCCGCCCAGGCCATGGTCGGGAACCTCCTGGGAGCCGGTGAGGTTTCGGGTACCCGCCGGCTGGGGCGACGGGTCATCGGCTGGTCAGTGGCCACGGGCGCTTTGATCGGCCTGATGCTCCTGATAACCCGTGGACTGGTTGCTGGGGCGTTCTCCGGCGACCCTGACGTGGTGGGCTTGGCCGGATTCCTGCTCCTGCACGTCGCCCTCATGGCACCCCTCGGCGGGGTGGCGTTTGCCCTGGATGGGATCTTGATCGGTGCCGGCGACGAGCGCTTTATGGCCCGGGCTATGGCCGCCTCAGCGGTCCTGGCTGTGGCCGCCATGGTCAGCGGGCGGCTGGCCGGCCTCGGGATCGGTTGGCTCTGGGCCGCCATCTGGCTGTTCATGGCCGCCCGCTCAACCCTGTTCATCCGGCGCTTCGCCGGCCACCGCTGGCAGGTGGTGGGTGCCGAGCGCTAGGAGCGGGCTCGGCGGGCCAGCAACTCGTTGACGGCCCGACCGTCGGCCTGC
>ENA-UPTF01000111-UPTF01000111.1-marine-metagenome-genome-assembly--contig:-NODE-111-length-55883-cov-4.496452_pt1 | contig 55883 bp, 52 predicted proteins | sample MGYA00238166_ERZ767019 | MGnify/ENA primary metagenome ERZ767019 (study PRJEB28930, sample SAMN06266391) | marine metagenome | isolation source: Sea water from 250 m depth | place: Atlantic Ocean | study... | reverse complement strand
GTGCTGCCAATGATTCGAGCAGCATCAACGATGGCAGGATATGCCGCTGAGAATTGATCGTTGCCGTAGAGCTGGTAGCAGGGTGTTGCGGCGCCTACCACGGTGGTTCCATCGGCATTGATGGACAGTTCCATCATCTCCGGGATGCCTTTGGCATCAACGAAGACCTCCGTGTCTCGACCGTTCTCGCGGACCTGAACAATTAAGTCGGTACCGCCGGCTAGGATTCGTGCGTTCTCGCCATGTTCAGCGAGTAGCGCTATCGCGTCGTCGATGGTTGTGGGCGCGGCGTATTGAATTGCGCGCAATGCGGCCTCCCGTCAAAAGCCTTCAGCAATTTGAGTCAGGGTCCTATTGTCACGACTTCTGGCCGTTGTGACCAGTCGGCTTCGATACCTTGATCGAAATGGGGTTACGTGTAGAGTCCGGCGTTAGGTTGCCGGCCGAGTGGGCTCGGGCCTGTTCCAGGCGAGACTCGATCTACTGTGTGAGCACGTAGCCGATCGATGTCGAACTCGATCCCGAGACCGGGTCGCTCGCCCAAAACAAGGCATCTATATCGAATAAAAATGCAGTCTGAGTAAGGTTGCTAACTGACGTATAAGAAGACATCTATCGAAGCTTCAAATTATTCATTAAACTATACAGAATAACAGTCTCTGCCACACGCGCAATTATACCACAAAAGGTAGTGTTTTAAGGTGGGAAAAAACGCTCTATATTGTGGATTTAGCCTTGTATACTAAAGTTTCAAACAACCTATCAAAATGGGGAGGTAATTCCCCTCTTCGTTCAGGATGAAATTGGACTCCCAAGACCCAATCATTCACCGGGCTTTCCAGCGCCTCTATCACGCCATCCTCAAGTGACCAGGCGGAAGTCATAAGATCTACTGACTTTTGTGGTTCTTTGAGGCCCTGGTGATGCCTACTATTCACACGGACGAATCCTCCCGAACCAACGGTCGATGCAAGTCGACATCCAGGGGATATGAATATGCGATGAAAGCTAGACTCTTTACCATCAGTCTCACTAGGATCTTCGGGGTCAACCGAGTCATGCTCTGCTAGCGATTGCACTATTGAACCACCCATAGCAACATTTAATAGCTGCATTCCTCGGCATATCGCCAACACGGGTATATCTTTTTTAAGTGAAGCATTGACCAAATTTATTTCAAGTTCATCTCGTTTTTTGCTGTAGGCGCGACCAGGCTGGGGGGGTTGACCATACCAGTCTGGATGAACGTCAAGACCACCTGAAAGAAGCAGACCATCAATTTCTGAAACATCCTCTTTCCAAGTTTCTTTTCTTCCCGGAATTAGATATTTGACTTCGCCTCCAAATCTTTCAACTATAGAGGAGTATGGTTTTGCGCGGGCCTCTGATGAACAAGTGATCCCAATAACAGGGTCAGTTTTCGCTTTATTTGACATTACTTTTGCTGTCTATATTAGGAAATATTTTTATGATAGTTCGGTTTTCTCTTTTCTCTAAAAGACAAAAGAAATTCTCTGTGCGAGTCCGTCTGTTGAGACCGTGAAAACAAGTCCCGTTCAGTTTCCATCACTGTGTCTATATCGTCCAAAAACTGATGATCCCTCATCATTCTTTTGATTTGTGCTAATTGCCAAGAAGGATTAAACGCTATCGAGTCGCACAAATCTATGGCTTTTTCGATAAGTTCATCGTCAGCATAAACGTGGTTTACAAGATTTGTTTGTAGGGCTTCACCAGCATCAATGAATCTACCCGTTAGCATAAATTCCATTGCTTTCCCTATACCAACAGTCTGGGTTAGTAGATGAGAACTACCATATTCGGGAGTAAGCCCTATGTAGGCAAATCTAAAGGAAATCTTTGCGCTTTGTGCCATCACTATTATGTCGCAACCCAAAGGCAAAGTTATCCCCATTCCGATAGCGTATCCATTTATTGCACATATCACTGGTTTCGATTCTTTAATAAATAGTGGCCATTTGGGAAATCGAGATACTGGATCAATAGAAGTTCTCTTTTCACCTCTTACCGTTGCTTCAAAACCTTCAATATCTGCGCCTGCACTGAATGCTCTACCAGATCCCGTTATAAGAATCGCACCTACAGTGTCATTTTCATTAAATTCATCTATTTGCTCACGAAGTTCCAGATTCATTGAGGCGTTAAACGCATTCATTTGATCTGGACGATTCAGAGTGATTAAACCCACCCGACCTCTTTGTTCCACCAGGATTGTTTCTAATACCATGTCATTCCCTATTTGAAGTCCTTCTCCGCAACAAAACGACAATAATCTTTAGTGAAGTTATCACAACTCATATCCAATAGTTACTATAAACTCAACTCAAGATGTAACATTCGCCTAATATTTTTCACATCAACCCCGTGATATGCAGATACCCATGATAAATGTAAGTCTTTTTTAAGGTATAAGAAAAATGAAAATCACTTCAGTAAAAGCCGTTTATCCATCCTATAAAAACGTCGCTCCTTCTTGGAGAACTCATTTTTGGCAAATCATCGTAAAAGTTGAAACTGACATAGGGCTGGAGGGATATGGCTACGGAGGAGGGGGGCGTGCCTCCGTAGAAGTTGTCAACAAACATTTTTCGGAAATCTTGTGTAAAAAAGAGATAAATGACACTCGTGATATAGCAGCCATCTGGGATCAACTTTACCAAGAATGTCTTCCCTACGGAAGAAAAGGAATCGCGATTATGGCTCTAAGTGGCATAGATCTCGCTTTATGGGATTTGGTCGCTAAATCAGAAAAATCCCCTGTATATAAACTGATAGGCACCAGGTCAAAACAAGGAGTCCGAACTTACGCGACAGGAACTGATATCGAATGGTACGCTGACTCCGGGTTCACTGCCCACAAATTCCCCCATCGCTGGAATGATAAAAGCGACTATCAGAAAGCGATCAACAGCGCTGAAAAGGCTAGATCTACACTGGGTGAAAAAGCCTTGATCATGATAGATACCTATATGTCGTGGAATCAAGATGTCACTCTGGAAATGGCCAAGATACTATCTCCTTATAATATCCATTGGTTCGAAGATGTCTTAACGCCAGACGATCTTGTTGGACAGGCGAATATCCGTACAAAAGTGAAACCAACATTGATAGCTGGAGGTGAACACGAATTCACCCATTATGGGTTCATGGAGTTAGCTCGCTCGGCAGCATTAGACATATGGCAGCCTGATATCACATGGTGTGGAGGAATCACTGCAGGATTGAGAATAATAGAAATAGCCAAAACCTTTGGAATTCCCGTGATCCCACACAGAGGCGGCGAAGTGTGGGGACTGCATCTTATAGTCTCATCAGACTGTCAGGATCTCGCAGAGGTCCTTCCAGGGACGAAAGGGGCACCTAAGGATGAATTATGGGCAGGAGAACCTCAAGCTGAAAATGGGTATATAGAGCCAAATGACCGACCTGGATTCGGTGTCACTATCAACGAGTCTCTTTTAAGTTGATTGCTTTAGAGTCAAATGGATATAGAGTCTATTAGCCCTTTTATATATCCATAAGTATATGAAAACCCAACCATGTCAGAGTTTTCTCCAGACATATAAGGAACGTGATCAGGCATCAGCATGTATGGATAACCAACCTCTTTATATGTATTAACGCATCTGCGCATGTCGACATCTCCATCATCAATGTACGTTTCAACAAAGTCTAGGAACCCACCTTGTATGTTTCTGAAATGGACATTGAAAATCTTGTCCCGCTCACCAAAATATCGAATCACATCAAAAATTTCTTCCCCAGGTTTCTCCAACATCTCCGCTACAGTACCCTGACAAAAATTCAGACCGTGAAACGGGCTAGGATGTAAGTCAACAAATTTTTTCAGACCTTCCACACTACCCAGAACCCTATCAACGCCTCTAAATCCTTCAGGCACCGGCATACCAGGATCGTGAGGGTGCAGAGCCATGCGCACCTTATTTTCATCAGCAACAGGAACCACATGTTGGATAAAATAATCAATTCTCTCCCACATCATCTCTGCACTCGTAGGTCCAGAAATAGTTAAAGAGGGTTCTTGTACAGCATTTGAATATCTAAAGGCCCTAGTGTTGGATCCTCCACGCCATTGTTCACGCTCCGTACTTACAACACCTAGAAGCGTGAGATTATATTTCACGGCGGGAATCCCAGCCTCTGAGCAATTGCGAATAATTGTTTGAATAAGGTCAATTTCTCTATCCCTTTCAGGGGCACGTCCAAGCATAATATTTGGATTTTCCGCTTCTGAAATCTCATGAGAGTTGAGCGGCAGTGGAATAAAGTCAAGGTGCAACCCAAATGACTCTACTTTGTCTCTGTAATTTGCCAGATTATCAACAGTCCAGTCTTTAGGGTGTCCCGGTGGATACCCACATATATGGTTTACGCCGAGCTGCGCAAAAACTCTGTAGTCATCGTCGCTTCTTGCTTTAAATTGTGTTCCAACGTGCAATTAACTAACTCCATATCTCCGTCCAATTTATTATGAAAATCATCCTATTCCAATGTACGTATTTTGTGAGCATTCAAGAAATCCCAGTCTAATTCATAACCCAATCCAGGCTTGGTGGGAGCTTCAATCATGCCTTTTTCATTGCGAGATATATCTTCAACCAAACCAAACCGATGAGCTTCTGTAGGCTGCCACCATTCAAAATATGCACAGTTAGTTATGGAAAATATGACGTGTAGATTTGCTATGTTCAGTAATGAATTTCCAGCCGTTCCAATTTCACAGTTGTAACCAAACCCTTCAGCCATTGAACAAAGTTTTTTCAACCCTGTTATTCCTAACTTCGCCGCCGTGCCACGTAACAAGCGATTAGATTGACTCCTCAGAATCGTTGCCCCATTAAAAAACTGGTTGTCCGCCTGATCACTCATGCAAAGAGGCACATCTAACCGGGATGACAATTCAGTTATAGCATCCAAATCATAAAATGGAACTGGATCTTCAAACCAATAGAAGCTATTGGCATCCAACTCCTTCCCTATATCAAATGCTTTCCTAAAATCGTAGCCGCAATTCGGATCAAGCATCAACTCTACTTCATCCCCAACAGCGTCACGTACTTCATTAACCATTTGAATTGTATTGGTAGTATTCATAGCTCCTGGATGAATCTTATAAGCTCTAAACCCGTCTGCGACTATTTCCTTAGCCTCTTCTACATAGCCTTTATATGACGTGTGACGAGGAGGATAAGTTGCATAAGGCTCTATCTCATATCTCTGCGTGCCGAGTAATTTAAATACTGGCATTCCTGCAGCCTTACCTTGAATATCCCACAAAGCCACGTCTACGGGGGCCCAGGCCGACATGCTCATGCCACGCCTTGAAGTCAAAAGTCTTAGACGGTTCCAAAGAAATTCTCTTTCCGATGGATCACTACCGACAAGTTCAGTCTTCAAGACTTTGAGAATAGGATGATAAAGACTTTCGCCACCATTTCTGAACTCTCCGACGAAACAATTTCCTTCTATGCCCTCGTCTGTAAATATGCGTAAAACACCTTGGTCAACCTCGCCAAAGAATCTTCCCAGATCCGAGTTCAAACCTGTATCTGGCAGTTCCCTTTTCACAACATCGATTTTAATATCTGTGATTTTCAAATCTTCCTCTTAGTCAAACCTATAACTTCATTAACCTTGAATCATCGTCCAACGGGCAGAATTATATAGGAGCCATATAGGCGTGGTGGTTGATAAAAACACAAATAATATGCAGTGTTAGAATCGCTAAATGCAATTTATTCAAAGGGCTATAAATTGGACTCCCCGAACACCCATTTTCTACGGGTGGATAACACTGATCATAGCAGGACTTGGAACGTACGGTGCCACCGGGTCTGCTCAGGTAACAATAGCGGGAATCCAAACACTGATTTTTGAAGACACGGGATGGGATAGAAGCACAATAGCCATCGGAGTAACCATCGGAACCTGGACAGCAGGTTTTCTCACTCCAATATTTGGAAAGCTTGTCGATCGACAAGGCCCAAGATGGGTAATGCCAGCCGCATCGATTATCACAGGTATCTGCTTTATATGGATTGGAGGAATGAACGCAGTTTGGCACTTCTATGCTGCATATATATTGGCTCGAGGACTAGGTAACCCTGCCCTGATAGGAGTTGTTCCTCGAACAGTCGCTGTAAATTTTTTCCATCGAAAAAGAAACCTAGCCCTAGGTATAGTTTCAATGGCACGACCATGCTTTGGAGCCATTAATGTTCAACTAATAGCCTTCATCGCCCTATGGTCCAGTTGGAGAACAGCATACAAATTATTAGGAGCATACTCGATATTACTGGCCATACCGCTCCTGATTTTTATGAGAAGAAGACCAGAGGATATTGGATTGCAGCCAGATGGAGACATAAGATCAGAGTCTCCTACTAGGCAACAATCAAAAGATTCTGATTCGGGCCCTGTGCCGAGTCCATCTGGTGAATTGAGTTGGACTACAAGCGAGGCAATTCGATCGTCAACGTTATGGTTTGTAATCACAGCGGAATTTCTGGTCATCATGACCTCAGGGACAATAGGTTTTCAATTCGTACCATATCTCAAGGAATCGGGATTATCTGTATCTACGTCGGCATTAGCCTGGAGTATAAGTTCGCTAATGAATGCATTTTCAAATCCATTGTGGGGATTTCTGTCAGATAGATACTCTCCTCGAAGACTTGTTCTTTCCGCAATGCCTTTATGCATAACGATCACCGCTTTTTTTCTACTAATAGAAGGTGGTATGGCAGGTTTTTTCTGCGTTATTTTCTGGGGTGCAGCTTCAGGGGGTTTGAATGTCTTAGGGGGTATGATGATAGCTAACTATTATGGAAGAGATTCATTCGGATCAATTTCAGGAATTATGGGACCTTTCCAAATCGGTGGCCTCGGCATAGGTCCAACTGCTGGCGCGTATTTGTACAAGGCGACAGGCGGGTATAGATCCCTTTTTGTTTTCGCACTATCAGCTTATATACTTGCATTTGTTTTATTTGGCTTAGCAAAAAAACCAACTAAACTATATGCTTCCCGCACAGAACGGAAACCGGACTAATAGATTACGCTCACACTCTTTCCCAACCAGGAAAGTTATAGTTGGAAGTAATGTGTTATGGCAGCGTAAAAATACTTGTGAAGTGGGATAGTTGACTTACAAAATTAATTTCCTTACCCCAGTTATATTGTCTGTTATTTTTATGACGCTCTCTTGCTCTCCAACTGACCCTGACCAAGCAGATAATGCCAGATCCGAACCAAGTCAATTTCGACTAGCATTTGCTGTAACAGACTTTTCGATAGGACCCAACAGATTGGCATTTGGCATGATTGAATCTGGCATAGGTCCCATAAAGAACAAATCGCTCATAGTGAAGACTTATTACTTGGATGGTGCCAGTCCAGATGATCCAGTCGAAACGTTAATCCCCATCTATAGGTCATGGCCGACCGGCCAGGGAATTTATACGGCAACCGTGCAATTCGATAGAGAGGGCAGATGGGGGATACTGGCGGCAACTACAGCATCGAATAAGAAATTTGAAGCCTCCGCAGGAATAAACGTCAGCACAAAATCCTTAGTACCTGAGCTCGGCAGCAAACCTCCTGTGTCGACGACGAAAACCACAAACCAACTCTCTCAACTTCCTTCAATAACATCAGATCCCAACCCTAATATTCGCCTCTACAGAACCTCTTTGCATGAAGCTATACCCTCTGGTTTACCCACAATCGTAGTTTTTGCAACTCCAGCATTCTGCAAAACTTCCACCTGTGGACCACAATTAGAAATTTTGTCAGAGCTAGAATTTAATTACCGTCAAAAAGCAAATTTCATACATGTTGAAATTTATGACAACCCCAATGAAATCCAGGGGGATATATCTCGAGGAGTTATTTCTCCCGAGGTATTAAAATGGAATCTTCCGAGCGAACCATGGACGTTCATGATTGACTCCGATGGACTTATTTACTCCCGATTCGAAGGTTTTACTACTTTTGATGAAATAGAAGAGAAGTTGATAGAAATCATTAACTAACATCGATAATTCCGTTACCTTTTTCTGAACTAAATATTATTCGGTGCTAAACTGAATACTCCGGCTGGTCCCTAAATCAGGGTCCGGCCTTTTGTAGTGTAAGAGTATATAAGTTAAAAAAGTTAGCGGTGAAACGTTTGGGGATCTACGGTTTAACAAAACTTCTAGAGCAAGTACCTACTTATAGACAGGTTGCTGACTCTTTAAGCAAGAATAAAAATCTTGTGCGAGCCCAAATAATCGACGAAGGCGTTCCGTTCCTCCTTTCTACACTCTGGCAAGATCTAAAGGTACCAATGCTGATTATATGTCCTACCGCCGAGCAATCGCTGCGACTCACTGAACGTATTTCTGCATGGACTGAGGGACAAGGAGAACCGATACGATTTGGAGAGAGTGAAAATCTGCCATTTGAGAGAACTGCTACTGACAATGAAACTTCACACCAGAGAATATCTACTCTAGCAAAATTAACCACACCTGGGGAAAAGGCACCTTTATTAATCACTTCTGCTAACGCAATGTGCCAAACCACTATAGATCGCCAGGTTATGGAAAAAACTCAGCACAACCTCTCAGTTGGAGACGAAATCTCGCTAAACGATATCTCAAGTAAATGGGAGCAAATGGGGTACCAGTTCGAAGCTACAGTAAGTACCCCAGGGCAGGCTAGCAGAAGAGGCGGAATCCTAGACGTCTTTCCTGTAACCTCCTCACTGCCTTACAGAATAGAGTTATGGGGAGACCAAATTGACAGCATTAGATCCTTTGACCCGCTAACTCAACGGGCTATTAAAGAAGTTCAGACAATCGACCTTATTGCCGCACAAGAAACTCTTCCTATATTCCTGGACGGTGCATTAATGGATCGTATGTTGGGCAGAGTTGACCTCTCTAACTGCACTCCAGAAGAAACTAAACGTATCAATGGTGAAATCGACTTATTACTTGAAGGTAATGGAATTGAAGATCTGAGTCTTTATTCTGGATTCTTCAACCAGGGCAACCTGTTAGATTATTTCCCTGGAGATGGAATTATCGCAACATACAGACCAGTTGATGTGGCTTCTAGTGTCTTTGACATTGAGGAACGAATATCCCAACTCCGGACAGTTAAGGAGGAAAGGGGAGAGTTACCATTCAACTTTCCTTCCAATCACACACTATGGCGAGAAATGGAAAGTCGTCTTGAGAAACATAAAAATAAACTTGTATTAATGCCGTGGGGGTCAGATGACCTAGTAATTCAAGATATACATGTCCTACCATTCAGCTCTCCCCCGAGGTACATGGGAGATGTCACAAGAATGGCGGATGACATAGAAGAGTTTTCAACTTCTGGCGGACGTGTAGTCGCCTCTACCTCCCATACGGCAAGGCTTGAAGAACTATTTTCCGAGCAAAATCCCACCGTTTCTTTCCCTACTGACATTACGGAATTACCCGAATCTGGAACGATGACCATGATAAAACCAGGAAGAGAGAACATAGGAGACGGCTTCGTTCTCAACCAAAGTGGAAATAGACTCATGGTTCTTGGTGACACTGAAATTTTTGGAATGACTAAACGCAGAAGGTCCGCACGCCGACATAATTCACAAAGAGAAGCATTTTTTGAAGAAATTTCCAAAGGCGATTATGTCGTACATGTTGAACACGGAATAGCCCGTTTTATGGGTACAGGGAAAAAAGGATCCGACGAGAAGAAAAAGGAAGATCCTGACAATCCAGAATATTTGATATTGGAGTACTCCCAAGGCGATAGGCTTTATGTACCACTTGAGCATCTGGATAGAGTAGCGCCATACGTCGCTCCTATGGAACGTTCTCCGTCTCTTACGCGACTTGGGACCCAAGAATGGAGCAGGGTAAAAGAACGCGTTGAAAGATCCACACGTGAAATGGCAGCGGATCTTCTCGCATTATATGCGGAACGTGAGCTGGTTGAAGGATATGCAATGGGACCTGACACCAGATGGCAGTATGAATTGGAAGAATCATTTCCTTATGAGGAAACAGAAGACCAACTCTCCACCCTTTCAGAAATCAAGGACGACATGGAATCCAAACATCCTATGGACCGCCTTGTTTGTGGAGATGTAGGTTATGGTAAAACTGAAATAGCTCTAAGGGCAGCCTTCAAAGCAGTAATGGAAGGCAAGCAGGTGGCAGTTCTAGTTCCTACAACAGTACTAGCCCAACAGCATTTTGAGACATTCTCAAATAGGACCAGTGCTTTCCCAGTTAATGTCGAAGTCCTAAGCCGGTTTAGGTCCACTACAGAACAAAAAAGAATCGTCGAAGATTTAAAAAGTGGGGAGATAGACATTTGTATTGGTACACATAGACTTGTCCAGAGGGACGTTAACTTTAAAGAATTAGGCTTGATAATCATTGACGAAGAACAACGTTTTGGTGTGGCTCATAAGGAACGTCTCAAACAAATGAGGAGTCAGGTTGATGTTCTAACTCTAACCGCGACACCAATACCACGAACTCTTCACATGTCTTTAGCTGGCGTGAGAGACATGAGTACTATTGAAACAGCGCCTGAAGAAAGACTACCGATTAAAACCTACGTCTCAGAATTTAGTGATGACTTAATAAGAGAAGCAATATTGAGAGAGATGGACAGAGAGGGGCAAGTCTATTTCCTACACAATCGTGTCTACAATATTGAGTATATGTCAGAGTACATTCGGACACTGGTCCCTGAAGTACGTGTAGGAATCGCACATGGACAAATGTCTGAGGGTGAACTAGAAAAATCTATGCTGGCATTCACAAATGGAGAAACCGATGTATTAGTTTGCACAACCATTATCGAGTCTGGACTCGATATTCCGAACGCAAATACACTCATAGTGAACAGATCCGATAATTTCGGACTTGCCCAACTGTATCAACTCCGCGGACGGATTGGACGAAGTTCTAGAAGAGGCTATTCATACCTTCTCATTCCGAAAGCAAAAAGCTTGTCTGAACCTGCTGAACGCAGGTTAAAAGCCATGCTTTCAGCTACTGAACTGGGTTCGGGATTTAAAATCGCAATGAAAGACCTGGAAATAAGAGGTGCAGGAAACATACTGGGCGCCGAGCAAAGCGGTCACATTCATGCAGTCGGATTCGATTTATACACCCGACTTCTCGCTATTGCCGTCGAAGATTTACAAGCACAACAAGAGGCAGAAAAAGCAGGAAAAACGGCTGAAAATACCATTGTTAATAAAGTGCACGTTGACCTCAGAATTCCCGCTGGAGTCCCTCAGAATTATGTGTCAGACTTAACAGCGCGACTTGACTTCTATCAGAGATTGGTCAAAACAGATAACGAAGAAGAGTTGGAATTAATGAACAACGAGCTTAGAGATAGGTTTGGCCCACTGCCATGGCAAGCTTCGAACCTTATCTATGTAACGAAATTGAAACTGAAATCTCAAAATATGGGAGCGGATTCAATAATTAAAACAGGGGAGAAAATAACGCTCCAATTCCCATATGAGGTCAGTGGAATGAGACCTGCACTCACAAAACTTCTAGGAGATCGCTGGACAATAGGCAACAAACAGTTGAGAACGACGATACAAGACCTGGGCGATGAATGGGAAATAAAACTCCTGGAGGACGTGGAAAAGTTGTCAGCATTCCAAACAGATATGAAGGAGCGATTGCTTAACGCTGTGGCTGCCAACTAAAAACAACCCCTCAAAATATTTAGCCTATTGAATCCAATACTGACCCTAGTTCATTCATATTTTCTATGCGAGGAAATCTATTGAAGGAAGTATGATTTCTGTCTCTATCCAAAAGAACAGGTAATATTCCAGCACTTTCGGCCCCATCAACATCTGATCCTATCTGATCTCCCACGTGGACTGACTCATTACCAATAAACCCTGATAAATGTAGCGCCCTCTCAAATATTTCAGGATGTGGTTTCTCCGTTCCGACCTCGTATGAGGTAACCGCAAAGTCCATATGGTTTTCAAGTTCAAATTTTTTTAGTAGGTCCTGTCCAGGACTATTCATATTGGATATTAAGCCCAATATGAGGCCTCTATTTTTAAGATTCACCAAGTTTGGCACCACATCATCCAGTATCACCATGTCATATGGAATAGCCCTAACTGCTCTCCATATGTGACCCGCTGTTTCAAGATCTACATCAACCCCCGACCCAAATATCACTTTTCTTTCATATTCTTTAAAAAATTCATAAATCTCTTCCTCATCCATATCTCTCAGTGGGAATGTCGCATTTTGACGAGTCATAAAGGCATCTGCCTCTCCATAACCTCTGAGTGTTCCCTGCTCCGTTAATTCAATACCGAACTGCCCGCAGGCAGCCGACTGAATCTCGTATCTGGAGGGACTAAATCCAGCTAGGGTCCCATATAGGTCAAAAAACACTGCTTTAATCATGTCGAAGATATAATATCAGGGCTGGCATCTCTGAATCAGTAAAGAGGAGAATATGCAAGCAGGAAAATTACCTATAGAACAACTATCGAAAGTCTTGCAGAAATTCACTTCAAGAGATCCAAGGGTCGTTCTCGGCCCCGCTCCAGGGGAAGACGCTGCTTTAATCGATATGGGGGAAAGTTATCTTGTTGCCAAAACAGACCCAATTACTTTTGCCACCAACAGGATAGGATGGTACGCAGTCCAAGTTAACGCAAACGACATAGCTGTAATGGGCGCCAAACCCAAATGGATGATGGCAACAATTCTATTACCTGAAGGTACGTCCGAAAACACTATAGAACAAATTTTTTCCCAACTCGATCAGGCTTGTAACAGTCTGGATATAACGATCATAGGAGGACATACAGAGATCACATATGACCTTTCCAGGCCTTTAATAACGGGGGTAATGTTGGGAGAAGTGGAAAAAGGTAAGGAAATAAGATCATCTGGTGCGCATCCAGGTGACAGCATAATCCTGACCAAGTCAATCGCGATCGAGGGATGCTCAATCCTAGCTTTGGAATGCGAGTCCAAGCTAAGATCATGTGGAGTGAGTAATGAAGACATTGATAAAGGAAAAAACTTTTTAAATAACCCAGGGATAAGTATCGTTCGAGATGCAGAAATAGCGATGGCCTCTGGAAGAGTGACCTCTATGCACGATCCCACAGAAGGAGGGTTAGCTGGAGGACTGAGGGAACTGGCACAAGCTGCTGCTCTTGGAATGAATGTGAAAGCGGAAGATATACCGATAAATAATGTCACAAGCCAATTCTGTTCAGCTTTAGAGATAGATCCTCTTGGCTTAATTGCCTCTGGCAGCCTACTCATCACTTCGAATCCGAAAGATGACCAAAATATTATCGACTCACTAGCCTCAGAAGGTATATCAGCCTCAATAATAGGATTTATGCAGGATCAAAGTCACGGATTGAATTTGGTCCAAGGAAAAACATTAGGGGAGATACCAAATTTCTCCAGAGACGAACTGGCAAGAATATTGTCTCAATAGGAATATTGTTGTTGACAAGGTTCTGCCATATTTTGCTGGTTAAGGAATGAACAAATGAAAGTACAAGGCACTTATAAATTTGAGGCCCCTCTTGAAAAAGTTTGGGGTGCTCTCCAATCTCCTGAAGTCCTTTCCAACTGTATTCCGGGGTGTGAAAAGTTCGATCCCGATGGTGAAAATTCGTATCTTCTGTCAATGAAAGTAAAAGTTGCATCTGTAACTGGCAAATACACTGGAAAAGTATCGATAAAAGATATTTCATTCCCCGACCAATATACGATGGAAGTCGAAGGAAAAGGCTCAGGCGGTACCGTTAAGGCAACAGGAATTTTACATTTCACTGAAAGTGAAGGAGTCACTGCTGTGGATGTTGAGGGAGAGGCAAGAGTTAGCGGTATAGTGGCTAGAGTGGGCCAAAGGATATTAGGCGGAGCGTCGAAAATGTTAATGAATCAATTTTTTGGATGCCTTACAGATAAAGTGGAAAACACATAATTATTAGTCAGGAAATTACCTGAAAGAGTGAAGAAAGAGGTATTAGATGAAGGGAAATTTCATAAATACTGAAACTGAGGGAGGGGTCATGATTTTGACAATGAATGATCCCAAGACCAGAAATGCTATTGGCGAAGAAATGATGGGAGAGTTAAACGATGAGCTTGATCGCCTTGAATCTGATCCTGCTTTAAGAGTGGTGGTTCTCACAGGAACGGATCCAGCTTTTTGCTCCGGGGCAAATGTGAAAAGTATGGGTAGAGAGAACGAATCATCAGGCAACCAACCCCTTCCAAAAGATAGATCACCATGGGACGTTCTCCAAGAACAATGGGATCTACAAGCGACACGGACAAGAAGGCCACAGGATGAAATTGAAGGGGTTAGAGCTTTTCCATTGAAACTACACAACCTCCAGAAACCGTCTATAGCAGCTGTGAATGGCCCAGCAATAGGTTTAGGAATGGGAATAGCTCTATCCTGTGATATAAGATTTGCATCTCAGAAGGCGCAATTTTCTGAAATGTTTGTCCGGAGAGGACTTATCCCTGCAGATGGGTCATGCTGGCAACTTCCTAGAATGATCGGTTTGGGAAATACATTTATGCTTCAATACACTGGGGATATTCTGGAATCTGATGCCGCCGAAAAGCTTAATATAGTCAGCAAAACATTCCCACATGACGAACTTATAGAGTCGACATTGAGTTTTGCTCAGACGATTGCTCAAGGTGCAACCTATTCCATGTCATTGATTAAAAAACTGATCTACAGATCCTTAGACACAGACCTAGCTGAAAGCCTTAGACTGGCGGGACCAGCACAAAATTTAGCCCGCAGGAGCCATGATCACAAGGAGGGCATCAAATCTTTCGTCGAGAAAAGATCTCCCAATTTCATAGGTCGCTAATTTCTCAAGGTTGAAAGAAACCATCTGACCGTGCTCTCAAATGCACCTGGCGATTCTTGATAAAACCAATGCCCACCACCTTCCAGTTCAGCCAAGAGAGATCCTGATAATTTTTCACGCATTTGCACCGCCGTCTGATGAGTCAGGAGATCGCTCTGCCTTCCCCTTATTATTACCGTAGGTACAGCTATAGAAGCCCATTCTTTCCACAAATCAGGTCTCTCATAATCTTCTATCACTCTTCTATCACGCCTCCACACCCTTATCCCTTCATTCCCCACAGGTTTCGTCATAACTTCAGCTTGATGATTTAGCATCGTCTCAGAGGAAGCACGTTGTCTCGATCGAATACGCTCAACGACCTTATCCAAGGAAGGCCATTCATCTGACTCATTCATATATCGATCAAACATACCTGATGAAGATTGATTTACAGAGTCTGGGTCAATGTCCACAACAACCAAAGCCCTAACATTTTGAGGATTTAGTGATGTATAGGAAAATGCGTATCTTCCACCTGCTGAATGTCCTACTAGAATAGGCTTCTCTAAACCAAGGTTATCGATGAGCGTTGTTATATCAGAAACATAATCAACAAACCTATATCCGCTACCTAAACTTGAAGAAACGGGAAAGTCACTACATCCATGCCCCCTACTATCTAGAGAAATAACTCGATACTCCCCAGACATGGCCCTAGAAAAAACATCCCAGCTCCTAGCACAATCCTGCAGACCATGAAGCAATACCATAGGAGGAGATTCCGAACTCCCCCATTCCACATAGGATAAATCTAAATTTCCGTTGGAAAATGATCTCCGCTGATATTCGGATGACATTCTTTAGTCTAATCTCCTGTATCCGTTAGGGTTTTCTCCATTCAATTCAGCAATGGGATCCTCCGAAAATAGCAGGTCTGAGACCCAGCTATCAAGTTTACGCTCGCTGATTGAACCCACCCATCTGCCTATTACAAAGCCTTCTTCATTTATAAAAAAAGTTACTGGAAGGCCCGTAACGCCGTAATCTACGGTTATATCACCGTCAAGATCAAGGGCATTAAAAAAAGTAACTCCAAATTCTGATATATACCTTTGGGCTTCCTTCTCCCCATCCTGTACATTAATACCAAGAATGATCACTCCATCATCCTTATATTTCCTCCATACCCTTTCCATCCCGGGAGTTTCATCTCTACAAGGTGGACACCAAGAAGCCCAGAAATTGAGCACCACTGGCCTGTCTTTATAATCCTCAAGAGAGATTAACTGACCACCTACCATGGGAGCGACGAAAAAAGGTGCTTCCTTCCCGACAAGTTCTTTCCCGCTGCGACCAGTAGCTGTTGATGTGCCCAAAATACCAATGGCCAAGAATGTAGTAAATCCAGCTATAAGAATTGCCAATAAAAGAATAATAAGGGCTTTGATTTTTATTGGGTTTTTCTGCATTGAAAATTTCATCTTGTGGCACTAACTCAAAGTACCCTGACGGATACAAACACACTGGAAAATTGTCTCAAACACCACGGACTCTAGAAAAAAAGTGAGAGGAATCCTTGACGGCTTCCTCTCACTTTAAATCACCTACATCAAAACAGCTCTAAAAATTGGAACGACGATCTTCCATATTAGAGTGAACATCAATCAAAACGGTTTTCCCTTCTGCATTCAATTGTTTGGCTTGTTCTAAAGCCCCTGCAACATCTTCAGGTTTAGTTACCGTGATTCCAACAGCACCCAACCCTTCTGCAATTTTAGAATAATCACCTGTCATATAGGTTGTTCCAAAAGACTCCCGGGCTGTAGGGTATCCACCAGGATAAGTCGCCATACCACCGTTGTTTAATACGATAGTCGTGATTGCTGCGCCTGATCTCACTGAAGTTTCAATATCAAGACCTGACATGCCAAAAGCTCCGTCTCCCATAATATTCAGGCAGAATTTGTCAGGGCAGGCTAGTTTAACTCCTGTCATCAACGGGATACCGTAGCCTAAATGAGTAGTTTTGCCCCAACCTACATAACTATGAGGAACTGTCCCTGGATAAAAGGGCATGATAATGTCACGGGGAGCCCCTGCATCGTGGGTCACGATACTATTTTCCTGGTCCAATACCTTGATTAGCTCTCCCACAACCCTATAAGGGCTTATGGGAGTTTCATCACTTTCTAATACATCATTCCACTTCGACATCCAATCATCGTGAACAGCCTTTATTTCATTCTGCACACCTGTGGAATTTTTTCTCCCCTCGTTGCCAATTTGAGATTTCAATTCCTCAACAAGCATTTTAAGAGTTATCTTAGTATCACCGACAAGGCCACAATCGACGCTGAAATCCTTGTTAAGATCAGCAATAGTCTCAGTATTATGAATCATTATTTTGCCATCTGGAATTGGTTGGCCGTAACTTGTCCGTGTAAGACTCGTGCCCACCCCAAAAAGTACATCTGACTCCTGAAGCCAAGTTCTAGCCTCAAGACTTGTCGCTCCACTACCAGATCCCAGAGACAGCGGATGCCTCTGGTCAAAACCCGACTTTCCAGGCATTGTGCAATAGACAGGAATATCTGCTAACTCAGCAAATTCTGTAAGTTCTGCTGAGGCATCGGCCATGAGAGTTCCCATGCCTGACCATATCACCGGCTTTTTTGCAGAAAGAAGTAACTCAACAGCTCTAGTTACATCTTCAGATGCTGGCGCAGATCTATACCTCTTCGGTGGTGTGTAGGCCGAAACTATGGCGTCATCAACATCCATTTCCCCCACATCTGCAGGTATCTCTACAATAACGGGGCCAGGTCTACCATTCCTCAATGCATGAAAAGCACGTCTCATTACCGATGCTACTTGAGCTGGTTGGTACAAAACTTCAGCTGATACTGAAACAGAAGCGTATGTACGTGCCGGAGAAAAATTCGGCTTCACCGATCTCTGATTTATTGCAGGGCCTCCAGGCAAATAGAGGATTGGAACATTATCTGCATAGGCCTGAGCTAAACCACCCATTGTGTTTTCCGACCCCGGTCCACCCTGGGTTATTAGAACACCAAATTCTTCCCTGTTTCTCATGCGGCTGAAACCATCAACAGCCATTGCTGCTCCGCGTTCTTGCCTGAACATGATCGGATTAATGCCCGCTTCGGCAACAGACTCAATAAGATTATTTGAGGGAAAGCAGCCCGCCCACTTCACTCCTTCTTCGCGAAGAATACGCGCCACAGCATCAAGTACTTTCATCAGAATTCCTCCTAAAGCTATCAATATATAAGTCAGCGCTTTGCTAAAAACATTTCTGTGCCTAAACAGGCACAGACACAAGGCGCAAACACCATTGTAGATTGCACATTTATCCTTAGCAAGTTCGACAACCTGTTTTATATCAAATGATGTGTTAGCATCCGACGGCAATATGTGTGAAATTGATAAAAATATTATCGGATTGCTCCGACACGATATGGTCGTGGATATCACCACACGAGGCAGAAAAACAAGCCTCGCTAGACGCATAGAAATTTGGGCACACTACCTGCAAGGTAGAATTTTTCTGGCCTCCAGACCAGGCCGTAGAAGCTGGTACGCGAATCTGATTGATAATCCTGAATTTACATTCCACATTAAAGAGATTAAAACGATCGATATCCCAGCGATAGCTAATCCTATACTTGAGAAAGAAAACCGACACCTAGCGTTGGAAATTATTCAAGGTGGAACTGAATTTCAAGAAAGAAAAAATATGGTGATTGAAGATTGGGTATCGGGAAGTTGTATCGTAGAGGTATTTTTGAAGCCTAATTACACCGAAGAATTACCAAAGATATTTTAATGATCATCGGACGGGTTATTCACCACGTTAACGAGACCGGCTCCACAATGGACGATTGCCGTACATTAGCCCGAAAAGGTGCTCCAGAAGGAACTGTAGTGTCAGCCAATCATCAAGGGTCAGGGAGAGGCAGATTCCAAAGAAGTTGGGTATCTCAACAGGGGACTAATATACAGGCATCCATACTAATCAGACCAAAAATGTCCCAACTTCCTTACCTGAATATGATGGCAGCGCTAGCAGCTTCCGACACCTCAGAACGATTATCGAACGTCAAGGCAGACATAAAGTGGCCCAATGACATACAAGTATCTGGTAAAAAGCTTTGCGGGATTCTTATCGAGTCAGAAATATCTGGGTCAGACGTTGCATTTTCAATAGTAGGAATAGGACTTAACGTAAACATGAATACTATTGAAAATGCAGAAATATCAGAAATTGCCACCAGCCTTAAAAATATTAACGGCGGAAATGTAAACAGAAACTTCACCATCAGAACCCTACTGCAAAGAATAGACCATTATTACTACATGTTGAAAAAGGGACAATCACTGACAAAATTGTGGGAAGACCGTCTAAACACTATTGGAAAGAACATAACTCTTTCTTTCCCTGGCACCCATAGGGCAAGTGTTCATGGAACAGCAAAATCCACTAATGAAAATGGCTCTTTGAATGTAACGTTAAAAGATGGTTCAGTATTTGTTGCCTCGGCAGGAGAAGTAACTCTTCAAACAATAACGGCGACCTAACTTAGGCAAATATTCTAGCTACTACCGTCCTAACCACATGAAGCAAAATCAAGGCCACAATAGGCGAAAAGTCAAACGCACCGGTCCGGGGAAGTACTCTTCTTATAGGACCCAAAATTGGTTCTGTAACCGAAAATACAAGTCTCAAAAAAGGCATTAGAAAACTGTCTGGCCCTACTTTAATCCAAGACAAAAGAACCCTTGCTAATATTCCAAAGTAGAGAACAGTAGCAAGTATGTTCAAAAAATGGCCTACAAACTGAATACCCATCCTATCCACCCAGTTCGAGGGATCGATCATAGGCAGATCTCACACCCTTTATCACTGAGGCTCTGAATCCTTCATCTTCCATTGAAACCAATGCTTCAATAGTAGTTCCTCCTGGAGAAGTAACCATGTCTTTCAGTTCTGCAGGGTGTCTGCCACTTTGTTTAACCAACTCTGTACTACCCAAAACAGTCTGTAAAACTAACCTTCTCGCCATATCTCTAGACATTCCAAGATAAACCCCAGCGTCTACAAGAGATTCGATAAATAAGAACACATATGCCGGTCCACTTGCACTCAGAGCAGTTGCCATGTCAACAAACTTCTCGTCCTCCACATACACCTCATCTCCAAGCGTGCGTAACATTTTCCCTATGAATGATCTGTCCAAATCCGCGACATCACCAGTCGAATACCAAACCGACATTCCCTGTCCGATTTGAGCAGGAGTATTTGGCATTATCCTGACTACGGCATTATGTGACAATCCCTCTCTTATCGTCATTGAGGTAGCACCAGCCACAATCGATGCCACAGACCTAGCATCAGAAATTTTTCCTCTTAAATCTGACAACACATAAGGAAGAATTTGTGGCTTAACAGCAAGGATTACAATTCCATTCCCGTCAACGATGGAACTATTTGACTCCACAGTGTTTATCCCATACTCAGATTCTAAATAGAGTCTCCGCTCGTCCAAGGGATCACTAACGGTCAATTCACCAGGATTCGAGAGGCCAGCATTAACTATGCCCTTCAGAAGAGCCTCAGCCATAACACCGCCACCAACAAATGAGATATCCATACTTTTATTCTACTACTCACTTCTTTATTACAAATACTTCCTAAGGGAGAATTTCATCACTCGCTATCGACATAGCTACCTTTATTGATTCCATCATACTGATGTGATCTGCTACTCCTTTACCAGCAATGTCAAAAGCGGTTCCATGATCAACCGATGTCCTAACAAAGGGTAAGCCGAGATTAACACTCACACTTCTCTGCCAATCATAAACCTTGATAGGAATATGACCCTGATCGTGATACATGGCTAGACAGACATCAAATTTCCCATCTATGTTTTGATTAAAAACGGTGTCTGCAGGAACAGGACCCAAAACGTCAATACCCAAAGCCTGTGCCTCCTCAACTGCCGGAGTTATCTGGAGCTCCTCTTCATCTCCCAGAAGACCTCCGTCACTCGAATGAGGATTAAGAGCAGAAACACCTATTCTTGGATTAGACCAGCCCCACTTTTTGAAGTACTCATTAGTTAAGACCAACTTCGCCAGCACGTTCTCTTTAGTTACATAGTCACAGGCCACTCTAAGAGACCTATGGGTCGTAAGGTGAACAACACGTAGAACACCCGACATCAGCATGGTTGCAACTTGGTCAGATCCAGTCTGGCGCTGAAATATCTCCATATGACCTATATCTTTATACCCAGCAAGGCTGCAAGCCTCTTTGTTAATCGGTGCTGTACTTATCGCCTGAACGGCCCCAGAGGCCGCAAGCTCACCAGCTTTTAGGATCCACTCCACTGAAGCTCTGCCAGAATCAGCCGAAAGAGACCCGTATTGAATATCTGCAAAATCTAGATTCCCAAGATCTAATACGTCAACAACACCATAGTCTCCATTGATGTCTTCAAGTGATTCTGCAGACCTCGCCTTTATCTCAGAACCAATTATTTTCAAGGCATCATTCATAGCTTCGGTATTCCCGACAACAAAAGGACGACACTTTTGATATATTTCGTCATCAATGAGAGTCTTTGCGGTAACCTCAGGACCAATGCCCGCAGCGTCTCCCATGGTTATCGCAAGATAAGGTCTGTCCCTCATGAAAATTTCTCCTTAAGTTCGGTTGAACAGATAATTTGAGTAAATTATAAAGGGGTCACTCTCAGGAATAAACGAGAGTGACCCCTTCGTGATAAACAATAACCACTGGAACAATAGCTAATTATTCACACTTATTGTAGCCACAGTCAGGACAACTCAAACAACCCTCTTGATGCAATAAGTATCCAGAACATTCGGGACACTTAGCACCTGTAGGAACATTAATTGAATCACCCCTGGCGTTATCGCCATCACTAGTTGAGTCTACGGAAGACGGAAATAATCCTAATTGAGACGAACTTCCTGCCATCGTGGTGGTTCCACTACCTGCTCCCTCCTCTAGCAAATGTCTACTCAATGCTAACGCAACGGCATCCGGGGCTGATCTAACTAAAGTTCCTCCATCCCATGCAGGATCACACGTTATTCCTTTAAGTTGATCAACAATCTGGCCAGGATCAATTCCAGACCTTAGTCCCAATGAAGCCAAACGAGCAATCGCCTCTAAATAAGCAGAATCACATCCACCTGCCTTGCCCAAATGAGCGAAGACTTCAAAAGGATGTCCATCCTCATCAAAGGTTAGATTTACAAACATTGTCCCGTGGCCGGTCCTCACTCTATCCGTTACACCCATAACAGAAACAGGTCTTTGACGGGGAACCTTCAAATGATCCTCTTGAGTCTCTTCATCTTCCCTAGACGCCCCTGTCTCCAATACCTGCATCGACTTAGATCCATCTCTATACACAGTTACTGCCTTACACCCCGTTTCCCATGCAAGTCTGTAGGCATCCTTGACATCTTGTACAGAAGCCGAGTTAGGTAAATTAATCGTTTTAGAAACTGAATTTGTTACATGTTTCTGCCATATCGCTTGCATCTTTACATGTGCTTCAGCAGAAATCTTCATGGCAGTCCTGTAAACTGCGGCATCCAATCCATGATCACCCATAATTGCTTCCGCATTATCCGGATCCTCAATGATCTTTTCGAGAATTCTCTTAGCTTCATCTTCCGTACCAAGAGCTTCTTGCAAACTCTGGAAAACGGAGGCTGGAGAATCAAGTAACTTAGAGCTCGTACCTTCGTGATCAGTCCAAAGTACATTAGACCACCATGCCATAGCAAAATGAGGCTCTATGCCGCTTGAACAACCTGCTATACGGCTTATCGTTCCTGTCGGAGCTATAGTTATGACACTTGAGTTACGTACAGGTGGCATACCCCATTCTTTCAATGCAGAATCCTCATACTGCGGAAATGGACCACGTTCTTCCGCAATCCTCGCTGACTCATCCCATGCGGTGGAATTAAGAAAAGCTCCAAGTCTATCCGCGAGCTGTAAAGCTTCCTCTGAATCATATGACAAACCAAGGCGTACAAGTGAGTCAGCCCATCCCATTACACCAAGCCCTATCCGTCTTGTATCAAGATTAACCTCCCTCAGCTTAGCCAAAGGAAAAGAATTAACCTCAATCACATCGTTTAAGAAACGAACCGCTGTCCGAGTAGTGTCTTCCAATAATTCCCAATCAAAATCAGTCCCATTTATATGAAGATCCAAATTTATTGAACCAAGACAACAGTTACTATAATTTTCGAGAAACTCTTCTCCGCACGGGTTACTAGTCTTTATTTTCCCCATCTGTGGATTGGGAGCTGTCTCCCACACTCTATCGACAAAAACAACCCCTGGATCTCCAGTTTTCCACGCCGACTCAGCTATATCATCCCAAAGATCCTTAGCCTTCACGGTAGCGACGACTTCGTTTACAGGACCATCTCCGGTATCCCTAGGCGTGACTAGAGCAAAGTCCTCATCATTATCTACAGCTTTCATAAACTCGTCTGTGATCTGAACAGATATGTTGAAATTCTGAAGAGTATCGTCATCGTCTTTACAATGTATGAATTCTTCTATATCGGGATGGGAAATTATCAACTGACCCATATGAGCCCCGAGTCTAAACGCACCTTGGGTCAAAGTTGCCCCTACAGATGAGTAGAGTTTCATTACCGCTATAGGGCCACAAGCTTGACCATGAGTAGTGGAAATCTTATCTTTTTTGGGACGTAGGTCAGAGAGCCCAAACCCGATACCACCTCCCCATTTCTCAATCATAGCCGCATCATTTGCAACTTTCATAATTGACTCAATGTTATCCTCAGGTGAAACTACAAAGCATGCAGAGAGACAACCTCTTCCTGTACCAGCATTCACTATTGTTGGTGAATTCGGCAAAAACTTCAGTGTTGACATTTTTTCATAATAGCGTTGTTCGTACTCTGCTCGTTTAACCTCCGGTTCACCTAAAGCAATTGCTCCTGAAACCCTTCTGAACAACCCTTCAACATCTTCTATAGGCTCCCCATCATCGTTTCGACGAATATAACGTTTTTCAATGATAAACCTGGCGTTTTCAGACAAGGCCAACCCATCATCAATTTCCTCCTCCGTAACCTCTATCCCCCCATTTATTAGGTTATTAGTAACAGCGGCTGCAATATCACCTGTCACCCCCGCCGACTCAAGGGCTTTAACCACCTCGCCTATGACATCCTCACTGCCATCACCAAATATCGTTTCTTGGGCCATTAGCTCCTCACCTCTATACTGTTTTATTAACTACAACTTTCAGACGCCACAGACTCAAATTTCCAACCGAATGGTAAGATTAACAGATTTAGAACATTAGTTCCAAATAAGTCATCACTCGCCCCCATCAGCTTCCAGGATCAGTAACCTTCTTCTTTGGCTTCCTTCCCCTCCGCCTCTTACCAGGAACCGTAAGCTCATCATCATCCAGAAAAGAAAGTTGACTACTTTCTTCATGAGGGCGTTCAGGATCTAGTAATGCTTCCACTTCCTCCTTGAAACTCTCGATATCTCTGAAATCTCTATAGACACTTGCAAACCTTATATAGGCAACTCGGTCTAAATTTCTCAACCGATCCATCACCAACTCGCCAATCACTCTGGAAGGAATCTCTGCCCTACCAGCATTTGCAAGTTGGGTTTCTATCTCGTCAATCACCTTATCAATACTTCCAATGGGAAGAGGTCGTTTAGCACACGCACTTTTAACACTCGCCCACAATTTCTCTCTGTCAAATTCCTCTCGACGACTATCACGCTTGGCGACAAGGAGAGCTCTCGTTTGAACTCTTTCATAAGTGGTAAATCTAAGACCACATCTCAAGCACTCTCTCCTACGACGGACGCTATCTCCCGAATCTCTGGAATCGATAACTTTAGAATTGTCGTTATTGCAAAATGGGCAATACATAAACCAGGAAAAACCCTCTTATCGGGATACTCGAGCACCACTAGATACAGCAATGAGCGAACCTGAAACACACTATCTATCGTGTAGCGAATTCGAATCTACACCACATATTGAGGTGTGTCAATAAACCTCTCAAGGCAAAAAAGGGACTAGTTTTTTGCAGATTCAGAAAGATCCCAACTGGTCAGGCACAAACAAAAAAATCAGCATGAATTTGAAGACGCAATCACATTTTCAAAAGCTTATATTGACCTGCAATTATGATGCGAGATACAAGAGCCATTTTTTAAATGCCCAAAAATAAACTCGGTGCCAAACCTTTAAAGATCCGACACCGAGTTATTAAATTTCAACCTTTTTTATTAATGAATTCCTATCATCAATCGGAATGACCATTCTGGCTTGGCATGGCATCTCCCACAGAAAATCCACCAAGGTTTCGTCTCAAAAATGGAGGCAAGTCCAACGAATCTTCATTGCCCGCCACTTTCTGAGCAGCAGCAACCGTTTTTTCTATGTCTCGTTGAATCAAAGTCTCAGTAGTTGGGAAACCAGTCGAAATAATTGTTAATTTAATCTCACTTTCCATTTTTGGATCTGTCGTCATGCCAAAAATAATATTTGCATCAGGGTCAACCACACGTTGAATTACTTCAGCAGCTTCATGTAACTCACTCAGTTTAAGATCACTACCGCCTGAAATATTAAACAATACACCGGTTGCTCCCTCAATAGAGACATCCATAAGCGGATTAGTTATTGCCTGCTGCGCAGCTTCTCTAGCACGACCTTCCCCAGATCCATATCCAATCGACATCCAGGCGGGACCTGCGTCTCTCATAATACTTTGAACATCCGCAAAATCTAAATTAATATCCCCTGCGTTTGTTATTAACTCTGTTATTGACTGCACACCTAATCTCAGTACATCATCCGCCAATTTAAATGCATTCTCCGCTGTAACCTCTTCCTTCGCTACGACGTTGAGTCTTTCATTTGGGATTACAAGAAGAGTATCCACATTTGTCTGAAGCTTATCGATACCTTCCTGCGCCTGTTTGGATCTGCGATTACCTTCAAAGGAAAATGGTCGAGTAACTACTCCAACAGTCAAGGCGCCGGTCTCTCTCGCAATCTCTGCAATAACTGGAGCCGCACCTGTACCTGTACCACCTCCCATACCGGCAGCGACAAAAATCATATCTGAGTCACGTATGATTTCGTAGATTTCTTCCCTGCTCTCCTCTGCAGAGGCAGCTCCTTTATCAGGATTCCCACCAACACCCATACCTTCCGTAAGCTGCTCACCAATCCTGACTCTAGTTGGAACATCGCTACCCATGAGAGCTTGCACATCAGTGTTCATAACGATGTAATCCACTCCTGAAACACGTTCTCTAAACATGCGAGAAACCGCGTTTGATCCTCCTCCTCCAACACCAATAACCTTGATCCTCGCGACCCCTTCAAGCTCCCTACCATTAATAGTCATATCATCCTCCGTAGCAATAGTTAACAAATAAATCTACTAATTAAACATTCCTTTAATTTTTCCTAAAATTCCACTTCTTGTACCAGAAGATTGCGTTCCCCTAACCTGGGCAATCTCGGCTTTATCAGCCGCTATTTCCCGTCTGAATCCATATAGCAGAATTCCAACACCAGTTGAATAAGGGGGAGCCTCTAATTCTTCTGACATACCAGAAAGATGGTCTGGTACACCCATTCGAATATTGCAATTTGGGATAAATTGCTTCGCCATATCAAAAAAGCCCGGCATGGTAGAAGCGCCGCCTGTAAGCACGACAGTGTCGTTAGAGTCTTGCCTGAGACCAGCTTGCTGAAGATTAAGGTCTATAAGTCTTATTAATTCAAGAGTTCGTTCCCTCATTAACTGACAAAGTTCTCTCCTATAAATAGTGGTACTAGAATTTGCATTAGAGACAGGCAGTGAAATCTCCTCTCTCATATCAACATATGCAGGCTCAGTATTGGCATATTGAAGCTTTGCTTTCTCTGCGTCTTGGTAAGGTGTGTTGTAGGTCACACAGATATCATTAGTGAACTGATACCCACCAACCGGTATCACAGCTGTGTAGTCAATAGTCCCTTTTTTAAAAACGACTATATCCGTTGTGCCTCCACCGATATCTACAATGGCAGCACCTTTATTCTTTTCTTTACTCGTCAGTATCGCTTCACTGCTAGCAAGTGGCTCTAAAACCATACCTTTGACTTTCAAACCTGCACTAGTGGCTGCCGTTTCAAGATCTCTGACAAAGGAAGACCCTGCGCTAACAACATGTGATACCACTTCAACACCTTCAGCATGCATCCCAGTAGGATTGCTTATCCCGTTGTGCCCATCGACTCGATAAGTCTTTGGTAACGCATGAATGATCTCTCTCCCATATGTTTCTGCCCCAGCTGTGACTAAGTCAGGTATCTCATTTACCTCATCAGCGGTTATAACTCCATGCCTACCAACACCATCGAGATTATCTACCCTGTTATCGAAGGTGACGTGGGATCCAGTGATACCGATATAAGCGGACCGGATAGGGATCTCTGTTTTACTTCTAACCTCATACAAGCTTTGCCGAATAGCTTCTGAGGTTAAATTGATATCTTCAACATTTCCTTTTTTGAGGCCTGAGCATGTGACAACGCTATGGGCTATAACTTCTGGATATTCGCCATTAACTTTTTGAGCAACAATGGTGCATATCTTTGTGGTCCCTACGTCAATAGCCGTGATCACATCATTCTGTGGCATATATTTTCCCTTGGCCATAACTGATCCCCTAAATTTTTTCTGCAACCCTCAAACGGGCGCTTCTACTTCTAAAATTAGCTGCGATTTCTGCCTTGCTTGGTCTCATAATTTTTTTGTTAACCAACCTTATCGAAGGGTTATGGTCACATTCACAGACCATAACCTCTCTTGGACATAGGCAGGATGACGCCTGCTCCCGAAAAAAGAATTTAACGATCCTATCCTCTAAAGAGTGGTAACTTATGACCGCTAATCGCCCATCCACATTAAGTACTTTTATTGCCTCTCTCAATCCATCTTTTACATTGTCGAGTTCATTATTTACTGCAATCCTCAAGGCCTGAAATGTTTTAGTAGCTGGATGTATACGCCCTCTTTGCTTCCCAACTGCTGACTCAATGGATATAACAAGCTGAGAAGTATTCAGGATAGGTCTGTCTCTCACTATCGCAGCAGATATTCTTCTGGATCTATGCTCCTCTCCATAAGCAAAAATCAGGTTTGCCAATTCATCTTGAGGATAACTATTCACAATTTTCGCAGCAGTAATATCCCCAGAATCCCCAAAACGCATATCCAAGGGCGCATCACCCCTAAAACTGAATCCCCTCACAGGTGTATCTAGCTGTAACGAAGACAACCCGAAATCCAACAGCACCCCTGAAACATCACCAACGCCCTCTCTCCTAGAGATATCCACAACATCACAGTAACTACCCTTTACAGAAAAAAAACTTGCCCCAAACCGTGAGAGTTTCTTCTCAGCAAGCGCAAGAGCCTCTCCATCAAGATCGATGCCCAACACTTGAGACCCTGGATATGCCTCCAATAGGGCCTCACTATGACCGCCCAGGCCAACAGTACCGTCTATGAAACTCCCGGGAAGGCAGGTGGAAAACGCATCCACAATTTCACGGGTCATAACTGGTGAGTGATCTAACTCCATAGATATCTAAAATAGCCCCTCACAGAGGAAATCACCCAACCCGTGTTAATATGTTGACTGCCCATCAACCTTACATATCCGTCTTGTTTAACCGGCTTCTACAGTCTCCCAACGAGGTGGCAAACATAGCAAGATGTTTTGAGTTCTTTTTTTGAACACTTCTAATATTTCTTTTAGGTTTAACTAAATGCCAAATACAGATCCTATTATTGAAGACCAATTTAGAGTAGGCATTTTGACGATAAGCGATTCTGGTTTCAAAGGAGAACGGGAGACGGACGTCAGTGGAGACACAATCGCAAAAATGATCATGGACTCGAATCTGTCCGTAGTGAAAAGGGACATGGTACCCGACGAAACACAATCAATCGCAGACACCCTCAGGTTATGGTGTGATAGCGGCGAAATTGACGTTGTATTAACAACAGGCGGAACTGGTCTTGGGCCACGAGACGTAACTCCTGAGGCGACCAAATCAATATTGGACATCGAAGTACCGGGCATAGCAGAGGTAATGAGAATGAAAACCTTTGAGATAACCCCCTATGCAATGCTGAGCCGGTCAACGTCCGGTGTCAGATCAGGTTGCCTGATCATCAACTTACCCGGCAGCCCAAAGGCAGTTAGAGAATGCCTCGAAGTAGTATTACCCTCAATACCGCATGGGTTACAAATCATTCGCGGCGCCGGATGGTTGCATGATGACGCCTAAAGCGGGCTCAGGCTAAAATGAAATTCCACATTTTCACTTTGTTCCCAAACATGTTTTCATCACCTTTAGAGGAAGGCATATTAGCGCGAGCCATAAAGGATAATCTAATACAAATTTTCATTCACAATATCCGTGAATACGCCAGTAATCCTCATAGAACAGTCGATGATTCTCCTTTTGGGGGTGGACCCGGAATGCTTATGAAACCGGAACCGATTTTCGAGGCAGTTGAAAATGTCTCAAAAGAGTACTCACTTGATAATTGCACCCCAAAAATACTGATGACTCCCCAAGGTAGAACTTTCAACCATGAAATTGCTCAAGAACTCTCACAAAGCAAAGAACTAGTATTGATCTGTGGTAGGTATGAAGGAATTGATGACAGGGTACGCCAACACCTCGCTACTGATGAAATCAGCGTAGGCGACTACGTATTAAGTGGCGGGGAGCTGCCTGCCATGACCATAGTCGACTCTGTTTCGCGTCTAATACCAGGAACGGTAGGATCCAAAGAATCGATAGAGAATGATTCCTTTTACAACGGTAAGCTCCAGTTTCCCCAATTCACACGCCCTGTCACATACCGGGGAATGGAGGTACCCAAAGTACTACTGTCTGGTAACCATAAAGATATACAAACATGGAGAGAGGAGCAGTCATATCAACGAACAAGGAATCAGAGACCTGACTTGATCGATTAATTTTTCCATCCGTATGTTCCATCGCTTAGTCATATAGATACTATTACCAGACTTCCTTGATGGAGACTAAAGGGTTAACATCTTCCAAACATATTTCAGTAGGCGGTTCAAAGAGTTAAATTACCGAATGAAGAATAAAGATTTTCTTTCTATTTTAGATTTAAATGACGGTGAGGTCGAAGGAATTATTTCCAAGGCTGCATCAATCAAACAAGGAAGTACGCCTCAAATTTTGTCTGGGAAAACCGTTGCCTTAGTGTTTGAAAAACCTTCCCTAAGAACTAGAGTTAGTTTTGAAGTGGGCGTGAAACAGATGGGGGGAACGTGCATATTTTTAAGCAACAGCGAGATTGGTCTCGGGGTGAGAGAACCTGAGGCAGACGTCGCCAAAGTACTAGATAGGCTCGTAGACTGCGTAGTTGCAAGAGTATTTTCGCACCGCAGCCTCGAGATTCTGGCAGAACACACATCCATCCCGGTTGTAAACGCGCTTTCAGATCAAGCTCATCCCTGCCAAGCCTTAGGTGACTGTCTGACAATATTTGAAAGAAAAGGTAGTCTTGAGGGTCTAAAAGTAGCCTTTGTTGGAGATGGTAATAATATCGCGGGAAGTCTAGCTCTCGCATGCTCCTCCGCAGGAATGGACTTTACTATCGCATCCCCCCAGAATTATAAACTGCCAGAATCCATTTGGAATCAAGCCACAGCGGAGGCAGAAAAGCGAGGAACCAATCTCAGATGGACGCAGGAGCCGAAAGATGCCGTTTTCGAGGCTGATGTTGTTTACACCGACGTGTGGGTAAGTATGGGAGATGAGGAAGAAAAGGAAGAGAGACTCTCAGTATTTTCCTCTTACCAAGTTAATGAACAGTTAGTGAAGTTCGCAAAAGATGACTTTTTATTCATGCATGATATGCCAGCACATCGTGGAGAGGAAATCTCTGAAGGAATGTTGGAGCATCCTAACTCAGTCGTATACCATCAATCTGAAAACAGACTTCACGCACAGAAGGCCGTTCTTGCAGAACTTTTTGGATACTAGAGTGCCATTTTGATATTTACTTAGCTAGACTGGATACATCTAGTCTAGTAATGGGACGGAAAATTTGAACCTACAAGATGCCACATCAATGAAACCCACGGTGGCTATAGTTGGAAGGCCCAACGTAGGTAAATCTACCCTTTTCAACAGGTTGACAGGAAGACGCCAGTCAATTGTGTCTGATATAGCCGGCACTACCAGGGATCGAGTCATAGCAGAAACCGAGTGGTCAGAGCAGCCCTTTGTTCTTGTTGACACCGGAGGCCTAGACTTATTCCCCGACGACGCTATCTGGAAGCAGGTTAGTGACCAAATTCATTTTGCTATCAACCAATGTGACGTCATAACACTTCTCGTAGATGTTTCAGAGGGAATTACAGCAGCAGATCGAGACGTAGCAGACCTAATTCGAAAAACGGGAAAACCTACTGTGTTAGCAGCCAGTAAGTCCGACAACGATCAACGTAGAATCCTAGCGGTTGAGCTTTACGAACTAGGCTTGGGAGACCCAATTCCTATTAGTGCTTATCACAACATTGGATTAGACGAACTGATGGAACAAATTCTGAAACACTTTCCAAGTCAGCAAACCTATTTAGCACCAGAGGCAGATCTTAATCTAGCAATCGTAGGTAGAACTAATGTCGGTAAGTCTATGTTGCTCAACTCTATAACAGGTGAAAATAGAGCAATAGTAAGTGAAATCTCCGGTACCACAAGAGATTCGGTTGATACAACCATCGTCTATCAGGACAGAGAAATTCAACTTATTGACACCGCAGGCATAAGACGAAGAGGCAGTATCGAACAAGGTATTGAGCGATATAGCGTATTAAGATCAATGCGAGCGATAGAACGATGTCAGGTGGCCGCTCTTGTTCTAGATGCCTCAGAATTCGCCACCAGCCAAGACACGCATATTGCTAGCTACATATTAGAAACCTACAGAGGTATCGTAATAGTTGTAAATAAATGGGATCTTCGCCGTGAGATGGGGCTAGATAAACAAACTATGGAAGCGAGAATAAGAGGAAAATTTAAATTCGCCTCCTATGCCCCCATAGTTTTCACCTCAGCGTTAAACACCGACGGTATCAATGAATTATTAGACACCGCACTTCGAGTCCAAGTGGAATGGTCAAAGGGAATACCTAGACCCGACATAAGGCGAACGGTTTTATCTGCAGTTGCCGAAAACCCTCCGCCATCAGGTGGCCGCCGGGTACTGAAACTGTATAGTGCGATGCAAGATACCACTATGCCTCCTAGTTTTACATTTTTTGTGAACCATACAGATATGATCCATTTTTCGTATAGAAGATATCTCGAAAACAAACTCCGCGAAGAATATACGTTTGAAGGTGCTCCTATCAGATTCCGCTTTAGGGGATGGAAGCGTTGATGGGTTTAATTACAGGAATTACTTTCATAGTTTTGGGATATCTAATTGGGTCAATTTCGTTTGGCTTGCTCATCGGAAAACTAATAAAAGGTATCGATATCAGGAACTTTGGTAGCGGAAGCACTGGAGCCACTAATGTCGCGCGAGTTTGTGGAGCCCCCTGGGGAATAATCGCATTGATTCTAGACATGGGGAAGGCAGCAATTCCCTTAGCTATAACAGTCTATATATTAGAAACACCGGACTGGTCCCACCCGTTGACAGGACTAGCAGCTATCGCTGGACACACTTGGCCATTGTTCACTAATTTCAAGGGAGGCAAAGGAATTGCTTCAGGTTGGGCCGCACTAATCGTTCTATCACCTTGGTCAGGAATAGCAGCTACTTTGGCAGCCGCTCCAGTGATAGGAATAACCAAATACGTTTCACTAGGCTCAATCATAGGGTCAACAGTTGGGGGATCATCTATAACTGTACTAGCGATACTTAGTAAATGCGGGATTGAAGAAGTTCCAAATATACCTTTGGTGTATATGACGTACGGCATAATCGGATCTTTAGTAACAGTTATCCTACACAAAGAAAATATTAAAAGGCTAATCAATGGTGATGAAAGCAAGCTGGGAGAAAAGACCTAGAAAACTAACCACTCATTAGAATAAAGGGTTTCTTAGACAGAGGCATGGCTAGAATTGCGATAATTGGAACCACCACCTGGGGGACAACCCTAGGCATAATAAACGCCCGTGAAAATAGGGAAGTTGTACTGCTTGCGAGAACTTCAAGTGAGGCAAGTGAACTTCAGACAGAAAACGAAAACCGAAGATTCCTGCCTGGTGTTCCCTTTCCTAAAACAATGAATATTACTTCATCACCCAAAGATGCTATTGAAAACTCTGACCTAATTATATTTGCAGTCCCAGCAGCATCTATGAGGGAAAATTCCTCCCAGTTGTCGTCGGCTATCTCATGCGAAAAAATAGCTATCAGTGCAACAAAAGGTCTAGAGCCTAAAACAGGAAAACGAATGACTGCTGTGCTACTAGAAGAACTCGATTTAACTGGAAATAGAATTTGTGTAATGTCGGGTCCCAATCTTGCCAAAGAAATCCTCGCTGGAAAACCGTCGTCAACGGTCATCGCATCCACAGACAGAACTACCGCAACTTATGCTCAAACACATCTCAATTCGTCAAATTTAAGGGTTTATACAAATCGGGACGTGATAGGAGTCGAATTAGCAGGAGCTCTAAAGAATGTTGTCGCTATTGCAGCAGGAATATCTGATGGCTTAGGTTTCGGCGACAATGCCAAAGCTTCCATCATAACCAGAGGGTTGGCAGAAATTTCACGTCTAGGTGTTAGCCTAGGTGCAGATCCAGCCACATTTGCAGGTCTTGCTGGAATGGGAGACGTAATTGCAACCTGTTCCAGTAATTTAAGCCGCAATAACTCTCTAGGAAGAATGTTGGCATCAGGTATGTCTCTAAACGACATAACAAGTTCTATGGAAAACATAGCGGAAGGGATAGGTACGACACAGGAAATAGTTCAGATGGCTAAACCTATGAACATAGATATTCCATTAACTAAATCAGTTTATAGCGTCCTATTTGATGGAGTTGCCCCACTAGAGGCGGTTGCCAATCTAATGGGCCGATCTCCCACCTCAGAAATCTAACTTTGTATATTAAGAACTCAGCCATTAACCAGAAAGGTTACCAAACCGGCCACAAAACTTATGTGGCAGCCACATCTTGTCGCTAATACTCATCCATAGCTCCAACTAGCCCATATCCCCAGACTCGTATAACACCCCAACAGCTGTAGCTATCCCAGCGGTCTCCGATCTGAGAACTCTCTTGCCCAAAGATACTGGAATAACTCCATTGTTTTTGGCAGCTTGAATCTCCTCACAAGAAAACCCTCCAATCGGACCAATGAAAATAGATACCTCGGCATCTTCCTTCATTGCAGCAACATCCTGCTTTCTAAGTACCTCGCGAATTCCTACCTGAGTTTCATTTTCCCAAGGAATTAATTTCAAGCCACTGGAAGTCTTAAATGCCTTATCAAGAGAAACAGGCTCTGCTAAAGCGGGCAAAATGACCCTTCCCGATTGCTCTGCAGACTCCACAATGATTTTTCGCCATCTAGTTATACGAGAAGAACTGAGTCGGAATGGTTGTGTCCTTGAAGATATGATCGGCGAGAATCCAGTAATGCCAATCTCTACTCCTTTTTGAAGGGTGTACTCAAATCTATCGGCTTTTATTAGTGCTTGATAGAGAGTAACTTTGACTCGAGGCTCGCTGTTACCTTTACGACGCTTAATAATTGTTCCGGTACACGAATGCCTATCGACGAGGTCAAGCCTGACTGTTTTCTCGTAACTACTACCGTCGAAAACTACAACTAAATCTCCCGAACCAAGTCTTAGGACCCTTGAGATTTGAGTAGACTGTTCATTTGAAAATAATATTTTCTCCCCAGATTCGAATTCTTTCGGGACGAAAAATCTGTGCAATAATCAACCTCCGACATTACCTTTTAGTTGCTAACACAGCAGTCCAGTCGCCATCGGTCATCACCTCGTCGAAAACAACGCCAATAGGGTGGAAAACGTCTCGGACATCTTCCAAAGAGCTCTCAAGAATCCCAGACAAAATCAGCTTGCCACCAATTCTTAGTCCTTGTGTCAAATGCTCAGCAAGTTCAATAATAACTTTTGAGGATATGTTAGCCAACGCTAAATCAAAATCTTCTTCAGAATACCGATAGTTCGGAAGCGTCCCATTAAGAATGGTTATGGCTTCATCAACCCCATTCAACACACAATTTTCCTCTGCTACCTTGGCGGCATTAAGTTCTATTTCAAGACCTAGTGAAGACACTCCACCCAGCTTAATTGCCGTTACTGATAATATTCCAGACCCGCATCCAAGATCTATGATTTTCTCTCCACCAACTATAGTTTCCTCCAGCAATTCCATGCACATTCGAGTTGTGGGATGATGTCCAGTACCAAATGCCATACCAGGATCCAAAAGAATAGTGACATCATCTACTGCAGAGTCATAGTTCTGCCAAGTTGGACATATCACTAGCTTCTTGCCAATCCTAATCGGATTAAAATATTGCTTCCAATTAGTTTCCCAATCCTCATCCTTGATCTCTCGTTCCCTAAGCGGCTCAATTGGATGAATATGATTAATTAATTTCACCCCAATCTCAATACGGGCTCTACGTTCATCAGCTGAATCATCCTTAGGGATGTATGTCCGAACGTTCAGTGTTTCAGGTACTGGAGCTTTTTCTCCTTCATCAGGATTGAAGTCAGCAGGACTCTCGATCGCAACCCCACCATATCCGTACTTGTAAAAAATGTGAGAAATTGGTTCTACAAATTCTGGCGGGACATCGACACTAAGCTCCAACCACTTCACTAGCTACTTTCCCGACCACCAAAAACATTTTTAAATTTACTGAAAATACCTGTATCTTCTTCATCACCCATTTGGGGCAATGTAGTCCCAAGTTTCTCCAGTAGTTCTTTCTGTATATTATCCAGTTTGGTAGGAACCCTTAAATTCACTTTCACTAGTTGATCGCCACGCCGTGTCCCCTGAATTTGAGCAACTCCCTTTCCTTTAAGTCTAAAAATTCTCCCATTCTGAGTCCCAGCCGGGATAGTCAACTCGACATCACCTTCTATAGTAGGAACAATAATAGTGCCCCCTAGAGAAGCCTGCACTATATTCACTGGCACATCCAACCTGATGTTAATACCATCTCTAGCAAAAAAAGGATGCTCCTCTATGCGAAAAACGACAAACAAATCACCCGGGGGGCCTCCACTAGACCCATGTTCGCCTTCCCCTGTAAGGCGAATTTGTGTGTCCTCTCTCACCCCAGCAGGGATAGTTGTTGCTATCGTTCGCTTTCTCCGTTGCTTTCCTTGTCCCCTACATTGGGTACATGGATTGGTAATGGTCTTTCCTTCTCCTCGACAGGCGTTGCAGTCGGTAACTTGTACAAACTGACCAAAAGCACTTTGCTGAGCTCTGCGAACTTGACCTTGACCGTTGCAGGATCTACATGTAGAAGAGTCGCTTCCTGGTTCCGCTTTAGATCCTCGGCACTTACTACAAGACTCTATTCTATTAATATCAAATTCTTTCTCTGTGCCAAATATTGCTTCTTCAAAATCTAAATCCATCGAGTACTTCAGATCAGATCCTCTTGTAGGTCTATTTCTGTTAGTTGAAGATCTCGACCCAAAGCCAGACCCACCAAAGAAAGAATCAAATATATCTCCAAATCCACCCAAATCCTCAACACCACCAAATCCTGAACCTGCACCTCCATTGCCACTCAGGCCTGCATGCCCAAATTGATCATATCGTGCTCTTTTTTCCTGATCTGAAAGAACCTGATAAGCTTCATTAATTTCCTTGAACTTTTTCTCGGCGTCTTTGTCTTTATTTCTATCCGGATGAAATTCAAACGCCAGCTTCCTGAACGCCTTTTTCAGGTCATCCTCACTGGCGTTTCTAGAAACCCCAAGTATCTCGTAATAGTCTCTTTTCTGTGTCGTCATAATTTAGGTTCTTAATTCTCTATAAATTATATCCTAGGAAACATAACAACTAAGTTAATACACCCATGAGTTATTCAATGAAGCCTAGCAGCAAGTAATGTATTCGATAATAACATCGCAATCGTCATTGGACCCACTCCGCCAGGAACCGGTGTTATCGCTGAGGCCTTCTGCGAAACACTCAAAAAATCTATATCCCCGACCAATTTATAACCCCTCTTTCTGTCCGGTGCGCTAACTCGGTTGATACCCACATCGATGGCAACAACACCGTCTGACACCATGTCAGAGGTAACATATTCTGGAATCCCAATAGCGGCAATAAGTATTTCTGCCGATCGGCATAATTCTTCAATATTTTTTGTCTGACTGTGGCAAACGGTGACGGTGGCGTTCCCACCCTTACCTTTCAAAGAGAGAAGATTTGAAAGAGGCCTACCAACGATATTACTCCGCCCCAGAACAACAACGTGCCTTCCCATTGGGTCGTTCCCAGTCCTGACAAGCATCTGTACTATACCCCCAGGAGTTGCAGGAACGAACCGGGGCTCGCCCGCAGCCAGCAGTCCTGAATTAAAAGGATGTAACCCATCTACATCTTTCAAAGGATCTATTGATAGGGTCACCCGTCCTTCATCGATATGCTCGGGCAATGGTAACTGCACTAAAATTCCGTCACAGTTAGGATCACTATTTAATTCATTAACTACCCGTATAACTTCATTTTCTGTGGCACTCTTCGGCATCGAAATAGTTTCACCAAGAATTCCTACCTCATCCGCTCCCCGCTGTTTGTTACGTACATATATAGCCGAGGCAGGATCATCTCCTACCAAGACGACTGATAGACCAGGAGATCTACCTGTCTCCATTTTTAGTCTCTTTACAGAGTCTGATACCTCTGATTTGACTTGTCTTGATAACCCAATACCATCAATAATTTTAGAATCCATCTATATCACTACCACATTCAGTCATGATCCGTACCAGTGAGGAATTTAACAGCAGCTAATTATAACTTCCCACCATTTTATTTACACAACAGAATCTATGCGCTAATCCAGTATAATTTCAATCTGAATTGTGAGGTTATAAATTGTTAATTACCGGTATCGACATTGTTGAAATCGAACGCGTAGGTCGTGTTACAGCTGAATATGGGAAAAGATTCCTGGAAAGAATCTATACAGAGCAGGAGATACTATATTGCAGAGGAAGAGCTCCACAACTTGCTAGTCGTTTTGCGGCAAAAGAAGCCGTTATGAAATTGCTAGGGACAGGTACAAGAGGAGTTGGGTGGAAGGACATCGAAATCCGAAGAAGACGGGGAAGCGCCCCTTTCATTGAGCTAAGCGGAAGAGCAAAGATGCGCGCTATGCAGATCGGGCTTCATGATATTGCCCTTTCTCTGTCACATTCTGAACAGTACGCCGTGGCCTCTGTTATAGGTGAAAGTGAGAGGGGCAACCTAATTCCAAGAGTCTCCGAAAATTAGTTAATCAAACCCTTTTAAATAAAAGTACGATCAAAACTACTTCGTCCCAATCCTTTGTCTGAGGTACTGAACTAGATGCCACCGTTCCTGTTCAGTAAGCATCTTTCCAAACTCAGGCATTATAGCTGAAGATGATTTGCCTCTCACAGCCGCTGCCAGTCCAGGCCTTCCTCCCCAAGTTATATATCCAAATATCTCTCCGTCTGACAACTCCCTAACTCTATCGGAGTTAAGATTTACAGGCTCGGCACCATCATATGCCAATGAGCCATCGTTCCTCGCGCTAAGTAAAGTAGTGATTGGACCAGCTCCATCTAATTTAATGCCGTGGCACACCTGACAGTTAACCGAATACACCCTTTGAGCATTGTTATCATCATATGATGTCTCAAATTTACGGGGTATATCGAGTACCTTTAGCTCATCAAGATCTAGGATCTTAACTTCACCACCCGTAACAGGCACTGAGCCCTCAGGCGGAAGAAGTCTGGGAACTTCCTGGGCCCTATAGGAATCTGAATAGTGCATCTCGGAAAACACAACCACTGCATGCGACCCAGTCTCTGGGAAGGCCGGTAGTTCGAAGTTTATTGCACCACCAAATTCCACTTTGCCGGTTTTGCTGTCATAGCAACCGGAAGTTACAGCTACAAACAACAGTGCCACCATAAAAGTTAACAAAGGCCCACTGATTCTTATTTTAAATTGACTTAAAAACATTACTAACGCTCTTTAATTTATTCCCATCCCCTGATAATGTCGCCCTCGGCCCCCGCTTTCTTTAATGCCTCTTCAGCAACTCCTGTCCTACCTTCCTCTGTAGTAACAGTCACGCCAATATGCCCTTCGGTTATCTTCTCACTGTATGCTCCCATAAACAGTCGAGGCAATCTGGACTCAAATATGATCCCAATAATGGTAAAAATAATGGCCCCGAGCATCGTACCTTCATACATTATTATTGCCATTGGCGGTATAGACAGAATAGGTTTTCCTCCAGTTATGAGGGGATAAGCCATTTGCGTTCCGGCTGTGATAATAAGACCCCCTGTGAAGCCACAAGCTGCCCCAATAAGAGGCCACCGAAAAAGGTGATGCTCAGGCTCGGCCTCACCAAATGTACCCTCTGGGTACGGTGTGCCCGTCAGTAATTCATATTCCCCTTCCTCAAAGCCTGCATCTCTCAAATTGTCGAGAGCGTCAGCGGCGGAGTCCTCTTCAGTGTAGAGACCTAATACACTCTTCTTAGCCATAACTGATCCTTATAGTCCTAGTCTATTGATATTAATGTTTTTTCTCATAGTAGTGGTGTGGAAGCCCTTCCCGTATAGAAGCAGGTACCGTTTTGCGACCAACCTTGATCAGGTGCCGGAAAACCATACCCTCCTTCACGTCAAACAGTGGAATTAGTGGAAGTACTTTAGCAAATAACAGCATACCTAAAGCAACGAAGGCAAAAGTCTCAACAACTATCAGTATTTCCACCAAAGATGGATGGTAGGTACCCCAGTCAAACGTCATATGAGTCCGCCTGACTAGGCCAGGTATTATAATTAAGAATCTTTCAAGCCACATTCCTATATTGACCAGAATGGTTGTCCAAAACATTATTTTCGCGCTTCTTCTAAATCTCTTAAAGAGCCAAATCGGGACAGGTATAACGAACGAAAGAATCACGAATATAGCGAATAAAGGTCCGTATGGCCATTGGAATGCCTGCAATTCTCTTAAAGCAATTTCAGGGCTATCCAAAGTATAAAGTGCGTAAACCCATTCTAGGAAGAAAAAGAAAAACCAGGTCGTGGCAACCACTATTAGCAATCTAGCAATAGCATCAAAATGATCTGGCTTAATATAATTATCAAGTTTGTAAAGCCAAACAGCCAGAGCCATGAGCATGGCGACAGCTGAAACACCAGAGTGTATTGCTCCGATGATAAAATATGGAGCAAATATCGTGGAGTGCCAGCCCTCTACCCCTATCAAAACTGCAAAGTCCCATGACACTATCGAGTGCACCGAAACGAAAACTGGCAGTACCAATGCCGACAGTAGTATTCCCGCGACGGTTTGCAGCCTCCATTGGCGGGGAGTACCCCTGAAACCCAAACACAAGAATGCATAGATTCTTTTTACAAATAGTCCTTTCGCTCTATCTCGAAGGATCGCTATATCAGGTAACAGGCACACAAAAACAAACAAAGAACTCGCAATAAGATATGTCCCCACCGCACTCGGATCCCAGACGAACGGGGATCTTATGTTAGGCCATATGCCTCTATCGAAGTCGTAAGGGAAGATCCAGTACAACACTCTCCAGGGTCTACCCACGTGAAATAGAGGGGTATGAAGGGCGGCAATCAGAGAGAAAACGGTCATCACTTCTGCCGCTCGAGTCACTGGTCTCCGCCACTCTGCTTGTGTAAGACGAAGAATGGCGGAGATCATAATTCCGGCATGGCTTATGCCAATCCAGAAAACAAAGTTTGCGATGAAAAATCCCCAAAAAACAGGCCTATTCAGACCTGTCACACCGACCCCGTGGTAAACCATATAACTAAATGCGCCCAACCCCGTTGCCACTAAAATGCCAAGTCCAACTACAGCTGGCAGCCACCATTTCGGGACAGTAAGAATGTCCCTCAACAGTTCGTCATTGATCTGTTTTTGGCTTAGCTGTGTATGTTCCTGCATTTATTATATTTCCGTTTTATAACTATCTTGGCTTACCAAGCACTAAAACCTTAGCCCTATGATACTGAGCCTCTGCTTTGTAGAGTAAAAATTCTTTCTGTTCCCAAATATTCATCACTGGTATCAACCTACTAGCCAACATAAAAATGAAGATCGATCCGCCAATAAATCCAACTATGAGAAATATGTCTGCAATCGCAGGTGTAACAATTTTCTCTGGTACCTCATGCATCTCCATCTCAAGCATGCTCACAAAATCACGGCTAGCTGCATCCCATGAAGCAACATACAATCTGATCCTATCTAGCAAGGTACCCAGAAGTACTGAAACGGCTATGACCGCAGGCCCCCAAACACTTCTCCTAACAGGGTTCCAAATCATTGAAAACCAGGGAATGATGAATACTAATAAAAATTCAGCAATAAACATTATCTTGTAAGGGCCTGATATCAAAAGTTCAAGAAGGGAAAGTTCAGAAGGTTTTTTAGCGTACCAAAACAAGTTAAAACTTGAGAACCAGAACCAGAACCAGAGCAAGGACAGTGCAAGAAGGAGCTTACCAAGGCCCCAGAATTGATCTAGACCAATATAGTCCTTGTACCCACCAAACTGTCGGAGGCAGAAGATGGTCAGCATCATTGTTGCCACTCCAGCCTGAAGAGCATTATGGGCGTGAGTGATCGGGTACAGAGAGTCGATCCAACCCGGTACATGAACCATCAAAAATTCGACACTTATGAAAAAGTGCACAAATATCAACATCATGAAATAAAACGCGCTTACTATACCCATCCGATGATATTGCCAGTTCCACTGCCTAGTTGTACCTATCCAACCAAGGGATAACCTTCTGCCCCATTTCTGTCTCCACCCAGTACCTTGATCTCTCAATACAGCAAAATCCGGTAAGCAGGACAACCAAACCAATGCAAGCCCAAGAACAACTAACGACACAATTGCGAGGGTCGCCCATATATGAGGCGAGTATGCAGGAACAGATTCAAACCCAGTCCAAAATTGATCTTTGCTGGCCTGTTGACCGTAAAACCAAAGGCTCCTTCTCCCATTTTCCAAGCTTGGAAGAAGCCAGATTAAGGGAATATAAAGAACCAGATTCAAACATCCTGCTACCGTCCATAGCTCAGCAGCACGTGAAATGGGTCTTCTCCAGTGGGCGTTGGCGATCCTAGGTGCTATAGCAACCATAGGGGCCGCGGCGGTTGTGGTCATCAAAAATGCGAAGACAGCTACGTAGTAGCCCCATACATCTTTATCGTCAAATCCAGATGCTACTTTCAGTATAAATCCAATAATTCCAAGTGCAAACATTAGACCGGTCAAAGCTGCAAATTGCCAGAACCTATTGGAAGTTACGTTATGTATCTTGAGCAATCTGTCCGAAACGTCTTTCCGATTATCAACAGAATTTTCTGTCTCCACGTACGGTTCGGAAACCGCTTCGTATTCAACTCCGGCCGAATTAGTGGCCATGCACAGCTCCTGCTGAGTTATCCACTTTCTTGAGATAAATCACATTGGCTTCAGTACCCAAGTTGTCCAAAAGGCGATAACCTCTGCCTTCCTTTTTACCCCGGTTAGCCATTGCCTCTTCCTTCATCATAGAAACTTGACTTGACTCGTTATTAAAATCGCCAAACGTTAAAGCAGTCGTTGGGCAGGCATTTACGCATGCAGGACTAATAGCTCTGTCCCCATCCTCTACCTGAACCTCATCCCTTTCCCCTTCCCTAGTTGATCTTCTAATACGCTGGACACAAAAACTGCACTTCTCCATGATCCCACGACTGCGCACAGTTACATCGGGATTAAGTTGGTTTTTCAGACTTTCTGGCCACTCTGGTTCCCAAAAATTAAAAAACCTTACGTGATAGGGGCATCCATTCGCGCAAAACCTGGTACCAATGCAGCGGTTATATACCTGCACATTAAGACCTTCTTCATTGTGATAAGTAGCATAGACAGGACAAACTGGCTCACAGGGCGCATTGCCACACTGCTGACACATAACAGGAATAAAGCGAGCCTTTACGTTTGGGTATTCACCTTCCCAGTATCTCTCGATTCGAATCCACTGAATCGCACGACGTTGATTGAAATGTTCTTCCAAATTGTTTGGGATATTATTCTCAGACTGGCACGCAACGACGCAACCGTTGCACCCAGTGCACCTGTCGATGTCAACCACCATCCCCCATTTTCTATCTTGGCTATCAGCCATTTATTTGCTCCTGCACTTAAATCTTCTTCTGTCCGAATATCAGCTAGTGAGCGTCCTCGCTAGTAAGTTCTATCACATGATTATGTTCGTCCCTTGGAAAGTCTGGCACGGTGTTTTCAAATTTGGGTACTCTTACCCACTCACCTGTAGGAGTTACGCTAACCCTGTTTGCAGCCCATGCGAGGGCACCGGTCGTCTCATCATGAACAGCATCAAGGATTGCCATTAGATTTCCCCCTCTTCCAGCTGAATACCTTCCCCCGTCCCTGTGTCCTTGACCAAATGGAATCGATACAGCATCCGGGGGAGTGGCTGGATTAGGCATTGCAAGCGCCGTAATGCTACGACCAGATGCACTAACTGTAACCACATCTCCTTCCTTGATTCCTCTTTCCTCAGCCACCTTATGATTCATCTCAACCCACGTTTGCCATGTAGCAGTCGATATCGGGTCAGGCATTGCCTGCATCCAAGGTAGAGAGGCATTCCTCCCATCTAGGAGAGATGCTGAGGCAAAAGGCATAAGATTAAACTCTCCACTGCCAGTAATGACTGGTGATGATATTCCATCAAGCCTGTCCGGCTCTGCAGAACTAGGCCCCTTTGCATTTACATCCCACCAACCCCCGCGTTGCAATACGCCATTCCAAAATGCCTCAAATGTGGGAGCATTTATAGAACCTCTCCTGAGGGCGTATAACTCTCTGGCACTTTCTCTAATAACCTCTTTAAACGTATCCGCATTCAAACCAAGATCCATCTGCATAACTTGTGCTATGGCCAAGAGGACGTCTCCGAACCCTTTGGTTCCCAGATTATCTCCCCGATCCTCAAAAAATGGCCTAACAACAGGCTGCTGAAAGCCTACGAGTTCATACCCAACGCCAGCCAAGGGAATATCCGTTCCCCAATCTTCTAGATAATGATGCTCTGGCAGAATGAGATCGGCCATACTTGTCGTATCATCCATCATTCCACCGAAGCTAACTATCATCGGTACATTGGCAGATCTTCCCTTGAAGCCAGAGGTGTCCGGAAGACCATAAAATAAATCAGCACCTCTAACCATAAGAACCTTCACAGTGCCCGACTGCATGTCTTCTGTTAGCCTTTGAAATTCCGCAAATGAGTTGCCAGAAGGTGCAGCTTCCAAGCCTCCAATTGGAGAATCAGGATTCAAAATTACTCCACCTTTTTTGCCAACGTTATCTGCCACATGATTAAGGGAAAATATAGCTTTAACAGAAGCATAACCATTCGAATGAGCCGCCGCGGAGCCACCGCCAATGGCCAAGGCATGATTACTATGAGAGAAATCCTCCCCGACGTGAAGGATCGTCTCAGGGGTGACCCCTATCTCCTCTGAAACATTCTCCGGACTATATGTTGAAAGCCAACCAGAATCTCCCCCAGTCAAAGCATTTACAACAGAATCACTTATATGTCCTTTGGATACTATGGACTGGATAACAGCCAAAGCGAACAAGCCCTCCGTTCCGGGGTTCACTCTAATCCATTCGTCAGCATTTGCAGCAGTAGCAGAAAACCTCGAATCTATATGAACTAGTTTTCCGCGGTGATCATGGCCCTGCCTAAATTCTCCGTATCCCCTGGAATAGCGGGTCGGCGAGGCCCATGTGCTAAGGAAATCAGCCCCAAAGGATAACAAATAGTCAGAGTTATCTATGTCGAAGTCTGGCATAGCATTCTGACCAAAAACGTCAGAAAGTGCTTTTCTCACAACGCTGGTTTCAAGAGGTTCATATGTGAACCTGCGGGCGCCAAATACATCAGCAAACTTATCGGCAACCAGCCCAAGATGGCCCCCTATTGGATTCGTGACCAAAACGGCCTGGCTTTGGTCTCCTGAAGCCTCTAAATTTTGCAACTCATTAGTGAGTCGTCCAATCGCATCTTCCCAGCTTATTTCCCTGTATTCACCTGATCCCCGGGGTCCGGTTCTTACCAAGGGACTACTTATCCTATCTGGGTGATAAAGACCTTGAACCCCAGCTTCGCAACGAGGACTGTGCTTCCCCACGTTAATGGGATAATCCACATTACCCTCAATTTTTTTCGCCCGGCCTTCCATAACTCGTACAACAATACCTTCCGCTGTATCACATTGTCTGCAAGAAGTTGCGTACCAATTATCGATACCTGTGACCAAATCCTCCGGCATTTCAATAGGGGAATCTATAAGAAGTTCTTTTTCGGGAATACCACAAGCCTGAAAGAAAACCGCCGCACCGGCGGATCCTCCCATAAGTGTTAAAAATTGTCTTCTATTAAGAGCCATCCATTAGCCTTTAGTAATGACAGGTAGCACAATCGGTGGGAGCCGAGTTTTCCTTATGGCAACTCACGCAATCTCCCATCTTTAGTGTTTCAACCTGTTTAACTTTCTCCATTTCCTTAACATCGCCGTGACAGGTCTGACATACCTGGCTAGGTTCTATCCCATCTTTTTCAGAGAAATACCTAATATGCGCCTCGTGAACAAAGTGAACATGATCAGGTACTCTGTGGACCCGAACCCAGTGGATACTTCTTCCATCCTCATACAAGGAACGCATTTTTTCGATCTCATCCAAATCATCGCCAACGGCACTGTGGCACGTCATACACAAACCTGTGGCTGGCACAGAAGCAGCAGCTTCTTTCTCGACATTCCTATGGCAAAAAGTGCAATCCATTCCAAGTTCCTGCACATGAGTCGTGTGAGGAAATGCGATCGGTTGATCCGGACCCTCGCTGCGTGCAAACACAACGGGTTGTCCCAACCAAGCAGAGATATGGAATGTAAGACCTAAAACAATAGCTACAAATACGCCAAGCGCAACAACGCCTAAAACACCAAGCTTGACCATTTGTCGGCTTGTAGGTCTCTGAGGCTGAAAATCACCCGGAATCAATCTTGCTACTTACCTTTTTATTTCTTTCCAGAACCAGCGCCTAATCGCATCTGGTTCCGACTTATTAAATCCAAAACTCTGGATAGATGAGCTTGATGGCGGCCCTTGCCCCTTGAAAGGCGAGTAACACAAAAATAACTGCAGCCACAAAAGCGACAATTGAAACACCATAAAACGGAACTCGAGCCTTATTCAGTGAACTGGGGATGTGTTGGGACTTTATTAGTGAAGGAATCGCGTTATGCCCAATCAGCATATTGGCAGCAAATATCACCATTGATAAGACAAAAAGCCAAATGTATGTCACAAACGTGCTTACATGTTGCCAGGCTTCCAAGCTTATGTAATTTGGATCCATCTCAAACAATTTGTGGATTCCCCATACAAAAAATTACGGCCAAGGCAACTCATCAAAATGGACTCCTCAACCGAGTGAAAATTATCACATTCACATTTTGGGGTGTCAAGCATGAATAAAGTCTTTAATTGGAGGGGAATGATCGTCATCTGTCATACGGCGTTAAAAATTAAACTCTACATTTCCGTAGCAATGGGTTTGTAAGGATAAGATCAGTGCCATAGAATCGCCCCTGTATTACTACAGTAGGACCGGAACAAATGCAGGGAGTGAAGGCCATTATGGACATAAGAAGGGTGAACAATGTCGTGGAGAAAATGAATAAGGGCGAAAAAGCCTATGGCATGAACATGATATTTCCTTCAACAACAATTGTAGAACTATCTGGAAGAGCAGGATTTGACTTTGTGACTTTTGACAGTGAACACGGACCGTTCACAATCGACATTCTCGATGACTTATGCCGGGTAGCAGACATGGCTGGGCTAACACCTTTTGCTCGCGTTCCCAATATTGAGGATTCGACAATATTGAGATTCTTAGACAGAGGAATCATGGGAATAACAGGCCCTCACATAGTAGATGGTGCTAGAGCAAAACAACTTGCTAATGCTGCAAGATATGTTCCACGTGGGCAACGTAGTTTCGGTTCCGGCCGAGGAGCGTATTTCGGTGGGCCGCCAAGCGGTGAGAGTTATATGAGTCATATGAATGACCACCTGCTAGTAACTGCACAACTAGAAGACTTACAGGTCTTGGACAACTTGGACGACATACTTTCTGTAGACGGTATAGACCTTTACGCTTCAGGTGCTCAAGATATTGCCCAATCTATGGGTATTCCGGGACAACCCACGCATCCCGATGTTCTAGCATTTGAAAAAGAAGTGAGGAATCGAGTACACGCCGCGGGGAAAAAAATGGCCGACGAAGTAATGCCATCTGCCAGAGCCGTATCCATATTCATGGAAGGATCAAAAGCATATCTAGAGGCTCAAAAAGGCTCCTAATTATGCAATTTCAATTATTTGTCATAAGAGTAAGAGGATAAATATGGGAAGACTTGAAGGTAAAGTAGCACTGATTAGCGGAGGGGCAAAGGGAATGGGTGAAATAGAGGCAAGGATGTTTGCTGAAGAGGGAGCCTCCTTGGTAATAGCAGACATACTAGATGACAGGGGCAAAAACCTTGCTTCAGAGATCTCGGAAATTTCAAGTAGTGGAGAGTGTGTGTATGTACACCTAGACGTAAGAAACATGTCTGAATGGAACACAGTTGTCGAAACCGCTATAAAGACATTTGGAAAGCTAGATATCTTAGTTAACAATGCCGGAGTCACTTCAAGAATGATGCTGCTCGACACACCGGAAGAAGATTGGGATCGTGTCCTTGATATAAATTCGAAAGGTACTTTTCTCGGAATAAAAGCAACGGTGCCTGCTATGAGAGAGTCAGGGGGGGGGTCCATTGTGAACATATCGTCCCAAATGGGTCTTGTCGGGGGTGACTTCAGCAGCCCCCAGTACCAGGCCTCCAAAGGCGCTGTTCGGCTGTTAACAAAATCAGTAGCAGTCCAATACGCTGCAGAAAATATCAGATGCAACTCAGTTCATCCTGCGCCAATTGAGACGGATATGACTGCTGGAATGCGTGCAGACAAAGAAAAGTTCGCAGACATGATCCGGAGAATACCTATGGGGCGTTATGGCAAACCGGAAGAGGTAGCCTATGCTGTCATTTACCTTGCTTCTGACGAATCTTCCTTTGTAACAGGAAGCGAAGTAGTAGTGGATGGAGGATGGACAGCTCAGTAGATGATAATCGTCAACATCTTCAAGTAGGTAAAGGCACAGCTAATTAGGAGTACACCGTGAAAATTATCGACATTCGCCATCACTTAATACACCCAGGTGCAGGTAAAAACCTATGCTTCGTAAGAATCGACACAGATGAAGGTATTCATGGCTGGGGAGAATGCTATACCCAGGCAGACAGAGACGTGCAAGTCACCGCCCATATTGACATGTTGAAAAGGTATTTGATCGGCAGAGATCCCACAAACATAAAACATTTTATGCAGATGGTGTATGACGATTTTGCGGGTCGCAGAGGAGCTATGGACCTTTGGTGTGCAGTGAGTGGACTGGAACACGCTATGTGGGATATTTTGGGAAAGGTATCTGGGCAGCCGGTATACAAGCTTCTTGGCGGACCAGTAAGGAGCAAAATACGCGTCTACGCAAACGGCTGGGGAGGCGGCGGTTGGGACTCCGCAGACCTTGCTGATAGGGCCTCTCAAATCGTAGAAAGTGGTTTCACAGCTTTGAAATTCGATCCCATACCGGGTCCCTGGAGGACTTTTGTAAGTAAGGACGTAGAAAGGCAAGCGGTTGAGAATGTCCGTGCGGTCAGGCAAGCCGTTGGATCCGATGTCGACATTCTTGTTGAAATGCACAGACGATTGGCTCCTATGCATGCTGTGAAAATCGCACGAGGTATAGAAGAATATGAGCCCTTCTGGTACGAAGAACCAGTACTTGCGGAAAATATAGACGCTCTTGCCTCCGCAAAACAAAATATCAACATCCCTGTAGTTACCGGAGAGGAGTTGTACACAAAATTTGAGTTCAGGGAGATTTTTGAAAAGCAAGCAGCCGATATCATAAACCCGGATGTTTGCAATGTAGGCGGCATACTGGAGCTAAAAGAAATTGCTGCGATGGCTGAGCCATATTTTGTAGTGGTATCCCCTCACAACTACAACAGCACTACACTCGGGCTTGCCGCCACAGTGAACGCATCTGCTACTATGCCTAATTTCCTTATCACCGAATACTTTGTGAATTTTGAAGAACTTGGTAAGGATATAGCCACCACTCCATTCGAGGTTGAAAACGGATACATCAATCTTCCAGAAAGCCCAGGTCTGGGTATAGACCTAGATGAAGAATCACTTGCCAAATATCCATATCAAGAATTTCCTAAGAGGGCCATCCGGGAGTATTCAGAAGAAGGACCATGACTTTGGGTCAAGATATAGTGGAAAAAAATAGAGAAATGGAACCGAGATCGATTCCGCCACGCAGAGTACTTCTGTTCGGTTCAACAACACACATTTTAAGTGATTTGTTTTTCGCCCTCTTAATACCTCTGTTACCAACCATAAAAAATGACCTCCAACTTAGCTATACAGAAATAGGAATGTTGCGATCTGCTTTCAGTGGAGCCTCAGCAGTTCTTCAGATTCCTGCAGGATTTTTGGCAGAACATATTGGCGAATTCTGGATGTTGCTAGGGGGAAATGCTTGGGTCTCAATAGGTTTAATTGGAATGGCCGTAATGCCAGGTTTCTGGTCACTTATTTCTATGACTATTATCGGAGGGTTAGGAGGCGGAACACAACACCCTCTCGCTTCAAGCATGGTGTCCCGAGCATACGAATCTTCCGGAAGATCATCAGCAGTTGGGACAGTCAATTTTGCTGGAGATTTAGGCAAAATGCTCGCGCCCGCTTCTGCCGCAGGGCTTCTACTATTCGGCACATGGCGTACCGCCCTGTGGGTAGTAGGAGCCATTGGACTTTTCTTCATGGCCGCGGGAATCCCTTTGAAAAGCAAGTTGGATCTGGGAAAACCCCTACAACAAGTTTCATCATCGATTACTGAACAGAACGGGTCTGCGTCAAAGTTGTCTGGGTTTATCGTATTAACCGTTATAGGAATACTAGACAACGCCGTTAGAAATGGGGCGTTAATATTATTTCCTTTCATACTGATTGAAAGAGGTATGACGGAAGGCCAAATTACATTAATGCTATTTTTGCTCTTTGCTGGGGGAGCAGCGGGAAAGTACGTATGTGGATGGTTGGACGAAAGAGTAGGAACTGTTCCATTAATATGGCTAACAAAGGGTATGACTGCTGCTCTTCTAATATCGACATTGGTAGCCCCGGCTATTTCACTATGGCCTCTAGCCTTAATTCTCGGCGTTGGATTAAACGGCACATCGAGTGTTCTTTATGCAACCGTTGCTAAATTTATACCGGCACAACGACGGGCACGTTATTACGGCTATTTCTACACCACAAACGAGATAGGTACAGTGGGCGCTCCTCTAGCCTATGGCCTTATTGCCGACCAGATGGGATTAAGAACGTCAATCTTAATAATGGGAGTTGTGACATCATTAATCCTGCCAGCAAGTTTGGCTCTTTCGAAACATTTGAAGGAGGAACCAAAAACTATGTAAAGTTTTTGGTTCCTTGACCGACTAGCGGGCAGCATGCTAGTTTTTCTTGCGGAAGATACAGTGCTGTGTCATCTAAACTAGTCCAAGCCTAATTCTTGACAACATTCATCAAAACGGGTGCTGAGCTAAGACCAATGATCGGTCGATAAGTCATGACTATAATTGAAGAGCTCAAACCTGACTCCACTAGCGAGGAAACCATTCTTACGATTGGCGTCTTTGATGGGGTTCATTTAGGTCACCGACACTTGATGTCCGAGCTTACAAAACAAGCAAACACAACAAATAGACGAGCCGGCGTAATCACATTTCAAAACCATCCCGCCAGTGTGATAAACCCAGAATTTAAACCCAACTTTATTACAAGCGTGAAAGACAGAGTGGATCTCCTCCTTGAAACCGGAGTGGACTTCGTATCTCCAATTTCATTTGATCTCGAAGTTTCCAAGTTGTCTGCTGAACAATTTACAGGCATTTTAGTAGAAGTATTAAATATGTCAGGTTTGATCGTAGGTCCAGACTTCCGTATGGGTAAAAACAGGGATGCAGATGTCTCTAAACTTGCAGATATAGGAGTTGATCAGGGTTTTGAAGTCCAAGTTGTTGAACAACAAAAATCTAACGAATTACCGATTCGTAGCACGGCCATACGAAATCTACTTTCTGTAGGTGATGTTCATTCCGCATCCGGTATGTTGGGACGATACTACTCCACGGCGGGAGAAGTGATGCATGGTTTAAAGCGTGGACGCGACCTCGGCTTCCCCACCTGCAATTTAATTCCAACCGTAGGAATGGCAATTCCTAAAGACGGCATATATGCCACTTTCGCAAACATCGGCAACAAGAAATATATGGCGGCCACTAGTATTGGGACTCGTCCTACATTTGATGAAGGTGGACGTACGATCGAATCGTATATTCTGGACTTCGACAAGGAAATATATGGCCAAACCATTAAACTCGAGTTCATCGAACATCTCAGGGACGAAAAAGCCTTTGATACGGTCGAAAACTTGATCGTCCAAATGAACAAAGATGTCAAAGACACTCGAAAAATTCTTAATGAATTAATTTCAGCACAGAGTTCGTAAAGTTATTGTCACGTCTCATTACTATTTTCTGGTACATTACTATACGCAAAATAATATAGATTAAATGTTTCTGGAGGGAGCATCACGTGACTCTATTAGGTAGAAACGACGTATTAAGAAGGGGCGTCGAGGAAATAATAGTGGAAAAGGAGTTCATCGAAAGATTGGACTCAGGGAAACCCATGCGTCTTAAAATGGGCTTCGATCCAAGTGCCCCAGATATCCATATGGGCCACGCCGTAGGACTCAGAAAATTGAGGCAACTACAGGAATTGGGGCATAAGGTCGTTCTTATAGTAGGTGACTGGACTGCTCAAATTGGTGATCCCAGCGGGAGATCTCAGACTAGAACCATGCTATCGGCCGACGAGGTAAATGCTAACGCCCAGACGTATCTGGACCAGTTTTTTAAAATTGTCGACAGAGACCGAACAGAAATTCGACTTCAAAGTGAGTGGTTTGGTCCCTTCACCTTGGCCAACGTCATAGAACTAACTAGCAAATTTACCGTCGCCCAAATTTTAGCAAGAGACGACTTTTCGAAAAGATACAGTGACAACCATCCTATTGCGATAACAGAATTGCTTTACCCTCTATTACAGGCCTACGACTCAGTTGCAATAGAATCTGACGTTGAATTCGGAGGATCGGACCAACGCTTTAACTTACTGGTGGGAAGAGAACTACAGCAAAGCGAGGGTCTAACCCCTCAACAATGCTTCATAATGCCTCTGCTCCCCGGTACAGACGGTGTACAGAAAATGAGCAAAAGCCTCGACAATTATATCGGTATTGAAGAACCCCCAAACGATATATATGGAAAGGTTATGTCCATTCCTGATACCTTGATCGTTCCATATTATGAGTGGCTTACAGACGTTCCTACATCGGAGCTAACTGAAATTAAATCTGACCTGGACAGTGGGTCCGGTAGTGCAATGGATTTGAAAAAGCGAGTGGCAGGAATAATAGTGGAGGAATACCACGACCTCGACTCAGCCTCTTCCGCACGTGAATTCTTTGAAAGAACTGTGCAGGGTGGAGAAGTTCCAGATGAAATTCCAATATATGCACTCCCGCCCCAAGTACTCACTACTACACTTAGACTCAGTAATATATTGCAAGAAAACGGCATGACTTCTAGTGCAGGAGAGGCCAGAAGACTTATCGATCAGGGGGCGGTCAGACTTGACGATGAAACAGTTACACATAATATTTCAGTTTCCGAACTAAAACCCGGAGTGCTAAGGGTCGGGAGACGGAGATATTTAAGACTGGTGTAGGTTTAACGTCGGCACGAGTTTCATTAAATTATTGGTTACTTCTTGGACCTACCATATGCTAAAATTTAGGGTGGTTAGGTAGAGAACTATCATTCCCAAAATACATACATACCTGCTTATGCAAGGCCGTAAAAATATTCTCTTTCAACCGAATCATGCTTTTGCTTGAATGTACAGGAGATAACAAGTTGGCAAATCTCAGAACTCCCGGACCCATCCCTCTAGATGACGAAATATTAGAATCACTGGGTACCCAGATGATCAATCACCGTGGACCGGAATATAAAGATCTTCTCTTCAAAACAACTGAAGGCTTAAAGAAAGTATTTGCTACAAGAAATGACGTGTACATTATCACTGGCTCCGGCACGGCGGCAATGGAAGCCGCAGTAGTAAATACATTATCCCCAGGCGATAAAGCCATAAACGCTACAGTTGGTGTTTTTGGTAACAGGTTCGGAGTTATATGTGAGCGCTACGGAGTTGACGTAACTACATTGGAATTCCCTTTCGGCAGTGACATAGATATAAGTAGACTGAGAAGCTGCATAAAAGAGAATCCTGACGTTAAAGCCGTAATGATCACACATAACGAGACCTCTACCGGGGTTACAAATAACATAAAAGTCGCGGCTGAGGTAATAAAAGGAGAATATGACAAGCTGGTGTTGGTAGACGGTATCAGCAGTGTCTGTTCAATACCCATAGAGACTGACGCATGGGACCTAGACGTGGTAGCGACTGCTTCACAAAAAGGATGGATGCTACCCCCAGGGTTGGCATTTATCAGCTTTAGTGAACGGGCGTGGCAAGCTCACTCAGAGTCAACTATGCCTCGTTTCTATTTAGACATGGCGGAGTACAAACGATATTTTGAAATTGGCCAACCTCCTTTCACTCCATCGATCTCTTGTATGTTTGCTCTGAGTACCGCGTTGGATCGAATCGATCAGGAGGGTCTCGGGCCACTTTATGAGAGACATGCGACCATAGGAAAATTCACACGTGACTCAATCAGAGATCTAGGGCTAGATATTTTCCCTGAAAGAGAGGAAATAGCCTCAAACACATGCACTGCTGTCTCAATCCCTGATGGTGTTGATGGCGGCAGCCTAGTCACAAAAATGAGAACAGAGCACGATGTGGTACTAGCTGGAGGTCAAGCAGGACTCTCTGGAAAAATCTTTCGAATCGGCCACATGGGACTAACCTCTCACTCTGACATAAAAGAAACTATCGATGCTTTGAAAGTGGTCCTTCCACAGGTCGGATTCACCGGGCACCGATAGCTACATGTCAGTCCTTCAGGACAGACCTAGGCAGCTGCAGGGGCACTATCCAAAAGATTCTTAAGCTCATCGCCCTGGATAGTCTCATGCTCCAGTAAATGTTTGGCAAGTGCACTCAATTTTCCCATGTTGCCTTTTATCAGACTCGTAGCTGTTGAATATGCATTTTCAACAAGGCCGTGCACTTCCTCATCAATGGTGCCTCCGGTGCTATCACTGAAGTCAGCTCCATCCCCGGTTTCACCTCCCCTGAATACAAGTTCTTCTCTTTTGCGGAACGTCCTTGGGCCTAATTTTTTGCTCATGCCGAGTTTAGTTATCATTGATCTAGCTATACTGGTAGCTTGCTCAATATCGTTGCCAGCTCCTGTAGTTACCTCGTAAAACATCAATTCTTCAGCCGCTCTACCGCCCATGGCAGCAGCCATTCGAGCCTCAAGCTGGTTTTGAGTAACAAGGGAAGTCTCTTCGTCAGGAAGGAACCGTGTATGTCCACCAGTGTGCCCTCTCGCAACAATTGTTACTTTGTAAGGGGGATCAGCATTGGGTAGTAAGTGTGCCACTAAAGCGTGTCCAGCTTCGTGGTAGGCAACCATTTCTTTTTCGCGAGCAGATATAACCTTATTCTTTTTTGCAGGGCCAGCAATCACCCGATCAATCGACTCAGCTAATTCTTCACCACCAATTGCCTTCTTATAGCGCCTTGCCGCAAGAATCGCTGCTTCATTAACTAAATTCATTAAGTCAGCACCACTGAAATAAGTAGTTTGTTTTGCTATGGCCTCCATATCTACATCCTCACTCAGAGGCTTCCCTTTAGCATGAATATTGAGTATAGCCTCCCTGCCTTTAACGTCAGGGCTATCCAGTTGCACTTTCCTGTCAAATCGACCCGGCCTCAGCAGTGCTGTATCAAGTATGTCCGGTCTGTTCGTTGATGCCAGTACTATCACATTGGTACTCGTATCAAAACCATCCATTTCAACAAGTAGTTGGTTTAAAGTTTGCTCCCTTTCATCATGACCTCCACCTAAACCTGCACCCCTATGTCTTCCAACTGCATCTATTTCGTCTATAAAAACTATACAAGGTGCTTGCCTCTTTGCTTGTTCAAACATATCCCTTACTCTTGAAGCCCC
>ENA-UPTF01000110-UPTF01000110.1-marine-metagenome-genome-assembly--contig:-NODE-110-length-55930-cov-5.300467_pt1 | contig 55930 bp, 57 predicted proteins | sample MGYA00238166_ERZ767019 | MGnify/ENA primary metagenome ERZ767019 (study PRJEB28930, sample SAMN06266391) | marine metagenome | isolation source: Sea water from 250 m depth | place: Atlantic Ocean | study... | reverse complement strand
CTGCTGTCTCTCCTGGTAAGGTTCCCGGCGTTGACTCCAATTGAACCGCAGGCTTCACCCCTTGTGGTGCTCCCCCGCCAATTCCTTTAAGTTTCAGCCTTGCGACCGTACTCCCCAGGCGGCAAGCTTAACGGCTTCCCTGCGGCACTGCATCAACACGTGGCTGATGCATCACCTAGCTTGCATCGTTTACAGCTGGGACTACCCGGGTATCTAATCCGGTTCGCTACCCCAGCTTTCATCCCTCACCGTCGAGCGCGTTCTGGTGGACCGCCTTCGCCACTGGTGGTCTTCCACGGTTCAGAGGATTTTACCCCTACCCGTGGAGTACCGTCCACCTCTCCCGCCTCCTAGTTTTGTGGTATCTCATGCAGTTCAATTGTTAAGCAATTGATTTTAACATAAGACCTACAGAACAGGCTACGGATGCTTTAGGCCCAATAATCGTCCCGACCACTCGGGGAGCTGGTATTACCGCGGCGGCTGACACCAGACTTTCCCTCCCCTTATTCAATAAACTATTTACATTTACCAAAAGCTACATTCAGCATGTTGCACTCGGATTAACCTTGTCGTGCTTTCGCACATTGCAAAGTTTTCGCGCCTGCTGCGCCCCGTAGGGCCTGGACCCTTTTCTCAGTGTCCATCTCCGGGCTCCTTCTCTCAAAGCCCGCACCGGTTATAGGCTTGGTAGGCCATTACCCCACCAACAACCTGATCGGTCGCAGTCCCATCCTAAAGCAATTAATCAAACATGCTTAACAATCCTTTAAGTCATAAACCGATTCCAGGAAAAATGACCTATCATATATTAATCCCAGTTTCCCGGGGTTATTCATGTCTTTAGGGTAGGTTGACCACGTGTTACTGAGCCGTATGCCACACTTCTCACATAGTTGAGAAATGTTCGACTCGCATGGCTTAATCTCTATCCGATAGCAGTCGGGTCCGGCAGGATCAACCGGATACATTGGGAGTACAGTTTTAATTTCTAAAACAAGATAGCATATGATATCAGATTCAAATTAGATCGAATCGTCATTTTTTGTTTGCGAATCTGGAGGTCGTAATATCATAGCGTTAGCAATTCAATGCGTAACTCAACTACAACGCCGCCAAGCGAAACGCAGAAAATTATTTACGGTTATTAAGGATATAAAGATTTGTAATTACAGAGAATCAATACTATTTACGAGTTGGTATAAATCATCATAAGATTTTTTGTTCGAAAGAATCTGTTTTTTTGCTTTTTTAATAATTTTTATGAATTCGTCACTATCATGTTTAGAAATAATACGTTCAATAGATTTGATATTAATCATAAAGTCTTCAAGTACGTCGGAAAATTGCTCGTTGCTAATTTGCAAGGAAGAAATTACCTCAGGTGTGTCATGAAATATACCAGATGCAAGAAGATACTGTATTGTAAATGATGTTCCGGAAATATCTTTGAGGTTAGGGATTTTATTAAGAGACAGAACAAATGACAAATTGAGGAAGTATACAAGAGAAATAATATAGGCCATGGATTTATCATGTTGATTGGCATTACAGACGACTAATTTAGAATTAGGGAACAGTGATGAAAAGAGTTTTTTTTCAGATTGAATAGATTTTATTGGAACAAGAATGAATTTTTGAGGTTTGAATATATTTGCTCCTGGACCGAATAGAGGATGGATACTCATTAACTGAGATTTATTTGAGAATTTTTTCATATTAGAAACTATTTGTTTTTTCATTGAAGAGATTTCCATAACGAGTTTAGTATTATCAGAATATTTTACAACCTGGTCAATAACCTCATTAGTTGTTTCAATAGGAACGCTAATTATTATAATATCAGAATGAATTACACAGTCTCGAATTGATTTGAAGATTTTTGATTTTGAATTTTTTTTCTTTTTTAATTTTCTGCTATAAAGTCCTACAGAATATCCGTTTTCAGAAAAATATTCTGTAAACCATTTACCCATATTTCCGCTAGCCCCAATAATTCCAACGCTCTTCGTTTGTTTAATTCGAAATTGTTTCAAATGGTCCTGTTCTCTGGAAATTGTTTCTTCAATAATTAATTTTAAAAGCTTTTTACTAAAATTTTTATTAAGATTGAGGGATTCGGATTCTTTTTGAATAGACTTGAATAGTTTGCGTTCTTGGACAGGATCAACCAATGGCATATTGAGATTGTTTTTTAAAACTGCGACTTCTCTACCTAATTCAAGGCGTTTAGATAGCAAATCAAGAATTTCAACAGTAATTTTCTCAATTGAATCTCTTGATTTCTGAAGTTTTTTCTTATCGTCCAAGTTAATCACTATCTAATAATTGGATCAATTTTACCAGAACGTAAACCATGATCTGCAAGAACCAAGGCAGCAACACTTTCAACTATCGGAACTGCACGAGGTAATACACAGGGATCGTGTCTTCCTTTAACAACCAAAGTTTCAGATTTTTTAGACTTTAGATTAAAGGAAGACTGCTTCTTCAAGATTGAAGAAGGAGGTTTGAATGCCAATCTAAATTCAATAGGCATGCCATTTGAAATACCGCCCAATATACCGCCGGAATTATTTGTTAGTGTAGATACTTTTTTCCTAGAAACAGAATATTGGTCATTATTCTCTGAACCAAGGAGTTTAGCAGATTCGAATCCTTTACCAAATTCCACGCCTTTTACAGCAGGAATAGAAAACATCGCCCTACTAATATCAGAATCCAGTGCAGAAAAAATTGGTTCTCCTAAACCAACAGGCGTATTGATTATCTGGCATTCAATAATTCCTCCAAGACTATCGCCTGATTTTCGGGCTTTTAGTATTGCATTGGACATTTTTTTTGCAATTACTGGATCAGGACACCTAACATCAGTAGAATATCGATTTTTTTTAGCAGATTTAAAGTCAGATGAGGATTTAATCTTTCCTATTTCTTTAACATAAGCAACGATATCGGTATTGAAACATGTTTTGAGTAGTTTTTTAGCTATTACACCTCCCATCACAAAACTGGCAGTAAGACGAGCAGAAAAATGGCCTCCTCCACGATAATCATTGAATCCTCCGTATTTTTCCCAGGCAGTGAAATCAGCGTGTCCTGGACGGGGTGCTTTCATAATATTAGCATAATCTTCAGATCGAGTATCTTTATTTTTAATTGTCATGCATATTGGAGATCCAGTTGTACGATCATTAAAAATTCCAGACAGTATTTCTACTTTATCTTGTTCCTTGCGTTGAGTTGTAAGTTTAGAAGTACCAGGTTTTCTTAAATCAAGTTCTTTTTGTATTTCTTTAGCAGTAATAGAAACGCCAGCAGGGCATCCGCTAATAACACATCCAATTGAATGTCCATGGCTTTCGCCAAAAACAGTAAGTGCAAATCTTTCACCCAAAGTACTCCAAGTCATTAATTAATCACCATTTTTCCTGAAAGTGAGTTGATATCGTCTATGAAATCAGGGTAAGAAACGTCAATACTTTTTCGGCCAACTACTTCGATTCCTTCAGAATATAAACCAATTAGTGAGAATGCCATGAATAATCTATGGTCGTCATAAGAATTAAGCCTACAGGATTTTATAGAAGTAGGAGAGTCTATAACAAGACTATTTTCAGATTCAACTATATTAGCGCCTGTTTTCTGTAATTCTTGAGAAATAAGTTTCATGCGATTAGATTCTTTATACTTAGTATGTTCGATTCCAGTAATTTTGACAGAATTTGAGCAGAATAATGATAAAACAGAAACAGCAGGAAGTAAATCAGGACAAGAAGATAAGTCAAATTCACCGCCATTTAAACTGCCTTCAGACGATACGGTAAAAGAGGAATCTGTAGGATTGATATTTACAGATGCTCCCATTTGAGAAACAATATCAAGGATATTTTTATCAGCTTGAGGCATTTCTTGTCCATCCATAATTACTGTAACCGTACCACCAGAAATTATTGCCCCTGTAAAGAGAAATGCAGCGGCAGAAAAATCACTAGGAATATGAATTTTATTACAAGAATACCTGCCAGGCTGTACAGTGAATACGTTATCTTTTCGTGTAACAAGACCTCCAAATTTATCAATCATATATAATGTAGAATCGATATATGGTCCAGAGACAATCGGTTCAATCAATTTGATATTTGTTTCTTGTTCAGCTTTTGAACATGAAATCAACAAAGATGAGATGAATTGGGACGATATAGAACCAGATATTTCTGTGTTTCCACCACGGATTCCGCCACCTTTAACAATTATTGGAGGAGTTCCATCATTTTCGATTGATTGACAGGAAACTCCTAGATCATTTAAAGAATCAAGCAATGGTTGCATAGGTCTTTTTTGAATACTAGAATCGCCAGTGACAGTAATCTCTCCGTCAGGTACTAAAGCAGAAATAGAAGTTAAGAAACGTAAAGTAGTTCCTGAATTTTCCACATTAAGTTTTCCAGGATTAGACAATTTAGAGGGTGGAATCAATTCTAGTGAGGATTCCAGATTATTGATTTCGGATCCAAATCTCAAGCACGAGTCAAGGGAAGCATTTGTATCACGAGAAAGAAGAGGATTGACTATAATCGTAGGCGAGCTTGATAACAAAGAAAGGCAAAGGGCACGATGTGTGTAACTTTTACTATTAGGAGGTTTAATTGTGCCTGAAAGTTTAGAAGGTTTTATAGTAACACTATCCATAAGATCACAATCCTGTTTCATTGTTGATTTTGGCAGATATAATATCACCGTCAAGACTTTTCCATGAATCAATTATAGATGATTTTGTATCAGAATTACAAATTGCTGCAACAGAGGGTCCAGTACCAGATAATCCAGAAGCAAGGGCATTAGATTTAAGGGCAAGGATAGAAGCAAGGTCGGATTGTTTCAGTAGTTTTGAATATATCATACCGTTCAGAGACATGGCGTTAAGATAATTCCCGTCCAAGGCCATAGAAACAAGTGTATTAATTGACGAGTCAAAATCATTAGAATTAGGCAGGTCTACATCTTTTGTATAGGTTTTATTCCTGGGAACATGAACCAAGACAGAATAATCATCGTCAATTTCTTTTCTTAATAATATTTTATTGGATGAATTATCAGTAACCACCAAACCACCTAAAAGACATGCAGAAGTATCGTCGAGGGCACCGGTTATTGTTACGCCTGCATTTTTAGAAGCTTGTACAGATAAATCAAGGACTTGTTTTTCATTAAAAGGGAGGTCAAATGCCTTTAAACAAGATAAGACAATCGCGGAAGCTGCAGCACTAGAACTTTTTAATCCTCTTCCTATAGGAATGTCTGAATTTACAGTAATTATAGCTCCTACAGATTCGGAAGAACTAGGTTTGACAAGTTTGAAGCATTCTCGAGCTAATGTTTTGTCCTCTGACTTGTCATTGTTGATTACTATTTCGATATTATGTTCAGTTGTCAATAGCACCTCGGCAGTAGTTTCTAAAGATATGCCTAAAGCAGAACCTTTCCCAGTTGCTAAAGCATTGACTATTGACACAGCACCATGAACGGTAGTTTTAGAGTTCATTTCAAACACCCAACATCGACAGAATTTTACCGTCGATAGAATCATCATTAGGTAATATACCAGTCCAAATCTGAAACGATAGTTTTGCTTGAGACAATAGCATTTCATATCCGTATATTAAATCAGAATTAAGAGATTTCATTTGTTTGATAAAGTTAGTTTCTTTGGGAATGTATTCAAGATCGTAAGCAAGTTTTATTCCCAAATTAGAATGGAAATTAAGAATTGTATTGGTTTTATGAAGAGGAACGGTATTAATCATAATATCAATGTCAGATAAAGAATCTATAGTTTTTTGATTCAATTCATGGAAGGAAATTGGAATATCAGAATCGAGTTTTGAGACAAGTTGTCTAGCGTTTTCAATTGTGCGATTAAGAATAATTATCTCTTTGCAATTCGCATTAATTAGACCGTATAATACAGCTTTCGAAGCTCCACCTGATCCAAGAATTACAGCTTTTTTATTGTTAAATCGTTGAATATTTTTACGTAGAGGTTTCATGAAGCCTTCGACATCAGTATTATAGCCAATCAATTTTTCATCATCATACAACACGGTATTAACTGCATTTACAGAATTAGCAAGAGGGTCAAGAGAATCCAAATATGGAATAATATCTGTTTTATGTGGAATTGTTACATTAGCGCCGCGAAAATTCAATTTACGTAATGTGTCAAGTATAGTTTCAAGGTCGCTAGAATTGACATTAAAAGTAGTATAATAACCTTCGAGGTTGTTAGATTGAAAGAAGCTATTATGAATAGTAGGGGATAAAGAATTTTTTATTCCATATCCCAGTAAACAGTACAGCATTTCAGTAGAATTATTTCCCATAATAATCACAAGTTATTAAGAAAAATTTGAATATATTTCCTTCAGATGCTTTATATTGATTTGCCCAGGAGCAGTTGCTTTATTGCCATATGAACAGTATATGAAAGGCGCTCCAAGCATAGGGGACAAGATTCTAGATACTGAACCATTTTCACCCATACAAAAAGCCAATAATTGAAACTTTGACTTTTCAAATCTAGGATAGAGTTTGTAGACTTTATTGCAATCATTTAATGAATTAGCATAAGTGACAATTTTGATAATTTGTGTAGGCCTTGATAGATTCTTTGAGATATTTTTAATCAGAACGGATAGAGAATTAGTAGAAGGAGTACTGTTGAAATTATGCCAGGATACGATCAAGTTTTTTTCATTTTTAAATAATGTAGAATTTCTATTAAAAGTATCAGATTCGATGTCTTTGAATGAATGTTTTAAGTCAAGTAACTGGTTAAGAATCTGAAGTCGATCAGATTCAGAAATTTTGGACAATCCGCCATGGTGTTTACTTCTAAAAGTAAGAACAAGTTTATTTTTATGAGTGTTGGACAACTCCTCAATAAAATTAATAGAAAATGAATTCAAGGAATCTAGTCGAATTTCAACTAAATGTGCTCCAGATAAGAATGCAGAATTAACGAATGATTTTAATTTAGAAGTATTAGGAGCGGCAATTGAAACGCAAAACTTAGGTTCTGATGTTCTATTTTTCAAGAATGTATTCCTCTACCTCCATGCCAAAATGTCTTCCCTTATTAGATTCAGTCTTAACAAGAATTTTGTCGCCAACTTTAAGTGAAGTTGTGGAGATAGGTTTGCCGTCGTCTTTTACGAATGCAATAGTTTCAGCATTTTGAATCAAGACACCGCCAACTTTATCATCGGATTTAGCACGTACAAGGAATAATGGTCTACTTTCGATTTTTAGTCTTCCTACAATAGAAGTTCTAACAACTCCTTGATGTGATACAATCATTACTTCGGTACCACTTTCAAGTTCAGACAAATATTTTGTACGGTTATCGGGCAATAGTGTATAACACTGTACAGCGCCTGCATTCACACGAAACGGTCTAGGAGAAGTAAATCCAGAACCTGCAGATTCATTGTGCATAAGAAACATAAAGTTCGCTTGATTTCCTACCAATAATCCTTCACCTTGATTTAACATAGATGCAGTATCGACACATGCTCTTTCGCCCATGCCAACTTCTTTGATTTCGATGATTTCCGCTACAGACAAATCAATTTTTGAGAGTTCGTTCAATTCTGAATTCAGTTTATTAACATCATCAATGTTAGATGTTCTTAATAAAACACCGTCGACACCTAGTTCTAAAATTGTAAACATCATTTTGATTTCAGATGGATCGTTAATTACCGTAAATATTTTGGTTTTCATACCGTGTAATTCGGCGATAAGATTTTCTAGAGGGATTATCTTCCATTCGGTATTTTCTTCAAATTCAATTATAACAGATTCAGCGTTATTTTTTGCTGCATTTACTATCTCATCAAGATTTGAATCGTCGTTCAATGAAGCAAAGTAAGAAAATCTTTGATCGGGCTTTACTTTGTCCAGTGTTTCAGAATCTACTACTTGAACGTCTGATTTATCGGAAAAGGAGTATGTCTCAAATTTAGATAAAGTGTCAGAATCAGGCATATCGCGTACGAATACAGTCTTAATTCCAGATTCAAAGAGCAATTGACTAAAGTCATTTATTTCAGAGTCAGGTATTTTGGGTTCAACGATAATAGTTCTCAATTTATCAGTCAATCAAATAACCTCCAGAGCAGATTCTACAGAACTATTATCAAAAATAATGTTTGATATTGCTTTTGTAATATTCTCAGGATTAGAATGTTGGAAGATATTTCGACCCATAGATACGCCTATTGCACCAGCGTCAATAGCGCCTTTTACCATCTCAAGTAATTCTTTATCATTATTAGTCTGTGGACCTCCTGCAATTACTATTGGAACAGGGCATCCTTCAACAACACTACGAAAACTCTCGGAATCACCTGTATAAACAGTTTTAACGACGTCAGCGCCCAATTCTGCTCCAATTCGTGCAACATGCGAAACAATTTTTGGGTCAAAAGGATTGGATATATTTTCTCCGCGAGGATACATCATTGCAAGTAATGGAATATTTAATTCGGAGCATTCATCGGCCACCAAGCCAAGATCTTCTAACATGTTTCGGTCATGGCTAGAGCCAATATTTATGTGGATAGAAACAGCGTCTGCGGCATTTCCAAGAGCTAATTCAGGACTTCCTACAATTACTTTATCGTCTGGAAAAACAGAAAGACTTGTGCTTGCAGAGAGATGAACAATTTTACCAATATCGATTTTTGTATCAAGTATTTTAAAAATTCCTTTATGTGCAACGATGGCAGATGCGCCTCCTTTTTGAACTAAATCTACAGTTTTATTGATATCAATCAATCCAGGAACTGGGCCAATGGTTAGACCATGATCTAGGGTAACTGCAAGGATTCTTCCATTACGATTAATATTATTCATCATCAATTACACACCAAAAATAAACTAGTAAATTAGAGTGCTAACTAAGGATATGAAAAAGACCAGTAACTGTAACTTGGACGTTGTATCATGTTAGACTCTGAATATCATGAGAGCGGTTGATATATAAATATCACTTTTACAGATACACAAATAATGGGATTAACATTATTTAATTCATTAGGAAAGACAAAAGAGCCATTTATACCTAAGAATGAGGACGAGGTAACGGTATATTGCTGTGGTCCGACAGTATACGATTATGCCCATATAGGAAACCTAAGAACATTTTTGTTCGAGGACGTATTGATAAGGTTTTTAGAATTAAAAGGTTACAAAGTAAAATTTGTAATGAACATAACGGATGTTGACGATAAAACAATTAAAGCGGCAAAAAATAACAACACCACGTTAAAAGAATATACAAGTAGATTTACAAGTGAGTTTTTTAAAGACTTACAAAGTTTGAATATTAAAGAGGCAACAGAATATCCAAGAGCGACAGACTATATTGATGACATAGAGAGTCATATAATGAAATTACAGAATGAAGATTACTGCTATGAAAGAGATGGTTCATACTATTATTCAATAAACAGATTTTCCAGATATGGAAGTCTATCAGGGTTAGAAATCAGTAATCAAAAAAACAGATCAAGATTGAATGAAGACGAGTATACAAAAGATAATGCACAAGATTTTGCGCTATGGAAGGCGTGGGACAAGGATGACGGAGACGTGTACTGGGAAGGAAAATTGGGGAAAGGAAGGCCGGGATGGCATATTGAATGTTCAGTAATGTCTACAAAAATACTAGGGGAAGAAATCGACATTCATGCAGGAGGAGTTGATTTAATATTCCCTCATCATGAAAATGAAATTGCGCAAACCGAAGCAGTTACAAACAAAAAATTTGTCAAATATTGGATTCATTCTGAACATCTCATAGTGGAAGGAAAGAAAATGTCAAAATCAGAGGGTAATTTCTTTACACTTAGAGATTTGATAGAGAAGGGTTATGATGCAAAGAGTATCAGATTTCTATTAATCTCTTCGCATTATAGGTCACAATTGAATTTTACGTTTGATGGGATAAATCAAGCAAAAGAGAATATAAACAGGATGCAGGAAGTTTATTCAAAAATAATCGAATGTAAGACAAGAACTGGAATAGATGCAAACATATCTAGTATTACTAAGGAATCTAAGAGGGCGTTTGAAGAAGCATTGGATGATGACTTGGATATGCCAGTTGCATTGGCTTCAATCTTCAAATTTGTCAGAGATATTAACAGGTATTTAGAAAATAATCAAGTTTCAGAAACAAACAAATCAGAAATTATAGATTACTTTGAAACGATAGACAGGGTATTAGGAATATTGTCAAATAAGACAATAGAAGTTGATGAGGATGTCAAGTCACTTATAGAACAGAGAGATGAGGCGAGAATAAAGAAGGACTGGAAGAAATCAGATGAGATTAGAGATGAATTATTAATGAAAGGGTTCATCGTAGAAGATACCAAAGAAGGAACTAGAATAAAGCGCAATTAACCTACTTGTATGGTTTCGAAATTACGGATTTATCAGATTTCATTCCGGGTTTTGACAATTTGTAAGTCCTATCGGAAGAAATTACATTGACAGACATAGAAGCTTGAACATTATAATGTTTGGAACCGTCAGAATTACGATAATTTGTTGCAACGCCAGCTCGATCTATATTCACTCGAATTTTAATAATGGATCCATCTTCTAATTGGAAGGTTACTTCGTCAGAACCATCGGCATTAGCTTCAAGCATTTTAAATTCAATTTCATCGGGTACGTCGTTATTAGAATTTTTACTCATAATTAACAATCAAAAAGATAATAATTAAATTTTTAATGCTTGATTTCCGTTTTTTTATAAACTAATTATTAAATGAGTACATAATTAAAAGTAGAAATAAGACACTAGTAGAGAGAAATTAAGAGAATGTTTGAAATTAAATCGACTGAATTAGCGGCAAGAATCGGTAAATTATATACAAAAAACGGGAATATGGAGACTCCTGCACTTTTACCGGTATTACATCCTGTAAATCAGTTAATCGATACCAGTGTCATAAAAAGAATGGGATTTGAAGCCATAATGACAAATTCATACATCACATGGCAAAGATATGGCGATGAAGCTGTAGACAAAAATATTCATAAAATTGTTGATTTTGAAGGCCCCATTATGACTGATTCGGGAGGTTATCAAGTATTAGAATACGGGAAAGTAGATGTTGGTGAAATAGAAATAGCTAGGTTCCAAGAGAATATTGATTCAGATTTCTGCAATATATTAGACAAGCCCACCAGTTTAGCAGATAATTGGGAAACAGCTAGAAATAGTGTAACACAAACATTAGAAGCATGTGAAATCACTCTCAAGGACATAGAACATAAATCAATTTGGATGGCTCCAATTCAAGGGGGGAAATTCCTAGATTTGGTTGAGTTTTCGGCTAAACAATTATCAAAGATGAATTTTGACATGTTTGCTTTAGGAAGTCCCACAGAAATTATGGAAAATTATGATTATACACTTTTGGCAAAGATGATAATAACTGCAAAGAAAAACATACCTTCTGAGAAAGCTCTTCACCTGTTTGGACTAGGTCACCCTCTTCCATTGTCAATGGCAGTTGCTCTTGGTTGTGATACATTTGATTCTGCGTCCTACATACTTTATGCAAAACATGGTCGGTATTTTACTGAAAATGGAACACGAAACATAGATGAATTAGAATATCTTCCGTGCATTTGTGAAACATGTAATAAATATTCGGTAAGAGAGATGAGAAAGTTAGAACACAAGGAGAGAATCAGTGCCATTGGAACTCATAACTTGTGGCTATTATGGAAGGAAATAGTTTCGACCAGGCAAGCAATAAGAGAGGGAAGGTTATGGGAATATGTAGGAATTCGTGCCAGATCTCATCCGAAAATGTGGGATGCATTTGTATATATTTCGAATAATATGGATGAGATATCAGAATTTCAAAAGAGGTTTAAATCAAAAGGCATGTTTCTTGCATCTTTTCCCGATAATAGAAGGCCGGAATTAAGAAATTATCAAAAGAAGTTAGCAGATGTTTTTAGGAGATTTGAGAACCGCAAAATAATAATTATTCCAGTAACAAAAAACAAACCACTGCTTTATAATAATAAATTAAAAAATATAATAGAAAACAGTAAAAGCGATTATATAATTGGATATATAATTCCACCAATTGGATTTGTACCTTATCAAATAACAGATATTTATCCAATTTCCCACATGGAAAGTTCGTATGAAATAAAGAAAGACAAGATAGTGATTGATGAATTGATTACGACACTAGAAGAACAGTTTAGTATATTGAATCCAAAAGAAGTCATATACATGAAAGACAACAAACTCAATCAAAGAGTTGTAGATTTTATTGTAAGAGAAGTGAAGCCTAAAAGAATCATAGAGGGCGAATTAGATTTCATATATACAGAATTGGAAGAGATATTAAACAACTAAGAATAGATATTAGACGGACCAGATTTATTATTGTCTACTAACTCAGGTTGATCGTTTTCAAGTTCAAGAGCTTGTTCTATAAGGGTATCAACTTCGACTTCTAAATTAAAAATATTTGAAAGAATTTTTACAGCCTCAGATGCAGCGCGTGGATCTAAACGAATAGAAGTGGCAAAAGGTAACAATCCAAGAGTAGGGAAATTACGAACCTCCATGAAATTAAGCATTTGAGCAACAGGGCCTATGATAATCCTTTCGTCCTCGAGAGGAGTAGAATCAGACAAAGATTTGGGAAGTTTGTAGGAAGAGGTTTTAACATATCGAAAATTCGAATCGTCTTTTTTGAGTTGAGCGTCAAGACCGCCCAATAATATCAATTCTTTGAAATTCTTTTCTAGAATTATTTCGCATACATTACGAAGGAAAACAAGTTCATTACCTTGTAGTGGAGGAACTGCAACACGAAGAAATGCAACATTATCTTTTTGGTATATTTCAAATGGAGTTATAATCTTGCCTGAATTAATAGAAGAAATAGGAGACAAATAATCGGTTTCAAATACTCCAATACGTTTAGGTTTAAGAGTATTAATAAGATGGTTTAGAGCTAAGAATCCAGTAGATCCTATTCCGTGAAAGCCAGTAACCAATGACAAGCCATTTACATCTAGGTCTTCAGGTAACAATTTTGCAGAAATCATTAATGTTTATAGATGGATAGATGACTAAAATATCTTACTGATAATTAAATGAAACTAACTACATTAGGTGCTTCGAGAGAAGTAGGTCGCTCTGCATTTTTGTTAGAAATCGATAATAAAAAACTAATACTGGATTATGGAGTACAGATAAGAGAGCCAATGAAATGGCCATTACATGTAAATCCAAAAGAAGTGGATGGAATAATATTAAGTCATGCACATTTGGACCATAGTGGAGGAGTTCCGTCGTTTTATGTGTCAAATGAGATTAAGACTTATTGTACAAAACCAACTGCTCAAATCAGCAATCTTCTAATAGATGATTTTATCAATTTATCAAATGATGTTAGAAAGCAATATTTGCCTTATCAACATCAAGAATTGGAAAGAATGCAAGAGAATGTTGTAGAGATAGGCATGAACTCAGAATTCAACATAGGAGACGTAAAAATTAATTTCATAAATGCAGGTCATATGCCAGGAAGTGTAAGCATAGTAATCGAAGGAGAAGGAAAAAGAGTAGTGTATACAGGAGATATAAATTCATCTGATCAGAATTTGGTCAAGGGTGCCGATACGAAATATGGAGAAGTGGATTTACTCATAACTGAAGCAACATATGGAGTAAATGACCATCCAGACAGAGAAGAAGTAGAAGAAGAATTTGTAAGCTTTGCAAAGGACATTACGGAAAGAGGAGGAACATTATTGGTTCCTGCATTTGCAGTAGGTAGATCTCAAGAGATTGCATGTGTACTTGAGTCACATAATTTCTCATTACCTGTAGCAATGGATGGCATGGCATTGAAAACAAATCAGATTTTATTAGAGAATTTAGAATTCCTAGGAGACTCGAGTTTATTCAAAAGCATGATAAATGGTTTGACGGAGGCGAAGAATTGGAAACAAAGAAAAGAATTAATGAATACGCCTGGAGTTATAATTGTTCCAGCTGGAATGATGGTAGGAGGTCTTTCATCTTACTACAAAGGAAACATCGCGATGAATGAAAAGAATGCCATTTCATTAGTTTCGTATCAAGCAGAGGGTACTCCTGGAAGAACATTATTAGAAAAGAAAATGATAAGAGTGAATGGTAAATTAAAAAAGATAAAGGGAAAGTTTGAACATTTTAATTTTTCATCCCATAGTGGAAGTAAACAATTATTCGAAATGATCGATGGAATTAAAGGAAGTCCAACAATTGTAGCAGTGCATGCAGAAGAAGAACAAGCGACTAGTTTTGCAAAAAAAGTACAGAAAGATTATGGTTATGACGCAATAGCTCCAGAATTAGGAGATAAAATAATAATTTAATTTTCTGGATCGTCAGGTAACTCGGTTCCAAGATATTGATATGTGCCTATTTTAAGAACCTTCAAAGACAATAGAGCGCATTTTATTCTAGCAGGTCCCAATGAAGGAGTCCCTAGTTCTTCCAACAGTTCATCTTTGGTGAATTTAGATAATTCGTCGACTGTTTTGCCCACAAGCATATCGGTGAGTATAGATGCAGAAGATTGACTAATTGCACAGCCTTCGCCATCAAATTTTATGTCTGAAACAACGTTGTCCTCGAGTTTTATATCTATAGCAATCCTATCTCCACAGACAGGGTTATTGTCTTGTGCAGAAATTTCGGCGCCATCAAGTTTACCTTTATTTCTCGGGTTTCGGTAGTGATCAAGAATAATTTCTTTGTAAATATCGTCGCTCATTAAGTCAATACACTTCTTACTTTTTGTAAACCGTCGAATAATTTATCGATATCTGATTCATCGTTATACACATAAAAACTGGCCCTTGTAGTAGCTGGAACGCCTAATTTTTCCATAAGAGGCTGAGCGCAATGATGTCCTGCACGAACGGCTATAGATTCACCATCAAGAATTGATGCGATATCATGAGGATGAAAATCAGAATATGAGAACGATATAACCCCGCCAGTGGAATTTTTGTTTTCAAAACCAAATATTTTGAATTCCTTCAAATCAGAAAATCGTTCAATAGCGTATGAATACAGTTCTTGTTCATGTTTATGGACATTAGACATACCAAGATTATTAAGATAGTCAACGGCTTTTCCTAAACCAATTGCTCCTACAATATTTGGAGTTCCAGCTTCGAACTTCCAAGGTACATCATTCCATTGAGATTCAGTTAGACTGACATTTGAAATCATATCGCCTCCATAAAGAAAAGGTTCCATATTTTCAAGAATATCTTTCTTGGCATGAAGAACACCAATACCAGATGGTCCCAACATTTTATGTCCTGAAAAAACAAAGAAATCGCTATCTATATTTTGAACATCAACAGACATATGTGGAACTGATTGGGCAGCGTCGACAAGAGTAGTAATTCCATAATCGTGTGCTTTAGAAATAATATCTTTAATCGGATTAATAGTTCCCAAAACATTTGATACATGAGTAAGAGAAAGGAATTTTGCATTATCTTTGAATAAGTCTTCAAGGTTGTCAAGGATTAACCCACCGTCAGGCTGAATTTTGATAAAATTAATCTTTAGTTTGAGTTTTTTAGCAATAATTTGCCAAGGTACAAGGTTACTATGATGTTCCATTTCAGTCAAGATTATCGAATCGCCTTCTTTAAGATTGGCAGATATCCAAGCATTAGAGACCAGGTTTATAGCCTCAGTAGCATTACGTGTAAAAACAAGCTCACGTGGCGAATTAGCATTTATGAACTTTGCAATAGTATTACGAGCATTTTCGTATAGTTCAGTCGCTTCTATACTGATAGAGTAAATTCCGCGATGAATATTTGAATTACAATTCTTATAATAACTAGTAATTGAATCAATCACTTCGGTGGGTTTTTGAGTGGTGGCAGCACTATCAAGATAGACAAGATTCCTGCCATTAATTTGTCTTGAAAAGATAGGAAAGTCCTTTTTTATATCGTGAAAATTAGACAAACCCATTATAATGAATCACGAATCCAATCATAGCCTTTGTTTTCAAGTTCTTCAGCTAAAGACATTGAACCGGATTTGACAATTTTACCATCCATAAGTACATGAACGAATTCGGGTTTTACATATTTTAATATACGTTGATAATGAGTAATCAGAAGTATTCCAAGATCAGGGCCAGACATTTTATTGACTGCTTCGGAAACGATCTTTAATGCATCTATATCTAAGCCAGAATCAGTTTCGTCAAGAACGGCAAGTTTAGGTTGAAGGACCGCCATCTGAAGGATTTCGCTTTTCTTTTTTTCACCGCCAGAAAATCCTTCATTCAAGTAGCGTTTAACAAAGGATTCCTCTATACCGAGAACTTCCATTTTCTCTCTAAGATATTTTCTAAAACCAATAATAGACAAAGGCTTACCATCTGGGGTTTTAGAAACGGAATTAAATGAGGATCTTAGGAAATTAAAAACAGTAACGCCAGAAACTTCGTGTGGATATTGAAATGCCAGGAACAGGCCTTTTTTTGCCCTCTTATCTGGTGAAAGAGTGATTATGTCTTCTCCGTCAAGTAATATTTCTCCTTTTTCAACAACGTATTTTGGATGACCCATTAAAGTATTTGCCAATGTGCTTTTGCCTGATCCATTAGGACCCATTATAGCATGGTTCTCCCCTTTATTGACAGTAAGAGTTAGACCTTTGAGAATAGGTTTAGTCTCTACGGATACATGGAGGTTTTTAATTTCAAGAGTAGATTGCATATTCATTAACCTAAATTAAATCATATAAACATTATAACATGTGTTATTAATTTTCAATTGTGAAAATTTCAATCATTTAAATAATCATATAACGGCTTAATAATTGGATAAAATTGCAAGCGCAGTCAGACGTTTCAAATGCCGAAGAAATAGTAAAGAATGTAGGTAACACGCCGCTCGTCAGATTGAACAGATTATTTGATTCAAAAGAAGTATATGCGAAGATTGAATGGTGTAACCCATCAGGTTCTGTAAAAGCAAGGCCTGCATCATGGATGTTAAATGAGGGGGAGAAAGAAGGAAACTTAGTAAGGGACAAGACTACAGTAATCGAACCAACGTCTGGAAATACAGGAGTGGCATTAAGTCATTTTGCAAAATCACTCGGTTATAAAATTGAATTAGCAGTTCCAGAAAGAATGAGTGATGAAACAAAGGATATTCTAAGAACAAACGGTGCAAAACTTTTGGAAACAGAAGATGACTTATGTCCAAGAGTTGGACCAGGAACAGATCAAGCAATAGCTTTGGCTTCAGCTTTAATAAAAAACCATCCAGGAGAGTATTATTCTCCTGATCAATATAACAATGACGCGAATTTTAGATCACATTATTATGGAACTGGTCCAGAAATCTGGAAAGCGACAGACGGAAAAGTAGGAGCGTTTATAACAGGAATTGGAACAGGTGGAACAATAACAGGAGTAGGGACATATCTAAAAGAAAAGAATCCAAATGTCAAAATAATTGCTGCAGAGCCACAAAAGAATCACAATATACAAGGTCTAAGAAACTTAGAAGAATCAGAGAAACCAGAATTACTAAAAAGAAGGATGAAAGTGATTGATGAAAAGATAACAGTAACGGACAAAGAATCCTTCGAGATGATAAAACAATTAACAGTGACAGAGAATTTATTCGCAGGGCCTTCAACAGGATCGGTTTTAGCAGCATTAGGCAAAACCATAGGAGAACTAGATGGAAAAATAGTATTGTTATTTGGAGATAACGCAGCAAAATACAAGAGCGTATATAGTAAATTTGGAGTATATTCTGAAGAAGAATTTGAGAAGAAATTAAAGGAATCGAATAACAATTGCTTTACTTGTACATATTCGAACAATAACCCAGAAGATCTATGTAAATTAAGTTAAAGTACAGATTTACCGTTAACTTTTACGCCTGAACCAGCGAATATTTCACCTATAACGTCGCTCTTTATCTTGTAGTCATCAAGAATAGAAACAACGTTGTTGTGTTGAGATTTTGGACAAATAACAACAAAACCATACCCCATGTTAAATGTTCGATGCATTTCTTTGTCAGAGATATTACCAGTCCTTTGAATTAAATCGAAGATTAATGGAGGTTCAGGTAAATCTATAGAGAAGCCAACAGAACCTATTCGTGGCAATTTAGTAAAAGCCCCACCAGTTATATGAGCAAGTCCATGAATTGGTTTTATATTATTCAAAATATCCATAATAGCCTTGGAATAGATTATGGTTGGTTCAAGCAAAACATCCCCTAAGCGTTTTGATTTGTATATTTTTTTACGAAGAGAATATTTTTCCAACAAGACCTTGCGAGCAAGTGTAGCCCCATTAGAATGAATACCAGAACTTCGTAGGCCAATAATGATGTCGCCAGATTTAATTTTTCTATTAAGCATGTTGGTCTTTTTGTTTATTATACCAATAGCAGATGCAGCAAGGTCAAATGCCTTGTTTCCATATCCCTCAATTACATCAGGCATGATTGCAGTTTCGCCGCCAATTATAGGAGTATCGGATAATTTCGAGCCTTTAACTAGTCCTTTAGTTATCTCTTTTACTAAAACAGGATTGTTCTTTTTCAAAGCAATGTAATCAACAAGAGATATCGGTTCAGCTCCGACACAGATAAGATCGTTTACATTCATTGCTACACAATCAATTCCAACAGTATCAAATTTTGAATATTGTTGAGCAATTAGAACTTTAGTTCCAACTCCGTCAGTATGCAAAGCAAGATAATCATTATTTCGAAGTTTTATAACGCCTGCATAATGACCCGAACCAGTAATTACTTCGCCTATTCGGCCATTTCGAAGAGAGAGAGTGGAACCAAGTAATTTGGTGATTTCAGAATGACTGGATTTGATACTACGTATATCGACTCCTGCTTTTTTGTAGGACCAAGTAGTCATTTTCGATTATTTTGAGAAGTTATCATAAGCGGTTGCATATCTTTCCTGGATCAAATCTACGAGATCTTGAGGGAGTACAGGTGGAGGAGGCAAATCAGATTTATTTTTTCGTGCATTATCAAGTTGTTTCTTATAGCCAGAATCAATGAGCCAGTCACGGAGAATCTGTTTGTCGTAACTCTCTTGAGTTTTTCCAACTTCGTATTTAGCTAGAGACCATAGCCTGAATTCATCAGGGCCAATTGAATCGGCAAGAAGTATATTTCCTGATTCGTCCTTACCAAATTCAAGTTTCAAATCCGCAATCAAAAATCCAGACTTGGATGCCATATCAAGTATTTTTTTATAGATTTCAATGGAAGTGTTTTTGAGATAATTTAATTCATCTTCTGAAACAATTTTTTGAGAGATAATTTCTGATTCAGTAATTGGTTCGTCTTTAATATCGGATTTTGTTGTTGGGTCAAAAATAGGTTCTGGCAATTGAGTAGCTAAAACATTATCGCAATCAATTTCTATTTCACCATTGTTAACTCGATCAAATAGACCACCATAAAGATAACCACGTACAATACATTCAACTGGAATCATATCTAGTTTTTTAACAATCATTTTTGTAGAATCAACTGTGTCGATTAAATGATGAGGTACATTAAGATTATCAAAAAAGAATTTTGCAAAATCACGCAAATTTTCTCCTTTCTTTGGAATGTCAGTTGGAATAACTACATCAAAGGCAGATATACGATCTGAAAAGTCAAACATTATAGTATCAGGATTAGAAGGAGATTCATAGGCAGTTTTTACTTTACCTTGTTTAATTAAAGAATAGTCAGAATCTGAAGTGCTCATTGTATTTTCCAACTTTTGCGATATTCTACGAGTTTGTTATGAAGTGTTTCGTCATTTAGGCATAATATAGCAATTGCCAATAAAGCTGCATTTTTACCATTGTTGATTCCAACAGCAGCAACTGGAATACCAGGTGGCATTTGTGCAATAGAAAGTAAGGAATCAATTCCTCCTAATGCGGCTTTAACGGGAACGCCTATAACAGGTTTAGTTGTGAGAGCAGATAAAACTCCAGGAAGATGTGCAGAAAGACCTGCAACACCAATAAATATATCAGCGTCAGAATTTGACACATATTCTTGCAATTCGTCATGATTCCTATGTGCAGAAATTACACGAATCTCATGATCAACGCCAAACTCAGTAAATAGTTTGCCAATTGAATCAGTGATATTTGAATCAGATTTACTGCCAGAAATTACAGCTACTTTGTTACTCATTTTCAATTAAACCTATGTCCCTTCTATAATACATATCTTTCCATGTAATACCATTTATTAATTTATATGCTTCATCGCGAGCAATTGAAAGAGTAGAGCCTCTACCAAGAATATTTAAAACACGACCACCTTTAGAATATAATTTATCATTTTTCTTTTCGGTTCCTGCGTGTAATATATTGTAATTATTTTTAATTATTATTTCAGAACCAGTTATGGGTTTTTCAGGATAACCAGGAGAAGATACAACAACACATATAGTTGAATCCGGATATAATTCATAATCAGTAACTTTATTCAGTTCTCCTCTGCTAGAAAGATACAAAATTTCGAGTAAATCATTTTTAATACGAGGAAGGAGTACTTGACATTCTGGATCGCCAAAACGTACATTGTATTCTAAAATTTTTGGTCCATTTTCAGTAAGCATTAATCCGACATATAATACACCACGATAAGTGCACCCCTCCTTATTCATTGAATCAATAGTTTTTTGAGCAAGAGACAAAATTTCTTTTTCTAAATTTTCATCGACATATTCAACAGGGCTATAAGAACCCATTCCACCAGTATTTGGGCCTTTATTTCCTTCAAAAATTGGTTTATAATCCTGGGCAAATCCTAAAGGCAATACAGTATTTCCATCTGAAATAATAAAGAAACTAGTTTCTCTGCCTTCCAGAAATTCTTCTATGACAATAGAACTTCCTGCAGGACCAAATTTATCATTAATTAACATGTCATTAATGGCATCTATAGCCTGAGATTTTTCATCGGCAATTATAACGCCTTTTCCTGCGGCTAAACCATTTGCTTTAACAACAATAGGCATAGTTTTAGAGTCAAGATATGAAATTGCTGAATTGGCGTCGGAAAAGGTTTCATAATCAGCACTAGGAATTTCATATTTTTTACATAAATCTTTCATGAAAATTTTTGAGCCTTCTAGTTCAGCTGCTTTGGAATCAGGTCCGAAAACATAAATATTTTCGTTTTGAAGTATGTCCGTTATTCCATTTGTTAAGGGAGCCTCAGGACCAACAATTACAAAATCAATCGAATTTTCTTTACAGGTATTAAGAACAAAATCATTATCCATTATGTCTCCAGGTATACAAGTTGCAATATTCTCGATGCCGGGATTACCAGGTACGCAATAAAGTTCTTCTAATAGATTTGAATTAGAGATAGAAAGACAGATAGCATGTTCTCGTCCACCACCGCCAATAACTAATACGTTCAGGATAAATCACTCCGAGGTTTCATTGCTAAGATTACGATTAAGGACGCCATATTCGCCGTCATGACAGGCCATACATAGTTGATTGGGTTTTTTTCCAATACCAGCTGCGAGATTCTCAACAGTATTATAACCAACAAAATCTGCATTAACAGATTTGCCGACTTTTTTATTTATTGTATCTATATCAGAATTTTTACCAGATGTATTATATGCAATTAATTCTTCATGAGTAGGAAAATCTATTCCTGCACGACATGGATGTCGAATAGGAGGATATGTAACAAGAATCTTGACGCTTTTTGCTCCAGAGTTACGAAGTGTTTTAACAATAGCCTTGGAACTAATTCCACGAACAATACTATCGTCGATAACGATTACATCTTTGCCATCGACTGCACTTTTTACGGGCATTATCCAACGATTAATCTTTAGTCTTTCTTTATATTTTGGTTGAATGAAGCTCCTCTGGCTTCCACGTTTTGCATATCTATCTTTCATTAATCCTTCCACCATAGGAATACCAGATTTTTCTGAGAATCCAAGAGCAGCAGGTCGTGCAGAATCAGGCACAGGAACTACAACATCGGCATTGATGTCGTACATTTCAGCAAGCATTTGACCTAATTTACGCCTACTTTCATAAACACTAGTTTGATCAATAACTGAACTTGGATGGGCAAAATAAATATATTCAAATGAACAATGAGCAGTTCTCTCTCCTCTGGAAAATGAATGCGATTCCAGGCCTTTGTTTGAAATTTTAATGATTTCACCAGGATTGACATCACGTTTTAATTCAGCGCCGAGCATTGAGAAAGCACAGCTTTCTGACGAAATAAGATAAGTCTTTGATTTTTTATGCCATCCAATACACAATGGTCGAAAGCCTCTTGTATCTCTGAATGCATAGATTTCATTATCAGGAGTTAAGATGACAAAACAGTATGCGCCAACTAATTCATCGCACAAAAGTTCAATAGATTTGAACCAATCAAAATTATTCGTCTTAAGAATTGACAATAATCTTTTACCTACTATAGATGTATCATTTATTCGTCTAGGTTTTTTGCCAGTAAGTTTTGTATTAACTGAATTAAGATCACAAACAGTTCCATTATGTGCTATACAAAATTTCTTATTGATGGAAAAAGGCTGAGCGTTAGAAAGTGATGTGCCACCGGCGGTTGAATATCTAACGTGTCCAATTGCAATATTACTTTTCATTTGTTGAAGAACTAAGGCAGATTGATCTAAATTATCAGTAACAAGTCCATTTTGTTTGAAGGGGTTCATGGTAGGTGTTGCAATTCCCCAAGCTTCTTGACCACGATGTTGTAGGCCACGCAATCCAATTGTTACTAGAGGAATGACATCAGTTTTAGAATTGGAAAAGGCAGCAAATAAACCGCATTTCTCTTTCATATTTGACCATCCATAAGTTTATTTAAACTTGCATAGACGTAGGATCGCATGTAATCAAGATCACAAGAAAAGAGAGTGTCGTCTTTATTGAAGACTTGTAGTTCATGACCGCCAATTGACCCTATTATGGAGACTGGAATATCATGATTTCGAGAGATATTTATCAGATTATTGAAATTCTCTTTTTTGATAGTTGCGAGAAAACGTGAATGGGATTCGGAAAACAACAATTCATCCCATCGTTTACAATTAGATGGAATAGAAGAAAGGTCAATAGAAGCACCCATATCGCTAACAGTACACATCTGAAGTAAAGAATGTATTAGGCCGCCTTTTGAGCAATCATTAACCGCTCCAAATAATCCGACTTTAATTCCATCACGAACAAGTTTTTGAGCGCGTTTTTCAAGTTCAAAATTCAATTTTGGGGCAGTGCCAAGTTGTTCAAATCCTAGAGAAGAATAATATTCGGATCCGCCAAGCTCGTCAAATGTTTCACCAACCACAACAATAAGAGGTCGAGAAGAATTGAATTTTCTTGTACGAAGGTTATGTTCACCTTTTATCAATCCTGCTACAGAAATCACAGGACTTGGTTTAATCGCTTCATGTGTTTTAGCATCCTCGTTATAGAAACTTACTTTTCCTCCTACGCAAGGGATTCCAATATAAGAACAGAAATCAGAAATTGATTTTATTGTTTCGTTAAAAGTCCAAAAGACATCAGAATTGCTAGGATTGCCGAATTGTAAATGATCCAACATAGCAATAGGTTCTGCGCCAACTGAAATTACATTACGCATAGCTTCCGCAACGACACCGGCAGAACCGTTATACGGATCAAGATAACAATGAGAAGGATTTCCATCTACTGAAATAGCAATAAATTTATCTGGAGCAATTCGAATAACGGATGATCCAGACTCCCCAGGTTTTACAATAGTATTAGTACCAACTTCATGATCATATTGTTGGAAAACCCATGATTTATTTGCAAGATTCGGGGATGAAAGAACTTTCAGTATTGTTTCTTTAATATCAGCAGGTAACTCGGGTTTAGATGTAGAGCGGCCGTCAAGATATTTCGGCTTGGTCTTAGGCCAATGAATCAACGGAGCGTTGGCAATGAGTTCAGTAGGTAAATCAACTATTACTTGATTGTCACTAGTAATAACAACATGTTTTGTATCAGTAACTTTCCCGATTACAGAATATTGTAAACTATATTTATCAAAACATTGTGAAATAGTGTCAAGGTTGTCTGGATTTATTATGAACAGCATTCTTTCTTGAGATTCAGAGATAAGAACTTCATAAGGCTCCATACCCGATTCACGTAAATGAATTTTTTCAAGATCTACTTCAACACCAGTTTGGCCCATATCGCTCACCTCAGACAGGCAACAAGCCAAACCGCCTCCTCCTAAATCTTTTAGTCCAGAAACAAGACCAGTACTTAGAGCGTCCATCGTACCTTCAATAATTAATTTCTTAATGAAGGGATCGGGAATTTGAACGGCAGAACGATCAGTAGGAGTGCCTTCTAAATCTTTTGAAGCAAATGAAGAACCATGAATTCCATCTCTGCCAGTACTGTTGCCCAATAATACTAGAATGTCGCCTACATTTTTTGCTTCGGAGAAAATTAATTGTTTCTTTTTTCCTACGCCGATAGATACCACGTCAACTAAACAATTAGTATCATAACAATTATCAAAAGAAAGTTCACCGCCAATAGTAGGAATGCCAACACAATTTCCATAATCTGCAATTCCACGAACAACATTCTGCAGTAACCAACGATTATTAGGATTAGTTAGATTGCCGAATCTTAATGAATCAAGAACGGCAATAGGACGAGTTCCGATAGAAAGAATATCTCGCAATACACCACCAACTCCAGTAGCTGCACCTCCATAGGGATCAATAGCAGAGGGATGATTGTGACTTTCAATATGCATAGTCAATACCTGACCATTATCTACATCCAATACACCCGCTTCATATCCAGGACCAAATAAAACACGTTTGCCTTTAGTAGGAAGAAGTTTGAGAAGGGATTTGGAGGATTTGTAACTGCAATGTTCCGACCATTGTGCATCAATCATTGAAAGTTCAATTTTATTAGGTTTGCGATTAAGAGATTTTTCAATAAATGTCAATTCATTATCAGTAAGAGAATGATCTACAAATTCAGTTTTGCTCATGCTTTAAACACCTCATTTTTTATATTCTTTAGTTCAAGAGCTATCTGTTCCAAAGCCTCTGCAATCCTTATTTCATTGTTGTTACAAGATTCACAGAAATGTTCATGACGATGAATTATATTCTTACTTACTGAATCAATTAACTTACATGACTCGCATGAATGGTCACTCATTCTTTCAACATAACCTCGAGAGACAGTATCATTGAGCGAAATATTCCAATGCCGTCGTCAGAAGAATACGGACTTAACAAAGAATCCGATGCTCGTTCTGGATGAGGCATCATTCCAAGAACATTGCCATCAGAATTAGAAACAGCTGCAATATTAGATATTGAACCATTGGGGTTATTATCCATAGAAGTATTACCTTCAGAGTCAGAATATCTTAAAACGATTTGTTTATTTCGTTCAAGTTCCTGAAGTTTTTCTTCGCTAACGTAGTATCTTCCTTCATTATGAGCAATTGGCATTCTAATAATTGAATTAGATTGAAAAGAATTAGTGAAGAGGTTATTAGTTTCAACTTTGAGGTCAACCCATTTACAAATAAATTTAAGATTAGAATTTGTCAACAAAGCTCCAGGAAGCAAACCAGACTCTACTAAGATTTGAAAACCATTACAAATGCCTATGATTGGTTTTCCTTTTAGAGAGAGTTTTTTGAGTTGTTTAATTATTGGACTGTATGCAGCTATAACCCCTGCACGCAGACGATCGCCATAGGAAAACCCTCCAGGTAGAACTATTGCATCGTATTTTTCTAGGTCGGTAGTTTTTTCGTGCCAAATTAAAGTAGGTTCTATGTCAAGAAGTTCATTAAACACTCGATATGTATCAATGTCACAATTAGTTCCAGGAAATTGAATTATAGCAGTATTCAAGTCATTCAGTTCCTCGAACAGTACAAGAGCTTACTAAAGGATTGTAAAGTCTAAGTTCGTCACAAATAATAAGCGCCTTATTTTTAGCGTCTTCCAAATTTTCGGCTTTTATGATTAATTGTATGACTTTAGACACACTAACTGAAGTAACATAATCAAAATTATTGCGCAATAACAAATCTTGTAGAATAGTTTCTCCTTCCGGATTACGAAGTTCGGGTTTGGGTGAAATTAATAAGTCAATTTTAAACTCAGAGACCGTTGCCACTTTACCCCATTACAAATTGGGAATTAATATAATATATGTCTAATGGCAGAAACAATCAAATTGTTAAAGAATAAATTTTTTGAATGTTATCTTTATCGCTAAAATTTTCATCTATTGGAGTTTCAAGAATTAATGGAAGATTTTTAATCAACGAATGTGTCACAATCTCCCGGAAACCATCTTCTCCTATGTATCCGTGGCCAATATGCTGATGTCGGTCCAATCCATTGCCTAATTCGCCTTTAGAATCATTCAAATGAACAACTTTCAAATGCTTTAGGCCTATAATTTTATCAAAAGTTTTGATAGTATCAAGGGCAGATTTACGTGAAGATAAATCATACCCTGCAGCAAAAGCATGGCATGTATCAAAACAAAATCCAATACGAGAGTTATCTTTAACATTGTCAAAAATATATTTTAATTCTTCAAATTTGGAGCCAACGTTATTTTTTGTTCCTGCTGTGTTTTCCAGGATTATCATAGTTTCATTAGAAGTGTTAGATAATGCAGTATTACAAGCCTTAACAACTCGTTCTAGTCCTTTTTCTAGACCCGTACCAAGATGACTTCCAATATGAGTAACGACATATTTGATTCCAAGTTGGTTACAACGATCTAGTTCTGAGCTCAGAGTCTTAATAGACATGGCATGAACGTCATCTTTAGGAGATGACAGATTAGGAAGATAAGGCATATGACAGACTGCAGCAGATATATTTTCAGATATTATTTTATTCTTGAAAGTTAAGATATCAGATTCTTTCAAATCAGAATATTTCCAACCTCGGGGATTACGAGTAAATATTTGAAATGCATTTAGATTAAGAGATCTAGCTCGATCTATTGATAAATCTATAGAACCTGCAATAGATACATGGACGCCGAGTTTCATTTATATTGTTTTATAATTTCATACCAAAGCTTTCGGCGAAATCTGCGAAATCAGAATGAGAACGTAAATATTCAATTCCTTTGTGGCTTAAAACGTATCTTTGATTATTGTCAACGGTAATTTGCTCAACAAGTCCAGAATCAACAAGACGTGTAACAATTTTTGTAGCGCGTCCATATGAGAGATTTGCTTTTTGAATTATTCTAGTAATGCCTAAACCGGATTGTCCTTCACTACCATCATTAATCGATGATAAGACATCCGCCACTATTTTAACTTGAGATCTATATACTGACATTACTTTGTTCTCCTTTGTATGTATTGAAACTACTTACTGGGGTATAAAGCATTACGAATCCAATTAATTTGACTAAAATAGAAGAAATCATTAACGGGCTTAGACCTGAATAAAATAGAGCAAGCCATCTAATAAATTCACCGGCAGATAATGCAGCAAAACCAAGAAACATATACAGAATTGGGCGCTTTTTTGATTCAAGATAAGATAAAAGAGTCTCAAATGAACCGTAAAGTAGGAAAACAAATGAAATCGACTTTAGAATAGATAAGACAGAAACAGTTGTGAGAAAGCCGTATGCAACAGAAACTGCCGAAGCTTTTTGATAAGACTTTATTCCATGACCCAGAGCAAGAATGAAGTAACCCAATAGCTCAAAAGATGCGGCAATGATGAAGAATAAGGATGTAAGAGCGATTGATATGCCAAGAAATTCTATTCGAAAACTGAATATCAGGTCAGATTGAAAAGTTAGCTCATAGAATACAGGAAATATATAGGTAAAGGCAGTTAAGAAGAATCCAATAGTCAGAGCAATGAAAGAAATTGTAAGTCTAAGTAATGTAGGGCTACGTGTATTTCTGTAACCTTCTCGTGAGATTCGCATTACACGATAACCAATAAAGGATCCAATAAGATAAAGCAAACCTTCGATTAATTTATACTCCGAAAAGAGAAAGTATGACCCAAGCACAATAAGTAATAGGTAAGACGATTTATATATTTTAAATCAACGAAATGAAGAATAAACAACGAATGCAAATAGACTAAGAATAATCAGCAATGGAGAAGTGATAAACGTGAAATTATTGCTTTTATAAGCATAAATTATAAACCAAGGGATATTTTCGAGGGAAAAGAGGTTAAATCGTTTAGCAATCTCGGGAAGTAAGACCAATAATAACCCAATTAATAAGAAAAAGTAACCAAGATTAGAAATGTTTCCAAAACTACTCAATAATCTATATCTAAACATTAATGAAATATATAATCTTTTATGGGCAATTTACTGTTTTATATATAACAATAATACTTATCTATGAAGTTAAATCCTACATTTCTGTGAGTCAAAGAAGGGAAAACAACTGTTAAACAAGAAGTATATTATAACAAGAGACAGTAACAGGGGGAAAAATTATGGACGTATGTAATAAGTGTGGATTACCAATGGACCTGTGTGTTTGTCAAGAGCTAGAAAAAGAAGATTCAAGGATTATTGTACGATTAGAGATGAGAAGGTTTAGAAAGCCAACTACAATAATTGAAGGGCTGGCTTCAAAGAGTACAGACGTTTCAGAGATTGCAAAGAAATTAAAGAATACTTTAGCTTGTGGAGGTTCTGGAAAAGGCAAGCTAGTAATACTTCAGGGAGATCATAGAGATGTATTAAAAGCACATTTAGTAAATCTAGGTTTTAGTGAGACTTCCATAGAGGTACAATAAAAAAAGATGTTTCAAAAGATAAAAGAAATCATAGATGAATTAATTCAAATAAATAAGTTAAAAACACAAAATAATGTAAAAAATTCAAAAGTAAAGATATGTCCTTCCTGTACATCAAAATTAGAACCATTAAATGAGCAATTAGAATGGTTAATGCCACAAAAATATCTCTGTAAGAAATGTAACTATTTAGGAACAGCTTACTTTGAGCAATAATTTAATAGAGGACTAAACATATTATCGACATGGCAAGACCAACCTGGGACGTGTATTTTATGGGAATTGCCCAACAAGTATCAAAACGATCAACTTGTGATAGAAAAAATGTTGGGGCAGTAATAGTTAGGGACAAAGTCATATTGTCAACAGGATATAATGGAAGTATACGAAGAGTAAAACACTGTGACGAGATAGGTCATCTTATGGAAAATGGTCATTGTGTAAGGACCGTACATGCAGAAGTGAATGCAGTAGCGCAGTCAGCTATGAACGGAACCGAAATAAAGAATTCTAGTATTTATCTTACAGCAAGTCCATGTTGGCCATGTTTCAAGGTAATTGTCAACAGTGGAATTAAGAAAATATATTTTGGAGAGTTTTACAGAGATGAGAAGATATTCAAATTTGCTCAAGAATCAGGTATAGAATTAATAGATATGAGTAAGAAAAATGAAGAATAATCTAAATTTGTAATGCAGATTTCAAGCCCTTATAGCGATTACGAATTGTAACTTCAGTTACGCCAGCAGCTTCTGCCACATCCTTCTGTGTTTTACTTTCTCCTTCCATTACACAGGCAACATATAATGCAGCTGCGGCAAGTCCCATTGGATCTTTACCAGCTGAAGTTCTAGTAGCTTCAGCTTTGTGTAGAATTATTAAAGCGCTTCTTTTAGTTTTTTCAGATAAACCAGCCTTACTAGCAATTCTAGAAACACATTTTGTAGGATCTACAACAGGCATTCTCAAATCCATTTCACGGAGTAATAATCGGTAGCATCTTGCAATGTCTTTTTTCTTGATATTACATGCAGCGGCAACATCTTTCAATGTCCTAGGTGTTTCGGTATCACGACAAGCAGCATAAAGTGAAGCAGCAATAAGTGCAGAGATTGAACGACCTCGTACAAGACCTTTTTCAAGAGCTTTACGATAAATATAGGCCGCTTTTTCAATAACGGCATCGCTAAGATTTAATTTGTCAGCTAATCGATCTAATTCACTAAATGCTTGTCTAAGATTACGATCAACAGGTTCATGAACTTGACTTCGTCCATCCCAAGTACGCAATCTTTCAATTGCAGCTTTCATGGATGCAGGTAATGATCGACCAGCCGCATCACGGTCTTCAGCGCCAATAACAGTAGCTAATCCCATATCATGCATAGCGAGTGAAGATGGAACACCAGTTCGTGCTCGATCGTCTTTTTCTTCTTTAGAAAATGCTCTCCATTCAGGGCCTTCTTCTTCAATTTTATCTACAATAACATAACCACAGTTGCTACAATTCATTTCACCGCCAGATGAGTCTACGACAATTGGGCCTTTGCCACAACGCGTACAGCGATCTATTTTTGTGCTTTTCGGTAACGAACCTAATTCTTCTTTCATATAATTTCACATTTTTTTGTTTTTAATATTTAAGCATTTTTATACTTAATACTTCCGGTTAGATGTAGATGTGATATTTAAACTTTAGTATATATACCGATTATGGCAACATAACATAATCAATAATAATAATATATTTAGAAGAATAGATTATACGTTACACGTAAAGTGGATAGAAAATTGGTAAAAATTGGAATAACAGAAAAAAAAGATGAGAATTTTTCAGAGTGGTATACACAAACAGTGTTAAAGGCTGAATTAATAGATTATTCGCAGGTAAAGGGATTCATAATTTTAAGAGAATATGGTTTCTCAATTTGGGAAAACATACAAGCGATTTTAGATAAGGAATTTAAAAAAGATGGTACAAAAAATGCTTATTTTCCATTGTTAATTCCTGAATCATTATTAAATAGAGAAGCAGATCATTTCAAAGGTTTTACACCAGAAGTATTTTGGGTGACAAAAACTGGAGACAGCGACATAGAGAATAAGTTAGCCATAAGACCAACGTCGGAAACGATAGCATATGAATCATATGCAAAATGGATAAAGAGTTGGAGAGATTTACCTTTAAAATTAAATTTTTGGAATTCAGTATTAAGAGCAGAAATAAAGGATACAAAACCATTTATAAGAACTTCAGAATTTCTATGGCAAGAAGGGCACACTGTGCATGAAACAGAAGAAGATGCAACGCAGCAAGTTGAATTTATGCTAAGATTATATAAAAAATTCGTTAATGAATACTTAGCATTACCAATACTTACTGGTAAAAAAAGTGATAAGGAGAAATTCGTTGGAGCAGATTACACACTAACATTAGAAGGAATTATGCCCGATGGAAAAGCATTGCAAATGGGTACATCGCATCATTTAGGACAGAACTTTTCGAAGCCATTTGAAATAAGTTTTCTAGGAAAAGATGAAGAACAGCATTTTGCATGGCAGACTTCTTGGGGAGTATCCTGGAGATTAATGGGAGCTTTGATAATGACCCATGGGGATGATAAAGGATTAATTCTACCGCCAAAGATAGCCCCAATACAAATAGTTATTATTCCAATCTATTATGATGATGTGAAAAAGAATGAAATATTAGCCGTAATTGAGGATATTGTAGCAAAATTAGATTCAAAGAACATTAGAAGTTATGTAGATTCGAGTGATCAACACACGCCTGGATGGAAATTCAATCAATGGGAAATGAAGGGAGTTCCTATAAGAATGGAAATAGGGCCAAAGGATTTAGAAAAGAATTCACTGGTAATTGTGAAAAGAAATTCTCGTGAGAAGAAGAATATCAGTATTAATGAGAATCCGGTGGACCAGATTGTGAAAGAATTAGATGCAATGCAGGATGAATTATTTGAGATTGCAAAGAGTAAACACGACAATATGATATCTAGAAGTACCGACTACAAAGAATTATGTGAAAAACTAAACAAAGAAAGAGGTTTTGTAAAAGTAGATTGGTGTGGAAATAGAAATTGCGAAGACAAGGTAAAAGATGAGACTGGAGCAGATATAAGATTGATTGAAGACGAGAATGTGGATTCAGTTTGTATAGTCTGTGGAAAGAATTCAACTGATTCAGTTTATTTTGCAAAGTCGTATTAGCGTAGTTATTTATTCTAATATAACGAGGAATAAATAGTCATGGATTTATCTCAGATAATTATTATTAGCATAATACAAGGAATAATTGAATGGTTACCAATTTCAAGTCAAGGAAATATTATAATTTTGATGTCGGAAGTATTTGATTATAATATAGAAAATGCATTAAAATTATCAATAATTTTACATTTAGGCACATTAATATCGGCATGCATTTACTTTAGAAATGAAATATTTCAGATCATAGTAAATTTAAAAGATTATAAATTTGGATACAGTACGGAAACTAATTCACTTACTACATTCATAATTTTATCGACAGTATCGTCCAGTATAGTAGGATTAGTTATATTTTCGAGTCTGCTCGATATATCAGGAAATTTTCTATTCACATTAATAATTGGGCTCGGATTAATTATAACAGGAATAATTCAAAAAACAATTAAATCCGATTTAAAAAATGAAAGAAATCTAGATAGCAAAGTGGCCTTAGCAACAGGAATTTTACAAGGATTTGCAGTAATCCCTGGAATTTCAAGGTCTGGAATAACAACTTCCTACTTGCTATTCAGAAGATTTAGTCCAAGCACGTCATTAAGGTTGTCATTTATTATGAGTATACCAGCCGTACTTTTAGCGAATTTATTCGTAATATTTGTAGAAGGGATTCAAGATTTACAATTCATAGAATTAATTATTGCAGTTGCGTTTTCATGTGTCTCGGGTTTAATTTCAATAAGTAGTTTTATAAAAATTGCACAAAGAATTAGATTTTGGATATTTTCAATAGTTGTGGGAGGGTTGTTGCTAATACCATATATATTAAATTTGATAAGTTAGATTTTGATTTAACGGAAAAACATAGAATTATAAAGTAATTTTATAATTGATTCATATGAGTGAAGCACCGGAAATAAAACACAAAGTTCCAGTAAAAGACTATCCAGAAGGTACTAAACCAAAAAGAGTTCCCAAGGAAGTTACAGAAACATTAAAAGGAGTAGTAAGCACAAAAAAAATTGGTAAATTAAAAAAACAATATGTAGAATGTCCAGTATTAAAGGAAGATAGAAATTTTGTAGAATGTTTTGCATGTAAATCACACATAAGACGAGTTATGGGTGAAGTAGACTGTGCTGGCGGATCTACAGAATTCCAAACATAAGAAGAAAACACTACATACTTTTTGCTTGTTCTAATTTTTCAGGTAGATATTTATCAACAATAGTAGTTAAACCATATTTGCTAAAAGCTTCTAATTCACATTTAGCTTTAATTTCATTAAATACATCGAGTTCTTTACTCCAGACGCCTTTTTGGTATCGTGGATCACGTTTCAATTCAGAAACTCTTTTAAAATCCATTTCAGTCATAGGAATCGTAGGCAATTTATATTTGGCAATATCAGAGGCCCAAATACCTAACCATTTAGCAGAAGGTACAGTAAGATCACGTAGATGTGCAGCCCCAGCAGAACCAGATACGATAACCATTGCAATATGCTCACCGTAGACGTCGCCGTCAGTCATAATGTATACAGGAAGATTAAGTTCTTCGTGTAAACGTTTCAGCATATATCGTGTAGTACGAGGAGCTTGTCCAGCAGTATCGATGATTATAGCTTTGTATTTAGAATGAACTTTCTCTTCAACAAACCTGTTAAAGAGGCCTCCTTTTTCTATAGCAATAATCATTTCGGCAGATGTGTCGACAAAATCAGCTGTACTAAGACTAGGTCCAATTAAATAACCATCAGGATGTGAAGAGAGATTCAATCTATTTCCCTCATAACCAGGAACAGTATATTCAATATCTAAGTCTCCAAATATTGCAGAGCGCTCTTCAGGATAAATATTCAGTCTTTCTCTTGCAGTAGATATGACGGATTCAAGGTCAGTAATGATTGCGTCAGATTCAGGTTGATCTTCATAATCGACAGCGTAAGCTTGTGATGAGTAATAGACATCTCGAAGGGTAGATGATTTTTTATTAGACATCAATTCATTGGCAAAAAATGCAAGCCAAGTCATTTGAGTAAATGGACGAATATGTTTAATATTTGACGCAGTGCGTGATACTGTTCTAGAACCAAGAATATACTGCTTAGTTTTTTTGTCGTAGACTATATTACTCACCGATCTAACAGGAAAATGGATTGTAGGAAATTTCTGAGAGTTCAAATCAGAATAAATTTTTTCTCCAAGTTGTTTTAATTGAGATTTAATTTGGACTTTCTGTTCTTCTATGTCATTCTGACGTTTGGAGGATTTAGTTTGTTTTTTAGATTTAGGCATTAATTATCGGCCTCTGATTCGTCAAGATATGTTTTAAGCATGGGTTGGAAATTAGGTAAGTTTTTTTTCCCAGACAAGTCTTTTGAAAATTCCGCGATTAATGGAAGGTATTTTGAATATATATCTCGTCTTCGTTTTACTGCGTCTTGAGACGATTTGCGAGACAAATGTAATCGAAGCTGTCGAAGAACTTCACGAACTGCATTTTTTAATTCACGTTCAATTTCTGGTCTGTCTGCAAGGAATTCTTTCCCAGCTGTTTTAAACGGTACTTTAGTTGAACATACATGAGTAATTAATGCCAAAGGGGCATTATCTGGAATTTTATAGGCTCGTTTTTTGTCTATTGCGAGATCCTTCACGACTTGCCAGGCAATATCGCTGCCTTCGTCGTAAAGTAGAGGGATTCTATTAGCATATCGAAATAATTTCACACCGCCGCCACCAACATTTCCACCGTATGCAAGTCCAACTTCTACGATGAATGGGAAACCAGAATATGCAGAAGGAGGTCTTATGGCAATTGTAGAAAATTCAGGTGAAAGCTCACTCATTATACCCGCATTCAATATATCGCGACCAAGAGGAGACAAACAATGAGAATCAGGAGGCAAAAAGGATTCATAGCTATGCATTTCATCGACCATTTTTACTATACTTTCATATGCAAGATCTTTGGGGCGTCCTGAAGGGTCTATACCTGCAGATTTAAAGAAATTAGTAGAAGTAGTGGCGCCGACTCGATGGAAATTATTAGTAAGTAATTTATGAAGGGTTTTATCTTTAGTATCTTCAATTAAACGTCTCATCCCCTCAAAGTCAAATCCATGTGGATGAGGTTGAGTCTCCACAGGAGGTTTTGGTAAGGAAGTCGTACTTCTCGGATAATAAAGTAATCTTCCTTGTGCGTCAACAAAAGATATCTCAGCATAAGGAGTAACTAATGCAGATTCTAGGAAATAATCATGGACTTTGGCAGAAGCGCGAAATGAATCACCGGTAAGTAATAATTCAACAGTAGTTCCGGTAGTTCCTTTTCCTTCAATGATTTCTTTTTTAATAATAACGGGTTCATTTTTCTGAATGTCAATTCTTAAAGTAAATTTATGAGTTTTTTTTCCATCAATCGAAGTGTAAATAATTACAGGTTTACTAGTTGTAATTTGTCCGTATAAGACGGCCATAGTTCCCCCCATACCAAACATACCGCGAGCTTGTCGGAGTTTGTACTTGCTGCCATAGAATACACGACCAAATGCATCAGGAGCTTTTTCAGGGTCTATTCCAGGTCCATTATCACTAACTTTAAGTTGGTAAGTACGAGGTTCAGAAGCAGTCAATTGATCAATTACAGGAGTCATTCGAACGTAGATATTAGGAAGGATTTCCGCAGATTCACATGCATCAAGAGAGTTTTCTACTAATTCACGAGTAGCTGTATAAAGCGCTTTAGCAGGATTACTAAAACCAGCTAAATCTCTATTACGATAAAAGAATTCACTAGGCGAAATGCCAGAGAATGTAGTTTTAGTTTTCGACAACAGGTCCATCTTCCCACAATTGCATTCTGTCTAATTTAGCTTGTGTTCGACTTTTTTGTAACAAATCATAAGCAGTTTTATGTTGGGCTCCTGAAATGAGTAGATTTAATGCATTCTCAACTAACTTAATTTGTTCGTATGAACCAATTATAGAAATAGAATGTCCATATACGGAAATATTTGTATTAGAGATTTCCTCCATGACCTTTCTAGCTTTGCCGTTTTGGCCAATTACACGAGACTTAATTCGAGATATAGAATGCGACGATTTTTTGAAATACTGAGTAAGATCAATTATGGAGAGGAATTTATCGTCGTCGAGAAGATTAGAAGCAGTAATTTTTGAGAAGCCATGAGCAAGAGATTTAACTAATTCGACGGCAAGAAGAGGATTAGAGATTTCATTATCGCTAGATATGTGAACTTCGCCACTACGACTATCTATATCGAGACTGACGTTACATTTTTGTTCAATCCAAAGTTTTGTTTTTCCTGATTTTCCGACAATAGATCCAATGCGATCAATAGGTACACGAATTGTTTTATCAAACATCATTTTCAGTAACCTCCGTAAAAATGGATTTAGCGTCAGGAGTAGTAATACCGCGTTTAGAAAAGAATTTACAAATATTGGTCAAATCTCTTAATAAGAAATCATTAGACATAGGATGTGAAACATCAACTGCAGAACCAAAATCAAATAATATCAAGTCTTTAGAATTTTTAAATACATTATATTCAGACAAGTCTGAATGAACGAGATGTGATTGTACATATAATTTAGTAATCAAGGTAAGAAGCTCTTTGAAATCTGATTCTTCAACCTCAGTTTCTGAAAGAGTGGGAAAGGGAGCTCCGTCAATTCCTTGAAAATCCATAACCAGAACATTATGTTTTACAGCAATAGGTTTAGGAACAGGAAGATTAATAGAATACGCTTTTGAGAGATTTTTGAATTCTTTCCTAGCCCATAATTCAATTAGTTTATGTCCATTTGTATTGATATTTTTAAAACGATGGTCTCCTTCGATATATTGCAGTCTTTTACGGAATTCAGATGCGACGGTAAGATAAATTTTGATGGCAACGTCGTTTCCTTCAGGAGTAACACCCCAAAATATATTCGATTCTTTGCCAGAATTAACGATTCCATTCAGATAGGAAAGTGTGCCATTATTAAAAAGAGAATATAGTGTAAGAAGAGTTGGTTTATTAAAAACATCTTGAAAAACTTGATAATCTTCAGAACGTTTTTTCACTGAGCGATTTAATTTTTCAGAATTACTTACTTTGTTTAATGCTTTTTTAATTGCGCGATTATCAATTTGAGATGACATATTCTACAAGTCCTTTGGAAGATGTCCTTGTGATTGTAACCATTCAACTTGACCCACAGTATATCTCCAAAGTATGTCTCCTCGTTCATCTGTTTTAAAATCCCAAGGTGCGATTATAACAACGTCATTATCACGAATCCAGACTCTACGCTTTAGTTTTCCACGTATTCGCCCAATACGAATCTTATCGTCTGCGCATTTAATCTGAATAAGTTCACTTCCCAGATGTTTAACAACTCTGCCGAACATTTCGCCTTCTTGAGGCAAAACAATATCTTTGAGAGACTTTTCGTTTAGAACTTTTCGCTTACCCATTATATCACCATACTATTGGAAAAATTAGTAATAAACCCTATTGTAGAAATTTATAAATTAGGGCAAAGGATACGCCCTCGATTTTTTTTATTGACTCAATAGACACGAATTCTAAATTAATCGCCAAGTCTACAATATCATTTCCAACAAGATTTAGAGTATCGGATTTTTTTAACAGTTCAATAGCCTGATTTTCGTCAATAATGTCGCCTCCAAAGTAATCTTCAGAGATTTCAATTTCATAGTCTCCTTCAGATATGGTTTTTCCAATGTTTCCAGTATCGCAGATATTTACAATATGAATATTGGCATCAGTAATTGAACGAAAATGAAAGGATTTAGAGGCCATAATTATCGAGAACCTGCAGTGGTTTTTGCTCCACAGGCTTCGCAATTGATAAAATATAGACGTTTGACTTTTTCTAAAGATGTATCATAACTATCACACACAGTACAAACTACGTATTGGCGAATATAGCGTTTGAGGATAAAATCAAAAGAATCAGGGGTTTTCCTGCCGATAAAGATAGCTCGATCGCCATCGAGAGATGCAGAAGTAGCAAGTTCTTTGGATAGAAACATCATAAAATGTTCCACAGTACGTCTTAACAATTTAGGGTAAATACCGAAATTTCTAAAGAATGTTTTTTGGCCAATCCAAAAAGTTTCGGCTTTGGGGATTTCGATTCTATCTGTTTTCTTTACCTCGACTTTAGACAGTTGATCTCCAATACGGGTTAAAAGTTCATTATAAGAATCGTCTTTCATCAACATAGAAAATAAAAACAAAAGATATAATTGTTTCCAGTGGAAGGCGAATAATTATAAGGAAACAATTCCGACATACGAATAATGAATCTAAGAGACGTAATAAGAGATTACCCTGATTATCCGAAAAAAGGAATAATATTCAAGGACATGTGGCCGGCAATAGAAAACCCAGATGCGTTTGAACAGATTTTAGCTGAATTTGAAAAAGAATTCAAGGGGAAGATAGATACAGTAATAGGAATAGAATCAAGAGGATTTATATTTGGAGCGGCATTGGCGAATAGATTAAAGATAAGTTTCATACCTGTAAGAAAAAAAGGAAAACTTCCTGGAGAAACGATTTCAAGAGATTTTGAATTGGAATATGGAAGTGCGTCGGTTGAGATTAAAAATGAATCATTAAAAGGTAAAAATATTCTAATAATAGATGATTTATTGGCAACTGGTGGAACAGTAGAAGCTGCAGCAAAGATGATTGAAGAATTGGAAGGAGGAATAGTCGGTTTGGGATTTTTAATTGAATTGGATTTCCTGAAAGCAAGAGAGATTTTATCCAAGTATAAGGTATTTTCAATATTGAGGTATTAATGAGATGAAGGCAGAAATAGCAATAATTGGCGGAACAGGGATATACGATACTGAAATTATTTCAAATAGCCAAACAGTGGATTTAGAAACGCCATATGGTAAAACTTCCGATTCGTTAACGGTAGGTGAATTTAATGGTAAAAAAATAGTATTTCTTCCAAGGCATGGAAAAAAACACAGTGTGCCACCACATAAAATAAACTTTCGTGCAAACATATGGGCGTTAAAGGAAATAGGAGTAAAAAGAATAATTGCGCCTTGTGCAGTTGGAAGTCTAAGGGAAAACATGGAACCTGGTCACATTGCCATACCTGATCAATTTATCGACAGAACTAAAGACAGAGAGAGTACATTTTATGATAAAGGTACAGTTGCACACATATCAACGGCAGATCCATTTTGTCCTGAATTAAGAGATTTGGCAATTTCAGCAGGTAAGAAATTGGACTATGACATTCATGAAAAAGCAACGCAAGTGTGTATAGAGGGGCCTAGATTTTCAACAAGAGCAGAATCAAATATGTTCAGAAACTGGGGGGCAGATACAATAAACATGACGCTATTCCCAGAATGTGTTTTGGCAAGAGAGTCACAAATTTGTTATGTAGCAATCGCAACAATAACAGATTACGATAATTTGGGTGGAACGGCAGTCTCACATCACGAAGTACTAAAAACACTAGAAAAGAATGTAGAAAAAACAAGTAGCATTATTCAGAATATTATTCCGCAGATAAATGATGACAGAAATTGTTTATGTGCAAATGCATTGGATGGAGCAATTTAAATAAAAAGAAGATAATATTTCGATAGGAGAAAAGTGAGAATAACAAATGAGTAAGATTACAGACAAAAGTTTAACGGAAAAAGGTAGAAAGTCATATCAATGGGCTCGGGATAATATGCCAGCTCTTGTTACAACGATCGATAAAACTGCTGAAGAATTTTCGTTCAAAGGAACAAAAATAGCAGTGTGTTTACACGTAACAAAGGAAACTTCAGTATTAGTAATGGGATTAAAGGAATTAGGCGCAGATGTATATCTGTCAGGTGCAAATCCATTATCAACTCAAGACGATATTGCGGCTTATCTAGACTCGGAAGGAGTAAATGTTTTTGCCTGGAGGGGCCAGAATGATAAAGAGTATCAAGAGTGTATAGATGCCACACTAGATGCAGAACCAGAAATCATAATGGATGACGGATCTGATGCACACATAACATTACATCAAAATCAGAAATATGAGAAGAACAATGTCATTGGAGGAACAGAAGAGACTACCACAGGAGTAGTCAGACTGGAAGCATTAGAAAAAAGTGGGAAATTAAGATATCCAATAATAGCAGTAAATAATGCATATACGAAACATCTATTCGATAATCGATACGGAACAGGTCAAAGTACTTTTGACGGAATTTTAAGGTCTACTGCATTGTTAATGGCAGGTAAGAAAATAACAGTTTGTGGCTATGGATGGGTCGGAAGAGGAATAGCGGCAAGAGCAAAGGGTCTTGGAGCAATTGTTTCAGTTTCTGAGATAGATCCGATTAGAGCAATAGAAGCAGTGATGGATGGATTTGATGTAAGGCCAATAAATGAATTAGCAAAAGAATCAGACATATTTGTTACAGCAACAGGTCAAAAACATGTTATTGATAAAAATAGCATAAGAAATTTGAAAGACGGTGCAATACTAGCAAATGCCGGACATTTCGATTTAGAAATAGATGTAGCATTTTTACAAGATGTGGCAAAAAAGGTGAAAACAATAAGGGATAATCTAGAAGAATACGAATTAGACAACGGAACAAAAATAGTTCTTGTGGCAAAAGGAAGAATTGCAAACTTAGTAGCCGCAGAAGGTCATCCGCCAGAAGTAATGTCAATGTCATTTTCGAACCAGCTTTTAGGAGCGGTTAAGATTAAGTTGGATCATGAAAAATTGAAGGGATTGATAGACATGCCTAAAGAAATAGATTACAAAGTAGCAAAACACGCATTAGAAGGAATGAAAATAAATATTGATACACAAACGCAAGAACAAAAAGATTATGGCGAATCTTATGTCATATAATTATGGCAAATAAGGCAAAAGAAACATAGATAAAATTAAAAAGAGAATAGAGAAAGACACAAGTCTACTTACATAATCGATTTTATTTGGAGAAATTTTATTTCTCGTAATAGATTTCAATCCACGTTTAAAGGCTTGACCTCCATCCAACGGACCTAGGGGCAGAGCATTGAATATGCCGAGATTAAAATTAATGAACCAGACCCAAAAAAGAAGATTTGTCAAAACAGTGTACTGATTTCCTAAACTAGATGTGTAGAAGTTTTGCATAGAAGAAGAAAAGGGAACAGAGTAACTATCGCTAGATGGGAAGGAGAAATATACCAAGATATTAGGAGAAAGAGAAAGTCCGTTCTGATACCTAGATAATGATTCATCAATATCGACAGAAGGTCTCATTATTCCAATAAAAGCTTCTTCAGGGTTATCGGGACGGCCAGACAGGACAATTTCATAATCAGATGTAACGGATTGTCGTTGAATTGTCAGGACAATACTATCTCCAGGGCTAAGTGAATCAAAATTCTGTGAAAAAGAATCAGAGTCAGTTACTGGAATATTGTTAAGATGTGTTACAATATCTCCTGGAAGTAATCCAGCTATGTTAGCAGGTGAATCTACGACGATTTGACTGACAGGTATTCCATCGGCAACAGGTTCCATGGTATTGACAACGCCAACTAAAAGAAGTAATGAAATAAGTCCTACAACAATATTGCTTCCAGCGCCTGCAGCAATAATACGACCGGATTTCGTGAAAGATGTAGAATCTAATTTGGTGTCGTCAACTTCGACGAAAGCTCCAATTGGTAAGAAAAGGAACAACATAACGCCAGAAGAACGAACTGGAACATCGACAGCTCGGGCAATTACCCCGTGTGAAAGCTCATGAATAACGATTCCAATGAAAATAGCGATCCAACCATAAATTATTGGAAGGTACGGGTTGATTCCAGGGATTAAAAGAGCGCCCTGAGGACCTGTTTCACGAGCGATTTCTCGGACTTCGGGAAAAGAAAGGTACAAAGATGCAGTTAACAGCAATATCGAGATAGCTAAAAGAGAGAATATAGGCATAAGAAAAAGAGATATCCAGCTCAGAACAGATATAAAACGGAATTTAGATAATTTTTCTAGTAGACTTTGCCCTCTTGAAGTTTTGATTATAACCAAGGGAAAGCGTAAATCAAAATTAGAATCTTTATCCTCCATAGAATAGTGAATAATTTGAAAGGTATAAAGATTAATTGAAAAATAAATATTTTACCAGCAGAAGAATAATCAATAAATATTTGAAGGAATTATAATTACTTATTGAAAATACCTGTAAGACGTTGGGATGGAGAATCAAGAAAATGGCTTGATGAATTGGACGGAGTAATAAAAGCTCCAGCGAAGATGAATAAAACCACCGGAATGCAAGAATTTGACCCTAAAACAGCAACAATTTGCGTCATGTGTGATAAAATAATAACAAAACAACAGCTTGATGGAGGAAGAAGAACATACTGGAATGAAGGAATAAGTAATGGAAAATTGATTAAAGCAGGGTGGATACATCAAGAATGTTTAGGGTTTAATTCAGGCGTATATGAGAAGGCGTATATGCCTTAATTAATTACTTTCATTAATTTTATCATTAATTTGTTGTGACATAGAATGTCCTGAAACAATTACTTTAACATCTCCAATTTTATCCATTTTCTCTACACTTTTCTTAATATCCATAGATATCTGTAAAGCAAAAACAGGAGGGCAGTACGGAGTTGTCGCATGGTATTTGACTTCAACAGAATTATCTTCGGAAATATTAACCTCGTCAATCAATCCATTTCCTTCGCCCATTTCAAGAATGGGGACATTTATTTCTGGATCAACAACTTCAGACATAGCTTCTAAAACATCGTCTTCAGAGAAAGATGTGGACATATGAGACGGGCCTGATTATTCTTCAAGACTACTTTCTGCATTTTCAGCAACAGAAACTAAAGCTTCATCGACTCTTACAGCTTCAGTTGGACATACAGTAACACATGCCATACACCAAATACAATCAGATTCACGAACTGGTGCTGCTTTATCAGTAAGATCAAGTTTCTCTTCAGTTCCACTAAATCCTGGATTCTTTGTCCACTCGAAAACACCTACTGGACATGCAGGTAAACATGCACCATCGGCGACGCAATCGTCAAAATCAACTGCTACATAGGTACCATGAATACCTAAAGGTTCAAATTTTTCTCCAGCTGCTTCATATGCAGATTTTACTTCGTCACTTTCGGCAGCAGCGCCATCTTTACCGGGACCCCAAATTAGGTAACCATGTTCAGATCTTGCCACAGGCTTTAATTTCTTTTCAAATTCTTGATCGATAGGCATAATAGCAATCACTATGTAAAAGTAAAAAAGCCTTATGGTCAATATCAAAGTTGAAAGGCTATATAACTGCCGTTATTTTATATTAGTAGATATTTTTTCGGATTAATAATGTAAATCAGCAAGGAGGGATTTTTTCCAGTGCTTTAGAGATATCGGATTCGGGAACTGTAAGAGAGAACCTTACATAATTATCTCCGGCATTTCCAAAACCTGAACCAGGGGTAACAACTATTCCTTGATTTAATAATTTCATTGCAAAACTTTCGCAAGTTTCGTCGACCTTCATCCATAAATAGAATGTGCCAGAAGGCATTTTTACATCATAGCCAAGTTTTGACAGACCGTTACAAAGTAAAGACATTCGATTTTCATATGTTTTGATGTTATCAAGAATTTCTTGAGGAGGGAGTCCATTAGAATAACTCTCAAGTGCAACCTTAGCTGCGTGTTGAATGAATTTAGGTGAACCAGAATCAATTTGATTTTTAATTTTTTTAAGGCCGTCGATAAGAGTTTTATTTCCTACAGCAAATCCAATTCGGTATCCAGTCATATTGAACGTCTTTGACAAAGAATGAAACTCAATACTGTTTTGTCTTGCATTTTCACATTGTAATATAGAAGGGGCAGAATATCCTCCATAGGTTATTTCTGAATATGCGTTATCATAAACAATAATAGATTTTTTATCATTGCAAATATTCACGATATTATCAAGTTCGGATTGTTGAATAATTGCTCCAGTGGGATTATTAGGATAATTCAAGTATATACCAGAAAAATTAGTCTCTTGTAATTGATCACTTTGAGGGATATAATTTGATTCGGCAGATAAATTAAGAATTGCAGGATTGAAATCATTCAAAATAGTTCCACCATGTTCATAAAGTGGGTATCCAGGATTTGGTACGGCAATGGTTTCGCCCGAATTTAAAAATGCGCGAAATACATGAGCAAGACCTTCTTTAGAACCAATCAAGGCACAGATTTCTTCATCAGGATTAAGAGATACGTTAAAACGTTTTTCAAACCAAACAGAAATACTATCACGAAAAGATTTTTCACCTGCGCTTGAGGAATAATTATGATTTCCTGGAATTGAAAGACCTTCAATTAAGGCATTATTGATGAAATTAGGTGTTTTTAGGTCAGGGTCGCCTATACCGAAACTGATAAGATCAACGCCTTCTTGGCGTTTTTGAGAAATTAAAGCCTCAAGCTTAGCAAAAGGATATGGGGGAAGTGAATTAAGGATACTAGAGTGTTTCATTTAAACCACGTAACAACTTTTTGACCCTTAATTAAATCATTTATAGTTTCTCTTTGTCGAATTATTTTACAATTCTTTTTATTAATCATTACTTCAGCAGCTCTAGGCCGAGTATTGTAATGAGAACTCATTGAGAAGCCATAAGCTCCAACATTCAATATAGCTAACAGATCACCTTCTTTTACACTACCAAGTTTTCTATTTTTAGCAAGAATATCCGTATTTTCGCATATTTGTCCACAAATATTTACTGGCTTCTTTTGACGAGAATTTAGTCTACTAGCATTCAGGACATGGTGATATGCATCGTACAAAGCAGGTCTTAACAACGTATTCATACCTGCGTCAACGCCAATATAATTTACAGGGCCGGATTTTATTGAATGAACGCTCGTTAATAATATAGTAGAATCAGCTACTAGATATCTTCCAGGTTCAACAAACAACCAAGGATGATTGAGGATTTTAGAGGATTTTTTGCCGTTAAAAATTTTACCAATGTCGGAACCAACTTTGTTAATATCGAGTGGTTTTTCTGGAGGTTTGTAAGGAATTCCAAAACCGCCGCCAATATTCACGAAATCAAGAGGAATTTTGCATTCTTCAACTATTTCAACAGCAATATCAATCAATTTGTTTGTCGCTTTTTTGAAGTAAGAAGCGTCAAGAATTGATGAGCCAGTCATCATATGTATGCCGAATTTCTTTACGCCTGCTTTTTTAGCCATAGTATAAGATCGAATAGCGTCTTTTTTACTCATACCGAATTTAGTATTTTTTCCTCCAAATACGAGTCTACTATCCGAACCGCTTCCAATACCAGGATTAATACGAAGAGAAATAAAATCAGGAGTGCCTATTTTAAGCAGTCTCGGTAAAATAGAAGAACTATCGATATTAATTATAATTTTTTGTTTTAATGCAAAAGAAAGTTGATCGTCAGAATTGTAGTTTCCAGTATACAGGATATCTTTACTGGAAAAACCCATTTTTTTAGCCAGAGAAATTTCTTCTGGGCAGGAACAATCTGCGCCACTGCCTAAAGAATTGAATAATTTAAGAACAGAAAGATTATTGTTGGCCTTTACTGCATAATTAATTTTAAATTTATCATAGTGAGAAGAGAAAGCTGAATGCAGGTTGTTGTAATTAGAAATCATTCTTTCCGAGTCAGTAACAAACAAGGGAGTGCCGAATTCCTTAGCAAGTTTAGAAGTGCTAACGTTTGCAAAGAACAGTTTGCCGTTTAAATTTTTTAAGGGAGTTTCGATTTTCCACATATTTGTATCACTAACGCGATATTACATCTTGCATACTATAAATTTGGGGGTCAGAAATATTATTAATCCAAGATGCAGCAGATAATGCACCTCTTGCAAATGCCAAACGAGAGAATGCAATATGTTCGAATCTGAGAATTTCATGTTGTCCTGCAATACTAACTTCGTGGATTCCGGGAGTCCCTCCTAATCGTTCAGATGTGACTTCCAATTCAGATTTTTTGCGTTTTCCATGTTTACTGCGATCAAAAACAAGATCTTCGTATCCTTTAGATTCAGAAATGATTTTAGCGATTGATAGTGCAGTGCCGCTTGGAGAATCAATTTTTTGAGAATGATGTTTTTCATTTATACTAATTTCGAATTCGTCAGAGAGTTTCCCCACTAATTCAGAAATATAGAAGAGAAAATTCATGCCAATAGAGAAATTTGAGGTTATGATAGAAGGAATTTTTTGATCGAGGATTGAAACTAATTGAGAATATTGTTTGTCAGAAAAACCCGTTGTGCCAATTATAACTTTTTTATTATTTTGAACGTAAACAGGTGCATTGGCAAGTTCAGAATCAGGAATTGTAGCAGATATAGCAACGTCTGCGTTTGAAATAGCAGAAGATAGATTGGAAGAGCTAGTAATTTTAATATCGGAATCAATTATACCAAGATCTTTTAATGATTTATCAAGGAAATTACTACTTGAATGTTCTACAGCTCCAACTATCTCAAAATTATCGACACTTTCCTGGATGATGGATTTACCTAGTCTTCCACAAGCGCCGACGATGCAGAGTTTAGTACGAGTCATAATATAACCCATTTATGTATTTATCAGAGTATAATCTTTCCTGAAAATCGATGTCAAAAAATCCTTCGACAGGCTTGAATAGATCACTATTTTCATAAACCAACTTAGATTGTTCAAGTATAAAATCCAAAGCTTTACGAGTAACTAATCCAAGAGGTTGTCGGGAGGGGCCAGAAGGCAGACCAAGGATTCGCATAAGTGTTTTTGTAGGTACAGGATTACGTGATTTTACAATTACATTGCCAAAATCAGTAGATTCAGTTGTTTGAACTCCAACTAATTTGAACAGAGGAGAAGTATTTTTCTCTAGATCGACATAATCAGGATTATTTTCGATAGTTTTTAGAACCAATTCAGTAATTGCGGCAGGAACTAAATTTGATGCCACCGATATTACGCCAGTAGATTTTATAGCAGGGTTTTGGATTAATTTCACAGTTTTATCATCGTCTCCAGACAGAATACAAAAATCTTTGCCGCATAATTTTCTAGTAAGTTTGGCATTATCAAAATCTCCAGTTGCTTCTTTAACAGTATTGATATTTGGGTAGTTTTTATAAGAAAGAGAAAGGTCTTGTGGCAATAATTGAGTTCCAGTACGTCCAGGGATAATATATGGAATAACTGTTACAGAAGGGAATTTGTTTGCAATAACTTCCAGATATTCTTTACGAATTTCTAGAGAACTAGGTCCATTATAATAAGGATCAATAAGTAAAATATTTTTTACACCTAGATCATAGGCAAATTGAGTAACTTTTAGACATTCATCAGTATTATTGCTTCCAGTTCCAGCGATTATAGTAGTGCGTTCTCCTGCAACGTCATAGACAGTTTTAATTATATTCTCGTGTTCAGACCAAGATAACGTTGGACTTTCTCCAGTAGTTCCTGCAACAAGAATGCCAGAAACACCCTGTGATATTTGGAATTCAACAAGTTTAGTAAGGCCTTCATAATCAACTTTATAATCATCGGTAAATGGAGTTATGAGAGCAGTATAACATCCTTTGAACAATTTTTTATCATTGATATTAAGTAATACTGCGAGTTAAGTACTGCGGAAACATGCGTAAGATAAATATAACAAATAAACCTAAAAACAAGACTAACAATAAAATTAAAGGGGCCCGTAACTCAGCTTGGTAGAAGGAATTCGCCAAAAGTGACCGACTCATATAATTACGGAGATATCGGTTTGTCGTGGGATCGAAGCCCACCGGGCCCACATATAAAATTGATATTTATTTAGAGATTGTCAAGTGATTTAAGGGAAATAAAGTTCTCAAAAGAGAATGATGAGAAAATAAAAGAAATTGATATAAAGAATTGTATCGTTCGTATTTTGAGTGTCGTTAGCCGTCGTAGCTCAGCGTGGTAGAGCAGTTGACTGTTAATCAACTGGTCGCAGGTTCAAGATTATATATGAAAATCCTGTCGACGGCGCTCAATTATTTTTTTTATAAGATGTATTTTTGTGAGAAATTCTTATACGATTGTCTTAAATCATTTTTAGTAATTGTTGATTTAAATCCGAAATTAGATAGTTCATCAACAGTTCCAGATTCTTTTAAATCACGAGAATATTGTATTCCTCTAACAAGGTCAAATAATAAACCACCAGCATTTGGTCCATCAGTACTCCTCAAGTATATATCAAATCGAACCTTTGAACCAAGGAATGAATCTCCTTCAATCCAGAAGTAATTAGTACGAGAATTGCCCATAAAATCAACGTAATCAGTAGTTCCAGAAACAGTCTGGACATCATATGGCAATTCAGATTCAATAGTATTTGATTTAACGTTTCGTTTCAAAGCACGTAAATCTTCGTCAACAGTATTATTAGTTTCAATTCCTCCGCCAACATCGAGTTGGTAACTCTTATTGATTCTTATTCCTCGTTCGTGCATAAGATTCATAATTCCCTTGTGAAAAGCAGTACCGCCGAATTGGCTCATAAGATCATCTCCTATAACTATCAGTTTTTTATCATTAAAGATTTTTACAAATTGTGGATTAGTTGCAATGCTTGTTGGTGAGGCATTGATAAAATTAGAACCAACACTGCAAGCTATTTCAGCGTACTTTTCAGAGCTTTTATGCAAACCAGATGAGATAAGATTAATCACAACGTCGGGATTCTTATTTTTTAGAGAATTTCGAAAATCATCTTCCAGAAAAGGATCAAAGCCCTTGTCTTTAGACCATTCAATAGAAGATTGAAGGTTTTCATTCATGCTAGCGTCAGAAAGAAGTCCAGGTTCGACAGTAATTCCAGAGCTATCCAAATCAGCGAATTTTTCTAATTTATTTGAAGGTGAAAATATACTTTCGTGAAGATCAATGCCTCCTAGTTTGTTTTTTTCTATTTCATAAGCTCCGACCAATTCAATATCAGATATTTTATAATTACCTACTAATGGATGCCAAAGTCCATTTTCAGCAGTTTGCTGATTGTTTTTTTCTAGGTTTTTATAATAAGCAAGACCTTGAACAAATGCACTGGCTGAATTCCCTACGCCAAGAATTACAGTACGAATCATTTAATCACGAATAACCGAAATGAGTCCAAAAATTCCTGATAATATAAGAATCAAAGATATAAAATAATAGATTGGAACGATCTGAGGGGCAAGGGATTGAGTTGACGAAGTATAACTAGCAGATAATAAACCTAAGATAATTAGTATTACGCCAATTGCACGAAACATAAGATCCGAATCTAATTTTCTATTAGCAACGATTGACATAGTGTATATTCACAAAAGCAAGGTATTTAGTCTTTCTACAAAAATGGTGCCGGGGGTGGGATTTGAACCCACGAACACCTAAGTGACGGGATGTCATATACTTGGCTCTCGAAAGAGAGCGATCTTAAGTCCAGCGCCTTTGACCTGGCTCGGCAACCCCGGCTTTATTTATTATTGATTTGGGTAGTTTATAATAAATTAAAAAGATTCACAATATAATAAAATAAGAGGTGGGAATAAGAGATTATGATGGTATCAAGAAAGATATTGTTGTTATTGATATTGCCCGTTATTTTGGGGCTTATAGTAGGAAGTCAGATAACAAACGATGTAGATAATGAACAAGGAGAGTTAATTCAAGATAGTTGTAATCTTAGAACTGAAAATAACAACAAGTATATCAAAGAATACGTTATTCCAACTAGATGTTCCGCTCCGGTAGCAATAACAATTGATAATGAAGGTTTAGTGTGGTTTATTGAGAACAACCATAGTAAATTAGTCTCTTTTAATCCAAATCAAGAGTCATTTATTGAATATCAGATTTCAGATATTTATTTAGACGTACAATCTTGGAGCATGGTTGCAGTAGATAACGAAATATGGTTTACAGATCATCGAAACAATTTAATATGGAAATATATGAAGTCGGAAAATAGATTTGAATATTATAGATTATTAACAGAAAATTCATATCCTGTTCAGATATTAAATAATAAAAATCAAATGATTGTATCAGAAATATTTGGGAAGAAAATCGCAATACTAGAAATTGATAAATTAAGAACAAATACAACAAATGGAGTAAACGAAATTTCTCCTGAAATTGATCTAGACGTATTAGGAGGAATTGCGATAGATGACGAAGGTAGAATATGGTATACTATGCTTACATGGCCGATTGAGGGGCATTTGGGAAATTATAAAGATGGAGAATTTATTTCGTATAAATTACCGAAAGAAATATCATCTCCAGTTGGAATTTCAATTAAAGAGAATCAAATATGGATAAATGATCATGGTTCCAGTCAATTTGTCTTATTTAATCTTGAAAATAATACTTTTACAAACTATGTAACATCTTCAAGTAAATCAGACTTTACAACAACATTACCATATTGGAATAAGTTTGACAATGATGGAAATATCTGGATGAATATTCACCAATCGAACACTATAGCAAAAATTGATGTGGAAAAAAAGATATTGATTGAATATGAAATACCAACAAGAAATTTTGATTGGGGAGGAATATCCAACCCGCTTCAATTCGATATAGATAATCAAGGAAATATCTGGTTTACAGAATGGACGGAAAACAAGATTGCAATGCTGGATACTAGAAAACCATTGGAATTCAGTATTGAATCATCGACTAGAGAGATAGTAATCGACAATAATAAAGTGGGAAAAATGATACTAATGATAGAACCCAAGAAACAATTAGATGCGGAAATAAAAATTACCGGGACATTTAGTAAGAATGGTTCGATAAAAAATGTTTCAATAACATTCGAACAAATAGAAAATGAATTCGATGTAAAAAAAGAAATTCCAATCTTGATAAAATCAGAGAATTTAGCCAAGGGAACATATACAATAATGGTAAGTGTTGAGAGCGAGGAGATTACTCAATCAATTCCAATAAAATTAGTTATGAAATAATTGTATGGGGCGAGGGAGATTTGAACTCCCGATCACTTGCTCCCAAAGCAAACATCTTAGACCAGACTAGACAACCGCCCCAATAACGTATAATTATCAATGTAGAAAAGTATATCGAGATTTGGTAGAATTAGGTCAAAATATGTTAAGCTTTAAATGTATATTTTATTTATATAGTATATCTTGTCAACAATGCCTTACAAAACATCAAAGAGAGTAAGGACAATTTATTCAGTTATTGCATCGTCAAATCGTCTAGATATTTTAAGAATATTGAATTCCAAGGGGCCTTTAAGTTATTCAGAATTAAAAACATTGGCAGGGTTCAAATCGAAAAAAGAATCTGGAAAATTCGCATATCATTTAAGAAAATTAGTTAAACAAATGCTAGTTACATTAAACAGATCAGAAAGGAGGTACAATGTAACAAACCTAGGAAGACTAATTCTAAATTTAACAAGACAAATAGAAGAACAAAGCGTAATAGAGAGTGGAAAGATCTACGTTAGAACATCGAAAGAAATGATGGAGGAGTTCAAGCCAGACAAAATTTTACAAGCATTGGTTAAAGAGGCAGGAATGCCGGTGGATTTAGCGCAAAAGATGACGAGTGAAGCAGAGGCCAGATTATATAAATTTCAAACAAGCTACCTCACGGCTCCACTAATAAGAGAAATAGTTAATGCATTATTAATTGAACACGGATATGAAGAGTATAGGCACAAATTAACAAGAATAGGCCTTCCAATTCATGATGTTACTCAGATGTTAAAACAAAGTACAAGAAGTGATAATGGAGTATCGTCATTAGTTACACAAACATCTAAAGAGGTATTTTCGGAATATCTATTACTAAATCAATTATCAAGAGATGTAACTGATGCGCATCTATCAGGAGATATACATATTTCTAATTTAGGAGTATGGGGTTTAAAACCAGATACAGTTTTTGTGAATCTAAGTTCATTGCCGAGTCAAGGAATAAAGGTAAAAGGAAAATTACTTAGTTCTGTAAAGATCAACAAAGCAGAGAGTTTTTCAGATAGTATTTCGAATATGGTGTTACTTACAACAGAATTGAGTAAAGAAATAAACACAGAGATAGCATACAATAATTTTATAGATTACATAACTGGTTTTGTAGACAATAAAACTTCTAGCTCAAAAAACAGTTTAGTACAAATGTTCAAAATGATTTCTCAAGTAGTATCAGATGATACTAGTCCATTTGTATCAATGAATCTAAATGTTCAAAAGAATTCTAAAATTGACGATAAACAACTGACAAAACTACATAAATTGATTCTAGAAAGTTATGAAGAATATATACAATCAATAGCCATCCCAAAGATAACATTAATATTACCATTAACTAATTCACAAAATACAGAAATAAGTAAAAAGGTATTTACAATCATAAAGAAAGGCGGTTACATTGCAATAAATGCCGATACAAAGAATAATTTCTCCTATACAGGAATTAATAAATCAATGGTTAAGAATTCTGCAGGGGGAAATATTATTCTTCATGCAGTTTCAATCAATCTTCCTAGACTGGCATATGAATCAAATAAAGACGATACATACTTTAGAGCAAAAGTGAATTTGATTTTAAAGACTGCAATATCGGCATTATCCACCAGGAGAGAAATAATCGATGATATGACAGGTAAAGGGCTATTGCCATTACTGAATATAAATACTGGAATAATTTCTAGTCAAAAGATTCCACTTATAATTAATTTTACAGGACTAGATGAAGCAATAAACGGTCTTTTAGGCACGAAATCAACCTCAAAAGAAAGGGGAAAGCTAGCAGGAAAGATCATAGATACAGCTATGGAAGAGATTACAAAATCAAGTAAGAGATTAAGTGAAGAATTTGGATTATCGTCGATTGTAGATGACTCTGCAGAGAGATTTACAAATATCGATATAGAGAAATTTGGAAAGGCCAGAGTAATCAAGGAATATCAACAATCTAGAATACTGGATCTAGATGAGCAAGAGAAGATTGATGAGATGAATAGCTATATTAGTAAATTCAAAGGGGGTTATTCAGTATACATAGATACATCGAATTCGACAATTAAGAATTTTCAAGAAATGACTAGTAAAATATCAAAAAAAGTTGGCTTTTTCAAATATCATTGTAAATTAAAAGTTTGTATTTCTTGCGCGTATAAAAACGTCTATAATACAGAAAAATGTAGTAATTGCAATTCAACGTCATTACAAGAATATCCGGTAAATTAAATTATTTTTATAATCAACAAGTCATAAACAATTGACAGGGTTATTCTATATTAACAAAAAACAAAGCCCAGAATAAACAGATTGAATCGATTAACAGGTATTTTCATGTATAAACCAATTATGTTTTTTTGCAAGAGTGAAATCTTTTGTCAAAAGATTTTATTATGTTATGTCTTATACAAATTTGTCTATAGAGTGATGTGAATAGAACTGTTTTTAATTGTAGTAAAAAAGATATACAAAATGTTAATTTAATCGGCAATCACTCAACATATGTGGATTTGCCGGTTAATGCGATAAACGCTCATATACTGGTTCTACATAGAACAGTGTCCTAGTGAGGTTTTGAGTTTATGGAAATTAATAATGTTTTATCCGAAAATGTAATGAAGGTATTAAAAGCAAGATACCTGTTAAAATTCGAAGATGGAAGGCAAGAAAAACCAGATGAATTATTTTTAAGAGTTGCCGGAGCAATAGCGAGCGCAGATGAAGAATACCAGGATTTTAACAGCAAAGAATCAAAAGAAATATTTTATAAAATGATGAAAAACTTCGAATTTTTGCCTAATTCTCCCACTTTGATGAATGCAGGAGCCCCATTAGGTCAATTATCAGCCTGTTTTGTATTACCGATTGAAGATGAAACAAGCTCAATAATGGATGCGGTAAAGACTCAAGCAATAGTCCAAAAAACAGGAGGAGGAACAGGTTTTTCATTCTCAAAATTAAGGCCAGAAGGGGATCAAGTAGGATCAACTGGATCTGTAGCGTCAGGACCTGTATCATTTATGCAGTTATTTGACAAATGCACGCAAGTAATTAAGCAGGGAGGAAAAAGACGAGGAGCAAACATGGGAATAGTGAATATCGAACATCCTGATGTTGTAGAATTTATTGAAATGAAAAGGAACAACATGAAATTAGCAGAAGAAGCAAAGATTATGAAAGAATTCAATGTATCAGTAGCAATCACTGATGACTTTATGAGTAGATTAGAAAAAGAAGACTATCATAAATTTATTAATCCAAGAACTGGAGAAGAAGTTTTAAAATGTAATAAATGTAGGAAAAATGTTTTCCCTGGACAAAATGAATCTAGGTGTAATTTATGTGGAGGAGAAGGCGAAAGAATAAGAGCTAGAGAATTATGGGAAAAAATTATCGATTGTGCATGGGAGTGTGCAGATCCGGGATTAATTTTCATAGATAAAATAAATAATAGTAATTCAAACCCTGTAAGAGAATATTTCAAAATTGAATCAACAAATCCGTGTGGGGAAGTGCCATTACTGCCAAATGAAAGTTGTAACTTAGGTTCCATAAATGTAGCGAAATTTACAAATAATGAGAATAACGACATGGATTGGGACAGACTTAGAGAATGTACAAGAAATGCAATACATTTTCTTGACAACGTAGTTACAAAGAATCAATATCCAACAAAAGAAATTGAAGAATTATCGCGTAATATGAGAAGATTAGGACTAGGTGTTATGGGATTAGCAGACTTGTTAAGTAAATTAAAAATTAAATACGGGTCGGATGAATCATTCAGGTTTTCAAGAAAATTAATGAAGTTTATTTCAGATGTTGCTTGGAAGATGTCTGAAGAATTAGCAGAGAATAGAGGTACATTTCCTTATTGGGATAAAAGTGATTTCGCGAAGATTGGAAGAAAGGTCAGGAATGTAAATTGTACAATAATTGCCCCTACAGGTTCAATTGGAACGATAGCAAATTGTTCTCCAGGAATAGAACCTCATTTTGCTTTAGTTTTTGTAAGGCACTCTAGAATCAAAGAAAGAAGTGAAGAATTTGAGGAACTTCATTATTTGAATGAATCATTTGCAATAGCACTAGAGGATCATAACATCAATCTGGATAAAGAAAAAATAAATGAAATTTCTGCAAACGGAGGAAGTATTCAAGACATATCCTGGATTCCAAGCGAGGTAAAGGAGATGTTTCCAATTGCCGCAGATTTATCTGGAGATCAACATGTACGCATGCAATCTGCTTTTCAAGAATTCGTTGATGATGGAGTAAGTAAAACAATTAACCTTGCAAACGAAGCTACTAAAGAAGATGTAAATAATTCTTATAGATTAGCATACAACACACATTGTAAAGGAATAACAGTATATCGCGATGGTTGTCTAGATGTTCAAGTATTAGAAACAGACAAGACGAAGAATTTACGAGGAGATAATAAAAACAAAGAATCAGCACATGTTTTACCAGGAGGGTATAAACGTCCGGAGTATTTAGTAGGTAGAACGTATAGATTTACGTATACAAACAGCGGATTATTTATTACAATAAATAGAGATCAAGAAGGAAGACCAAGAGAGGTATTCATTGAAAG
>ENA-UPTF01000109-UPTF01000109.1-marine-metagenome-genome-assembly--contig:-NODE-109-length-56048-cov-4.533080_pt1 | contig 56048 bp, 53 predicted proteins | sample MGYA00238166_ERZ767019 | MGnify/ENA primary metagenome ERZ767019 (study PRJEB28930, sample SAMN06266391) | marine metagenome | isolation source: Sea water from 250 m depth | place: Atlantic Ocean | study... | reverse complement strand
ATGGGCAAACTCATATCCCACGTTATGGACAAGGTTGGTAAAGATGGTGTTATCACCGTTGATGAATCAAAGTCTCTTTCGTACGAAACTGAATTCGTTGAGGGAATGCAAATAGATCGTGGATTTCTTTCCCCTTACTTCGTAACTAACTCGGAACGACAGGAATCTGTCCTCGCCGATCCTTATGTCTTGATCACTTCACAGAAGATTTCTGCGATTTCCGATCTCCTACCAGTTCTTGAAAAGGTTCTTCAAACCAATAAGAACGTTTTGGTGATTGCCGAAGACGTAGAAGGTGAGGCGCTTGCGACTCTGGTAGTAAACAAGCTCCGCGGGACACTTAACGTTGCAGCCGTCAAGGCTCCTGGCTTCGGTGACCGACGAAAAGCTATGCTGGAAGATATCGCTATTCTCACTGGCGGCACGGTTATTTCAGAAGAGATAGGTCGCAAATTAGAGACTGTGACTCTGGATGACCTCGGTAAGTGTAAACAGATCGTAGTAAGCAAAGACGAAACAACTTTCGTTGATGGTGATGGCTCAATCGATGCTCTAAATGGCCGAAAGGCGGAGATCGAAACACAAATCGCCGACACATCCTCGGATTATGATCGCGAAAAGCTTCAAGAACGATTGGCTAAGCTTTCTGGTGGAGTTGCAATTCTCAAAGTCGGTGCAGCAACCGAAATCGAGATGAAAGAGAAAAAGCAACGGATGGAAGATGCTCTTTCAGCCACACGGGCAGCAGTCGAAGAAGGAATCGTTCCAGGTGGCGGAACAGTCTTAATCAAAGCATCTGGATCACTCAGTGAAGTGAAGTCAGACAATAATGACGAACAGACTGGTATCGAAGTGCTCCAACGCTCGCTTTTGGAACCAATCAGGGTCATAGCCGCCAACTCCGGTCACGAAGGTGCTGTCATCTTGAACAACGTCGCTGATAACGATTCTAGCAACTACGGTTTCGACGCCCACAAGGGTGAGTACGGTGACATGGTAGAGATGGGCATTGTTGATCCTGCCAAGGTAACTCGTGCAGCCGTCGAAAATGCAGTCTCTGTCGCTGGAATGATCCTCACAACTGAGGCTCTTATCAGTGAACAAGACGAACCGCCTATGCCACCAATGCCAGGCGGACCTCCCGGAGGAGACATGGGCTTCTAGCCTCTCCTTTCAAAGGTATTTAAAAAGGCCGCTCCGATTTGGAGCGGCCTTTTTTTCTCAAAAACCAACTCAATCACGTTAAGCTAATATCTCCATCAACTACTTCACGATCGCTCAAGCGATCCGATCCGCCAACAGACAAACCTTCGTACAAACGAGTCATACCTTCAAGCCACCTGGTCTGCACAGATGGATCCCAAGATGGATCAAAATCAGGATATTTCGCTAGAATGCGATCAGCTAGCTCCAATTGTGTCGATAGCTCTGGTGAGGCAGAATCAGCATCTACCAGCCGTTCATTTTTACCTGTATTAACAGGCTGTGCTGTCACTGCCCGCGAACGAGTAGCAGTCGCTGAATTACGTAATTTTCCAGCTCCATGGCGACCAGCGAGAATTCGCTGTGAAAGCTTTATGCCAGCCGCCTGTGCAGCACGTATAAAAAAGGCTTCGCATTTCGTCAATACGCCTTCTTTCGTTCCAAACCTTCTAAATGCATCACGAAATTGGCCTTTGCTCGCACGAGACAAATCTAGTTCGAAAACTGGCGTGTAAAACCCCTCGAGAATATTGCGCAGTAATGCTCGCCGTTCTTCACCTTCGGCGTGGACAAGCCTCTCAAGCTTATCGTCAGGATGAGCTTCAGAATCAACCAACTCAAGAACTTTCAAAGCGGTCATCAATTGAGTACCTGAGCTACCTGAAAACCTCGGGCCCCAAACTGTTTTATCGATTCTTCCAGGAATACCCTCTTCAAGTAGAAATTCCAAAAAAGTTTGGAACGTACGATAGGGGACGTACGGGGGAATCGCGGGAGTTTGTTCTTGAGGTGTCATTTGAACTCACATTTATACATTCCAAGCTTATCCTACGACTAAGGTATCTCCCAGCAATTCCAAAGTCAAATATATTTTGGAATGCCGTTTCCCCGGCGGGGACAGTTTATGAAACTTCTTTTTGGAACGCGGAGAATACTCTTCAGCGTTTTGGAATGAAATATGAACCGTATTCGTTAGTGCATCAATAATTTCTAAGCGGCTTTCAAAATCAATAATTCACCCGTCAGTACCACAAGAATAGGACAACAAATTGAAGATTCCTATAGATCAGATCTTCCCGGACCCAGACCTTCCACAATCAAAAACCCAAAATGCAAGACGGGAAAGCACTCGATCTGTCCGCTCAAAGCGTGATCCGGTAGTTTTATTCAAAGACAATGGATACTTGCTCTTATCAGGCCAGCGAAAACTCACTGCCGCAAAAGAGGCTGGCGAATTAACAGTTGAATGCACTGTTAAAGAAGAAGTTACAGCACAAGAGCGTTGGGAATTCTCACTGGCTGAACAGTACCACTCATCACTTGTGCCTGCGATGGAACTGGGCAAGGCGTTCATGGAATACAGAGATTCTCACAGTGTCACACAGCAAGAGCTTGCTCGCCGGACAGGAATCACACCTGGCACCATTCACCACTACGAAAGCCTGATACGAACATTAGATCCAGGTCTAGGCGAAAAGGTGAATACTGGAGAACTGACCTTCAAAGAAGCACGCTCTATCGCAGATATCGAAGATCATGTCCGACAACGAGAAATAGCTCAGCCGTTCATCGAAGGTCGTCTCTCTAGTGTTCATGTGGAAAGAATTGTTGGGCGAGCTAAAACTTCAAGTACTCTCTCAATCGAAGACATTATTGAAGAAGTCGTGAATGGTAAGCGAGCAGCTCAAGCTGATCCAGAACCAGCTCCGGTATTTCAAAGGGCAAGACCTGTCGAAGCAGATACAGCCCTAATTGAAAATGCCGTATTAAAAATCGCTGGTGAATTAGACGCGCTCCAATTACAAGTTATCCCTGAATACCGACGTTTGAAACTAATCAGCAGCCTAAGAATTCTAGATAGCCGGTTGAAGTCGGCACTCATGACTCTCAATGGAGGCATGGCAGCAACAACAGCTGTGCCTCAACAATTGTCGACACCCACTGAAATACGTGTGTAGCAAACCTAGTACAAACTAAAGCCAACCCCACTACATCACATAGGGAGATCAACGACAAAACCAGATATCGCGTAGAGACAAAACAATGAAATGCTGAGGTTTGTGCGGACACACAACCCTCACGCCGTGAGTAATTTTATGGCTCAAAAATTACTTACACAGTCTCCGCTAAGAGCCCATGCGCCCCTCCAATTACGCCTCCGGAGGGGCGCATTACGTTAATAGGCCATAAACACATAAAAGACGGCAATCTAGGCCAAATTCAGGATTCCGGCAGCATTGTCATGAAGTATAAGTGGACGAGACTCATCACGAATATCTAGCTCCTGAAACTGCTCCAACCAAGTAACCGGAGAAATATACGGATAGTCAGACCCAAATAAAACCTTTTTTCTTAATCGACCGCTAGCTTCTGAGATCAACTCTTTCGGAATATAACGCGGAGCCCAACCTGAGAGATCTATGAAAACATTCGATTTGTGTAACGCAACTGCAACCTGCTCCTGTATCCACGGCCATGCCGGATGAGCCATGATAATCGTTAAGTCAGGATGTCGTGCCGCCAGTGAATCGACATGCGGTATAGGGCGTGAGTATGCAAGTTCAAAGCCTCCTCCACCTGGCGCGTTGGCGCCTGCTGCAGCGTACCCCGAATGCATAAGTACAGGTATTCCAAGTTCTTCAGCTTTAGCAAATAATGGGATAAACGCAGGGTCATCAGGAAAAAAAGCTTGATGAATCGGATGAAGTTTCAAACCCCGTAACCCGAGAGATAGTACCGAACGTTCCAATTCTTCAACCGCTGCTTTGCCCTTGCGAGGATCCACGCTACAAAATCCAATGAACACATCCGGATAGGAATCTACTGTCTGGGCCACATAATCGTTCGGATCGGGTAAATCTCCTGTTTCAGTTTCGGCATCAACAGAAAAAATCACAGCCTTAGTATCGATAGCACGGTAGGTCTCAACCATCTTCTCAATACTTATTGACTCATCAGCCATACGGAACATCTGACGAAGGCCTGGCTCAATACCGTATTCAGAAAGACCAGGCATTCGAGGAATATGAGCATGTATATCGATGGCTTTCATAAATAAATCCTAATAAGACTAATTTTCTTCCGCTTAGAAAAGTAAAACTTTTTAACCATTACGTCGACAAATAGGTATTAAATTACGTTCACTTGAGCAAAAAGGCACCTAAGTCTTAGCTTGGACTTTCATTGGTAAAACTAGTGAAAGTATCGCTCCGGCCGCAGCTATAATTCCTGCAAATATCACCACCCCCTCAAATCCATTTGACTGATTGATAAAACCAGCTGCAATCGGTGTCAATGATCCAATAACTGCTCCGCCTGTGAACATCAAAGCGGTTCCAGACCCTTCGGATCCTTTATCAATCATATCCATCGCAGCAGCGTTGATGATCGGCATTACTGAAAAGAAAAATAGGCCCAGCACTGCGATTAATGCAGTCATGCTCCAGCCTGAGTCAAATAATAAGAAAAGAAATATCAAGATCGTCATCGCAGTCATTGCGAACGCTATTACAGGCCGGCGTCCTATCCGATCAGATACGTTACCCATAACTGGTGTCGAAATAATTCCCGCCATGGTTATCAATGCAACATGCAAGCCAACAAAAGTATCCGAGTAGCTAAGTTCTTCACGCATGTATATAACGAGAAATACTTGAAATGACGTGTGTACTGCTCCACGCATGGCACCCAATAAAGCCATACCCAAAACACCACGATTACTGACAAGGCGCCCTGCGGATCTAAAGTAATCCGAAAGCGTGACATCTCCTTTAGCCTCAATACCTGCAGTTTTGAATCTCGAAATAACCGCTAAAGCGGTCACAACCATCGGAACCGATATAAATGCAGCAATCCATCTCCACTCTATTCCACCAAAAATAACCCAGGACCCGATCGTCCCCGCCAATAAGAATCCGATGATTAATGGAGAAACAGTATTGCCTATCTGCGCGCCCGTTAAGTGTGCTGCCATAGCAAAACCGCGACGCTCAGGATATCTAGCCGCCAACGTGCCAAACGCAGGCGCATGCCACATGGAAGTCCCGAATCCGACGATCACCACTCCAACTAGGAGTGCCCAGTAAACAGGTGATATAGCAATCAGAAAATATCCAACACCAACCATCATCATCGAAGCAAAAAGAATCCACGCAATTTTTTTACGAAACATATCCGTAAGAATGCCAGCTGGAATATTTGCGATACCCGACGATATCGATTGAGCCGAAGACATACCGCCCACAGCAACATCTGAAAGTCCTAGTGTTGCCCTTATGCTCGGAATCATGACTAATAGCGCGCCTTGACCAAAATGCTTGATCCCATGACCTGCAGACAACCCGTACATCAAGCCAAGCGATGTCGGTTTTTGATCATCAGAAGGATGCAAATGCCCAGAATCTTTAGGCTGTTTAGTGGAAGTACTGCCACCGGAATGTGCAGTATGAGAAGTGGTTTCTGTCACAGCAAACAAACCTTAGGTCGCCATAAACGGCTGAGTTGAATCGAGTATATGGACAACCAAACAATGAAGCGCACAGATGGCTGACCATCTTTACATGAAGGTAAAATCACAACTGAATAACGCCTTAGTAACACCGTCTACAAGCCCAACCGCCGCTCAACCGCTCCAAGCGATTCGTCAATAACGCTACACAGAGTCTCAGCCTCATCAGCCGTAATTGTGAGAGGTGGAGCAATCGGCAGAATATAGGCTGGAACTCGTATCCAAACCCCGCGTTTTCTTAGTTCTTCAGTGAGCATGGCGTTTACGCCAACTGAGGAATCAAAATGCTCCTTCGTTTGACGGTCTTTCACAAATTCAATGCCCTGAATAAGCCCCACTCCACGTACATCACCAATAATTGGATGTTTATCTTTCATAGCAAGTAAACTCTCGGAGATTTGCTCACCTCGGATACGGGCGTTATCAACTAAATTCTCTCGCTCAACTATAGCTAAGTTTGCGAATGCTGCTGCTGCTCCACCTGGGTGAGCCGAATACGTATACATGTGACTCCACACCTTTTCGGGTCCACCCGCGAAGGCATCAGCCACCCTCTGTGTGGAGATCGAACCGCCCACAGGGAAGTAACCCGATGTGATGCCCTTAGCGAAGCTCATAATGTCAGGAGTAACTCCTACAAAATCGGCACCAAACCATTCACCAAGGCGTCCAAAACCCGTAATCACCTCATCAAAAATCAACAACACACCATACTTGTCACATATGTCACGTACCATCGGCCAGTAATTGGACGGCGGTACAACACCTCCAAGAGGTTGCGATACAGGCTCTCCAATAACCGCCGAAACAGACTCAGGTCCTTCAAATATAATCGCCTGTTCAATTTCCTCTGCAGCGCGCTCACCATTCTCTTCTGGTGATGAAGCTCCATATTCATCGTGATAATAATGCGGCTGTCCAACGGTCACAACATTCGCTGGTTTAGGTTGATAGTCGATGCGTGGAAATCCGGGGTGCCCACCCAACCACATAGTTCCATAAGTCGAACCATGGTAGGAACCACGACGAGAAATCACTTTGTAACGGCCAGCATCGCCTCTACGCACATGATATGCCTGCGCCATTTTAAGTGATGACTCATTGGCCTCTGAGCCACCCTGACAAAAGAACGTGCGTGTAAGGTCACCCGGAGTTATTTCAGATAACTTGGCAGCAAGCTGGATAGTCTTTGGCGTGGCACCTGAATAGACATTCATACTTACGCTGGATAGCTGGTCGTAAATAGCTTTAGCAATTTCCTCACGACCATGGCCAGCGTTGCGAAAGTACATACCTGATATGCCATCAATAAATTTATTGCCTTCAACATCAGTTACATATATACCGTCGGCCGACTCCATCAGAAGAGGTCCGCCTTCCTCCGCAAGAATAGTGTGATTGGTCATGCCAACATGCATATGATCAAGTACGGCTTGGCGTAAGGATTTTGGGTCGTTCGCTGCTGGAATTGTCATTAAATTTCAGTTCGAGGCTAAACTTTTAATTATTGAATACTGATTGTTAATCAAAAAAAGAAATATATCTAGCAGTGTTGCAATGAATATAAGCAGTAGTTAAATGGTGCAGTTTGTCAAAGTTCACGATACGGTTGAATTGCGATGTTTAATTTTGTTCATAAAAGACGTCCGTCCATAGTGGGATTAATTCTGGGCTCAACGGTGGGCTTGATGATTGCATTGGGCTACGGCCTGACTAGTATTTGGCTTTGTTCAGGTATCAGAAAATGTCCTGAAAGCTGGATCCCATCTGCTGTTGTAGCAGCAATTATTTTCATAGTAATTGCACCGATCGGTGTAGCAGTGGCTGTTATCGGAGCTCGACTGTATAAAATTTTTGACACAGCGTTGTACACAGGCGATAACGAACTGGACGATTAACTCACGCAATAAGTTTTATTCAATTGCATTTGTTTATGGTCTCCACTTAAACACCCTGTCTGAGACTTGAGAGATAGGGCGATAAGTTAGGATTGGCATTGTTTGCCGGTTGAATTCAAACGTATAATCTCGAGGTTGATTTCGTAACTTACAAAACAATTTCAATAGATAATCCAGTAAATTTCTTCAACTTAGATACACATTTAAATTGATTGTCTGGCTTGACCGGGCTAATCGTAGGAATATTTCGAATGTCAGAAACGAGCTTCGATATCATCGTCATAGGTGCAGGTCCAGGTGGCTATCACGCCGCTATTAGAGGTGCGCAATTGGGGCTAAGTGTAGCGGTAGTTGAAAAAGATGATGGCACAGGAATCGGAGGACTCGGTGGAGTCTGCTTAAACTGGGGATGCATCCCATCAAAATCACTTTTGAAAAACGCTGAAATAGTCAACCATGTGGCCCACGCACAAGATTGGGGCATCGAAGTCGGTGAGTGGTCCGCTAGCATGAGCAAGGCGATTGATCGAAGTCGAAAAGTCTCCAAATCTCTTACCAGCGGTATCGGATTCTTGTTCAAAAAAAACAAAATCACGTTGATAACCGGTAAAGGCATTATAAAGTCCTCAACGCAAATCGACATTGAAGGCGGTGAAACGCTAACAGCCAAGAATATAGTTATCGCGACCGGTGCGCGAGCACGAAGCCTACCAAGCCTGCAAATAGATGGGACTGACATCATCACCTCCCGTCATGCCCTTGAACTTCGTGAAAAGCCAGAAGCCGTTGCCATTATCGGAGCTTCGGCGATAGGTTGTGAATTCGCTTACTACTTCAACTCGTACGGCGTCAATGTGATGATGTTTGAAATGCTCCAACATCTTGTCCCAAGAGAAGATGAAGACGTTTCTATCGAACTTGAACGGCAGTTCGGCCAACAGGGAATCGAATTTGCAACTTCCGCTGGCGTTTCAGGAGTTGAAAAAAAAGATGGACGACTCGCTGTTCAATACGAAGTCTCAGGAAAAAAACAAGAATTCATATGTGACAAAGTACTTCTTGGTGTAGGAGTCCAACCCAACACCGATCAAATTGGTCTTGAAAACGTGGGCATCAAAACAAACGATGCTGGATATATCGAAGTAGACGGGAACATGAGAACCAATGTTGGTGGCGTATACGCTGTAGGAGACGTAAACGGCAAGCTGCAGTTAGCGCATGTAGCCTTCGATCAAGGTGTGGTGGCGGCAGAAACAATTGCTGGTCACGAAACAACTCCCATTGACAATTACACCAATATGCCCAGATGCACGTACTGCCAGCCACAAATAGCTTCGATCGGTCTTACTGAAGCTCAAGCTAAAGAACAAGGAATCAATATAAAAATCGGCAAAGTTCCGTTCCAAGTAGCTGGAAAATCAGTAGCAATTGGCGAGCCATACGGTTTCGCAAAAGTGATCACAGATGATGATTCAGGAGAGGTAATTGGAGCACATATCATCGGGCCCGAAGCTACTGAACTAATAGCTGAAATCGGAATGCTACAGCTACTTGAGGGCACAAACCTTGAACTGCATAAGATGACACATGCGCACCCGACATTGTCCGAAGCTGTCAAAGAAGCCGGAGCGGCAGTATCCAACGAAGCTATCCATTTCTAAATGGATAGCACATCGATGATTTTTGGCGGCAAGCCAACCATTCCGTTGCACACGCAGTCATGTCTTGCCGATTCCTGAATTCGCCAAAACATGCGTTTAATTTTAAATTAGAAAGAGAGGCAGACTTGAACAAAATGAAGGTAACTAGAATTTATACTGGGGATGATAATCGCTCACATTTCGAAGACATCGAAATTGACATAGCACCCAGTAAATCGGGCCTCATTTCGGAAATTTTCCCTGCAACAGGCGTGATTTTTAGAGAGACTGGCGGTGACTACGATTACGACTTTCATACAGCGCCACGTCGCCAGTACGTTATCAACCTGGATGCTGCTGTAGAAATCACCGTGGGAAGTGGTGAAAAACGAATACTCGAGCAAGGTGAAGTATTCCTAGCAGAAGACACTACGGGCCAAGGTCACATAAGCCGTGCCGTGGACGGCAAGATACGACATTCGATGTTTATAACCTTAGATTAATTTTTTAGGTGCAAATATCAACCTGATGCGGTACCAGAACGAACTGCACTTAACATTTCATCCAATCGATTCTGGTCGACCCCAAGCAACCTGGCTTTTTCCACATCTTGATCTGATCGCGCGGTATCACCCTGTTCTGCATAAACCACAGCACGATTAGCGTACGCTTCAGCCCAAGAATCATTTAAACGGATTGCCTCAGAAAAATCTTTCACTGCTTTTTCAAGATCGCCTATTGCGTATCGAGAATTACCTCGATCTAAATATGTATCAGGATAGTCAGGATTCATACGCACAGCTGTGTCGTAGTCCATTATCGCTTCAGAATGTTGTTCGCTTTTGGCATATGCATCAGCGCGGTGATGAAACAGCTTAGATACATTTGGAGCCTGATAAATAGCGGCGGTGAAATGCTCAACTGCGTCTATCATCTTCCCTTGACCTGCCGCTTTTACACCCTTTTCATAAAAACCCAAAGATTTTTCGGCCGATGATGGCTTTGAGTAACCAATTAGGTTAAACAACTTCGATAGCAAGCTTGGGATAGTCACTGCTAGTTCGCTTTAGAATCTTCGGGCTTGGAATCACGTGACACCATTTCTAACCAATTTCCGTCAAGATCCTGAAAATATATTGCATACCTTGCCCATGGATACCCAAGATCTCGTTCGTATTTAGGGCCAAAAACCTTGATTCCTAATGCTTCAATCCGTTCCCGCCATGCCGGGACATCGTCAACCACCATGGCTGCGTGTGCCGATCCGGGCCTATTGCGATCAATCTGATCGGATCTAACTTCGCCCCTTGGGTGGATATATTCGATGAGCTCTATTGAGTGTCCATCTCCGACACCTACATATGCCTGACGCATGATTACATCTGGATAGCCCACTACCTCAGATAACCAAGGGGTATCAGAAAGGGTAGGCTCCCGTTCGATATCCATCCCCAAAACCTGTGTATAAAACTCAAGAGCCCTGTCAAGGTTTTCAACAATAAAGCCTGTGTGATAGATACTTTGAACTACTGGCATTATTAGATGCGATAGTACTTTTCGGCGTTTGTACAAAAGAGTTTGGCACGTTCAGAGTCTGTAAAGTCACACGTTATTTCGTCGTATGCCTTCCAGACTGTCTCGTAGTCACTAAAAAGACTGTCCACTGGAAAATTAGACCCGAACATACAACGATCCACACCTAAAATATCGATGATGTCTAATACAAACGGAGCAATCGATTCAGCATCCCAAGTCTGATCCAGCATTCCTAAAGCGGATATCTTGGCGGATACGTTGGGCGCTTCACCCAGTGACTCTAACCCTTTACGCCACTCCCGTAGCTCACCAGGAGATCGGCCGATGGGCATTGCGGTATGGTTGAGGATAATGGGTACTTCAGGAATGTCATTCCCGAGTCTGGCTGCCTCCTCAAGTTGCCAAGGCCAAATTTGCAGATCGAATGAGCCGTTAAATTTTCCGATTAATTTAAACCCTTCCCTCCATTGACTATCCGACATCAATCCGCCAGATCCGGCGAATCGAAAGTTCACCTTATCGTCAGACCAATTGAGCATATGGCGGATACCACGCCAGTTGGCATTATCAGCATGCCTTTCAAGAGTCGCTTCAACATCGGGATCCGAGAGATCTGCAAATCCGATGATAGCGTTTGGCATACCACGCGAGCCAGGATCGTCAGCTACAGACTGCAACCAGATAGTTTCACCAACTGGATCTAGGTTATGGTCCCATTCAGCCTGAACGTGAACGGACTTTATAAGCGGCACGTTTTTCGCTCCCTCGTGAAGGTCGCTAACAAGCCATGATTTGCGAATGGCCGAGTAGTCGCCGACAAAATGATCAATGGGTTCGACAAGCCACGGATAGGGGTTGTTCTCAAGGTCCCAGAGATGGTGGTGCGTATCTATGAATGGAGGGATCACTGAATAGGTTTCCTCGGCGTTTTCTAACGGATAGTCATCAACAGTTGCACCGACTACACTCTACGAGCTATCAAAGATTGTATGATCTGCGGTGCAGCTTCAATAGCTCGTTCTCTGATTTGTTCAGGTGTTAGGCTGCCAATCGGATGCTGAATTATTACAAATGGATAGTCCGGTATTCCACCCAGATTCGCCATAGCTTGAGCGCCGGATTCAAATGGCTCGGTACAAATTGCGATCGCAGGTACACCTAGTGCTTCTAGCTTGAGTGAGTCGTACACACTGGACGACGAACAACTTCCTCAGTCCCCATTTGCCAGGAGTGCAACATCAACTTCATTAGAAAAATCAGATAGAAAATCAGGATCTGCTGGACGAGATGCATCACCTTTATTTACTCGATACGCGTTTGCGAATTCAAAACGTTCTGAGAGAACATCATAAATAGCATCCAAAAGTGATTCTGAGTTCAATTTATCATTGCGCAAGAGTCCAATGCGCATACCCGCAAGAGAATTGGGCCGATCAGCCATGCCAGCAGTAGCTACAGACGGCGTTGCTGTCGGATCTAAGACTTGGAATGATTTTTCTTCTGCCATTTTCGACTCCTATAATGCCATATTACCCGTTTGTGATGATGGAGCGCGTAACAACTTTGGATCGCATTCCTAGTGACCAGGATGGTATAACCGCACTCCAAGCCCCTCCTCCACCGCCAATAACAATAGGAATTGCCGATTCAGGTGAAGCCAGAACACTTGTTGGCTGGTCTTCGTAGCCAGCAGGAAGACCCATAGCAGCCCAATCCGAACCTGATTTACGTGCATTTTCGAATAAATACTGCCCGACTTGTTGTTTACTCCAACCCGCCTTATCGAAGTGAGCGATATGCTCGGGACAGATGGCCAAAACAACCTCCTCGACTCCTGGACCCATTGGATAAAGGCGCTCAGCAAATGCATCAAGAATTGCTTCGGGTGTATTGGCTTCATGTTCGCCAAACTGGGTTGCGCTTAGCCCGGAAACTACAGTTACGGCACTTTCTGTTTCGACAATACCTCTAGTTACACTCAACGACTCCCATGCAGCAGGTAAGAATTCTTCGTTCTCAGCGACGCACCACGTGTACTTTCCAGGGTGGCCAAGAGTCGCCTTATCGAGTCCATTTTTACTGCGTGTTCCAAGCACATTCATAACAATTAACCTAATAGCACGACCAATGGTCGCATTAGCTCTATAGCCTGGGCCAAATGCCGAAACTCCCGAATTGATATCAAGTTCTTTGGTGATGGGACCATTGACAATAATCATTATCGCGGCCCCCATCGTGGAAACCGTGATTCCATGGAGATTAAACTCTGGTTTTGTAATTGCATCAACCGCAGCAACGATTACCGGCATATACTCCGGCTTACAACCAGCCATCACTGCATTGATCGCAGCTTTTTCAGCTGTGATCACAGCACCTTTTACAGGCTCTATCCCGAGTATCGCCTCGGGAGACAAGTTAGCCGTTTCAAGTATTGCCGATACCGATTCAGGTGTAGGTGGTACAACAGGAAGCCCGTCCGACCAACCTTTATTGAAGTAAATCTCAATAGCTTCAAGCGGGCCTGACGCTTCTATTAATTCGGAGTGGAGACGTATTGGTTTATTCATAGAATCGAAGTTTATCTAGCATTATTGACTAATCGGCATGAAAAACTTCTCGCCATTGGATCATGTTTTTATCAGGATGAGCCCCTTTGGGAAGTTGAAAAAAAGGTGACATGTCGTCTTGCCATTTCTGATTCACTTCCTCCCTAGACATTCCGTCCAGTGACACTTCAAATGAATCTTCACATTCAACGTATCCGAATAGTGTCCCGTCTTCTTTAAAGAAAATCGTATAGTTTCGCCATCCCGTACGGACCAGAGCGGCTGACATTTCAGGCCATATATCATCGTGACGCTGTTTATACTCTTCTACCATTTCGGGGTGGATTTTCATCTCGAATCCCACACGTTGCATAACATTCATCCTTTACAGGCTTACAATTGGCCAATATTTCATATGCTGCAGAGTGTAGGGCATGCGCCGATCGAAATCAGCCTAATACAACACACCCATCACTTTTGAAGTGGAGAGAAAACAAATGTCAAAATCAATAGCTCAGGTGCTGGATCTAAAAGATGACCCCGAAATAATTGCCAAATACGAGGAATACCATCGCAACGTCTGGCCAGAAGTTATTGACGCACTAAAAGGAATCGGAATTGAACGAATGGAGATTTTCCGAAGCGGCAACCACCTGTTCATGTATTGCACGGTTCCAGACGAATTCGATCCTCGTAGAGATTTCCAGGGCTACACAGAATCAAAGCGAGCTGAAGAATGGAACGATCTAATGTCCACTTTCCAACAAAAAGTCCCTGAAGCAAACGAAACCGACTGGTGGTGCCCAATGTCGCTAGCATTCGATTCACAATGGTTCGACTAGGCAAACCGTCTATAAAACATATTGACCAACCCTGGCTATGGGGGTCCTTGAGCATCGGGTGGATGGCTGTCATTTACACGTTGTCAGACATGCCAGCCAAAGATTTCGACAACACCAGAAACATCGTTACATGGTTGCCATTTGCAAATTCGCTAGTTCATATCGGACTGTTCATGGTGCTAAGCGTATTCGTTCTCCGCACGCTTGTCTTGTCACGATTGGTTTCCGAACCACTGACAGCCTATTTAACGATATTTGTAGCCTTGACGTACGGGATTCTGGACGAAATTCACCAATCGAGCATAGAAGGCCGTGCATCTGAGGCCATTGACGTCGTAGCGGATATTTTCGGATCAGTCCTTATTGTGATATTTTGGCTTCTGCTCAAAAAATTTCCCTCAAAAACACAAAAAAATGGTAATCAAAGAAGCTGAAGATCTCTGGCCGTTGGGACAAGACGTCCTAAATACGCTGGATGAGGCCGTACAGATGGCAGAAGAAGTTTCCGCACCACCAGCAGAACGATGGGTTGCTCGCGCCATAAGTGACAAATTAATTCCAAGCCTATACGCCGCACGTACATATATAGAAGTCGGACAGCTATCTTCCCCCGAAATACGACTTGGCATCTTAAGTGCACGATCTGAAGCCGGAAAACTCGCAGACACAGACTCAAGATATGCACCTCTTTATTCCAAAATACGCGTACTTGCAGAAGAAGCCGACACCGCCTCTAGAATAAGCTGACGCTAAAGCTCGATTTTGCCTCAACCCATGCTAGGATGGCGGTACAGTGACACCTTCATCCAACACAAATCAATCTCATATTAGAAATGACCATGTAGAAGTTATATGCGATATGGAACCCGTTTCCTCTCCGACAATTTCCATGGTGAAGAAAGCCGCTGAATCTGCCCTTCAGGCTGAACATAAGGCTGGGCCTATCGATGTAACGGTTATGATTACTAACGATGAGCAAATCCGAAAGTTAAACCGTAAATTCAAGGGTGAGGATGAAATTACCGACGTGCTTGCATTCAACCCTTACACCAAAGATGAAAATACGCATGAGGATGCATGGCCTGATTTCGCTGATTCCGCTATTGGAAGTCAAGTCAATCAAGAACAACTCGGTGATATTGCAATCTCTCTTCCACAGGTAGCCCGTCAAGCAAAAGAAAACGGAAATGCCACGGATAATGAGTTGGCCATGTTAACAATCCACGGAGTTTTGCATCTACTAGGTTATGATCATCGCAGTCCTCAAGAAGAGACTGTCATGTTTGGTAAAACTGAAGTAATTTTGTCAGAGGTTTTTAATCAGTGATCCCACATTCTCCAAAACTGAAATTATTCCAGTGACTGATAATCAAGTTTTTTATAGAAAATGGCGGCCGACTCGTTTCGAAGAGGTTGCAGGTCAAGACCACATCACCAAAACTCTCAAACGTGCTGTGGTCTCAGATCGCGTTGCACACGCATACCTTTTCAACGGACCGCGCGGCGTTGGCAAAACTTCTACTGCAAGAATTCTGGCAAAAGCACTCAACTCTGAAATCACAGAAGAAGGTGAACCTGTCGTAGATTCAGACGTTTCTATTGCGATCGACGAAGGTCGTTATATGGATCTAATTGAGATCGACGCAGCATCAAACCGTCGAATTGACGATATTAGAGAACTACAAAAAAAGACAGAATTCAGACCAGTCTCGGGTAAATACAAGGTGTACATCATTGATGAAGTACACATGCTTACGACAGAAGCATTCAACGCTTTGCTCAAAACACTCGAAGAGCCACCGCCAAACATTGTGATGATCCTGGCCACTACAGACGCTCACAGGCTCCCAGCCACAGTTGTCAGCAGATGCCAACGTTTCGACTTTAAGCGGTTATCCAACGAGGACGTCATCAATAGACTAATCGAAGTCTGCGATGCTGAAGAGATCGAAACCGAGCCTGCAGTTCTAGAAATGATTGCACGATCCGCTTGGGGTAGCTTACGTGATGCAGAGAATCTTCTTGAGCAATTGTTCGTTTCATACGGCCAGACCGGTGAAAACGCACAGCCCTCTGAAATAACGGAATCACAAGCACGTGAGCTTTTAGGTCTTGGAGATACAGCCATAAGTACTGAGCTTGCGACAGCCCTTCTTGCCAAAGATGCCGCTCAAGCTTTAACAGTCATAAACCGGGAAGCCCAACGAGGTGCAGATCTAAGAGCATTGCATTCAGGCACAGTCGATGCATTGCGCGTCGCACTTCTACTGAAAGCCGGAGTGGAAGATTCGATCAGTGAAGGTTCGGAATTCGCTACAACGATGTCTGCAGCGGCACGACCAGCAAAGCTAAACCAGATTTTGCATATTCTTACTTCACTGGGAAAAGCTGACATGAAAGTTAGTTCATCATCCCCTTTGCCATTAGAACTCGCAGTACTACAAGCAACTACTAATCCTGCTACTAATAACGTCGATTCAAGAAGAAATACTGAGCCTGCAGCAAATCAGCCACAACCAGTTAATCCTCAAGCTCAGGTTTCAGTTAAACCGACTATAGGTGATTCGGAATTTGAAAAACCGACTCAGCGACGCGACAGAACTCCGGCCGAAGAAAAGTGGGACAAAGTCATTCAAAAAACGAGACGCACCAAAAACCGTCGTTTTGCCGTTGGTCCGCTATTACGAAACATACAGGTGCCAGAACCGGTTGAGGGAAAGATTTCACTGCGCTTCAAAAGCAATGCCCTCAAAAACAACTTCATGGAAGAAATGGATGATAAACGTTCAAAAGACGCACTGAAAGCTGCTATCACTGATACTTACGGAACAGAGCTTGAATTGGTAATTATTTCGCCTCGCGAAGTAGATAAAACGAATAATACAAACACTAACTCCACCATAGATTCCGAAAACGAACGATCAGTTTCACAGGAACGAGAAAGTGCAATGGTTCGAGCTGCGATGGCAGTAGGCGGAACCATTATCAATGAAAATCAAGAAGAAAGTTGATATTACATTCAAGCGTCGTAAAAAAATTAATCCCACTTGCCAGTATTAAATTCCAATCACCAATTAAAGATTTCAAGCTCACTGGTAACGACGTATGATTATCGAGTCCTGTTTTATTCGGAACTCTGGACAATCAACCAAGGTAACTAGGATCACCTTTTAATGATGAATCGGAATATGATCAAGCAAGCTCAGCAAATGCAGGCTCGACTTGCCGCTGTACAAGAAGAAATTTCACTAGCACGAACAGAAGCCACATCCGGTGGCGGAGTAGTCAAAGTTTGCGTAATCGGCGGCTCAAAGATCGAATCAATAACTATTGACCAAGAAGTCGTCGATCCTGAAGACGTAGAGATGCTTGAGGACCTAATCCTTGCAGCCGTCAATGAGGCCATGGATACAGCACAAAAATTAGCTTCGGAAAAAATGGCTGCAATCACAGGCGGAATGAACATTCCTGGCCTGACATAATCATGCCTTCTTCGAATATCGCACGATCGGCTGCACCTCCTATCGCCCGATTAATCGAGGCTTTTCACCGTTTGCCAGGAATCGGTCCCAAGAGCGCACAGCGATTAACGTATCACCTGATTCGAATGCCCGAAGAAGAAGCTAATGAGTTTGCATCTGCAATTCTTGGCGTCAAAGAAAAAATTGTCCTATGCAATATATGTGCCAACATCTCTGAGGGTGAAGAATGTGCAATATGCAGTGATCTACAACGAGATCAAACTCGTATCTGCGTGGTCGAAGAGCCACTTGATGTCATCGCTATTGAAAGAGCAAATGTTTACTCTGGCCAATACCACGTACTACATGGAATAATCTCGCCTGTTAACGGCATCGGACCAAAAGACTTAAAATTACGAGAACTGATTTCAAGATTACAAAATGGAAACGTCGAAGAGATCATCATCGCAACCAGCCCCAACCTAGAGGGTGACGCGACTGCTATGTATATACAAAAGTTAATCGGCCCTTCGGGAATATCCATCACCCGACTTGCACGCGGGCTTCCAAGCGGTTCAGACATCGAATATGCAGATGATTCCACATTAGCGCATGCCCTAGAAAGTAGGACGGAAATACCTCAAAGCCCAAGCGATCAGTCTTACTAAGCTGCAGCAAATATAGGTTTATTACACGGTATCGTAATTCGTAAAATGCACTAGAAATTTGATGCTGAATACACGCTAACACTAGCTGGTATGACCTCTAAGCCTGAGGCTACACGGAAAACAAATACCTCTAACCGTGTAAGAATAAATATGATATTTACAATCAAATAATTATCAGAAAAATATTAAAAATCACGACGACGAGATGAAATGACATCCAAGCGCCCATTCACATACACAACCGACGCTGTTGTGCTGCGAATAAGCAATCTTGGAGAAGCAGATCGGATCGTGACCCTCATCGCACCCGTTCATGGATTAATACGAGGTGTTGCAAAATCTGCCCGAAAACCTAATTCAAAACTCGGAGGTCATCTAGACCTTTTCAGACATGTAATTGTTTCTATTCGCGAAACTCGCTCCCTCCATGGTTTAAGTCAAGTTTCGACAGTGAATGGCTTCCGGGGTTTACGCGACAATCTACAACGATTTTCGCATGCTGCATACGTTTCAGAATTATCAGAACGTTTTTCCGTTGAGAGCGGTGCAAACAGACCATTATTCCAATTACTCATAAATGTATTGGAATCACTAGAAACAACTACAAACCAAGAAATGGTTGTTCGCTTCTTTGAAATGAGACTCTTGCAACTTAACGGTTTCGCTCCTGAGCTTTCTAAATGTGTAGAGACTGGGGTTGAACTGGAGCCAAATAATCATTTCTATTCACCAGATCGAGGTGGCCTCATTCACAATAATTATCAATCGTCGGGGGAAGCCGCAGTCCTGCCAGCGAGCTTGAACACAATAAAATTATTACGGTTCCTGTCTAAAACCGATATAACGCAAGCGGGAAATCTGAAAGCTAAGGAAAGTGATATTCGACAACTTTCAAGGATATTGCGAGAACAAATCCACCATGTGCTTGATCGACGATTAAGATCCGAGCCATTCATGGACGAGGTTCGTACTCGCCATAACAGTAACCAGATAAGTAAATAAAATGAGCGTTCAGACTCACATTAGTGCCATAAAAACCTAAGAATCCGCCAGAGATTGTTACACTCGATTGAAGTTGCGTTGAAAAGCATTGATCGCTATACAGTAAGTACATCCTTAGTCAAGCACGGTTCAACAATCTGAAATATGCCGGACGCAGATATCGTCATTCGCGGCGCACGCGAGCACAACCTAAAAAACTTCAACCTCCGCATACCAAGAGATACCCTAACTGTGATTACAGGGGTTTCAGGTTCAGGTAAAAGTAGTCTTGCGTTCGACACGATATTTGCCGAAGGACAAAGACGATATGTTGAATCCCTTTCTGCGTATGCACGGCAATTCTTGGGTCGCATGGAAAAACCGGATGTGGATCACATCGAAGGATTAAGTCCATCAATATCTATAGATCAAAAAGGGGTTTCGAAAAATCCCCGATCCACCGTCGGAACCGTCACAGAAATTTACGATTACCTGCGTTTGTTATTCGCCAGGGCCGGAAGACCACATTGCCATAATTGCGGTCGACCAGTTCAACGCCAAACGATTCAACAGATCGTCGACTCGATTCTTTCGATGGAAAATGAAACTCGATTACAAATTCTCGCCCCGATGGTCACACACATGAAAGGTGAGCATGCCCAAGTGTTTGAGGCAGCGCGAAGAGATGGTTTCGTGCGCGTGCGAATCGATGGAGAAACGCATGATCTTTCAGAAGAATTCAAGTTGGCAAAAACCAAATGGCATGACATTGATGTTGTAGTGGATCGAATAATCGTTCGTGATGAAACAGACCCAGGTCGGCTAACTGAGTCTGTTGAAACAGCACTACGCCTTACTGGAGGCAATCTCATTGCGTCCAAACTCGGTGGAAACGGCGGTAAAGACACAGATATTGTTTATTCTGAGCACTTTGCCTGTGTTCACTGCGATCTTTCGATATCAGAACTTGAACCACGCAATTTCTCTTTTAACACCCCATTCGGTGCCTGCTCAACCTGCACCGGCCTCGGATACAAACTTGAAGTCGACCCAAACCTTGTAATTCAAGATAAGTCTTTGAGCCTAAATGATGGAGCAATTACTCCCTGGGCTAGATCTGGTTCGAACTCCCCTTGGTATCACTCAACCCTGCAATCACTCTCCAAGCACTTTGGGTTTTCAATGGAAATCCCCATTCGGGATATAGATCAATCGCATTTAAGTGTCATTTTGTACGGTACCGGCGGAAAAAAACTAGAAATTTCACATCAAACTCAAAAAGGACGTGTATATGGATGGCACACCGCTTTTGACGGTGTCATACCAAACATGGAGCGTAGACACGTAGACACAGAATCTGACAGCGTACGAGAAGATATCGCCAGATATATGACCCAGCAACCATGCGTGACCTGTGAAGGTGCGCGATTAAAGCCGGAAGTATTGGCAGTCACTGTCCTTGGAATGAATATTATAGAAGTCACCGGCCTGTCTGTGGAAAACGCATTAAAGTGGGTTGAAGCTTGTCGAACCGGTATTTGGCCTGACAAAAAACTGCAAGCAGAAGACCCACTCAACAATCGGGAGCAAACTATTGCGACCCAAATATTGAAAGAAGTTGAAGCAAGGTTAGGCTTCCTGTCACGAGTAGGTCTGGGTTATTTGACACTGGACAGAGCCGCGTCAACGCTTTCGGGAGGAGAGGGACAACGCATTAGACTCGCTACTCAAATTGGTTCAGGATTAATGGGAGTCTTATACGTATGCGATGAACCATCTGTTGGACTACATCCATCAGATAACGACCGACTAATCGAAACTCTCAAGAATCTACGAGATGTTGGAAACACCGTCCTGATCGTTGAGCATGACGAAGCCGTTATGCGGGCAGCTGATCATATTGTTGATCTGGGTCCGCTCGCGGGAGAACTTGGTGGAAATGTGGTTGTTGAGGGCTCAATTGAAACGGTACTTAAAAACAAACAATCCCTAACTGGCGCATATTTAAGTGGAAGAAAATCAATTCCTGTTCCGAAGAAGCGACGTACAGGAAATGGAAATGAAATAAGGATCATTGGCGCAAAGGCTAACAACCTAAAGAATATTTCAGTCGCCATACCATTAGGAATTCTGACCTGCATCACAGGAGTTTCAGGCTCTGGCAAAAGTACTTTGGTTAACGAAATACTTTCCAAAAAGCTTGCGCAATATTTTTATCGAGCAAAAGATCGTCCCGGAGATCACGAAGAGATAACAGGTCTTGAAAACATCGATAAAGTCATAAATATTGATCAATCGCCGATTGGACGAACACCACGATCCAATCCTGCGACATACACAGGCGTTTTTACAAACATACGAGAAATTTTTGCTTCAATGCCAGAAGCTAAAGCTCGCGGTTACAAAGCCGGCCGCTTTTCATTCAACGTCAAAGGTGGTCGTTGCGAAGCATGCAGTGGCGCCGGTTACGTCCAAATCGAAATGCAGTTCCTGCCAGACGTCACCGTGCCCTGCGAGATATGCCTCGGTGCCCGCTATAACCGGGAAGCACTTGAAATAAAATTTAAAAGCAAATCCATCGCTGAAGTACTCGATATGACTGTTTCAGAGGCGAGTAAATTATTCGAAAACATACCTGCGATCGCTAATCGAATGAAAACACTTAATGACGTAGGTCTCGGCTATGTTCATCTTGGACAGCCAGCGACAACTTTGTCAGGAGGTGAAGCCCAACGCATCAAGCTAGCATCTGAATTATCGAAACGATCAACAGGAAAAACCGTGTACATCCTGGACGAACCAACCACTGGACTTTCCTTTGATGATGCCTCCAAATTGATGTTGGTTCTTCACCGTTTAACAGAAGCTGGAAATTCAGTCATTTTGATTGAACATCATTTAGATCTGATCAAAAATGCTGATTGGATTATTGATTTAGGCCCTGAAGCAGGCGAACAAGGCGGACACCTTGTCGCAGAAGGGACGCCGGAATACGTTTCATCCGTAAAAACCTCACATACAGGGCAATACCTAGCCAAAATACAAGGCATCACACCCAATTCAAAGTCACCAGGAACTACCAAATCTAGAAAATTTAAGTCGTCTAAAAAGCAAACCCAAGACGATTTTTTCTCTTTACCAGAAAGACCTGCAAGTTCATTGAATGGTGCCAGTAAATCGCGAAAGCGCTCACGGAGATTCCGCCGCAGGCGTCGGTCTGCAATAGCGTCAACCTGAAACCTCTAAATGAAAGTTAAGCACCGAGCAAGAAAGAAGTTATTAACGCTTTCCACCAGCAAGATTTCTAGATTCAGGAAGCGAACGTAAACGGAGCATAGCGGTAATACCTACTGCTGGTCCCAATGCAAGAATTGCAAAAGCCCAACCCCACCCGGACAGGTCTTGAACAATAGGTAAAAGCCAAATTGATCCAGCGGTAATGGCAAATCCTACCCCTATTTGAAATGTGAGCATTGTCCCACGATAAACAGGATCGCTGAGCTCCGTTATCGCAGTTGAAAATTGAGCAGAATCTGCAATAACCGACGCACCCCAAATCAACACAAAAATAACGATCAATACGCTCCATTGGACAGGTATAAACCCAATAAATAGTGCAACACAACCACTAATAACCATTGCAATAGTCGCCACAGCTGTTCTACCTATTTTTTCAGACCAAGCACCAGCAAGAGAACTGGCTACCGCACCTACAGCAAAAACAAGAAATGTTATTAAACTGGCAAGTTGAACCCCATCACCAAAAAGTGATCGTTCCTCCAATACATAAGACATAAAACTTCCGATCCAAGCCCACATCGCGTAAAGCTCCCAGTTATGACCAAGATATCCAATCAATGCCAGCCTAGGACCGCGCTCAGATAATGCCGAAATAAGGTATCGAGGATTGAATCTCGCACCTGGAACATTATGTGGGCCATCACTAACAAATGCCTTGAGTATGACTCCTCCCGTGATAGTCAATATCGAACTTAAAATAATTACCATTTGCCAGTTTTCACTGAATACCGACATCAAAATATGAGGCGTTCCCGAACCTAGTGTGACGGCACCAACCAGTGTTCCAATTGCAAATCCTCGCCCTGAAACATACCAGCCAGATATAACTTTCATACCCATTGGATAAACGCCACCTAAAAATGCCCCTGTAGCAAATCGTGTAACCACCAAAGCATCAGTCGAATCCAAAGGGATGACCAAAAGATTTGCTATAGCCGCCAGTATTGATGAAACAACAAAAAGTGTTCTAGCATTTATAAGGTCGGACAAATTAGTAAAAGATATAAACAGGGTTCCAAACACAAATCCAATTTGAACTGCAATAGTGAGAACAGCCATAGAAGATTGATCAATCGATTTTTCGATTTCCAGTGCGGTTGATACCGCATTTGTAGAAAACCAAACAGAAAGTGATAACAACGTGGCGACTGTCACCAGCAAAAGTGCAATCTGTTTTGATCGAGGTTTTATCATGCTCATTAAGTGTTATGTACGCGAATCAAAATAAACCATGCCGCCAACCTCATTCAAATCACTTGCACCATGATCCGAAAGCCTTATCGTGTGGTGTGGTTAAATACCTAAGAGTCAATAAATGATGTTCGAGGAGCAGTATGAGCCAAAGTGAACTTAAGCGCACGTATTTTCAAGACGGACTTCACGATAATCACTGCTACGGTTGCGGAGCATGGAATGATCAAGGACTACGTATTAAGTCATACTGGGACGGCGACGAAGCTGTATGCACTTTCCAGCCAGAACCGCATCACGCTGCGATGCCTCCAGATGTCATGAACGGTGGAACCATTGCGGCTGTTATAGATTGCCATGGTGTCTGCACCTCAATCGCAGAGGCATACAAAACAGAAGGAAGAGATATTGGTGAAGGTAAAAAAATTTGGTATGCCACAGCGTCATTAACGGTGAACTATCGTAAGCCAACACCAATTGATGGCCCCATAACTGCCCGAGCACGATTAACAGAGAAGACGAGCAAGAAGTCACTTATACGTGTTGACCTGTTATCGCACAGGGGCGAGTTGACGTGCGATGCGACCGTGTTATCGCTAAGAGTTCCTGATAGATGGACTGACCCAAAAGGACTTTTTGACAATATCAAGTAGTCAAATTATCTTTTCACTAATTTATACGCAGGAGAAAGCGAAATGAGGTTAGCTGTAGGGGGTGACCATGCAGGGTTCTCTATGAAAGGCCCTGTTATTGAATATCTGCAGTCGAAAGGTCACGAGGTTATAGATTACGGGACATATTCTGAAGACCCGGTAGATTTTCCGGATATCACCGAGCAGGTAACTTCAGCAATACTCTCCAACAAGGTAAAGCGTGGCATCCTTGTTTGCGGAACAGGAGTAGGAGCTGCGATTGCAGGAAATAAAGTCCCCGGAATCAGGGCAGCTGTAACCCATGACACCTACTGTGCCCACCAAGGCGTTGAGCATGATGATGTCAACTTGATATGTATGGGTGCCTGGATCATAGGGTTGTCGGTGGCAAAAGAAGTGCTGGACGCTTTCCTAAACGCTAAGTTTTCAAGTGATCCCAACTTCAAACGCAGAGTCAGTAAGCTTAGCCAAATGGAGCTTAAATACGCGAAAAAACTGCTGAGTAAAGGCTAGTTAATGAAATAGCGAGCAATCAAGATGCAAATTACTTGCAACATATCGCTCAGGTCCCGAAGTTTGGTTCCTCTTCTCGCTCAATTTTGTCAGCATCAAGGTCCATAGCCATTCCAGGGGTCAAAGGCAAATTTATAAAACCTTTTTCAGGTTTAACCGGATCTTTTAGAAAATACTGATGAACTGTATTCCACTTGATCAAATACTCTTGATACGGAGTGTGAATAGGAGACTGGCTTACAGAAAAATGAATGCCTGCATTGGTTGAGTGACCATGTGGAATGGTAATGAGATCAGCGGTTGTAGCAACCGCGGCTATTTTCAAAACCTCAGACAACCCGCCCGCCCAATAAATATCAGGCTGCAGAATATCCAAAGCTTCTGCATCTATAAATTCCTTCATACCCCAACGTGTGTAGTGGTGCTCAGCACCAGACAAGGGAATGTTTGTAGATTCACGAATTTTCCTGTACGAATCGATACGATCTGGCATTGCACACTCTTCAAGCCAGCGAGGATTAAATTCTTCAATCTCTTCAGCCAATCTAATGACATAGTTCACGTCCATGGACTGCCAGCAATCAAGCATGATGTCATCATCATCCCCCAGGGTATTACGCAGTGCCTCAACCATTTCAACGTTTTTCTTTAACCCTTCGGAACCGGACATTGGTCCGTGTCGGAAAAACCATTTCTGAGCGGTATATCCAAGCTCTTGATATTGCTTAGCGCGTTCCTTAACCAAGCCAATATCAAGGACACTGAAACCAAGCATAGAAGCATATGCGGGAATTTCTGATCGGGTCGGGCCACCAATAATCGAATAAACAGGCACTCCTAGATAACGCCCCTTAAGGTCCCAGAGTGCATTGTCTATCGCACTGATCGCGATCATCGTATTGCCCTGACGGCCATGAACCATTGCGCGGTGCAATATATCCCAGATAAATTCCGTAGCTAAAGGATCGCGACCTATTAAATAATGAGCAAGCTCGGTCTGAACAATAAATGCAACCGACATATCCATCGGACCACCAATTCCGACAACTCCTTCGTCTGTTTCGATTTGAACAAAATATGCGTCATGAGGCATGTGGTCATCGGCGGTCTGATCACTCCATTTAACTCGATTGTCGCTCTCGCGAAACTCTGAGTACACGTCAAGCGGCATTACCAGACGCTCTTCCCAAAAAGGACCGTTTGTCTTTATTGTTCCAAATAGATGTCGGATACGGATTTTTTCGATTTTCATATGTTTTCTAGTTCTCGTTCTATGAATTACTTGTATAAGTGAACCATATAAATGACAAGCTAATACTCAATTTATTTAGTCAGACCTTATCCCATCTGTACCAATACTTCGATTGGTGAATACAGCAGTCTACATAGGAGAAACAACATCACCAATACGAATCACAGTATCGTCATTTAACGGCTTCATACGAATAGCAAACGTCGGTAGTTTGAGTTGATTAGCTTCAATCAAACTCTTCATGATTTCATGATCACGATAACCATCTACCGGGTTAACGTGCGTAGCGAGGCATCTCGTAACGGTTTTCTCAATTTCATATTCACCGTCCCCTATAATCAAACGACCATTCCAAGAAAGTTCCTCCCAGGCCTCGACACCACTGATTACAACATTAGTACGAAACCTGCGACCATCTAAATCCGTACCGACAGATGCTTGTAGCGCAGCTAAGGACTCTGAACTGTAGAGTGTGACGCCCCCTATTTCCGAATCATGAAACAAGGCCTGGCGTCCATCTCCTATCAGATTTAACGGGAGTCTCTCTGGGTGCCCAACGAGAGGGTTTATTTCGAGAGAAGAGACGAACTCACTCACTCCTTGACTGAGATCTGATCGGTCCTCCTCTAAATCAATTGACCCAGACACCAGAAGTTCACGCCCAAGTTTCAATGAAAGGATCCTGGAATCTGTATCAAATATCATCTCAAGTCGTGATATTCCAGGAGTGTTTACCAAAGCAACGAAATTATGTTTCTTTTGCCACGAAAAATCATCCGGTGCGCCTTTGTCAGCAAAACGGAAAGCTAGAACCCTGTCACCTTCAATCTTTCCATTTGATACCCGCAGTTCATCGCGACGCTCTGGCGTGAACGATTTCACTGGATGCCGATATAACTCAATTACTTTAGATATGTTTTTCGTCAAAAGATAAAACCAAACCAAATTGATAATCGAATGTATATATGTATTGTGCTTCGAATATCGATAGATGCCTTAGAACTCAAAAGTTATATATAAGTTACCAGCGATCGCTCTTTTCAGGTTTATTGTCAAAATGGGTACGTAGATGTGGGTTAGACACAATATAGTCTTTAGTATCCATCACAATGTCTTCTTGTAATTGGATCGACAACCCACCATCGACCGCTAAGATTTGACCATTGATAAACGATGCTTCATTCGAACAAAGAAAGCCAACAGCATTGGCGATATCAGCCGGAATACCTGTACGCCGAACAGGATATTGAATTTCAAATAACTTGAACCCGGCATCGTTTCCGACCTCATTCCACATCTCATCACCTCTCTCGGTGACAATATGCCCGGGTGCTATGGCGTTAACCGTAATACCCATAGGGCCAAAATCGACAGCCATCTGTCGAGTGAGGCCTATGACTGCAGCTTTTCCAGACTCGTATATCAAAGAGCGAGGTGCGTTCAACAAACCGTGAACAGACGACATATTTACTATTCGGCCGACATTCTCTCTTGGTCTCGCCCCATGCCGGCGGCCAGCACCTCCCCACACAGGAGGTTCAAAATTCGGATCGGCTCCTGATTCTTCCATTGCAGGCACACCAAACTTTGCTCCGAGATACAAAGCCCCCACGAGAAGATCCATCCCTTTACTCCACGCCTGCTGGGTGACATCTACCGCAGAGCCGGCAGTGTCTGAACCACCTCCGTATGCATTCTGTATCAGCAGATCTAGCCGTCCAAACAAGGACATAGATTTTTCAACCATGTCAAAAGCCACTGACTCGTTAGCGACATCACCAATCATCAGCTCGACTTTGCCGCCTGCCGCACGAATTTCTTTAACTGTTTCCAGTCCTGATTCTTCATTAATATCAACAATCAAGACGCTGGCGCCATCACCTGCTAAACGTCGCGCACATCCACCACCAATACCCAGCGCGCCACCAGTTACAATCGCAGCTCGATCATCAAACCTTCCCATGAATTTTGCCTCGCTACTAAATTTTTGAAATACCCACTATCTACTGAACCGAATGCAAATACATAACTTGAGGGGTAACAACCGCCATATAATACCCGGACAAAACCCGTTGCAGACTCAGATCCGTCGTGGCCAACCTCAATTGGAATCTGCTATCAAGTGAAAGATGAATTCTAGTGGCATTTGATCTAGTTATTAAAGGTGGAACAGTTGTTGACGGAACTGGAGCCCCTCCCATACGTAAAGATATCGGAATAATTGGCGATCGCATTAAAGCTCTCGACGTCATTCCAGATTCGAGCACCGACTCCACGAAAACAATAGACGCCTCAGGCCTCCATATTTCACCCGGTTTCATAGACGTCCATTCTCATGCAGATGCTGCGCTTTTAAATGATGGCCAACACAGCAACGGTATCCGCCAGGGAGTCACGACGGAAGTTATTTGTCCTGACGGATTATCTCTCGCTCCACTTTCAAAGAAAAACTACGAAATGTACAGGTGGTATTTATCAGGCATTCTGGGGCTCGCTCCAGAGCAACTTGATATGTCTTCCATTGAAATGTCAAAAAAGCATTACCACCGTAAAACCTCATGCAACGTTGCTACATTCGCTGGTCACGGCCCTATAAGACTCGAATCTGCCGGTATGAATGATGTCCCATTGATCGATGAGGAATTAGAGACCGCTAAAATTTTATTGAGAGAATCTCTTGAGCAGGGCGCTGTTGGATTCTCCACCGGCCTCTCTTATTACCCGAACAGCTGGTCCAACACCGACGAACTCTGTGAATTAATGAGCATTACAAAAGAGTTCGATCGACCTATGTCTATTCACCTGCGAAACCACAATATGGAGAGGGCATATGGTGGTGGTGGAATACCAGAAGCAATAGAAATCGCCCGACGAACCGATACTAAACTCCATTTCGAACACTACCGAACTACCACTGATTCAGCAGGGCAAATAGACAAGCTCATGGAACCTATCGACGAAGCTAAATCATCAGGAGTTGATATCACTCTCGAAACATACCCGTATCCGGTTGGTTCATCATTTCCACAAGCATTCTTCCCTGGCTATTTCCATGAAGGCGGACCGGAAGCAATGATAAAAATTCTCACTGATACAGAGGATCGAAAAATATTAATCGACAAAATGAGCGAAATCGACTATTCAGACCCAAGAGAAAACGTCTGGACGCATATAGGAGACAAGGGAGACCAAAGATTTGAGGGGTGGCTATTTGAAGATGTTGCTGAAGAATGGAATGTAAGCGTAGAAGAAATGATGTGTCGAATGATGGTTGAAACATCTCTCTCTTGCGGAATGCGAGTTGCCCCTCCTGGTAACGTTCGATTGTGGAGGCAGGTAGAAGAAGACGTAATGAATTTAATGGCACGTACGGACTACATGGTAGGATCTGACTCAATCCCAGTTGGTGGAATGCCGCATCCACGTGCTTATGGTTGCTTTGTTCGACTGGTTGGAAGATTACGTCGAAGATACAACTACCCATTAGAGCAAGTAGTCCAACGAATGACCCAAAATCCTGCGGAAAGATTTGGCCTAACAGATCGCGGGGTAATCAAAAAAGACAAATTCGCGGATCTCGTCATATTCGATGAAAAAAAAGTGAACGACAGATCCTCATTCGAGGATCCCAACGTACATCCCGAAGGCGTGCCCTATGTGATAGTTAACGGTGAGATAGCGGTTGAAAACGAATCTGTAACCGGCATATTAGCTGGGTATGCAATTCCATAATCCACCATCAAGACACAGAAACTTAACAGTAACGACTACTCTCGGTGAATCAATTCAATTCGTATATCACCCGGAGCGGCAATGAATGCAATGGTTACGCCACCCCCATTGTTAATGGGGCCTTCCTTAAGAACAGCACCCATGCTTTCTAGCCGAGCAATATCACTGTTCATATCATCAGTATCAAACCCAAAATGCTCAAGCCCATAATGGGGATCAGCATCGGCAGGCCCCAGTTTTTCATCGGCCCTCTCGGAAGAAATATTTATAGCCAGACCGCCCTCAGTCATGGTCGTAATAAATCGATCCCCAACAGGACGAACGCTATCTGAGGTTATCTCAACATTGAAAGCTTCAACAAACCAATCGGCAGTCTTTTTAGGATCGGTGGATTTCAGGTGAATGTGATTTACATTAAATGGCATTGTTTCTCTCGCACTGTAATTGGTTCGTCAATATATCGTCGAAGAATTGCTCGTTGAGGCTACTTATAAACACCGTACTCGTCAAACACCTAAGGCATCAAGCTATTTCAAAACTGTTTTGGAATACCGGGTCTTGTCATTTTAAACGTATATACAGACGTCCTTGCCGTTACGAACATGGTGCAGTTATCAATTCCGCCCCAGCCGATGTTGGCCGGTAATTCCGGGAGTTCAATCACTCCAAGGAATTCTTCATATTTATCCCATACCCATATTCCACCCGGACCAGTAACGTAAATATTGCCCTCTGCATCCAGTTTAAGGCCATCGGGAACTCCACTAAGCTCCCCTAGATTGCCATATGGCATCTCGGCAACAATTCTGGAATCATTCAACATGCCGCTGTTATCGACTGAATATGCATGAAGATGGGGGTCAGGTCTACTGTTTGACACATACAAGGTCTTCCCATCAACTGAAAACCCTAATCCGTTGGGATGATTCATATCTTTTGCCAACAACACTAAATCCCCGTCAAGGTTGATTCGGAATATGGAAGCGAATCCAAGCTCTTTGTCGGATTCCTCAAGGCCTTTTTTATCGGGATCAGTAAAATAAAGCGAGCCATCAGGATGAAGAATAATGTCATTAGAACGGTTAAGGCGTTTGTCGCCATATTTGTCGACTAAAACCGTAATAGAACCATCCGGTTCATATCTGACTACTCTACGTGCATCTTGCTCGCAAATTACTAAGCACCCATCTTTATCGAAAACGGCCCCGTTGGCACCACCTGAACCATCCCTTATAACTTCTGTAATTACCTTCTGTTCAAGTCGAACCTTGTAATGTACCTGCGCGTCAACGTCCGATACGTACAAAATGCCATCAGGATGCCATAACGGCCCTTCCGTAAAAACAAACCCGGTTACAAGTAACTCTGGTTTTGTAGATGTGAAAAGTGATTTGATGGTTTTCATGATCTTTTAAGAGCATCTAAAAACAAAATAGATTGAACTCAATTACATGGCAGCGATCAGCTGATCGTGAATCTTCGGCCATCCTACAACTACTGCCGGTAATTCCATATCTGTGGACCAATCTATTGCCTCTCCATTTTCATCCGTGACTCTTATTCCCAGCTCGGACGCAATCAAAGCACCACCTGCCAAGTGAACCGGCTCAATCCCGTAAAACACAGCAGCAGGTAAACGACCCAAACAAACCAAGGAAAGTGGATATGCAGCCGAAGCAAACGTGTTGATTTGACTGACAGAAGGTATCCACTCGAGGCCTGATGCCAATTTCCGCCTCCACTCGTCTGGCCCATCTATCTCAAGCCCAACGGTAGATTCAGATAACTTTTCGCGAGGTGAAGCAGAGGAAAATGGACTACCGTTAACAATGACTCCTCCCCCTTTTATTCCTGAGAGATGCTCACCCAAAGAGGGTAATACAACCGATGCAGCAATCAAATCCCGATGTCGCCTCAGAGCAACACTTACGCCCCAGTGATCCATACCCGTACTAAATGGCACGGTTCCACATAAAGGATCCACAAGCCAGGTAAGTGATTGATCAGAAGAAAGGCTAGTTTCACTCTCCTCGGACAGAATCCGACCAGGTACGCCAGCAGCTTTTAAAATTCTTATAATCGACTTATCGCTGGCAAGGTCTGCACCAGTCACCAAAGCATTAGATGATTTGTAAAACGCCTCTAGTGAGTCGATATTTTCAGGTCTAAATCGATCAAGTAAGGCTTTTGCTGCCGCCGCTGTTGCGGAATCAGCAGCGACCAGAATCTTATGAAGGTCAATCTCATTCTGTTTGTTCAAGTAAAAAACCCATAATTCTTGGCCATCTATGGAATATAGAAACTATACATTCACAGGGATCATAGATTTTACTTTTGAAATCACACTTTTTGCATTTTCAGACATGTAATTCGTGAGCAAAACTCTCAGTGCCGCAATATCTCCATTTACAGCCAAGTCACGGCCTTGTTGAGCAATTTCGTAGGCTGATTCAAATAGCTCGGTCTGCAACGAGCTCAGTTCAGATCGAATTGCCATCCTGACTTCGACACCAGCTTGCAATCCATAGTGCGTCAGTCTATAAAAATCCCACCAAGGGCTCTCATAAGTTTCGAGTGGTCCACCAACGGCAAGCATAGGTGGCAGATCACCCTCAATGAACATCGGCATAAAAACCGTCATGCAGGGTGAATACATCCCTGTCCAATAAACCGGCAACCGCTCCCCAGTAGCACACAGATCCGCAATCAAACTGGCCGTTGAAGATCCCATTACCTCTCCTGAGGTTCGGTGTAAACAAATGGAAACATCACCTTTTATATCTAAAACTGGTAATTCCTCGGAGTCTTCGCAGTCTGAGTGATCAGACAATACCTCCATCATTGACCTAACGTCTAACTTGCCATATCCACGGCTCAACATTGACTCAGAACGGCATTGCCTTTTAATTCCACTAGCAGAATCATTTGGATCCCCAAATACGCGTGAAAAACTAAATTGGCTTTCAATACCGCTATTGAATAGCCCCTGATCAACAGCTTGCAGTTGAGCTCCGGGGGAAACTCTTTCGCCATCATCTCCAATTTGAGAAACGTTAGAGATCGATCTTAGGTTTCTAACTTGGCTCACTGCCCATTCATGCCCAACACACTCGACCACATACGCAGAAATGGGATCAGCTATCAAATATATGTTGTCATACGTTCTAACACCATCCGAATTTACAAATTTACCCTGACCAAACTTGGAAACAATATCTGTTATGACATCTACCGCCTCTTCGGCTGACCTTGAACGTTCAAGACCTATTCTAAGAATTTCCATACCCACGAGTTTGGGTGTCTTAGCCTCCTTCAGTTTCGAGGGTAATGCTTCGTTTCCAATGACCACTTGGTGCTCATTGAAGCCATGCTCATAACCTGCGCACCAATATGGCTTTGATCCTACGTGGCGATAGGTATGGCCAATCTGTGGGACATCAACAAATTGTGTGCCGGAATATCCACCTGAATGATCAGAGCCCGCAACCATTACTAGTGGCTGTGCCTCTTCCTGTGGGCGATCGCTGTTTTTTGCGAAAACCGTATTGCGCTCGCGAGTTGCGCTACCGAGCGCAACCATCGTGTCACACGATTCAAGCCAACGAGCACTTCCGGGTAAAGAAATCTTTCGGGCGTCCACTTTAATCCCCTAAATATCTTTCTGGATTGATAAGAGCACTAATAGCAACTAAACCATACACGTTTGGGCCCGAATTAATCACTACTACAAATTAAGTAACACCCTATGCTGTCCACCTAGTTGTAAATTCAGGCAGATCACTAAGAATCAGATAAGCCCAATGGTCGTTATGTTAGAAGCTCAAAACTCATAAAATTTATTTAAGTTACAAATAGTTTTTGATCCGCCAACAACATGAAAAATCGGTAAGCTTTTCCAAATGTTTATTTATCGAGAAATGCCAGGAGCAAATTTACATGGTGGGTAGCAAAGTTTTGGTTCTGGGTGGGGGTTTCGGAGGGGTACAAGCAGCAATAACCACCCGCGCTGCCCTCGATTCAAGACATGAAGTCACAATCATTGACCAGCATCGAATCACACACCTGTGTGGAATGAACCCTTTGCTGATAGTAGGGGAACAAGATGCCAACAAAACCGGAAGGTCACTTGGCAGGTTGTCGAACCGAGGCGTGAAGTTCTTGGAGGCGCATGTCAATTCCATTAACACTCAAGACCAAAAAGTAATTACATCAGCCCAAACCTTGGATTATGACTATCTTGTTATAGCGCTAGGTGCACAATATGACTGGAATGCAGTCCCTGGGTCCAAAGATGCTTATTCTTTCTATGATTTCGATTATGCACGCCGCATGCGTCGTCGTTTAAGTCGTTTAAAGCGCGGCAAAATCGTACTTGCCGCTGCAAAGCCACCGTACAAGTGTCCTCCCGCGCCTTTTGAAACGGCCATGATCCTTAACTGGTGGGCTCGAAAAAAAGGAATACGCAAAAACATCGAAATCTCAGTATATATACCTGAACCAGGCCCTCTAGGAGTTGCAGGTAAAGAAGCATCAACACGAGTCAGAAACGCGCTTGAACAACGGGGAATAGAACTAATAACCCAAGCGGGAGTTGTAGAAGTATCTCCCAACGGGCGTGAAGCTTCGTTTGCAGACGGCTCATCGACATTTGCCGACGTAATTTCAACAATTCCAGTTCACAAAATTCCAGACGTTGTCGCCGATTCTGGTATTTCAAAAGGGAAACCATGGGTTCCGGTTAATTCAAAAACTCTAGAAACCTCTAGCGAAAACATTTTCGCTATTGGAGATGTAAACATAGTTCCATCGGGAGAATTCGCAATACCTAAGGCTGGAGTATTTGCGTCGGGGCAAGGAAGAAAGGTTGGGGAAATCATCTCCAGCCGAATCAACCAGTCAGACATTCCTGATCCTTACGATGGTATCGGGCTATGCTACCTATCATATTCAGGCGGTCGCTCAGCGATGGTTGGAGGGAAGTTCCTAACTGATTCAGGCCCCGAAACCACACTGAGCGATCCAACCGTCTCAGGAAAGAAACACAAAGATCGATTTGAACGAGATTGGCGCAACTTTAAAATTTAATGAAACGGGAACAATTCCAATGATTGCAGTACGACGAACATATCTTCCAAAACCAGGAACCGGCGGAAAGTTAAACACCCTTGTAAAACAGGCGTGTGACGCCATGCAAGAGGCAGGATTCAACAAGCCAACCTTATATAAAGCATGGCATGGATCACACGGGGCTCTACAAACAGAACAATTATGGGATTCAATTAGCGATTATGAACTGTCGAGAGTCACAGTAAGAAAAACCCCGGAAATAACCTCGGTATTTGACCAGATATATCCACTTTTAGCCAAAACTCACAACACAGAAATCTTCGAGATATCTAATTAATTTAACCAGAAACTCCGATAACTTCTACTTGAATAAACGCAAAGAACGCGCCCGGAGTATTAACCCAATCAAGCCAACCTTGTGAAATTTCCTCAAGGTCATGATTTGTGGATATTCCGTAATCTATTGCACGCTTACCAAGTTCAGAATGCAAAATACGCTCAGACCATTGCTCGCCCCACCATTTCAACCCATTTTGGTCTGAAAACGACCAATTTGAAGTTGTGACCTCCAAATCCGAAAACTCGGCCTGCATAAACCATTCTTTCAATTGCCGACCCGCGCTAGCATTACCTCCGTTACATGCGGCAACACGGCTATAAACATCTAAGAATGCAAGAAGCCGTTCATCGGGTGGCCACAATGCAGAAGCCCCCCAGTCCACTTCCCTTACGGCACAAATTCCTCTCGGTTTTAAAACTCGCTTAGCCTCAGATAATGCCATGACTGGTTCGGAAAGATGCTGCAAAACTTGGTGAGCATAAACGGCATCAAATGTTTTAGCGCCATAACCTGTCTCATAGATACTTCGGACCTCGAAACTAACATTCTGTGTGCCCTTTTGATCTAATCGAACACGAGCCTGATCAATTACCGTACTTGAGTTGTCTATACCCACTACTGAACCATTTGGAAGTAGGTGCTCGGCGAGATCTATGGTAATTGTCCCTGGGCCACAGCCGAAATCTAACAGCCGCATCGGTGATTTAAGTCGTGGCAAAACAAATGAGGCGGAATCACTGGCCCTCCTAATTGAATGAGCTCTTGTAACTGATCGATGATGACCGTGTGTGTACTTTTCAGAATTCAAAGATGAAATCGATCCGGCTAACGATTTGCCAACAACATCATTGTGTGCGGAACATCAACTACCCAGGGACCATCAAGGTTCAACATGGCATGAACTTTTTGATTGGGCAAAAGCTCAACTTCACGTTCACCATCTAAAGCAATCGTCCCGGGGTGCAAATCAATCGAAATTTGCTCACCCGGCATTATCCTGCGCCAGTCCATGATATCGACATCGGATACTGCGCCAGGCGCAATCGGAGCTCGAACTGTAGTAGCGGTTGAACCCGGCTCACCATCCATCCGTATATAAAGACCGAACGGATCGTCAATAGCAATCGGCTCAAGCCTTGAACCTATAGAAGAGAGCCCAATGCTTGCAGGCTCTGCCCGTGTCAAAAACATAGCATGCAAAGTGCTTGTATCCCAAACAGCGCGAGCACCGACAAACATTTGAGTGGAAACAGCAGCATCCACTAGTGCATCGTCACATAGCTCATTATCTATGTAAATATCGATCCTCTTAGAACGACGACATGCGTCATCACGTGTCAATCTCTGTGTAGCTACTGAACCTGCTGCAATACCCGCAAGTGTTCCTTCTGTGTTGGCAGGAAAAACATTGTTTGTTCCAGTCGAAATAGGAACCAATGGAACCTCAAGGCATCCTTTAGCAACAACTCTGTTAGTTCCATCACCTCCGAGTGTAACTATGCAATCCACACCCTGTTCAACCATCGCCCTTGCAGCATTCGTTGAAGCCCCTTGATGGTCCGCCGTAGGCATATCGACAAAATCTATTTCGATTTCGCCCTCAACATCTGCAGTTGCCGGACGCGCCAATCCAGAGTGGTCTGGCATTATCAAGATTTGATCAGTACCTGTAGAAACAATCCCAGCAAAAACACGACGAAGAATATTTGCTTTTTCTTGATTAGAAACTACTCGACCGTGTGCGACGAGTCGACGTATGTCTTTCCCCGCCGCCGGGTTAGCGATAATTCCGACGGTACTCAATTAACCAATTCCTCCAGCATTGAGTAACGCTTAATCCCTCATCCAGCCGGGGTCACTCAACAATCTGGCTATCGATTGTATGAATTCCGCAGCAGGAGCTCCATCCCACGCTCTATGATCAAAACTCAGGTTCAGGTTTGCAATGGAACGAACCACAATTTCTCCATCAATTACAACAGCAGTCTCTTGTATAGCTCCGACACCGAGTATTCCTATCTCGGGCGGGTTTAACAACGGATTAAACGTATCAATCCCGTAAGAATTTAAGTTAGTGATCGAAAAGGTCCCACTTGTCATCTCATCAATCGAAAGTTTATTCGCTTTAGCTTTTCTCGCTAAATCACGAATGTTTTGTGCTATTTCCAATAGTGATTTCTCGTCTGCATTCTTAACAACCGGAACTAGGAGGCCTTCAGATACAGCCATCGCAACACCGACATTGATTTCATCCAGTATTCGAACCTCATCACCAATCAAATGCGCATTAGCTTTAGGAGCATCTTTAAGTGCCCTGGCTGTCGCTGCAATAACCAGGTCCTGATACTGAGGTCGTATCTTATGAGGTCGCCAATCTGCGACTAACTCACGCTGATACCCGATCAAGTCAGTAACGTCAGCCGTCGTCGACAGTGTGACTGTAGGAACATTGGCACTCTCCGACATCCGACGAGCAATCGTACCCCGCAAACCCGACAATTTAATAGTCTCCCTAACAGGGACAGATGATTCCACCAAAGCACTCTTCGCTCCGGCCGAGTCAGTGCTTTCGGATGCAGATTTCACATCATCTTCCGTTACCCGTCCGCTTGGTCCAGTCCCCGTAACGTTTGCTAAATCAACTCCGATTTCTTTAGCCAGTCGACGTGCTCGAGGGGTGACAACCTGTTTGCCGCCTTTCGGAGTTGCAGAAGGCGTAGAGGGCGCAGAGGGCGATTTAGCGGCAACAACTGGTGCAGGTGTGGATGCAGAGCCAACTACCGGTGCAACATCTGGAAGATCCGATTCTGAATCTCCAGCCTCTAGAACGTATCCCAGTACGGTTCCAACATCGACTATCCGGCCTGCTTCTACGTCGATCCTTCCGAGCGTTCCATCGGCGGTGGATTCAACTTCAGCATTAACTTTGGCAGATTCTATTTCAACAAGTTGATCGCCGTTAGCAACGGGGTCGCCGACAGCTTTTAGCCATTTTATGATCTCGCCATCGTTCATCCCCATGCCCCACTGAGGAAGGATGATTGGTACAGGCATAATTACTATTCTCGGGCCAAATAACGGACGCAACGTACTTTGGCAATGCCCAGTCGCATGATTGCAAACTGTTTGGGCTCTGAATATATGATCAAAATTAGCGTCGCCGGCTATCTTAGCGCAGATAGAAGGTAAATCGGAGGCCGATCATACACTTGAATGATAGTGAACCTACGTAAGTTCAAATGATAATTGCGCGAAATCTGCAACGGTTAAATCAGGTTCATATATTTCATGGGTATCTTCGAATGGCAAGTCATATCGATTCACATATACGCCACGAAAACCACAACTTCGAGCACCCATAACATCAAAAGAGTTTGCCGAAACCATAATTATCTCTCCAGGCTCCAGTTGCAAGTTTCGAGCGGCACGGCGGTAAACCCCTGATTTAGGTTTAAAAAAGCCTGCCTGCTCAACCGATATAACATCATCAAAATCAAACTGAATTCGATTTTCTACGAGATGATCAAGGAACAAAGGATTGCCATTAGAAAGTGCCACCAGCTTGTAATGTTCACTCAATTTATGCAGAGCAGCCATACATTCAGTAAATGGCGACAGCAACTGCCACCCTTCCATAAAACGACTAATCTCCTCAATTCGCGGATCTAGCTTGTTCGCTCGAGCTACATACACAAATGCCTTTTGTACCGTTTCTAGGTACCCCGAATGACCTAACTCAAGAAGCGTGTCTTGGTACTGCTCTATCCTCTGCCTGTAACGGAGTTGCTGCCACATTTTGTCAGGATTAATCTCCGATCCATGGCCATCTAGAAAAATCTTTAAATGAGGCGTAAGAGATCCGCCCAAATCGAGAACCGTACCGAATAAGTCAAAAGTAAGGGCTTTACAGTTTTTAAATACCGGATTTAGCACTAAATCTATCTCACTTATGCTCTAATCAAACGTTGTCACTTGTTAAATTAGCCGGTCTTTATCAGAGCACAAAACCCGCTTTTGCAATTAAAATGTTCAGCCTGTAAAAACCGAGAAATCTCAGCTCTCAAGTGTGCGTCTTACAGCAGCAGTAACCTTTTCGACGTCTGGATACACATGTGGTTCAAGTGCTGGAGTATAAGGAATATGTACTTGTTCAGAAGCAACCTTTTGAATTGGCGCCTGAAGTGACCAGAAACCCTCTTCTGCAACTATAGACGCAATCTCTGAAGCAGCACTACAAACTTTATGAGCAGGATCTGTAATTACAAGCCGACCTGTTTTTTCTACAGAACTTAAAATCATTTTCTTGTCCAACGGAACTAAAGTTCTGGGATCGATAACTTCTACGGATATTCCTTCTTGTGCAAGTTGATCAGAAACAGAAGCCGCTATGTTCACACCGCCAGCAACCCCAACTATTGTGCAATCAGTTCCTTCACGTACCATTTGGGCTTGCCCGAATGGTACAACTAGCTCATTCTCAGGAAGATCTTCATTTTCAGGAACTTCACCGCGCATCCCGGCCAAAGTGCCATCTTCAAAAACAATACATGGATCATTATCCCGAACTGCGGACTTAAGAAGACCTTTCATATCCGCAGGATTGGATGGAACAATAATCTTAATGCCAGGCATGTTCATAAACATAGGGTAAGAGCGATCTGAATGGTGAGCGGCGGATCCGCCGCCATAAAACATACTTGCGCGATAAACAACAGGAAGCGTTGCCTGACCTCCAAACATATACCGCATTTTGGCAGCCTGACTAATCAACTGGTCCATCCCAACCCACATGAAACTAGTAAGGGTTTCGACTATGGGACGCATGCCTACAAGAGATGCCCCGATTGCGGCTCCAAAAAAGCCATTTTCTGAAAGCGGAGTATCTAAAACTCGTTTTTCGCCGAATTCACTAAGGAGATTCGCTGTTGCTCCGTAAACAGATCGTCGAATATCTTCACCCATCATGAAGACATTTTCATCGCGTCTCATTTCTTCAATAATTGCCTGATTAATTGCTTCTATAAATACTGTCTGGGCCATGGCTATCTTTTACCTGCAGAGTAAGGAATTTCTAAAAAAGTGTCACACTCAATCTATTATGGAAACGCTATCGGATCAGCCCACATATCATCGAACAAATCCGATGGTTCCGGGAACGGACTATTTCGAGCAAACTCTGTAGCCTTCTCAACCTCTTCCGCCGTTTCTGCATTGATGTCATCACATTCTTTGCGAGTTGCTACACCCTGAGCAATTATATTTTGCTCAAGAATATCCAGTGGGTCACGCTTGCGCCAAGTATCAATTTCTTCTTGTGTCCTATATTCACCTCGGCGTACGCGGCCAAGGCCCAAGGAGTGCTCCTCAAACCTATAAGTTAGTCCTTCAATAAGACTTGGACCGTCACCTGCACGCGCCCGGCTTACAGCTGCAGCCGTTGCTTCATACATGGCAATAGCATCCTGACCATCAACAAGGATTCCAGGCATGTTATAAGCCGACGCTCTATCCGAAACATGTTCAACGGCAACCGTTTCAGCATAGGAAGTTGTCACTGCGTATTGGTTGTTTTCACATATGAATATAATCGGCAAGCTCCACACTGACGCTAAGTTCATAGACTCATGTAGTGCTCCTTGATTTGAGGCTCCATCCCCAAAAAAAGCAAGAGAGACGAATTTTTCTCCTTTAATACTGGCTGCAAGAGCCGCACCCACTGCCACGGGTACAGATGATCCAAGAATTCCGGATTCTCCTAAAATTCCGATTGAATAATCAGCCAGATGCATCGACCCTCCCTTCCCTTTGCAATATCCGTCTGTCCGTCCGTAGAGTTCGGCCATAGCCTTGTCCACTCGACCACCTTTGGCAATGGGATGTCCGTGTGAACGATGATTCCCGGCAATATAATCAGTGTCCTCTAATGCTGCACAGGCACCAACTGCCACAGCTTCTTCACCTATGTATGGATGGGCACCACCAGCAAATTCACCAGCAGAGTGCACTTCCATTACTTTTAATTCGAAATTTCGAATCATCCACATGCGTCGCAGCATCAACAACAAAAGATCGCGGTCAATATCCATTTTTTTCCTCTAGAACCTCTCGAGATAAGCTATTCAAATAGCAGAAGTCATCTTTTTGCAACCATCAATCACCATTTCTGGGGAAACAACTTGTTCAGGGGAATAGATAACCCTGAATGAGATGCCGGGATTATAGACCGATAAGCACAAGCCGGTGGTCATTGTAGGAGGCTCATTTGTTGAATCATCGCGTATCCAAGCAGAAATAATGCTGAAATATAGATTGCAGCCATTAGCCAATATTTGACTAAAAATAAACGTTTAGAAGTCTTATGCCTTAATGCATACATAGCACAAACACCTCCTAACCACCCTCCAACTAGAGCCCAAACTAAGAGCGTATGTTCAGATATACGTTTTTTTCCATTCTGTGCATTTCGCTTATCAAGCCAAATGACCACAGCAGAAGCAATGTTTAAAACTACAAATATTAACAAACACAAATTCATAAAATGAAAATTCACAAAAACGTCAAACATAGTGCTGATAATAAAAAAATATTCTTTATAAAAAATCCATACAGCCTTTTATACTGAAACTAAACTCATCAACCAAGTCAAGAAAATGGTATTATTAGGACCTCATTTACGACTTAAGTAAATGCCTGTGAATCTAATATGATTCACCCCTATTCTCCTAGCCCTTGTTCATGTTTTACAAAAGTTTGAGTTGCGCTCCTCAAAGCAAATCAAATGGTTTGGGCTAAATCTAAGCTCCTGTTATGAATGACAGGGTAAGGACGACGAATGGCAAAGCGAAAAAACGGCACATCCAGCATCACCGGTGGCTCATCCGAATATAGCGCTGAAGATATAACGGTGATGGAAGGCCTTGAAGCCGTACGAAAGCGCCCCGGCATGTACATAGGCACAACGGGTACAGAAGGCGTATTTCACCTAATCAGGGAGATCGTCGATAACAGCGTCGACGAGGCTATGGCCGGCTTTGCTAGCAGAATAGACATAACAATCCATAAAGATGGATCCGTAACAGTAGTTGATGATGGCCGAGGGATACCCGTAGATAAACATAAAAAAACTGGCCTTTCTGCTCTCGAAACAGTAATGACCACTCTCCACGCAGGAGGAAAGTTCGGTGACAAAGGCTACCAGGTGTCAGGTGGATTGCATGGCGTTGGCGCGTCGGTTGTAAATGCTTTGTCAGAGTGGACAAAAGTCGAGGTACGGCGGGACGGCAAGATCAGCACCCAGATGTACGAGCGTGGAAAAACCATAGGGGATATGGATGTTCGTGAGTCGACAAACGATGATCTGCCAGGCACTGGTACAAGCGTGTCATGGATGCCAGACAGCGAGATATTCCCAGAAATCAACTACGATTGGGACATCATTGCGGCACGATTCAAAGAGATGGCTTATTTAAACCAAGGCTTAACTATTCACCTTAAGTCGCACTGGCATGACAATGTTTGGCCATTTAACGACGTAACTTATATGTTCGATGGTGGTGTTCAAAGCTTTGTTAGATCATTAAATCGACAACGTGGTTCCGTCCATCCAAATGTTATGTATGCACAGGAAACCGTCGATGAAATCGTAGTGGAAGTAGCGCTTCAATATAACGATTCTTTCATAGAAAATTGTCTGTCTTTTGCAAACGTGATTCGAACAGGTGACGGAGGATCTCACGTTACAGGATTTCGCTCAGCCCTTACTCGCGTCCTCAACGACTACGCACGTAAGAACAACGTATTCGGAGTAGGAAAAGACGACATAAAAAACCTTTCTGGTGAAGACGTAAGAGAAGGTTTGATGGCCGTTATAAGTGTCAAAGTTAAAGACCCCCAATTCGAAGGCCAAACAAAAGGTCGCCTTGGCAACCCAGAAGTCAAAGGGGCAGTAGAGCAAATAGTCGGACGCCAACTGACAGAATTTCTTGAGGACAATCCTGGAGATGGCGCATCAATCATCAATAAATCGACAACTGCCGCACGTGCCCGCGCCGCAGCTAAGAAAGCACGTGATCTCGTCATTCGCAAAAATGCTATGGACGGAGGATCGCTGCCAGGCAAACTTGCAGACTGCACAGAAAAAGATCCCGCCAGTTCAGAGATATATATCGTGGAAGGTGAATCTGCAGGTGGATCTGCAAAACAAGGAAGAGATAGGCAGTTCCAAGCAATATTGCCATTACGTGGCAAGATTCTGAACGTTGAAAAAGCCCGTCCGGAACGAATGCTAGCACACGAAGAAATCGCTGCATTAATCACTGCGCTTGGCGCCGGGCTAGGTGAAGATTATGACGAAGAGAAGTTGCGATACCACCGCGTCATCATAATGACTGATGCGGACGTTGATGGAGCTCACATAAGAACACTGCTGCTCACATTCTTCTTCCGAAATATGCCACAAATCATAGGCAACGGACATCTTTACATAGCACAACCTCCTTTATACCGTGCTTCTAGAGGACGTTCGGCAAAATGGCTTTACTCTGACGGCGAGCTAGACGAATGGACCGCAAATCGCTTATACGGAACCATAAAAATTACATGTGAGTCTGATCCTAGCCTGACTTTAAAAAGCGCAAAAATAGGACGAGTACTGACACCTCTACGTGAATACATCGACTCCCTTGAAGTGGCGAGAGTTTTAAATATTCCAGAAAATGTTATTGAAAAACTTACAAAAGACCCTGAATACGCTTCGCTAGACTTTAGGCCTGAACAACCTGTAAAAACAGAACATGAAATTGTTTCAGAAGCGGAGCAAGTTTCCCTATTCGATGAATCCGATGAATTACCAAGCCAAGTTATTGAAGAGATAGAACCGGTAATTCTTCCAGACAAAACATTCGACATCGATGGCTACACCCTAACCAAAGACATCTTCAACAATCCTGCTGTCCGACGACTACACTCGTTATATCCGGCTATTCAACAAGTTCTTGAGGCCGGAGCGCTAACTATTACAAAGGGCGATAACGTAGTTGCTGAGAATGTTGAATGGCATCAGCTTCCTGCAACGTTAGATAATAACTCTGACAGATCGGGGGTTCACGTACAGAGGTACAAGGGTCTCGGTGAAATGAATCCTGAACAACTGTGGGAGACCACCATGGATCCCAATGAAAGAGTCATGCTACGTGTGACCGCTGATGATGCCATGGCTGCCGACGACATGTTCCGAACTCTTATGGGAGACGATGTCGAACCACGACGAAACTTCATTCGAGCGAACGCATTAGAAGTCAAAAATCTTGATGTTTAGTTAACAAACTACAATTAACAATCGAAATACATGTCAAAGATTCACACTACTACAGTGATTTTCCCTTGAGACGTCGATTCCCAAAGCTTGAAAAACGGTATCCCTCGACGCTCCAACTCATCCCCACCGCCCTGATGTCGATCTAAAACAGCCATCACAGTTACTACAGTACAACCAAATTCTTGTACAGCATCAATCGCTTTGAACAGGCTGCCACCAGTAGAAACAGTATCATCGAATACCGCTACCCTCATCCCTGGTTTCAAATTGCCTTCAATCTGTTTACCAACACCATGTTCTTTTGCTTCAGGCCGTACAAAAAAACCAGTAGTAGTTTTTCGTTCTAAATGAAAACGAAGAGCTAGCGAACCAACAATTGGTACAGCTGCAACACTGGGACCACCGAATGCATCAACATGAGATTCATCTATTACAAAGCTAAAAGCCCTGGATATCAAATCTGCACCTTCAGGATCTGTAGAAAGCATACGTCCGTCAAAATAATAAGAACTTTTCTGCCCTGAAGACAGAACGAATTCTCCAAATTTCAGTGAATCCAGTTCAAGCGCTCTTTCATATAAGCGTGTAGCAATCTTATTGAGATCGGGTCTTTGACTCATGCCTACTCCTATTTACGATAAAGCTGTTTTGATTTGATGTAATCGCTAACGGCTTCAGGCGTAAATTCTTCAATTTGTTTTTCGGACTTATTAAGATTACGGATCATAGTTGCCGATACATCCACCATGGGTCCCTCAAGGTACTTCACTTCTATATCAGTATTTAAATCACCACCAAGTAAAGGTGTTTTAATTTTCATGGTAGGACGGCCGACAACTACAACTGTCGCATAGGAGTGAATTTTTTCAGCATATTTCCATTTATGAAATAAATTGGCTGCATCTGCACCTATGATCAGTTTCAGGGCAACTGAATCACCTAATTGCACACGTAAATCTCTCAGTGTGTCGATAGTATAAGTATGCCCTTGGCGAACAATATCCACATCGGAAGCCAAAAAATACGGCCTGCTTTTTATCGCTAATTCAACCATCTTAAATCGATCAGCAGATAATGCTTCTGGAGGGTGTTTTCTTAACCATTGATCACTAGCTACAACAAATATAACTTTGTCCAAACTCAATTTCAGGCGCACAAATTCTGCTATTGCTAAGTGACCATTATGAATAGGATCGAATGTACCACCAAAAACTCCGATTTTTTCATTTTCGGTTGGTGGAGTCATATTAATCCCAGTTAAATTCCCAATCTCCGACCATAACCGTGTCACCGATTTCAATACCGGCATCACGTAGTGCTTTGGTTACTTTTAACTGTTCTAATCGGTGTTGAAATTGAATCCGAGCTTCCCAGGTTTCAAGATTACTACCTCGAGCCAAACGAACAGCTTTTTGATGAACTATACGCCATGAACCATTTTGATTACGCACAATTATTTTTTCAGGTTTTTTTACCTTCGGTTTTATTATGACAGCGTCGTTATTTGAAACTGCAAACGTTGGTTTTTCTTCATGTTTTTGCTCTAAGTAATCAGACATAGCATGTTTAAGTTCATCTATACCTGCATATGTTGCGGCTGAAACAAATATGATTTTTGAATGTAACCCTTTAACAGATTCAACTGATTCTGTAATTTCACTTGCCAAGACTGAAACTTCGTCCAGATCAAATTTATTAATAACAAGTATTTGAGGCTTTTTAGAAAGTTCGGCATCAAAACGTGATATCTCATCATTAATACTTATTATTCGTTCAACAATGTTGTCTTCACTACCGTCTACGACATGTACTAGAACACGAGTTCTCTGTATATGTTTTAAAAATTCATCCCCTAAACCTACACCTTGATGGGCTCCTTTTATTAATCCTGGAATATCTACAGCCACGAAACTTTTATGCCTGTAATTTACAACTCCTAAAACAGGTTCAATCGTGGTAAATGGATAATCAGCAATTTTCGGTCGAGCGGCACTAATTGCAGTTAATATGCTGGATTTTCCAGCATTAGGCATACCAATAAGACCTATATCTGCCAAAAGTTTAAGATTCAGGCGTATCCGACGAACTTCACCATCTCCTCCAGCTTCAGCCAGGAGAGGTTCTTGATGAGTAGCACTTACAAAATGAGCATTTCCCCAGCCCCCTCTTCCTCCTTGAGCAACAATTATTTGATCCCCCTCATGAATAAGTTCACCTATTAACTCCTTATCTTTACTGTCTTCCCAAACCCAAACTTCTGTACCTACTGGTACAGGAACTTCAACAGTTTCACCATTAGCTCCATTTTTATTATGCCCTTGACCATTTGAACCATTTCTTGCAATGAAATGTGGTTGCCAATGAAATTTTGTAAGTGTGTTAATTGAAGAATCAGCAACTAGCACAATGTTGCCACCATGTCCTCCATTACCACCACCTGGTCCACCACGAGGTAAAAGAGCTTCTCTTATAAAAGAGACCATTCCATGACCTCCATTACCCGAGCGTACTTCTATTACTGTTGAATCAATCATGTGAAAAATAGAATCGTTTTAATCTTTTGTTATTTAATTGTAATAACAATAAGGAGTGTTGAAATGTGTATATCTTTCATACTGTAACTACAAAATTATCTGTGAGTTAGATGAGGAAAATTAGGGAATTAAGTGGATATGTAATAAAAAGATGTTTTTTTTGTGTACAACTTTCAATTCTGTTGATCAAAGATTTTTGGATTTATAAAGTTGTTCAGAAATAATGAACAGTTATTTACAAGAAGTAACATGGTTATTAACAGTTAATTTAATGAGTTAAAAGTCATAGATTCAGTTTGCTGTTAATCATGTAGTAACACAGCGATCATAGTTCAAAAATCTAGATGGTGTTTTGCTTCAGAAAAAAATAATGTACTTAAGTAGGGACTCGACGTGATCGAGTCAATATATTTCTAATTGCAGCTAAATGATCACGCTTTGAATTATCTATTTCCATCAGCTGTTCAAAACGCTTATGGGCGTATAAAACAGTGGAGTGATCTTTACCACCTATAGCTTGGCCTATTCGTGTCGAAGTCAAATGGGCATCTTCTCGCAGCATATACATTGCTATTCGTCTAGCTTCTGCAGTTGCTTGATCACGCCGTTTACCAATAATTCGATCAATGGAAATTCCTGTGTGTTCTGAAACGGCTGACAATACTTGATCTATTGATATGACATCAGCTGGTGTTTCCGCCAATAAACTTTTTAGAGCCTGGTTGGCAAGTTGAATCGTTATAGGATCACCAACGAGTTGGGAGTAGGCAATGACCCTGTTAAGCGCTCCCTCTAATTCACGAACATTTCGATGAGGGCGCTGTGCAATTTCGTTAATCACGTCTGGATTAAGGTCAGGCATTTTACTTTGCAGAATTGCATAACGTGATTCGTAATCTGGTGCCTGAAGATCGACTTCTAATCCTCCAGCTAACCTAGATTGAATTCTTTCCTGGAGCATACTTTTACTTGCTGGCTCGTCTCCACTAATTACGATTTGTTTGCCGGCCATGTGTAGTTCGTTGAAGGTATGGAAGAAACCTTCTTGGGTTTGTGGCTTTGATGTTATGAATTGAATGTCGTCTACCAATAACACGTCTGTATTACGGTATCTCTCTCGGAAATGATTGGCAGATCCTTCTCGAATGGCGTTGATGTATTCATTCGTGAAGCGTTCACTACTTACGTACATGACTTTGAGTTGACGTTGTTTAAAGGCATGTCCAATGGCGTGTAGAAGGTGTGTTTTACCAAGACCAACTTCCGAATAGATATAAAGAGGGTTATAAATTTTTCCTGGTGCTTCTGTGATCTTGATGGCTGCTGCCTGTGCAAGACGATTGGATGGGCCGACTATGAATGTGTCAAACGTGAATGAATTTTTTAAGGAATAGGATCGTGCGTAATCTATTGTTCCTGTTCCGTTTTGTTTAATGGTTTCCGAGTTTACGTTTTCGGAAATTGGTTTTTGCTGTTTTTTAATGGTTTCAGCACCGGTTGATCCTTGTACTGTGAATTCGACTGTGAGCTCACGTCCAGCTACGCGTGACACAGTACGGTGGATAGTTCCGGAGAGTCGTTTTTCAAGCATTTCAGCAGCAAAAGGGCTTGGGGTTGAAATTATGAGAGTGTCGTTTTCTAGACTACTTGGAGTAGTTGGCTTTAACCACGTTTCATAATTTGGTCGGGGTATTTCTAATTGGAGTTGACCTAGAGCAGCTAACCAAATTTTTCTTGCGTTAATCGTTTCCGAACCCTCACTATAAATTAGGCACAAGACGCCCTAGACCGGACCTGCCGGATAATCAAAAATCGACCAATATGTGGAAAACATAGACCAACGAAATCGGTAACTGGACGTTACCTGAGGTGGTGTTGACCTAAGGGCAACCGTACCATGCATCAGGGAGGGGCTTGCAACCCCTTGAGCGGTCTATTTTGCCCAGATTTGACATTAATTTCCCAGCAATATTGTGACAACGTTCACGACTCAGTTTGGACAACCTTCATAATTGCCTTTTAAGAGCTCTGGCGCGCCGGGACCGCACAGTCGATTTTGGTAAGCGTCTTGTGTCGCGACATTTGTAAAGTTGTTATATGAGAATTATTTTTTTTGGATCACCTGATGACGCTGTTCATTTATTAGGGTCACTAATTACTGCAGGTCATGACATTGTAGCGGTGTACACTCAGCCTGATCGTCGAGTTGGTAGGGGGCGTGTAAAACAGGCGACGGCTGTAAAAATTTTTTCCGAACAATGTGGGTTGGATACGTTTACCCCTGTAAACCTTCGTGATGATGAAGGTGAGTTTACGCGTATGTCAAATATTGCGGCGGATGTATTTGTCGTTGTTGCATATGGTCGTATCCTGCCAATAAAAGTCCTTGGAATACCATCGCTTGGTGTCATTAATGTTCACCCCTCTTTACTGCCTTTATATCGTGGTCCTAGCCCTGTGGCGGCTGCGATTCTCGATGGACAATCACATACGGGGGTTTCAGTGATGCTATTGGATGAAGGAATGGACACCGGTCCGATTCTCGCACAGTCTCTTCCGATTAATTTGTCAGGACGTGAACGGCGTGGTGAATTGCAGACACGTCTTTTTAAAGAATCTGGTCCGTTACTGTTGGACGTCTTAACAAAGCTTCAGCTGGGAACTATCACTTCTGTTATTCAGGACGATGCCGCAGCATCTATCACTCAATTGTTGCGTCGGTCAGATGGTGAAATTGATTGGACGAAATCGGCTGCATATATCGAGCGTATGGTACGCGCTTATGACATTTGGCCAGGGACTTTCACTCGATGGCACGGAAAAAACGTGAAAATTCTTGAATCTCAATTGGCTGCTGGTCCTACAGCAACTCCAGGTGAAGTTGTGCTTAGCGATGGACATTTAAGTGTTGGTACTGGTGATGGATTACTTGAAATCAGTCAACTGCAATTGGAAGGACGTCAGGTGACCATGGCAACTGATTTTGTGCGTGGTTACCCTGAAATCAATGGAGTGATTTTGGGTGATTAACCATGCAAATCTTATGTGGTTTCAATTTGAACGATTTCTCGGTGGGCGATATGACTTCGGACGTGGTCAACGTTAGCTAACCACCAATCACTACCGTAGAACTGTGCTTCATATTTGGCGATGTTTTCTACTGAATCTCCATATGAACGAATCCAAATAAACTGGGTTCGTTCTTCGTTGACCCATGAACATTCAACTTTAATATTTGCCTCTTCCATTAACGGAATTAGCTTTGGAAAAAGTTCAAGCCAACTATCAAGTTGGCCTTTATTGATGGTGTAGGTACGCAAGTGTGCGATGGTCATTGGTCAGGTTGCCTCCGTAATGTATTCATGGGTTAACGGTAATGGAATGATTAAAGTGATTTCACCCTGCCGGCATTTTGTTATTTAAATCTAGTGTTTAGGAATTTACAAATCTTTTGTGATGCAATTATTATCGCTTCATCATTCCCATTAGGGCCCGTTTACCGCCAGGTCCGGATAATTTTTTCATCATCTTTTGCATTTGTTTAAACTGGGATAGTAGTTGGTTTACTTGTGTGATGGACGTTCCAGAGCCTACAGCGATTCGTTTACGCCTCGAACCATTAATGATTGTAGGTTCCCGTCTTTCATTTGGTGTCATCGAGTGGATAATAGCTTCGACTCGTGATATCTGACCTTCGTCAAGATCTTTGGAGTTTATTTTTCCTTTTAGGGCACCAACACCAGGCATCATGCCTAGAATGTCACTGATGGAGCCCATTTTTTTGATCGTTTTAAATTGTTCGAGCATGTCGTCGAGGTCAAATTGATTTTTGCGGATTTTATTTTCGAGTGCAACGGCTTGCTCAGTATCGAATTGGGTTTCCGCTTTTTCAATAAGAGATTCGACATCACCCATTCCGAGGATTCTCGATGCAATTCGATCAGGGTGGTAAACCTCTAATTGATCCGGTCTTTCTCCAACAGTTATGTATTTGATCGGAACGCCAGTCACTGACCGCATTGAGAGTGCAGCACCCCCACGAGCATCTCCATCCATCTTCGTTAAAATTATTCCTGTTATTCCTATCCTTGAATTGAATGTACTGCCTGAATTCACCGCATCCTGCCCAGTCATGGCGTCAACAACAAGAAGTGTTTCCACTGGTGATGTAGCATTTCGTATTTCTTCGAGTTCGCTCATTAATTCATCATTTACAGCGAGTCGACCAGCAGTATCAAGGATTAGGTAGTGCACGCGGTCTTTGGCAGCTTTATTAACTGCAGCTTTAGCAACAGTTAATGGTGTGGAGTTAGGAGATTGTTCTGAGTGAACATCGAGATCGAGCTGCAGACCTAATTGTTTGAGTTGTTCGATAGCCGCTGGTCGCTGCAGGTCACATGCGGCCATCATTACCGAGTGTTTTTGTTTACGCAGATGGAGAGCTAATTTGGCGGCGGATGTAGTCTTGCCGGATCCCTGTAAGCCCGCCAGCATAATTACACTTGGTGGCTGGCTAGCTCTTTCTAATTCAACGGTTTCTCCACCGAGGATGTTTATTAACTCTTCTCGGACAATTCTAATTACTGTCTGTCCGGGAGTTAAAGAGTTATAGACTTTATCGCCACTTGCTCTTTGTTTAACGGCTTTTACAAATTGGCGTGTGACTTTGAAATCTACGTCAGCTTCGAGCAAAGATAAACGTACTTCACGTAGGGCATCATCTATATTTTTTTCCGATAATTTGCCGCTATTTGTTAGCTTGCCAAAGACCCCATTAAGCTTGTCGGAAAGTGATTCAAACATGATTAGAGTTTACATGTATTGGGCAGGAACTTTATAAGTATGAACTTTCCAATTGAAGAATAATTAATACTTTTTTTAACTTTGAAAAATTGAACCAAGATTTGTGTAACTTGTAATTTACACTTAGAACAATTGATGGTCGTTATTGAATTATGAAGTAGGGTTAATTTCGTGCCAATAAAAAAGAGCGAAAAACAATTCACCCTAATTGCTCATAGGGGAGCATCATACGATGCTCCTGAGAATACCTTTGAAGCTTTCGACCTTGCACTGGAAATGGGGTTTGACAATATTGAGACAGATATCCAATTGTCCAGTGATGGACGTTGTGTTCTAATTCATGATGAATTCTTGGATCGAACCACTGGTATTCAAGGCCTTGTTGCCGAGACGAGCATAGCCAAAATTAAATCACTGAATGCTGGTCTTTGGTTCGAGGGTCCAGATGATGGTGCTGGGTCCATAGGTCCACTTGCATATTCTGACGCTTTCGTGCCGACCTTAAATGAATTCTTAGAACGTTATCAAAAAAGAATCCATGCTCATCTTGAATTAAAATCTACCCAGCCTGAGTTGCCTGTCAAAGTCATGGAATCTTTGAAAAATTGGGGCTTTATTGGTCGACACACAGGTAATTACGTATCGCCCGGGGTCACTATCTCATCGTTTCATGTCGAACAGCTTGAACGTTCCATTGCACTAATGCCTGAAATTGCACACGGTTGGTTGCTTCAGAAAATTGACAAGAGTTCACTAAGAGTTGCAGTGGATCTAGGGCTTTCAGGTATTTATCCAAATGCAATGAACGTAACCAAACACCAAATAGACATCGCTAACGAATCCGGGCTGTCTGTTAGAACTTGGGGTATAGGTAACTCTATGCAAGCCTTGAAACGTGCGTATAAATCAGGGGCTGCTGGCACGACAGTTGATTGGCCTGTTAAGGCACATAAAATACTTTCGTCGATTTAAAGTTGGCTATCAGCCATATTATTGTGGCTGTTTTGTTTTGTACCTCCGCTATATTTTTGCGTATTGAAAGTAACGTGTTTTGGTGGGCATCAGATTTTTGGAAAAATCCGATACAAAAACGCACATCCCTGTTTGATTGATAAAATCTGAGATCTGGCAAGTTTTACGTTTTACCTTTAGTGGTCCAATTAAATGAAACTGTCTAGTTCTATTACATTGATCACTCATAAGTTCGGATATAAGTATTGACTACGACGGATAAGATTCCTGGTGGTTCCGATAGTGGAGATTCGGGTAATGACTTAGGTCGTTATATCCCTTCGGATATCGAGCGAAAATGGCAATTAAAATGGGAGTCTGATGGCATTTACAATGCAAAAGACTGTGTCGAAGGCAAGAAAAATTATTATGCCTTGACGATGTTCCCGTATCCATCTGGAGACCTTCATATGGGTCACTGGTATGCCTATGCCCCGGCGGATGCGTATGCTCGATTTAAGCGTATGCAGGGATACAACGTTATGCACCCGCAAGGCTTTGATTCATTTGGTCTGCCTGCGGAAAATGCAGCGATTGAACGAGGTGCGGATGCACGTGAATGGACTTACGAAAATATTGAAACAGCTCGAAGACAATTTCGTGCTATGGGTACCTCCTATGACTGGTCACGTGAGTTGGTTACATCGGATCCTGAATACTACAGGTGGAATCAATATTTCTTTTTGCAGTTCTATAAAAATGGCCTAGCTTACCGTGAGCATGGCCAGGCGAACTGGTGCCCGAAAGATCAGACCACCCTCGCAAATGAACAGGTAAAGGATGGCTCTTGTGAACGATGTGGGGAGAGTGTGGTTAAGCGAGCGCTTCCGCAATGGTTCTTTGCCATTACTAAATATGCCGATGAACTGCTTCAAATGGATAGTATTGACTGGCCCGAGAAAATTAAAACGATGCAGCGAAACTGGATCGGACGTTCTACTGGCACGACGATCGGGTTTGACGTAGGCGAATTTGCACCAGGGGAAAAAATTCGGACATTTACGACCCGTATAGACACAGTGTACGGAGTTACTTTTGTTGTATTGGCCCCCGAACATCCTTTGGTTGAAAAATTAACTCAGGACTCTCAAAGGAAAGCTGTTGAGCAATACGTTGAACAAGCGGGTAAAGAGACTGAAATCGAGCGTACTTCAACCGAGCGAGAAAAGACCGGGGTTGCAACTGGTGCCTATTGCATCAATCCACTGAATGGTGAACGGGTTCCCGTGCTAGTTGGTGATTATGTGCTTGCCACGTACGGAACAGGTGCTGTCATGGGTGTGCCTGCACATGATGAAAGGGACTTCATTTTTGCAAAAAAATACGATTTGGAGATTCGAGTTGTAGTTGCACCACCCCATTGGGATGGCGCCGAGCTGGCGAATGCATGGATAAAAGATGGCTTGCAAGTAAATTCAGCAGAATTCAATGGGATGCCGAGCAAAGATGGAAAAGAAGCCATCGCCGATAAAATTGAATCGAACAAATGGGGCGCCAGAACGGTTACGTACCATCTTCGTGACTGGTTGATCTCACGCCAGCGTTATTGGGGTACACCGATCCCAATTATCTACTGTGATGATTGCGGAGCTAAGCCGGTTCCAGAACAAGATTTACCCGTCTTACTTCCGGAAAATGTGAAGTTTAGTTCTGATGGTAAATCGCCACTAACTGAGCACGCTGAGTTTTTGAATACTACATGTCCTGAATGTGGAAAAGCGGCAAAGCGTGAAACCGATACCCTGGATACATTTGTGTGTTCATCTTGGTATCACCTCCGATTCGCCAGTCCGAACGCGGATGAGCACCCGATAGACTCGGAGAAAATCCGTGCATGGATGCCTGTTAGTCATTACATGGGAGGTGCTGAGCACGCAGTAATGCATTTGCTCTATTCGCGTTTCTTTAATAAGGCTTTGCGCGATCTAGGGTATGTTGATTTCGATGAACCATATTCGCGCTTGATGAACCAAGGAATGTTGATTAAAGACCATAAGAAGATTTCTAAACGATCTAATCCCCTGACACCTGATCCAGTGGTGGCGAAACATGGCGCAGATACGATTCGTTGTTATTTGATGTTTCTCGGTCCTTGGGATCAAGGAGGCGATTGGTCGGATTCCGGAATTAACGGTATTCGACGCTGGTTGGGCCGAGTGTGGGGTTTGGCTCAACGAGATGAATCGATTTTGAAGGGATCTGAAGGTGAGCGTAGCTTGGAGCGCGCATCTCACATAACGACTCAGCGTGTCACCACCGATATGGAGTCGTTCAAATTTAATACCTCTATAGCTGCTCTTATGGAATACACGACCGAATTAATACGTCGTTTTGATGCAGGTGATATTTCTGCTAATTCATGGCGTTGGGCTGTAGACCGATTGTTATTGCAAATTGCTCCTTTCGCCCCTCATTTGGCTGAAGAATTGTGGGAACGAACAGGTCATTCAAGTTCAATCCATTTGGAACTTTTACCTCAGTTCGATGAAACGCTGACGACAAGCGATATGATTACGCTTGCTGTTCAAGTGAATGGTAAGCTCCGTGATCAGATTGAGGTTGCTGCGGATATTGACCGAGATGGTGCCATATCAGCGGTAAGGGAAAGCCAAAACGTTGCTCGCCATATGGAAGGCATGACCGAGGTTAAAGCTATCTATGTTCCGGGCCGGCTGGTTAACATTGTTGTTAAGCCCAATAAATAAAATACCCTAGCGGTGGATAAACCTGTATCTGTTGTGGGGCTGAAGTAATTTTGAGGACTACTTGCTAATGCGTGCGATGACCTGGCACGGGGGATCGGATTTTTCACTTGACCGAACATCGGATCTAAAAGCTTCGGTTGGAGAAGTAATTGTAAAAGTGGACACGGTCGGTGTTTGCGGTACTGATGTGCATATTACACAAGGCTTATTTCCCGCCACACCACCCAAGGTGCTTGGACATGAAGGCTCAGGGACAATTGTTTCGGTTGGCGAAGGTGTAGATGCAAGCCGCATTGGTGAACGAGTGGCCATGAACACGACCAGTCATTGTGGTGAATGTTCAGCATGT
>ENA-UPTF01000108-UPTF01000108.1-marine-metagenome-genome-assembly--contig:-NODE-108-length-56071-cov-4.492160_pt1 | contig 56071 bp, 54 predicted proteins | sample MGYA00238166_ERZ767019 | MGnify/ENA primary metagenome ERZ767019 (study PRJEB28930, sample SAMN06266391) | marine metagenome | isolation source: Sea water from 250 m depth | place: Atlantic Ocean | study... | reverse complement strand
GAACAAGGCGCCGTACGCTATTTCGATAGGATTGGCGATTCTTTGGAGAGGAACCGTTTCTTTGATTCTTTGCTGACGTTGTTCGTCACCCGTTATATGGGCGATCATGTCCGTATCGACACCACCAGGGTGAATTGAATTAGCCCTGATTCCATATTTACCATACTGGACCGCTGTAGACTTAGTGAATATCCTGACTGCCCCCTTGGACGCGTTGTAAACAGGCTGAATGGTTGGTTGTCCGATTATTCCCGAAATCGAAGAAACATTGATAATGGAGCCTCCACCGTTTTTCTTCATCTCAGGAACTACATACTTTGTACCTAAGAAAACTCCCTTGGCATTTATATCCATCACACTGTCCCATATTTCTTCTGACGTATCGTCATTTGTTCCCCATACAGCAATCCCAGCATTATTTAACAAAATATCAATTTTCCCAAAATGTTCCACTGTCTTTGAAACAACATCTTCCCAATCTCGGGAATTAGAAACGTCTTGGTGGATATATAAACATTCACCTCCAAGTTCTACAATCTCAGCTTCTATTTTCTTTCCCTCATCATCCAAAATATCTGTGATGACAACTTTTGCACCTTCTTTGGCAAATAATTTGGCCTCCGCAGCACCCTGGCCTCTAGCACCACCTGTGATCAAAGCTACTTTCCCCTCAAGTCTCATCTTCGAATCTCCTTTGTCATGCTTCTCATTCAGCAGTCTTTTGACGAATACAGTCTTGATAGCTTCATTATCTAGACGACCTAAATATACTCTTACGTGAAAGCAGACATGCTAACGTGGTGTTGGAGCCGATGGTGGGAAATATTCCTGCACTGGTATTTCGATCACCGAAGGCACATTATTTTTAACCGCTTCGTCAAGTACGTCGGATATTTCTGAGGGGTGATCCACATAGTAACCCTTAGCACCAAAAACGTCTGCTAATTGATCAAATCTTGGGTTTTCAAGATCCACTCCAACGTACTTTTCGTTATGCAAGGCTTTCTGCTGGGATTTTTCAGCCCCCATACAATTGTTGTTTAACACGATACTAACTGAAGGTATATTGTGGCGCACGGCCGTATTCAATTCGCCACATGTATAAAGAAAGCCACCATCGCCATGAATACTGATCGCGGTTCTGTCGGGCCTGCCAAGTTTAGTGCCTAATCCGACACTAAAACCCATTCCCAGTGCCCCTTGTCCAGCATAATTGAACATAGTTCTCGGTTCCTCGAAGAAAATCCTGTCATATGAGAGACCAGGTGCCACTCCAGCATCGATGGTAACCATAGATCCTTTGGGCATCGATTTAGCTAACTCAGGAAAAACCTGCTGAGGCATCATAGGTTCATCTTTCAAGGTTCTTTCAGATTCCAATCTCTTTATTCTATTCCGAGCTATTGATTGAAACTCCGATTTCCAAGCATTGTTGGTTTTGCCACTGGGAGATATATCGCGAACGGCTTCTATTATTTGTCGAGCAACGCTTTGGGCATCCCCAACAATACCAACAGAAACTGGGTAATTGCGACCAATCTCAATAGGATCTATATCTATCTGTATAATCTTTGTATCCTCGTTGATAACACTGTAATCCCATGAACTCGAGGCCTGGTTAATCTTGGTCCCCAACGCTAGTATCACGTCCGCCTTATCCATTGCCTCATGGGCTTCTCCAGAACCACGGTCACCAGGGGGGCCGATGTAGTTTGGGTGGCTGTTGGGTATAGCATCATGATGACCATAAGACGGGACCATAGCCATATCTAGAAGTTCGGCCAAAGCAACAGCTTCAGAAGTTGCGTCTCCGTCCACAACCCCCCCTCCAGCGAGCAAAAGAGGACTTTCAGATGCTATCAAAAGTTCCGCTGCTTGCTTAACTGACTGAATATCGCCGAAAGTCTTGGGATTTACAGTTCGATACTGATCAGGAGTTAGAATTTGATCTGAAAGAGTTTCGTTATCTAAAAGATCTCTCGGAATATCAAGAAGTACGGGACCCTGTTTTCCCCACATAGCCACTCTAAATGCTTCTCTAATAAGGTCAGGGACCCTCTCTGTTTTATTTGCCTGCACAGCCATTTTAGTCAATGGCTTAAAGATGTTGACAAGATCAAATGCCTGAGAACCATCTCTACCGATGTACTCCATTGCTGTGTCACCGGCAATGGCGATAACAGGCGCCCTTCCTTTCAAAGCAAGAGACATGCCACCTGCAAGATTTATTGTGCCAGGACCTGAAGTCGTCATGCATACTGACGGCTTTCCAGTGGATTTAGAATATCCATAGGCCATCAGTATTGCGCCCTCTTCATGCCTGGTATCTATAAATTTGATGTCTTCCCTGCCGTGCATTTGCGTCACCATGCTATTTGTAGTTAGCCCGGTAACCCCAAACACATATTCAACACCTTCAGCTCGAAGTAATTCTATGACCGCCTGACCCGCTGCAATTTCTGACATATCAATAAATCCTACCTAAATACTTAATTTAAAGGAGCGTCTCCGTCGTAATTGAATTTCTGCTTAACCTTTCTAATGGTTTTGCATCCCACTTAGATTCTGCACTAGACAAAACCAGGGAGATCTCGCATAAATCGTTATACCACAATGTTTAATCACATAACCAAAATTTCTGACTGGATCCACGAAAGTATGGAAATATTCTCGTCTGAAAGTAAGGCACCTATTCTTTTTGGATCAAACTACGATCAATTTCTACTCCTAAGCCTGGTCCCTGTGGCACAAATATGAACCCATCATCCTTTAGTGTTGGAGGATCTTTCATTATGGAGAATCCATGCATATAGTCTCCAATTGGTGGATCGTGCAACATTTCAAGAAATGGGGCATGGCTCCATGAAGCTACTAAGTGGAGATGGGCTATGACACCAAGGTTGCCCCCACCGTTATGAGGCACAATTTGTTTTCCATATAACTCTGCTAAGGTCCCAATTTTCCGCATCGCCGTTGCACCGTGTAGGACCAATATTTCGGGCTGCAGAATATCATAAGAATCCCTCTGGCATACTCTGAGAAAATCATGTAATCCTGGTAAGCCTTCTCCTCCTGCAATAGGCATATGGACAGATGCGTTTAGTTGTGCAAGTTTGTCGAATTCAAACCCTGTTAGAGGTTCCTCCAGCCAATATACTCCTAGTTCCTGTAGGGCCAAACTAGTTTCTGCTGCCCTCCTATAGTCCCATTGGACACCTGGTTGCCACGTGCCATTGGATTCAGCCTGGTTTGCATCCACCATCACGGTCATTTTGTCCCCTACTGCCTCTATAACTGACTGAACGGTTCGTATGTCATCCGTAAGGGTCTGGTGATGAATACGTACCTTAATCGCTTTCCATCCTTCCTCCATTAGTCGTATCGCCATTTCGGCTCTTTCCTCTGGTGTAGAGAGAATAATGAGACTGGCATAAGGAATTACTTTGTCACTACCCCCACCCCATATTTTGTATAGAGGTTGCCCAGTTGCCTTACCAATAAGATCCCATAAGGCAATATCAACACCTGCAGTGCCATGGTAGGCCGCACCCCAAGCGTAATAACGGAGAACATGGGCATGCCTTTCTATATCGAAAGGATCTTCTCCCAACAAATACTCTTTTATGGAAGGGATGAGTCTGGCATCAACACTTGGACCTATTCCTGTCAATCCTTGGTCTGTGTGAATTTCAACAAACGATTCAGCCCCAAAATCATGAGGCCGGCTTCTTCCTGGATCCCATGCTGGCTCCATTTCGCCGATAGTTCGATATTCTTTGAATGGAATAATCTTAACGTCAGTGATTTTTAGACGGTTTTTTTCAGACAATTTTCATCCCTTATTTAACTGTTTAGAGAAACCATCGCCACAATGCAAAAAAAATTGGTTTTTACGTTTAACACCATTATTTATTTATGCCTACATCCATGAGGTTATCAAAAAAGTGAATAGAGCTACATTCAGTCATGGAAATATGTCTACTTCATTAATACATGTATATTGGTGAAGTAGACAACCCGACTATAGAAGGAGAAAAACATGACAAGGCTAGAAGGAAAAATCGCTCTAATATCCGGAGGAGCAAGGGGTCAGGGTGCCGCAGAAGCCAAATTGTTTGCCAGTGAAGGAGCCAAAGTTGTTTTAGGTGACATCCTTGAAGAAGAGGGTAAGAGTACAGAAGCTGAGATCAACGCCTCTGGTGGAGATGCAAAATATATTCATCTAGATGTAACAAAGGAACAAAACTGGAAGGATGCCGTTGAAGAAACGGTGAGAATTTACGGGAAATTGAACATATTGGTCAATAATGCTGGGATACTCCTACGAAAAGGTGTCGAAGAGACCTCTGAGGAAGAATGGGACCGAATACAGGACGTCAATTCAAAGGGAGTATTTTTAGGTACAAAAGCAGTGATACCGGCAATGAGAAAAGCAGGTGGGGGGTCAATAGTAAACATCTCATCCGTTGCTGGGCTCATCGGTTCGACCTCAGCGGCATATGGTGCTAGTAAAGGGGCCGTTCGCTTATTAACAAAATCAACCGCTGTGCAATATGGCCCGGAGAAAATCCGCTGTAACTCTGTTCACCCTGGGCTGATAGATACGGATATGGTTCATGAAATATTTTCTGATCAAGAGACAATGTCTAACAGAATATCTATAACTCCACTGGGTACCTTTGCTGAACCAAAGGATGTCGCTTTTGCAGTCCTGTTTTTGGCATCAGATGAATCACGGTTTGTCACTGGCTCCGAACTGGTGATAGATGGAGGAACTACAGCACAATAACAGTCAGCATTTAAAAGACGTTAATGAATTAATTAAAAACTGTATGACTTCCATTTCTCCCTTATATAAGTTGCATCAAAGCTAGTAAAAATAAACCTTCTATTAGTACGGTTACTAAACCTTCACTAGAACCCAGCTATCTTGTCACAAACATATATAAAAGGCTTGTTGGCTAAAAATCTTCGGATGTTTTCCTTGAATATTTCGCGTCTACCTTCATAGGTTCGAGGACTATCAGAAGAAGCATGTGGTGAAATAATTACATTTTCCAAATCCCACCAGGGGCTATCCGTAGGCAACGGTTCAGTCTCAAACGCATCTATTCCTGCACCAGCGATTTTCTCGTTTTTAATCGCTTTAAATAAGGCGTCCTCATCTACGATCCCACCACGAGAAATGATAATCACGTGTGCACTTGGCTTCATCAGAGCAAGCTCTCTTTCACCAATCATGCCCTTTGAATCTCGTGTATAAGGTGCTGTTATTACCAGCCAGTCCGAGATTTCCATCAGGTCATCCAGTCGGTCCAGACCCCAGACGTCTTTAACACCAGGAGGGGGAGCTATCGGGTTCTCATCAACTGCATACACATCCATACCAAAACCTGTGGCTCGACGCGCGACAGCCATACCTATCCCTCCCAAGGCAAGAATTCCCATTGTCCCATCTTCCATATCAATGAAGGACCTAGTGTACTTATCACCGTCCCAAACATGGGTTCTCTGGTCAGACATCATCTCGTTTGTACGATGAGCAAAAGCTAAACACATGGAAAATACATGATCGGCCATCGGAGCGGTATGAGGCCCTCTCGCATTTGTGAGTACAACATCACTATCAACAAGTTCTGTTATCGGAGTCAATTTATTTATCCCGGCACCTGGACAGTGTAGCCAGCGAAGGCGCTGAGCTTCTATAAAAACTTCCCGCGTTGGTTCGCCCATGAAAACATCTGCATCCTTTATTTCCCTAGCCTGGTCTTCCTCATTTGAAACAAAAACCAAGTCTAGGTCGGGAAATTCCTCTAATAAACTATTTTCGAATCCATCCCCAAATAGGCTTGTTACAACTACTTTCATGACATTCTCCTTAAGAGTTCCCTCTAATGCACCTTGCCGGAGCAAGTGGATTATACCCCGGGATTAAACCTTCACTAACGTGAATGAAAATGAACATATTATGACTAGCAGGCCGAATATTTTGCTAGAATTACCGTAACAGGAGACCCAATGGCTCTTTATAAAATTTTATGTACTGTGCCATCTACCATCATCCCCCGATCCCCGTTTGATGATCATAATTTAAATAAGGTCGCATCTTTTGAGTTCTGGGAAGAGGAATATAAAATTCCCAAATCTCTTTTAATAGAAAAACTTCGTGGGGCCGATGCCTTATTGACTGACTCCGCTCTACCTATAGACAAAGAGGTTATATACTCGGCCAAAGATTCTTTAAAAATCATTGCTGATGTAGGTGTTGGATACGACAACATAGACATCGAAACAGCAGCTAAGCACGGTATACCAGTCTGTAATAATCCCCATATCTTGCAAGACAATGTTGCAGAATTGAATTTTGCCCTCATGTTAACTCTCGCAAAAAATATTTTTAGGGCGGACCAACATGTACGAAGTGGCAACTGGATAGAAGGTCAGACTTCGCATAACCAGATTGATCATACAGATAGCCTCCTCGGGTCAGACATGAAAGACTCTAACTTACTTGTCGTTGGACTAGGAGAGACAGGGGTGGAAGTCTGCCGAAGAGCCATTGGATTCAGGATGGATATCTCCTATTACTCTCGTACAAGAAAAAAAGACCTAGAAAGAGAATTAGGTATTAGCTGGGTATCCAAACTTGAGGAGGGTATCCGCCGAGCCGATTTCATAAGTATAAATGTCCCGCTTACGGATGAGACGTACCATATGTTTGGATCTGATCAATTTAAGCTCATGAAGTCGAATGCAATCCTGGTTAACACTGCAAGGGGGGAGATTATTGATACTGAATCTCTCTACGAAGCGTTGGCCGAAAATGAAATAGCTGGAGCAGGCGTAGACGCGATTAACCCAGAACCAATCCCTATTGACCACCCATTACTGACCCTGAAAAATTTTATTGCGACTCCTCATATTGGGGGACACAGTGTCTCGTCAAGGCGAAAATTGGCAGAAAGTATATTATCCACTTTAGAGCTACATTTGACACAAGGAAAACTCACTAATTGCGTAAACATGTAATCCCCGTAATTGCAAGGATATAGATACACCGGTTAACCGACATGATCATAGGCATTCCCAAAGAAACGACGGATCAGGAATTTAGAGTTGGAATAACACCAGCAGGTGTTACAAGTCTAGTACAACAAGGACACCGAATCCTTATAGAAAAGAGTGCTGGTGTGGGAAGTGGGATATCAGATACTAATTACTCAGACGAAGGGGCTGAGATGGTTTCTAATCCCAGCATTATATTTTCCTCGTCAGATTTGGTGGTTAAGGTAAAGGAGGTCCAAGCATCCGAATGGAACCTTCTACATCCCAACCTAACGACATTATCATTTCTTTCATTGGGCTCTAACCTAGCACTTGCAGAAGCGTTGATAAAGAACAAAGTTACGGCCGTAGCATACGAAACTATAGAGATGAAAGACGGATCCCTACCTATCCTTAAGCCCATGAGTGCCTTAACTGGTAGATTAGCCGTGGATGCGGCATCTCATTATCTAAAAAGTTCCCAAGGTGGATCCGGCAAGCTTTTAAGCGGTATAGAAGGAGTAGCACCTGTTGATATACTGATACTCGGAGCAGGGGTTGCGGGATTTAACGCAGCAGAACTAGCTTTAAACATGGGTGCTCACGTAACAGTTCTAAGCCGGGGAAAGCCACGCCTCACAAAACTACGGGATCGGCTGAAAAATCATAAAGCCTTAAAAATAGGTGTTGCATCATATGACTCAATCACAAGGGCTGTAAAAACAGCAGATGTGGTAATTGGCGCTGTACGCGATGCGGGAGGTGCCGTTCCTAATTTGGTAAGCAGAACAATGGTTAGATCCATGCAAAATGGATCAGTTATAGTAGATGCGTGCATAGACCAAGGAGGCTGCATTGAAACCAGCCGCAAAACTACGCTTTCCGATCCAGTTTACATAGAGGAAGGCGTGACGCATTATTGCGTACGCAATATGCCTGGATCTGTTCCGCGAACAGCTACTGAATCCCTTTGTCACGCTACATTACCGTACATACATTCAATAGCCAAAAATGGGCTTATTACGGCAGCAAAAAACGATGAGGCAGTTCACTTAGGAATTAACACTTCGAACGGTCGAATGGTTAACAAATCAGTGGCAGAAGCTCTTGGGTTAGAGGTCTATTAGACAAAAATATACGGATTAAACAATGAAAAATACAGACGTTTCTTTTATTCAAATGGCCGACCCTCAATTTGGGATGTACTCTTCAATCAGCAAATTGAGTGAGTCAGATATAGCTGAGAGACGGGAAAGAGGTATAAATATCGAATACAAGGGTCCTGTCTTGGAAGGGTTCGGGAAGGAAACTTTACTTTTTACCGAAGCAATAGAAGCCGCCAATCAAATCAACCCCGACTTTGTTGTAATCTGTGGCGATATGGTCCATAACTCCGACTCTAAGGAACAGATTCAAGAACTGTTGAGAATTTCACGACTACTGAAAGAGGAAATAAAAATTTATTGGGTGGCAGGGAATCATGATGTTGGAGATAGTCCAACACAAACAGATCTAAATGAATACAAGGAAAGGTTTGGCGAATACAACTATTCGTTTCAGGAAAAAAACTGCTATTTCATCGTTATTAACAGTGCTATTTGCTATGATCCTAGCTTGGTTCCCAATGAATGGGATGACCTAATATATTTCCTGGAGAAAGAGCTCCAAGTAGCGGCAACATCCCAGTACAAACACAGAATAATTTTCATGCATCATCCTTTATATCTGAACGACCCACATGAAGGAGACAATTACCTGGTTATCCCAGCAGAGAGACGGTCAAGGATGCTCGATCTGATTACCGAATATGAGGTAAATTTCGTTTTCACAGGTCACCTTCATAAGAATAACTATAAAAAACTGGGAAGTACTGAACTGGTCTCCACGGGACCAGTCGGGTTTCCAATCGGAAATGACCCATCTGGAATTAGACATGTCCGAGTGAACGGTGATTTTCTAACCCATGAATATTCAGCTCTTACCAGCTAACAGTGAAGGAAAAGCCGATTTAAGTATAGTTCGCAATTGAAATAGTGCACTCAATAAGAAGCAGTTTAAGCATCTGTTATATCTAAATACCTGACTGTTGGTGCACAGGTCAGTAAAGGGTCCATAAAATCGGATGTTCCATCACTTTCACGGAAAGCTACATAATTTTGGTGATGTTCTTTTGAATCCCACTCTTCCACCATAACCAGGCTATTTTCATCGTCCTTATCAACGGACAGAAAAACATATTTGCATCCGTCGTATGCACGAGTCACGGGATAATTTCTTCGACACATATCTATGAACTCTTCACTGCGACCTTGCTTACAGAGAAACTCGACAATAACCAGACATGACATTTCGTAGACTCCCTGAGGAAATTAAAGCCTTATTAAATATGGCATTGATGTAACGAGAATAATACCCAATCACTTTTAAGAAGCGAAAAGAATTATCAGATATCTAACCCTTCTGCCTTCTGATAAAGCGTTTGGCGATTCTATATAGAACATAGGACACTGCCGCAACAACACCAATTACAGGAGAGAAAATTAATACTCCTATGAAAAAGTCTGCTACGTGTTTGGAGAATGAAACCAGATTGCGGAATGAATCGCTAACAGATTTTTGTCCGTCCCATCGATCACCCGTCAAAGGAACAGATTCAACCATACGAAGATTTAGCACAGAGTTATCTGTCGTCTTAACAAAGTAATTCATACGTCCCTGAAGGCTATCAATTTCACTACGAATTCTCATCAGTTCCTTTTCTACTTTTATAGCTTCATCTATATTTTTAGTATCCTGAAGAAGCTTTGAAAATCTATTCTCCGTATCTTTCATGACACTTAATCTTGCGCCCGTGTCTATATATTCTTCGGTAACATCATTGGAATATATGTTTTCATTCGAAACCAAAACAGAAATCTTCTTGATCTCGTCAATTATTGGGTAAAATTTTGAACTAGGTACCAGCAGGGTGATATTGGCGTAGCGTTGTCCAAAATCACCTGTATCGGAATTAGTAATCCTGCCATCGTGTAGTAAAACTAGTTCCCGTACCATCCTCGAGGCTTTCTCAACCTCCTCGACTTCGATAGATAAAGATCCGTTCACTTGTATTTTTGAAACGGGATCGTGAGAACTCAGGACTTCTGCTTGCATCCTTGTGGAACCACCAGAACTCGATGAAAAGGCCGGTGCAGCATCCATCATAAATCCCATTTCGGGATTACTTACTTCCGAGTCTGATGAACAAGAAAAAAACATCAACAAAAGCGGCACTAGCAAAACAAAACTAAAATTCTTCATACGAACGGGCTTCCTAAACAAATTAATATTACGATCTTCACTACTCATACTATTAACCACAATCTCACATGCAAAGGCGAATTAAGTCGTATTTAAGTATGATTTATGGCAGGAATTTGGTCAGGCGTCCCCAAACAGATAAGTATTCCCAAGGTGAGCGTTTACTTCAAAACACTATTCACTGTTTATCAATGTATTTATAGGAATCGTCACTAGGGTTCCATCCCAGCACATCTTTTGTATGAGAATTATCCCGCCACCTAAATTTATTGTTTGAAACAGCCTCAAAAATGTCATATTTGACATAATCTGGGGCGCTAAGACATAGATCAATTAGTTGGACACAGTCTGAGTGACTCAAATATACCGGGTATTGGCGGGAAACTTTGGGACGGTCTGTATCTATAACGGCTCCAAGTCTCAGGTTTAATATTGAAAGCCCATGGACATCTGAATAATATCGTCCAAGTGCCTCTCCAAAAATTTTGCTTACTCCATAGAGACTGGCCGGGCGAAGTGGCGAAGTATGATCAATCATAGGCCAAGTCTCTGGTAAGTTTTCATAATTTCCATCTACTAGATTCTTATATTCTGGATCCTTTTCATAACCTTGAATAGTTCCACCGGAACTAGCAAAAATGACTCGCCTCACACCGTTAATACGACTAGCCTCATAAACATTGAATGTGCCATGTATGTTGGTGGAAGCGATTCCATCCCAATTATTAGTCAATCCTGGAGTAGCGAGAGCTCCCAAGTGTAAAACAGTTTCTATCCCATAGAAGGCCGGCTGAATAGATTCAAAGTTTGATATATCTGCCTGGACGGAAGGGATACCTTCAATTGGACCTCTGTTCAGAGCACTAAATTCATATTTGTTACCTAAGTTTTTAATCACAAGTCCGCCAATTAGCCCACTTGCTCCAGTCACTAAAACCTTTTGTTTTGAGACCAATTGAAACTCCTATCTATATTTTGCGACTGACCCACCATTCAACTATATGTCTTGCATTGAATGTCGTTTCAAACATGCGAATGGGCTCCCAATAGCTTTACATGTAGCTCTCCTACTTGACAAAATGCTAACATCCGCAGAGTGCAATACATGTGGTATATAACTGAGGGGGATAACTATGGTGTTATTGAATCAGAAGACTGACGTTGAGCTTGTAGGTCACCTCATGAGACGTGCAGCCTTTGGGGAACCAATAGACCGATTGGAAGAAAAAGCATCTAGCGCATATGAAGCCCTCGTCGATGATCTCATCAATGTCGATAAGTTCCCCAGGCTTAATGAGGACCTATTAGAACGCCACAACATCCAGCATGCTGACGAAGAATCAAGGCAGTGGACCCGAGCCCGATGGATATACAGAATGATCAATTCTGAAAGGCCTCTTGAAGAAAAGGTAGCGTTAATGTGGCACGATGTGTTCGCTACAGGAGATTCTAAGGTCGGAAACAATCCCATGATGCGGACCCACTATGAAATGCTTAGAGATTATGGATTGGGAAACTTCCGGAATCTTTTGCTCGCCTTGGCCAAGGACCCTGCCATGATCTATTGGCTAGATCAACAGATGAATCATGCGGAGGCTCCCAATGAAAATTTCGGTCGGGAATTGCTTGAACTGTTCAGTATGGGCATAGGCAACTACACAGAAGAGGATGTGAAAGAATGCGCCAGAGCATTCACAGGTTGGACTAAATCACAAACTATACCGAGATACCCCAATGGCTTCTTTGACAGCGAATTCATATTCAGGGAAGAAGACCACGATAATGGTCCAAAAACTTTCCTAGGTGAAACAGGAAATTTCAATGGCGATGACATAATCGACATAATTGTGAAGCAACCTGCCACCGCACAATTTGTAGCGGCCCAGATTTACGATTTCTTTGTTTCAGATGACCCAGATGCCGCACGTATCGACGATATCGCCAGAGTATTTATTGAATCTGAATACGTCGTATCCGATGTACTAAGATTTGTTTTTAACAGTGATTTCTTTAAGGAATCTCGATTTAACAAGGTAAAAAGCCCTGCTGAATTAGTTGTTGGAACAGCTATATTGGCCGGTCGACATCAGACTCCCTACGAGTTCGGTCTAACAAAGATGGCCACAGCAACAAAAAACATGGGGCAAGACCTCCTAAATCCACCCACGGTAGAGGGATGGCATACAGGCAGAGAATGGATAGATTCGTCTTACTTAGTGGAAAGAATAAATTTTTCATCCAAAATGATTGGGGACCTTGAAGCCCCCGGAACTTCCAAAATGCTGGACCGGATTTCCACTAACAGGGTGAGCATGACTCCAGATGAATTGCTAGATGCTTGCCTATCTGAGATGGGAAAAATACATCTCAAACCCCCTTCTAGGGCCATATTGTTTGAAGAACTCAATGTCACTTCAGAGTTAACGTGTGGCACTGAGGAATTTGAAGCCGTTGTTTCACAGGTTCTACGACTTATAGTTTCTTCTCGAGAATATCAATTCGCATAAATCTTTTGCCATCACCTGATTTATTGCAGAAAGGAGTAAACACATCATGGTAACTACAGCAAAATCTGATAAATCAATTAACACCCGTCCCCCTGTATTTGTAGTACTCCAATTGTCTGGCGGCAATGATTTTATGAGTACAGTTATTCCTTACAATGACCCCCATTATTTCGAATATAGAAAGACGGTGGGCATCCCAGAAGATGATGCCCTTCACATAGATGGTGGTTATGCATTTCATCCATCCATGGGACCCATCAAGAATCTCTGGGATGAAGGTAAGGTAGCCATATTCCCAGGCACTGGATATCCATCACCCAACCGATCTCACTTTCGATCAATGGACATTTGGCACACAGCCAATCCAGAAGCGCTTAGTTCGGATGGCTGGCTTGGAAAAACAATAAGGGATCTGGATCCAAACAAAGAGAATGTAGTCACTGGTGTGAGTTTCGGATCCGGTCTGCCGAGGGCTATGTACCTATCTGGAACACCTGCAATATCAGTCTCTGAATTGGAAGGATATGGATTACTTACCGACCTAGCAGGTAGACAACAGCGCCAGGCAATCAAAGCATTCACTCGAATGTATGCCCCTGAGGAATTTGAAGAAGCAGACGTAGTTTGGGATCACCTGGGACAGACAGGAATTGATGCGCTAACCGGCGCAGATATGCTTAAAACGGCCCCTCCGGCTTATACGTCGAGTATTGAATACGCCAATGATGCCCTTTCCCAGAGTTTAAAAGGTATCGCCCAGGTCCACTTATCGGGTATAGGCACAAGAGTTTTCTATGCTCAACTTGGGGGATTTGATGTACATGGCGCCCAAATTCAAACGCAACAAACACTCCTCGCAAATGTATCAAGATCGGTCGGAGATTTTTTTGACGACCTACGAGAAAATGACGGGTCACAAGAAGTCATCATGATGATCTTTTCGGAATTCGGACGACGAATAAAAGACAATGGAAATGGAACCGACCATGGCTCGGGAGGCGGTACCATGCTGATAGGCGACCGGGTCAAAGGGGGATTCTATGACCCATATCCTTCTCTAGCTCCGGAAGATCAACTGGATGGAGATATGCATTTCAGTCATGACTTCAGGTCCATTTATTCAACTGTTCTGGAACAGTGGTTAGACCTGAACCCCAATCCCATAGTCAATGGATCCTTCGACCAATTCGAAAACGTTTTTAATCTTTAGGCAACACAATATAACCATGTACCTAAACTTGGATGGCCAAATTCATGAGTATGCTATTAGAAAATAATATAGAAACAGATAACTATCCAACTCTTCTGAGAATGGGCCACCGATATAGATTTTGCCTCGGCCAGCGATTACCAGTGGATGGATTTTACGGGCCATTGGATGTTTCGCTTGGCCAAGACGAGTGGCTGTATGTTCTCAATCGCTGGGAAAACGTCAATGGAGTTCCAAGAAACAGGTACGTAACTGTCACTTTAGATGATGAATATGGTGATTTTATATTCCCCCAGGTCGATGGAGAAATGGAGCCTCGTGGGAAGGAAAAATTCCCATCTCCCGTAATGTGTGCTATCGACAGCAATGGCATTTTGTATTCAACAGATGAACACGCGAACTCAGTATTGATGCTTAGCACTTCCGGTGAAACAGTGGGTTGGTGGGGAGAGAAGGGAACAGAACCCGGTTATCTCAACGCTCCGTCTGGAATAACCATCGACTCAGACGAAAATCTGTGGATAGTCAACTGTCAAAATCACAAGGTTCAATGTTTTACACGACAGGGGGAATATCTACAGGGATGGGGAGAATTTGGAAATGAACCACATCAACTTAACTTTCCTTGGGGAATAACAATCGATCCCCTCAATCAAACATTTCTTATCGCAGACTGGAATAACAATCTAGTAAAGCGTTTTACCAAAGAAGGAGAATTGCTCCAGGTAATCGGTACACCGGGCACAGGTGTTGGCCAACTAAATAAACCTAGTTCGGTCGCCGTTGATCAGCATGGAGATATTTATATAGTAGACCGTGGAAATGACAGAGTATTGATCTTCAACCACAGAGGCATGTTTCTAGAGTCGTTGATTGGTGACGGAACCATGACTGACAAAGGAGTCCAAAAACTCCTAACCAATCCTGATGCGCTGAGGCTAAGAGACAATGTTGTCGACTTCGATAGAGAAAAGCGGTTCGCATCACCCACTTCAGTCAAAGTGGATGATGAAGGACGTGTGTATATTGTCGACACAGGGAGGTGGAGAATACAGGTTTACGAGAAGCTCTGGAGAATACTAGAACCTGACGAAATCGATGCCCCTGAATTACATGCTGACCCAGAGGTCTATTAGGCAAGCAACACTTGTCTCAATGCAGGCAACATTTGCTCACATCTACTTCTAAGTTCACTCCTGCTCAGATGTGAAATAGGATGTTGGGTATAAATTATTTTATACTCGTCGGCACCCCACATCACGGCCATAGATTTTGAAGTCACTTCAAAAATATCGGTACAAATTGTTATAGAAGGAGTTCCCTGCTTCTCAACATGAATTCCGTCGTGCACACTGCACGCACTACAGGAACCTCAACTTCCAATTGCGACAACTACAAAATCGCATTCTTGGGAGATTTTCTTTATCACTTCCGGATCTGTCGGTTTCCCTGCTGATGGTTTTTGATAGTATTTTTGGACCTCGATTCCGAAATCGTCCTTTAGTAACTCAGCAAGTTCTTCAAGTAGCTCTTTTGCATTCGTCTTCGCATCATCTATTAAACCCATTTTTTTATTCGTTAGAGAATCGAGCCGCGGAGACAAGGTGAACTCGGGAACAATGGCTGAGGTTGTCGGGTCAACTAATTGATGAACTCTTTTATTTGTAGTGGTCATCGAATATCTCCTATAAAAGGGATTGATAAAATAAATTACTGCCTAATTAGTATCCACAATTTCCCTCGTAACTGCCGTTGAAGACACTTTTGGTAATTCACTGTGAATTACAGCGCTTCTGTATGCGGCTGCTTCTGGGGAACCGGCATAAACAATCAATATATCCTCAGGTTCCGGCACCAATTGAACATAACGATCATCATCTCCTTCCACATAATCTCCAGAAATCGCTTTTACTCTTTTTAAGTCTCCTACTGATCTTCTGATCCTAGGATACACATAATCCCTGATATCGTTTTTGCTCCAGTCCGACCAGAATTCAGATGCCCCAGCCATCGTCAGTAGAATCTGTCCTTGCCTCACCAAGGGGCCTCCATCTGCCACAGAGTCATCATTGGCAAGTGAAGTCCCAAGAGTGGAGGCTACGTCAATTAGCGAATCCAGGGCAGCATACTTTTCCGAAGCGGAACGAACCTGCCTTGGCTCCCAAGCAGCGAAAACTGTAGCGGTGCTTTGCTCCTTAGAAAATCCACGTTCAACATGTAGTGGATTCCAATGTGTTTCTAATTCATTCTCCGCGATACAATATGTGTACTTACCAGGATGGCCAATATTTGTTCTATCAAACAATCCAGGGATTGATGCACAGGCGTTCATCAAAATCAGCCTCACTGCCCTACCAATTGTCGCATTTGCTCTATTCCCGGGACCAAAAACATTGTCCTTGGAATTCATATTTATGTTTCTTGATACAGGACCATTCACCACTACAAGAATTCCAGCACCTCCCTGACTCGAAGAAGGAGCAATCAGGTTGAATTCGTCAGTTAGCATCGCTTCAGTAGCAGAAATTACTACCGGAAAATACTCAGGGAGACACCCAGCCATAACAGCATTCGCGGCCACTTTCAAAACAGTTACTTGTCTTCTTCTCTCAGGAACTTCTCCCAGTATTTCATCTGGATCTCTACCTACAAAATCAACAAATTCCTGAACCCTAGATTTTTCAGGGGGCACCACGGGTAACCCGTCACTCCATCCCAAGGAATAACATTCTTCAATCGCTTCGATTACATTATTCCATTCAACATTTTTGATATTTGAATTAGCCACACGGTCTCCTTCGAAATCGCGAATCTATCCACTAATAATTTCTTCTCCAAATTTATGGTGTTTGATCCAGTCCCAATCGATATCTACCCCTATACCTGGACCATCAGGTGCATAGACATTTCCTTCATTGTCTATGCAGTCAAGATCGTCCGTATAGTTCTGGTATATGGAAGGCCAGATTGTCTTCACGAGGGGATGCACCAGACCGACTTCAAAAAAGTTCGTGTTTCTGATTGCAGACATTACGTGCCTGTGAACTGGACCAGGCCCGTGCAGTTCTACGTCAAGACCAAATCCCTCTGAAGCATGAGCAATTTTCATGGCCCCTGTTATCCCACCATCTTCGTGAGCGCCGCACCGAACGTAGTCGGTGGCATCAGCAACAATAAAATCTACATGCTGCTCAAGAAGGCGGATGTGTTCTGTTTGCAATATTGGGGTTTTTATCATCTGACGCAGCTTCCGATGAGCAAACTGTGAAACGCCCCCGTCCTGAAAAGGATCCTCTAGCCAGAAAAAATTGGCCTCGTCACAAGCTCTCCCAAGCTTAAGTGCATCCCCAAAATTTTTAACCTCACAGGCAGGGTCAATCAGCAAATCCATCTTATCGCTAAATTTATTTCCAAGGTTGAGAACATTTTCAACCTCCCTCTCAATATTATTTCTGGCTAAACCCCACCCATGCACCTTAAAAGATTTATAACCCATTTCCAGGCATTGCTGGGCAAATTCTTCAAACTGTTCCGGGTTGGTAAGACCACCGTTTTCATCACCATGCAATGTGGAGGCATATGCCTTTAGAGGGCGCTTTTCACCTCCCAGAAGCCTGTATAATGGCTCATCATAGAATTTGCCTGCAATGTCCCAAAGGCATATATCAATTACGCCCAATCCCAGACCTCCCCACTGTCTAGATGCCCGTTTTATATCGTTGTAAATAGATTCCCTGGATAGAGCATCTTTTCCGATAAGATAATCCGCAACCGCTCTTACCTCAGCAAGAGCTGGTCCGATCACACCCACATATTCACCAACAATCCCAACATCGGTATGAAGGCGAAGTATCGATGTGGTCTGTTCAAGAGTAGATCCGGATTCATAAACCATGTTGAAAGTGTTGTAATCTTTTCCAAGGTTTTCAAGGGAATATTTGACATGGATCGCTTCAACTTTTGTTATCACTGGTGACTCTTTCACAAAAACTCCTTAATATTTGCTCATATTCAAAAACCCATTGTTATGAATCAAACGCATTATTACATCTTATAAATTGAATCGGGTATGCAAAAGCGATCGAAAATCGACTAAACCACCTGAAAGAACAACTGAGTAACATAAAATTGTCTTTAAATATCGTCGATTTGCAACACCCCCTAGGGAAAAGGATCAATATCGTTGGAGGTGGAGGCAAAACAACCCTCGCTAAGGCGTTATCGGGCAGATATGGGTACCAAAACATCGAACTTGATGCCCTCCACTTTCTACCTAACTGGGTAGAGCGATCTGCAGAAGATTTCCAACGTCAGGTTGATTTATCGATTAAAAACGCTGGTGACAGCTGGGTCATAGATGGAAACTACTTTGAAAAACTGGAATGTCTTTCATCTAAGATCGATATGTTCATCTGGATAGATCTCCCATGGCGAGTAATGTTCAAACGAACCTTTGTCAGGTCCTTAAAAAGGATGATTGATCGAACCAAAATATGTGGTGACAATTTCGAATCATGGAGCAAATTTTTTAGTACTGACTCCTTATGGTGGTGGTACATGACAAATTACAGTGAGATAGCCAACCGGGAGAAAATATTGTCTCGATATATCCCTGGTAACGTCCCTGTTATACGGCTCAGTAATGCCAAAGAATTAGATCTGTTTTATGAAGCTTGGGTTAAAAAGCTCTAGGCAAAACAAAAGCTTCAGACCGGTAACTACCCATGATGCCCCAGGATGTATAATCCCCATACTCTAGCCCCCAATATCTAACTAAAACATCACAAGGAGAAGTCCATGAAGGTGGTAGTTACAAGTCTATTTGGTGACGGATTTGAGGAAAGTCTAAAAGGGGAATTTCCGGATCTTGATTTAGTTTTCGTATCCTCCGAAGAGGACCAGGCTAGAGAAATAAAGGATGCAAATGTCTTCATGGGGGCACCTTCACGCGAGGTGTTTATTCAGGCGGATCATTTGCAATGGCTTCATTGTCCGGGAACAGGAATTGACACACTCACACCCATCACAGAACTTGTTGACAGTGATGTTGTGCTTACGAACGCCAGGGGGCCTCACACAGCCCCAATGGCAGACCATGTTTTTTCCATGTGCCTGGCATTTGCACATCGAACCAATGAGATGATGGCGGACCAAAAAGCCCATTCATGGGACGCTGACAAATACAGCCCCACCTTCATAGAAATGGAAGACAGCACCATGGGAATATTGGCCTTAGGCGGCATAGGTATGGCGGTAGCCCGCAGGGCAACAGGTTTCGGAATGGATGTCTACGCAGTGGACAAGAATCCAATTGCTCCTCCCCCAGGTGTTATTGATGTTTGGGGACTTGATAGATTAGATGATCTAATGGCGATATCTGACTGGCTTGTTATTACAGCTCCATATACAGACGATACCAGTGGAATGATTGGGGCTGAACAATTAGCCTTAATGAAGCCAACCTCACACATCATTATCATATCTAGAGGAGGCATCGTGGAGGAGAATGCGCTATTCGACACCCTCAAAAATAATCGAATAGCAGGCGCCGGTATCGATGCTTTTAAAAATGAGCCTTTGCCAGAAAACAGTCCCTGGTGGGATCTAGAAAACGTGATCATATCTCCACACATGTCTGCAGTTAGTAAAAAAATGTACGAAGGCAGGAGGGATGTGTTTCGAGAGAATCTAAGAAGATTTATATCCAACCAGCCGTTTATATACGTTTGCGACAAGTCCACCGGGTTTTAAACTAAACAAAATTAGTTTCAGCAAGTTTCACTTAATTTCTGCCAGGCATAAACCTCTTCAAATTTGTTTATTGAATTTGTAAACCAAATAGGTTAAAACAACCAATCACATGTTTATATATATTAAAGGAGTAAATTTATGCCCGGTATTTTAAGTAGCGACTTCTCCAACCCCAGTGAAACTCTAAGTTTTGATAAGGCCACCATACAAATAGTAGACCTTGGTGGAACGAAAGTATTTAGAGGCATCTTGGAGCCCGGTTGGAAATGGTCAGAATCGGTCAAAGAGGCTGCTGGAACTGAAAGTTGCCAGGCCCGACATATTGGCGTTGTAAGTAAAGGCTGTTTGGTAACTAAACACAATGACGGAAGCGAAGCAAAACTGTGTGCAGGAGAGACATACGTGGTTGAAGCCGGACACGATGCCTGGGTAGATGGCAATGAAACAGTAGAGATTTATGAATTCAATCAGGGCGCTGTGGAAGTCGTGGAGTCAATCCCACAAAACTAAGTTAAATTTAGAAACACCTATATTTGGAGGATTTAGATGCCTAATTACGTAGTTCAAGTTAGTAGAGTTGCAAAACCTGGTCACACAACCCAAGTTCTAGAGGCTGTTGTCGCTCAAGCTGAAAGCGGCTCTGGACGAAGAAATGTTTCAATATCCGTAAACGCCGACACAGGATCGGGCCATTTGATTGTCGGAGCTATGGTACTTGATTCCATTGATGAAGTTGAAGCTCTTAGCGACAAGGTTTCATCCACCCCGGAATTAAGATCAAACGCCGAGAGTATAGATTCCCATTGTGAAAGTTCTCAAGTTGAAATTCTTCGAGTTATTGAGCCTATGGAGAATCCACCATCCGAAGCTAAATTTATGGTAAGAAATCTCATAAAGGCACAACCTGGAAAAGCGGGAGAATTATTGTCCACACTTTTGGAGTTACGGTCTCAATTTGATAATGAGGCTCATCTACCGCTCATAACCATCCCTTTCGTCGGGGATCAAGACCTCGTACGAGCCACGGCCATGTACAGCAACCTAGGTGGTTTAGAAGCCCAAAGCGATCAGCTGAACACAGATGTATTAAAACCGTATATCGACAAGATTAAGAGCCTTAGACAATCCTACGTGAGACACACCGCTAGAATGGTGTTCATGTCGTCGTAGCACTCTGAGATAAAGCACCATACTCACTAACTATGGTGCTCTATCTAACAAAAAAATGCCCCTAGTAACATCTAACTTATTCACTTTGATAGAGCAGTACAATAACGTACAGAAAACCGTCTGTCCCTGAATGAATATAGTCTATAAATAACCCCGTCCAACTCATTTAATACTCATATATTCCTTCGGAAATCCCCCACACAATCATCATTTTTAATGGTCCTTGCCCAGTATTCCGAATTCCATGGTCAACGCCAGGAGGAACCATAACAGCGTCATTGATACTGACTGGAATAATCTCCTCTTCTATAGTCATTTCCCCAGTACCTTGCAGAAAATAATAGAATTCCTCTAAGGGACGATTATCACTGTGTACGTGATCACCTTCACTTACCCCTTCATCTAACTCCCATATTTCGATATCTACAGGTAGATGGCTCGCTGATCCGAAAAGATTTCTACGCTTTATTAATCCGTCTCCATCGTGAATACGTTCAACTTTATTTATGTCTGTTTCTTCTGTTTGTTTCCAGTACATATCAAATCCTTATTCCAATATTTTTTATCTTTTTGGATATTAACACCCAATCGAAATCATCAATTATTTACACTAACAACACAAAAAAACCATTCAGATGAGTATCAAACCATCCACAAAACAATCCAAGGCATTTTGTACGGACATAGATTTCTGATAAATTCGACTCAAGTGTCTATCAGGGAGATCTCCATCGGCTACCGTCAAGTCCCAGCTGAATTTCCATCCGACCAGATTTGGGTAGCCGCAAATAGACAAGTTTGAAGGTTTGCCGTTTGGTAAATGTAGTAAGGAGAGGTGAAGTGATGAAGACGAACGATGCTACTAGTGCAATTCCAGGAAAAGGAGCTATGAGTGGCGTAAAAGTTTTGGACTGGACATCATATCAATTTGGTCCAGTGGCTTCCTCTATGATGGGCGACATGGGAGCTGACGTCGTGAAAATAGAATCCCTCGACGGCGATATAGGCAGGGCGGTCGCAAGAATGAGTTCCAGGCCAATAGGACTTGAAGGAGGAAGAAATGCCTATTTTGAAACATGCAACAGAAACAAAAGAGGAATCGCTGTAGACCTGAAAACAGAACAAGGTATGCGAATAGTCCATGAATTAGTTAAGTCCGCAGATGTTTTTGTGGAAAACTATCGAAAGGGGGTTCCAGAAAAACTCGGAGTAGATTATGAAACGTTAAAGAAGATTAATCCAAAACTCATATACGCTTCTGGATCTGGATACGGCCCAGACGGACCTGACGCCTCAAAACCTTCTCTAGATGGATGCGGACAAGCTAGGTCAGGACTGATGATGTCAGCGACCTTTGACGGACAGAATGAACCCTCATACGTAGCCGGAGCTGTATCGGATCAGATGGGTGGAATTATACTATGCCTAGGCATAGTTTCTGCTTTATTTGCCAGGGAGCAAACCGGCAAAGGTCAGAGGGTTGACGTATCCCATTTGAGCAGCAGTATGTGGTTACAAGGACTATCAGTGGGAATGGAACTACTCTCCAACTACCAATTTGGTTCTATGGACCGAAAGAATCCGCTGAACCCCTTGGTAAATGCCTATGAATGTGGAGACGGTCGATGGATCCAATTTATGAGCGCCCAGTTTGAGAGATATTGGGCTGATTTTGCGACTGCTTTAGATATAACACAATATATTGATCATCCATTCGTGGGTGAAATTAAAGGTATGACCGCTGGATCACCAGAACTAACAAGGATAATCGCCGAACGATTCAAAACTAAATCTTCTGATGAATGGGTATCTATTTTTAATGAATATGAAGATTTAATATTTGCAAAAGTTCAGTATGTAAGCGAGCTGAAAAATGACCCTCAGGTTATAGCGAACAATTACATATCCGAATTTGAGCATCCTACTCTGGGAACAACTAAGATGTGCAGTTTTCCAGTTACCTTCAGTGACACTCCAGCCAGCATATGGAAGGAAGCTCCAGAACTTGGACAGGACACTGAGTCTATATTGATAGAGGAACTAAACTACAACTGGGAAGATATAACTGAACTTCAGAATACAGGTTCAATTCTGTAACCATCGCCGTTTAAAACATCTTCTACATCACATTGTTGCTTTCTCAATGTCATCCATAGTCAGTTCAATTCCAAATCCGGGTGAATCATTTGGAATTATAGATCCATTGTGTGGTACTGATACACCTGCCGACTGGGTACCAGATCTCTCGAAGTGATCAAGTCGCATTCCAGGGCTTGTAAGCATGAAATACTCACCGAGAGGAATATTCGGCATTGCATAGCATACGTGTTGCCCATAAGACGTATTTGCACCTCCGTGTGGTATAACTGATATTCCGGCCGCCTCTGCTATATGACAAATTTTTACGACGGCAGTCATCCCCCCAACCCACTGTATATCTGGCTGAAGATAATCCACTGATCTGTCAGAAACGGCCGACAGGAAAGGAAGGGATGTGTACCAATGTTCACCCGTTGCAAGGGACTGCCAAGGGAGTCGCTTCCTTAATTCTTTGAACCCTTGGTAATCTTCCGGTATCAAGCAATCTTCTATCCACTTTAAGTTGTACGGCCTCATTCGTTCTGCGAGTCTTACTGCAAATTCAAGATCAAAAGCCATCCAGCAATCAAGCATCAACTCGACGTGAGGACCGATCAAGTCCCTATTATTTGAAATAAGTTCTTCATTTTTGTCCAAAGCGTCTAAACCATCAGAGGGCCCATAAGGACATGCCAACTTCGTAGCCCCGAACCCAAGTTCCATATGCCAGTCAGTATCATTTCCTGTCGCATAGCAGGTAATTTTCTCTCTGGCAGGGCCACCAAGAAGTTCATAGACGGGCATGTCAGCTATTTTTGCCTTCAGGTCCCACAGCGCTAAATCCACAGCACTGATTGCATAACTTGCTATACCTGCCGCGCTGTAGGGGGATGACAACCTGAACATCATGTCCCAGATCTTTTCGATCGCCATACAATTTTCCCCTATTAGTAAAGGGGCAAAATGGTCGTTGATCAGAGAGTTTACGGGACCACTGAAAGTAGTCATTCCGACACCAAAATTTCCATCCTCGGCTGTAACGACACAGACAGATAAGTCTTCCCATGGAGGTTTCCAGAGGTCCCTGTGTCTCTTAAATCTTGGATATCGCGACATAGGATTAGCCACTTCCGAGTCTATAAACCAACTCTCACGAACTGCATTTTCTGAGGAAGTGGGGACAGGGAACTTTGCCCCATATGCCTTTATGCTTCTAATCTTCATTTTGAATTCCCCTTCAACCAATTTATTGTAGGAATAGTAGCAGTTAATTTCCCTTAGCACGGCCAAAAGACTGATAGCGTGTAAAGAACTGCAATAGTGCCTAAGAAAACTGGATAGTGCACCCCTAAAATAACAACTAGAAAATGTTGTGATACGGTTCTCCCCCGGATCAAATATTTGTGAGGCGAAGGGTTGACTGGAATAATTACCGAAACTGAAAGACTCATAATTCGTGAGTGGTGTCTTAAAGATATTGAAGCACTTCACAAAGTAATGTCTGACGAAGAGGTGATGCGCTACGTATGGGACTATAGGCCAGCAACATTCGAACAAGTAGAAGAGTTTGTCCGACACTGCATGGCTGAGAGTTCAACTCAACAATGGACGACTTGGCCCATAATCTCAAAACACGAAAATATACTAATCGGCTACTGTGGGTTCCTTGTGAGATCCTATGGAGAGTACAAGGGAGAAACAGAAATGGGCTGGTTGATTGACCGCAATTACTGGGGTAATGGTCTGGCTACCGAGGCCGCACGGGCAGTTCTTACCCTCGGACTAGATAAATGGTCTTTCAGTAAGGTCATCGCTAGTGCCAGAGAAGAAAATACACAATCCGTAAAAATTATGGAAAAAATCGGAATGTCCCTTATAAATCCATCCCTCAATCCTAAAGGTAGACTGGTTCCCCACGCCATCATTTATAACCCTACTAACAAAAATACTTAGCTCTTAACACATAAATAGCACAGCGAACTGAAATATTTGGGAGGCCAAGCTTGTTTAGAAATCCAATTAAGAAAAAAATTAAAACTGGTCAAACAATATATGGAACCATGCTGCAAGAAATGGCGACGCCTACTACTGCCCAGATCTTCAATAGAGCAGGGTTTGATTTCTTTATGATTGATTGTGAACATGGGCCCTTTGACCAAGGTGCTGTCCGAGAAATACTTCGGGTAGCCAGACTTGAGCAAATTTGCCCACTTGTGCGAATACGAAATTTGGATTACAGCCTCGTGGCAGGAAATCTTGATGCAGGTGCAATGGGGCTTATGTTACCGAGAGTTGAGTCTGTGGAAGATACCAAAGGCCTAGTTCAGTACATGAAGTATCCTCCCGTCGGAGTGAGGGGATTATCTTCAGATGCCCCACACTCTGATTACATATTTGGAGATTTAGCGGAATTCATATCAACACAGAACGAAGACACCATTGCCATCGCACAAATAGAAAGGAAAGTAGCTGTTGAGAATCTTGAGGAAATTTTGAGTACTCCTGGAATCGATATAGCACTTGTTGGTCCCGAGGATCTATCCCTGTCGTACGGGGTACCTGGACAGACAGATCATCCAGAAGTGGTTGAAGCAATTGAACATGTGATAAAAATATCCTCCAAACTAGGTGTCGCGCCGGGCATACACATGGGAAATATAGACGTGTTGTCAGAATGGGAATCCAAAGGCATGCGCGTAATTATGTGTAATTCCGACCTTGGATTTCTTCTTGAAGGGGCCGAAGGAAATCTCAAAGCGCTAAAGGCAAAAACGTCTCTTAATCGTTAAAGGAACATAATATATGTCAGAAGAAAAGTTAACTATTGATTGCCAGGTTCATTCTTATCTGCGCAACAGTGAAGAGAGACCATGGCTGGGATTTTTACAGGGTCCCGAAGAAGTCAGCGGAGAAGACATGGTTAAGGCCATGGATTCAGTTGGTGTAGACGGTGCGATACTTGTATCGCCAAACAGCTTATACGGCTACGACCCCAGCTATGCTCTTGAAGTGTATGCAGCACATCCTGACCGGTTTGCCCTTGTAAAACCCTTTAACCCTGATTCTGAGAATGTAGCTGATGAAATCGCCGCATGGGCAGAAACTCCAGGTGTTGTAGGCGCAAGATTATTTCTTCGTGCAGACACGTACAGCGAAGACAATCAAGGACTCGATAGAATTTGTATCGCCGTATCCGATGCAAATATTCCACTAAATGTAATGTGTGCAGGTAATTTACCCATGTTTCGCAATCTTGCCGCCCGAAATCCAAACACACGATTTGTGGTTGACCATGTAGGTCTGATTCAACCCCATGTTCCACCTGTTCCTGAAGAACCTTTTTCTGATTTGGACAATGTGATCTCTCTGGCTGCGTTCGACAATGTAGTTATTAAAATATCTGGAGCCTGTACCCTGTCCCATGAAAAATTCCCATACCCAGACATATGGGAACCCCTCGAAAAAATATTTAATGCTTACGGTTTAGAGAGATGTATGTGGGGTACGGACTGGACCAGGGCCGTAGATCTGCTTACCTATGAACAAGGCGTTGAGTCATTCAGGGTAACCGACTCACTATCTGAATCTGAGAGATCAATATTAATGGGAGAGAGTCTAACCAAAATTTACGGCTGGAAGCCATCAAACAAGTAACTCTGAAAAGGAGAAATTATGGCAGAACTTAGACAGAACAGAGCGAAGCAAAAACTAAAAAACAACGAGCCCGTCATAGCAGTTAACTCCAGTGATACCGATATGATCGACTTTCTGGGATCAACCGGTCTCGTAGACATGATATGGGTGGAAATGGAACATGGTCCTGTAACATGGAACCAGTTGAGCGACATATCTAGGGTGTGTGATTTATGGGGAATGACCTCCCTGGCAAGAGTTCACAATAACGACCCATGGCTGGTAGGCAGAGCTTTAGATAGAGGAGTACAAGGTGTAGTAGTTCCTCACGTTGATACAAAAACAGACGCTGAAAGACTTGTACGAGGAGGGAGATTCACCCCTATTGGCAAAAGGGGAATGGGAGGATCCCGACAAGGACTTGGAGTATCCGACTACATCCAGAAAGCCAATGACGAGATACTTCTTATGGGTTTAATCGAAGACGTCGAGGCAATCGATAACTTAGATGACATATTAACGGTTGAAGGAATTGATTGCTTAATGGTGGTACCAGGGGATCTGTCTCAGAGCATGGGACCTGATTACTTAGGTCATCCAGATCACCCAGATGTCAAAGATCTTGTGGAAAAGACAATGAATAGAATCGTCGCCGCAGGATATGCGACTGGATCGACTGCTAATGACAGCAATATCGGAAGATGGGTAGACGCAGGTGGACGCATGTTCCTCTGCACTTTTCAGAGTTACATACAGAGTGGCTTAAAAGGACTCAGAGATAAGGCTACTTGAGATAGTTCGTTGACATCTAGCGACTAATAAAGCAACTAATTCTTAATAAAGTTTTTGTGTTTTAACTACTTTATAAATATTAATTGGAGACGTCCCTATTGGGTCATAATACTTACGACTTCGCGATAATAGGCTCCGGATCAGCTGGCGCCATAATCGCATCCAGGCTAACTGAGAATCCAGACATTACCGTACTTCTTATTGAATCCGGGCCTATGTATTCTGGATTTGCTGATCTGCCAGACTTTATCAAGGGTTTTGAACAGAGAAACGACTCATCTGGCAACCCTGCTAAAGTAAATTCCTGGACAGATATAGCGAAAAGTGGTGCTGGTCGCATGTTTGTTGCTAGGGCGACTGACCACCAGCAACCTATGTTGGTTCCGAGGGGGACAACTTTGGGCGGATCCAGTTCAGTTAACGCACAGATTTTCCTGCGAGGAGAACCAGACGACTATGACACATGGGCTACCTTTGGCAACGATAGATGGAGCTATAACGATTGCCTACCTTTCTTTAGGAAACTGGAAACCGACCTAGATTTTTCTGGAGATTTTCATGGAACAACAGGTCCCGTAAGGTGTAAAAGAGATCCTGAAGATGAATGGCAACCTAACCAGATGGCTTTTCATAAAAGCTGTCAAGCGCTTGGATTCAGCCCGACCAAGGACCATAACGATCCCGATTCCACAGGGGTTGGTCCAGTACCATTCAACACAATAGATCGGGTCAGACAAAGCACATGGCTCACGTACCTAAAGCCCGTAATGAAAAGGAAAAACTTAACCGTCATTCCGAAAGCGTTCGTTATGTCACTGAATTTCAACGGTACTAAAGCCGAAAGCGTGACAGTCAACAATCAAGGTCAGACGTCAATTATAGAGGCTGGTGAAATAATAGTTTCAGGAGGGGCAATCGGTTCTCCTCAGTTGCTGATGATCTCTGGTATAGGGGACGCAAATCACCTTCAAAGCCACGGAATTAAAGTTATTCAGGATCTTCCTGGAGTCGGTAAAAACCTACGTGACCATCCACAGGCACAGGTAGTGTGGAAAACAAAAGAAAACAGTTCACAAGATCCTGACCCATACAAACGGGTTCAAGTAGGACTTAGATACACAGCTTCAAATTCGGACTTACGTAATGACATGTTCCTACAACCAGTGAGCACCGCGAATCCAAGCGTTTATCTTGGACCTGAAGACTCCATAAACCATATAGCTATCACCGCGATGCTATACCTCGCAAAGGGGCGGGGTAGTATTACTCTCAGATCAGCTGATCCCTTAATCCAACCATATCTAGATTACAATTTTCTGCAAGAAGAAGAGGACTTGAGGAGACTTAGGGAAGGGGTGGAGCTGTGCATTTCCGTTGTGGAAAGTGCAGAGTATAAAGACATAGTTGAAGAACGAGTCTTGCCCAGCGACAAAAATATGAGTTCAACAGAAAAATTCAATAAATGGCTTTTAAAAAACGTGAGGACGACTCACCATGTTTCTGGAACATGCAAAATGGGACCAGATTCAGACTCTATGGCCGTGGTGAATCAATTTGGCAAAGTGCATGGAATAGAAAACCTCCGGGTAGCAGATGCTTCAATAATGCCCGACTGTGTCAGGGCAAATACAAATGTCGCCACCATGATGATAGGAGAGAGAATTGCTGACTTTATATGTAACAATCTATAAGTCTCATTGTCATCTTTACGCATAGATTCATATGATGTAAATTCACATCATAACTACTAGGAGTAACTCTTGAAAATTGTAAAGTTTCAGACTTCAACCAAGGACCAGTGGGGAGTATTGGAAGGGGAAACCATTCGATCGATCGAAGGGGATCCCTTTAATGGAATAGCTATTAGCGATGAAACTCACTCACTGAGTGACGTAACCTTGTTGGCACCTATCTCTCCTCTGAATAAGGTTCCTGCAATAGCGGCTAACTACGGTGCTAGGGATGATAGAGATGGACCTGGAATATTCATGAAGCAGCCCGGAACCTATCAAAGACATGAGGGAAACATAGTATTCCCGCGTAGCTGTAAGACAGTTATTCATGAAGCAGAGGTTGGAATAGTAATATCCAAGGTGGCGCGGCATATCGACGAAAAAAATGCATTGGACTACGTATTCGGTTACACATGCGTAAACGACGTGAGCGCGAGAGAAACAGTCGATATATCAAGTTATCCTGAACGCCCGGAAATAGGGGCTGGAATTACTATGCGATGGAAACATTACGACACATTCTGTCCCATAGGTCCCCACATTGAAACTGAAATAAACGATCCTGACAATCTCGACATAGAGTGTCTCGTAAACGGCAAACTATCAGCTTCTGGAAATACGAGAGATATGCTATTTAACATTCCAAAATTAGTCAGCTGGGTGTCAGAGGTGATGACACTTTACCCAGGAGATATCATACCTTCCGGCTGTCCCGAAACGGCGGAAATAAATATAGGTGACAAAGTCGAAGTAAAGGTCGAACAAATAGGTACATTGTCCAACACAGTAATTGAAGATTATTAAATAAAAGCTACATATTTTCTATCACTCGAAAAAATCTTTATCTTCAGATTCTAAATATTGCTGCGCAATTTCTACATCTAAAGTGATCCCTAAACCCGGCCTGTCCAGTACGTCTACAAATCCGTCCCTAACGATTGTTTCAGGCTGCCCCTGTAAGCCTGGTAATCCCTGAACTATGTCATACCACCAATCTGGACGACCAGTAGAATATTCAAAGGCAATAAAATTGTCTGGATATGTCGCCGCCGCTTGTATCTGAGCCGCCAAACCAATTAGACCAACTCCAATCCCATGTGGAGCAAAAAGTATTCCATGTAGATCAGCGTATTGGGCAATCCACTTCATCTCGGCAATCCCACCAACATCCAAAGGATCTGGGCCAACTATATTAACCGCTTTCTGTTGTATAAGGTTTTTAAAATTTTCTCTCAAATATATCTGTTCTCCTGTATGAATGGGAGTCGTAGTATGAGGTGTGATTTGCAAGAAAAGATCAGGGTCTACAGAGGAAGAAAAGTCTCCTCTAACTGTATCTTCAAGCCACATGATGTTGTAGGGCTCCAAAGCCTGAGCAAGCTTCAAAGTGTCTGTCACCGTCATACCAGGTCCACAGTCAAGCGCAAGGCCAATTTCATCTCCCAACACTTCCTTCATAGCCACTACACAATTCACAGTGTGATCGAAACCTTTTTCCGTTAGCAATCCACGGTTCGGATAAGAGGGGGAAGGATGCCTCCCAGGAATACTAACTCCTTGATTATCCCCATAATAATAATCGGGCACATCTGCATCCATTTTCCCATGGAAAGAAATTGCTTGTTTTATTATTGTGAATCCTTGTGGTAAATCTTTCATACGCGCAGACGATTCCGCATAGTCCTCTGGGTTTTTCGCTGATAACGGAGTCCGAATCGCGCCGTTGTATACACGCACACGATCTCTCACTTTGCCTCCCAAAAGTTTGTACACCGGAACATTGGCTGCCTTTCCAGCTATATCCCACAATGCCACTTCAATACCACTTACTGAAGAACCCCACGGCTTGAAAGCCCCTAACCGGCGAATTTTAAGCATAGTCCTCTCGACATCTGTAGGGTCTGAACCAAGAATAAGATCTCTGTAGTGTTCAACATGCCAGCGAATATGAGCAGATCGCAGACGAGCGGCCGATCCATACCCGTCAATGCCTTCATCTGTTTTGATTCTTATTACTGGTTGTCCACCAATGATGGCGCACCTTAAATCTGTGATCTTCATGGTGTACGATCTCCCTTGTTATAGAACCCGGCAATAATACACTTTAAGGTTTAGAAAATATCTCCAACATCCATCAGAGATCCACTAGGAGAGACAATGGCATATACAAAACGCGAAAACATTACCAAACAAAAACTACTTAATGGAGAAATAATAAAGGTCCCAGAAATAAACCGAGTATTTGATCCAACGGTTGTAGAGACCCTAGCATCAGTAGGATATGACTGCGTATGGGTAGACATGGAACATAGTCACGCAGACTTCAGAGATCTCGCGACACTAATCTTGGCATCAAGGGCATGCAATCTCGACGTATTCGTTCGCATACCTCACGGGCCATACAATCAGATTATAAAAACTCTTGAAATTGGGGCTTCTGGCCTAATCTGGCCGCACTGTAAAAGCGCTTCAGAGGCAAAAGCATTTGTTGAAATGGCCAAGTACCACCCTTTAGGTATGAGAGGAATGGGCGGGGGAAGAGATTCAGAATTTGGGAAAGCACAAAAGCCAGGCTATTTTGACTTCGCCAATGATAATGTTCTTCTAGGCGTAATGATAGAAGACAAAGAAGGGGTCGACGCCTGTGAGGAAATCGCCCAAGTGGATGGAATCGACTTGCTATTCGTCGGGCCAGGAGACTTGTCTCAAAGTTATGGAGTTCATCGTGAACCCGGGCATCCAATACTTCACCCAAGAATCACTGAAGCATTTCAAAAAGTAGGGGCGTCCTGCAAAGCCAACGGTAAAGCAATGGGGACGGCTGTTGACCCCGGCGAAGCCATGGAATTAGCAATCGACAAAGGAACTACTTGGCTGAATTGCTGTCACGACGTAACCGCGTTAACAGTCGGATATTCACAAGCTTTCAGTGAGACTGACAGCATCGCATCCAGACACCAAGAAAAATGATTTAGAAAGATTCTGTTTACTTGATGACGATGAAGGCGTATTCTGTTCGCCCAAGGTCACAAATTGTTAGGCCAACTAGGCATTAGTCAGGTCCCCTAGACCGAAACTTGAGAACTATATTGCCATTCTTAAAAAGTTTTTCTGAATTTGCCGAGAGAATAGGTACGTTTGAAGCTCTTCGCCATAGAAATTATCGATATCTATGGTTAGGTACAGCAGCATTCAGTAGCGGATACTGGGTACAGCAAGTTGTGGTTGGTTGGCTAGCATACGAAATAACCGGTTCGGCATTGATAACAAGCATCGCACTTGGTCTGGACGCACTCCCAGTTCTCTTAGGTGCCCCACTGGGCGGATTACTCACGGACAGGTTTAACAAGAAAAAGCTTCTAATAGCCACACCTATTTATTGCTCTCTTTTAATGACCTCATATTTTTTTGTCGTTCATTATGGGTACGCCAGCGCCTGGAATTTGTTTTTGTTAGTTTTCCTGGCCGGCCTCTCATGGATCATCCATGATCCCGCAAGAATGGCCTTATTGGCGCAGATAGTCCCAAAAGAAAATCTTGTAAATGCTTTTGCATTAAACTCCATGGCATTCAGTGTTACCCGACTTATGATGCCAGCGATCGGAGGCTTGCTTATCGCCCTCCTGGGACCAGCTCCACTTTTCCTACTAGAGGCTCTGCTCTTGGGAATTACAGCGATCATTATCACGTTCATAAAAATTGAATCGAACGCTCAAAGCTCCATGAGGGCACCACTTGAGTCAATCAGTTCCGGCCTGAAGGATGGGATCTCATACGTACTGGGAAATAGGTCGCTCATTGGCTTAACCACTATGAATTTAGGAATGGCAATTATGGTGATTCCTTTTGTAAATGGTTTGTTACCGGTATACGCAGTCGAGGTCTACAGTGTAGGCCCTGAGGGTCTAGGCTTGCTCTTATCAGCAGCGGGAGTGGGATCATTTGTAGGTACTTTTATACTCGCCTCCTTTTCAAACATCGCAAGACCCGGCAGGGTACTATTCGGATTCCTAGGCATGATGGGAATCCTTATGGCACTATTCGGATTTAACGACAGGTATTTCATAGCTCTTGGGCTAATGATGATTGTGTCGGGATGCATGATGTCGTTCTTTTCGGTTGGCGGAGCCACCGTCCAAAGAATCCTAGATGACAAGTATCGAGGTCGCGCCACAGGAATATTCATGATGACATGGGGATTTATGCCTATTGGAAGCCTTGCAGCCGGAATACTCGCAGCTGAATTTGGGGCATCAAACTCAACCTATTTAGGTTCTATCACTCTGGCAGTTTTCATAGTGGTTTGTTTTTATACATTCAAAAATGTTTGGGAATATAAACATTCACCCACAATCTCACCAATTATTTAACATTGACAGGAAATTGACTCGATGAAACAGGGACTTCTCACTGCAAAGACTGGGACAAAGAATAAATCACACCGTATCCTATCTGTTAATCACCCCAATTTCAGGGTAACCTCTCATACCTTCTGCAGCAGGGAAATCTGCATCCGAATACCATAAAACACCATCTTTGATGCTCAGCCCATGGGGATCCGGACCATCACCAGGAAGATCCAGCCTATCAATCTCTTCCCCAGTTGTTTTATCGTATTTAACTACCACTTTCTCCGCCCTGTCAGAACACCATATCCCATCCCCGTCTAACGCCAATCCATGCAAAACGTTCAAGTCACATGGGAATTTATGAATTACTTCATAAGTCTCGCCATCGACCAAAATCAAAGCCCTAGGATTAAAAGCAGTTAGCCAAATATTTCCATTGTCCCATTCAAGTCCGTGAATCCCACCCCCATCTGGCGTGGGAAAATAATCGACTGTATTACCCGTTGCAGGGTCTATCTTTCGGACCTTCGACACATGATCGTCATGTGTCCTAAATGGCCGAGCGCTTGCAGTCCCGTTACACGCAGTCCATAAGAACCCACCGCCATATGTAATTCCAGACCCATTTTCGGTCTCAGTAGAAATTACCCTCTTGATTTTGCCATCCTCATCCAGAACAAAAACATCATCGGTGAGCTGATCCATAACAAAAAGTTCATCTCCAAACCATTGAAGTCCATTAGGCATCCTCACCTGCGTATCAAAAAAAACTGAAACCTCACTGACTGGCATAACTCCCTCACTCCTAATTTTGAGAACTGATAAACAAGTTCGAGCAACTGAATGAGAAGCGTTTCTCCTTCAGATTAAAAATCGGCTCACTCAATAATTTTTTTCCTACTAGCCATACCATTCCTGACGGTCTAAACCTCTATGCTTGCGGGACCTTTTGCATAACTACAACGACTGATCCGATGACTCCCAGTCTAGGATCCCATTCTCTCTAAAAGAATTGATCTCTTCCACCGTATAGCCAAGTTCCTGGAGAATTGGAAATGTGTGTTCCCCTCTTAAAATCCCCCCTCCCACTTTACTGGGAGTCTCAGAAAAATCTAGCACCGGGGCATACCTCCAGAAGGTGCCAAATTTTTTATGTGATACTTCTGTGGTAAATCCATTTTCTTCAACATGAGCATCGTTAGCAAAAAAGTTATACATATTCGTATCTTCAACCCGCACACATCCTATATCTCGGTTAGTAAGCTCCGATTCCCATTGAGAGGCATTTTTAAGTACGAAAATAGATGCTAGCTGCTCAATCAGGTCGTCATCATGGACGCGTCGACTTTCAACAGTCGCGAATCTCTTATCACTTAACAAATAGTCAAATTCCAGAACCTGACATAATTGTCTCCATTCCGACTCCATTGGACAGGCTAAAAAAACCCATCCAGACTTCGCCTCATATAGCCGATTGAGAGCATTCGTACCATAACCATTTATATCAGGAAGTTCCCTGTCCGGTTTCCCTTCAAAGTCGAAAAAATCGTCAGCATTAGCCGTAGCGTTTGCCCCAATCATTGTCGTTTCCACGTATTGCGGCATCTTTGTACGCAGACGTGCATATAAACTCATTACTACACTAGTGGCAGCTACCATTGAGGTATTTGGATCTGGATTAACATCCTGTGCCCGACCTAATCTATTTGAGGTTTCCACAATTTCGTCCATAGACATGTCGACTTTTTCATCAGGTAGGGCTTCCTTCCCAGCCTGAGTCAGTGCGCCACCAGAAACGGCGCCACCTATCGGATGCATTGCAGGACGATGACTATAGGGTCCCGTTGAACCATAACCTGCAATATAAACATAGTTGATGTTTGGGTTAAGTTGCCTCACTCTGTCGATGTCTATCCCAACTCGCGATGGGGCCCCCGGTCTCATGTTATGCATGAGCACATCAGACTTAGGTATTAGACGAGATAAAATTTCTTGTCCTATTTCGGTTTTCAGATTAATAGAGAGTCCTTCCGTTCCTGCCATAGTTCTATTGGAAGCTAAACCGTTATATGGCCCCCTCATCCAGTCTCCTGCTAGTGTCTCAATACGGATTACTCTAGCCCCCATCTCGGCCAAAAGTGAACCGGCAAGAGGGCCAGCAATTACAGTGGACAAATCCAGTACCGTTATACCTTCCAACGGATGATTAGGGTTTTGTCTCGGATAATTCGTTGAACCGGTGCAGTCACTAAACCCAGACAGGTCTGCGGATCCCAGCAATTCCTCGGTGTGTTGCCCGACACTTGGAGCAGGACCCTGTATTTTAGGTACGCAGGGATCCATCATAAATGCTGGCCCCAACTGTCTCATTTCTCCCACGTAGGGGTCTTGAACTACTTGAACATGTCCATTATGAAGCATCTGAGGATGACTTAAGGCTTCAGTGGCTGACATAAAAGGCTCCGCAGCAACATCACCCTCTTCATTTACAAAAAGGTCCATCCATTCATCGAAGCTACGTTCTCTCATCCTTTTTAATATCATTCTACGTAGGGCTTCCCGGTCGTCCTCTTCTACCAAATTAGGAGCATCCTTAAAACGAGGATCCTCAAATATTTTTCCAAGGCCAATAGCGTAGATTTCAGATCTAAATAAGCGTTCGATCAAGTTAGCTAGTTGTATCCATTTACCATCCTTTGTCCTTGCCGGCAAATATTGTATTGGAGATGGCCTAACCGCTATTGTCGAAGGATCAAAATCAAATGTTTCTGGATAGTTGATCATCATCTGCCATAACACAAACTGCGTGAGATCATAATAAGTTACGGCTTGCAACAAGCTAGTATTTACCCTCTGACCAATCCCATATTTATCCCTTACGATCAAAGAAGATACGATTCCCCTTACGGCCGCCATCGCTGCTGAATGACTAGCAACGTTGACAGAAGCAAAGTTCGGCCCTTCCCTACCCGACAGGCCGGCAAATATCATTAATCTGCCACTCTTAGCCTCTACGAGTCCTTCGTAATCTTTATACTGGGAGTATGGGCCCTTTTGGCCAAACCCGGTAATCGAACAAAATATCAATTGGGGATATTTTGATTTTAGGCTTTCATATCCAATACCCAACGAATCTAAATAACCAGGCCTAAAAGATTCCAGAACTACATCCGCGCTAGCAACCAGTTTTAAGAACTGGCCTGCGCCGTCCTCATTTTCTAGGTCAAGAACAACACTACTTTTGCCACGATTCCACAAAAACGAAGAGGAAAAAGATCTATATGGGTCTCCACCGGGTGGTTCAACTTTTATAACATCAGCACCGAAATCAGAGAGGAGCATGGTTGAAACTGAACCCGCCATACCTTGGGAAAGGTCCAAAACTCTAATACCCTCAAGTGTTTGAGTCATAAGATTGCCTGTACTAAATATCCTTGTATTTCATCCAATAACTGTAAAGACGCAATTAAGCTAACACGAATACAACCATAGACATTCTTTCAGAATACATCTGATCATTTAGAAAAGATTATTGCATACAGGAAGTGATGATCTAATAAATTGATTTATCACAAACTAATACTACAATCTTGAACATCCAATCTATAGCTAATGTTTGTATGATAGGAGATAAGTATAGAAAATACGAATTAAGCCAAAGGAGCCCAAAATGTCACAAATGCCCGCGCAGCAATCAGCCTCCATAAATGAATTGAATTTGTCATATTACGAATGGGGGGACTCCAGCAATCCAACTCTGATTTGTCTTCATAGCCATACCAACAGTGCGGCTTCCTGGAGAGAATTCGCCGAATACGCATCCAGTAAATATCACGTTTACGCGATAGATCAACGAGGCCATGGAAACAGTGAGTGGGCATCAGATGGTTATGCCCGGAAAAAATTCGTGCAAGATCTAAGTGAATTCATTAAGCAAAAAAATCTAACCGATATAACGTTAGTGGGCTGCTCAATGGGAGGTTGGCACTCAATCCTTTACACCCATTTAAATCCCGGGATAGTAAACAGAATTGTAATGGTCGACATAGCACCTGAGCCCTCGCAAGAAAGACTTAGCGCCCCTCCAGCTCCACCCACGCCTATGTATTTCGATGACGTCGATGACGTGTTTAATTGGCTTAGATCAGGAAATCCTTTTGCTTCTGACGCACGACTTCTAGAAGAGACCAAGTCACGTATCAAACAAACTGAATCAGGACAATGGACATGGAAAGCCGATCTAGAAGGTTTCGACAACCCACTCCCAGATATGACAAGCGAATCCCTCATCGAAGGATACTGGAATGCGATCGAGGCCATAGAATGTCCAATTTATGAAATAAGAGGGGCAGAAAGTGGCCTTGTGAGTGACGAAGTTTTGACCAAAATGAAAAATATTGGCAAAGACGTATCCTCCACAGACGTGGACAAAGCCGGCCATGTTGTAATGGTTGATCAACCAGAAGCCTTTATCGAGGCTATTAGAACTTTTCTATAAGTGTTCAATTCTGGATTTATCTAACTCTATAGACATTGCTAAATAACACACAGGGAGTTCATAAGCATGGATTTTGAGGAGAAAACGGTACTAATAACGGGAGCAGGTAGCGGTATAGGCAAATCCGCAGCAAATCGCTTCGCCAATGGCGGAGCAAACCTCGTTTTAGCTGACATAAATGAGCAATCGCTGGATAAAACGTGTGATGAAATAAGGGATTCTGGAAGAAATGTCATCTCAGTAAAACTAGATGTTGGAAACTTGGATGAAATTGACCAGATGGTTGAAAAGGCAGTGTCCGAATTCAATGGTATAGATGTCTTATTCAATAATGCCGGCCTAACCCGTCACATAAGTTTTCTCGACATCGAGGAGGAGCACTGGGACCAAATACACAGGGTAAATTCAAAGGGAGCTTTTTTCTGTATGCAGAAAATAGCCCGATCTATGGTCGCCAGAGGGCAAGGTGGCCGAATAGTAAACACTGCGTCAATAGCAGGTCGAGGTTATCGAAGAACTTCGAACGCGGCTTATGCTGCTAGCAAAGGAGCCGTTATAGCCATGACATATATCGCTTCCAGTGTTCTCGCTCCTCACGACATCAATGTTAACGCGGTCTGTCCCGGTATTGTCCAGACGAATATGCTCTCTGGCATACTTTCAGGCAGATCCGATGATTCAGGAAGTACAAGCAACGAATTAAGAGATGCAATGGTGGAGGAGATCCCAATAGGAAGAGCGAATGAGGCTGACGATGTATCTGCATTGGCTGTCTTTCTCGCAGGGCCAGGTTCACGAAATATAACGGGGCAGGCCTTTAACGTAGATGGTGGAATGATTATGAGTTAACTATTCCATCTGAATTCCAAAACCAGCGAAACTCAACAAGGATCTACATTGGATAACTTAACTTTAAAAACAGCAATAGGTAATTACGGATATACCGAAAACTTGAAAGACGGCACGCTTCAGGCAGAACACTTTTCTTTTGACCATGTAGAAATATCACCCGTCCCCATGATTTTCCGTCGCATGGTCAGACATCTCGAATTTGATGTGGCTGAAATGGCCCTATCAACCTACATATGTTCCAAATACTACGAAAAGCAATTTACCGCGTTACCCATTTTTTTAACCCGAAGTTTTTACCACAATTCAATCGTCTGTAACACATCCGCAAACATTTCAGAGCCCGCCGATCTATCTGGGAAAAAGGTTGGTGTACGAAGTTACACACTGACTCCAGGTGTTTGGACCAGAGCGTTACTCCAAACAGAATATGGCCTAGACTTAGATTCGGTAACCTGGGTGTTATCTGGAGATGAGCATGTAGAAGAATACACTGCACCAGACAACGTTATTTCATCAGATAGAAATGACCTAGCTGAAATGTTAACTACAGGAGAGGTGGATGCTGTGATAGGAGCAGGTCCAATATATTCAGAGGGGACCGCCCCTCTTTTTGCAAATTCAAATGAATTAGATAAGAAATGGTTTGCTAAAACCAACCTATATCCAATCAGCCACCTGCTAGTGGTCAGAAACGAAATTTTACGGCAAACTCCAAGTTTAGAAAATGAAATATTTAACATTTTTACAACCGCTAAAGATCTATATTTGGGAGGGTTACAATCAAAGGAAAATCCCAGCCCCCAAGATGAAATACAGTTGAACATGTCAAAGATAGTCGACGGGGATCCAATACCTTATGGATTCGATGACGATCGAAACGGATTAGACGCATTCATTAAATTCAACGTTGATCAAAGTATTATCCCAGAGTACATATCTCCTGAAAGCCTGTTTGAAATGCCCTAAGTAATAGCTGAATAGAAGATGCACATTCGGAAAATATTTATTTTTTAAAGATCCATTTTTTTATTTCTCAATTTGGGGATAATTCAGATTTATTCAGTTGAGCCAGAAGTAAATTTGGCGTCTGTCATATCTGCACCTTCAAAATCTACCCCTCCCAGATCTGAGTCTTGAAAATCCGCCCCTACTAGAATCGCCCCTCTTAAAGAAGCTCCAGACAAATCAGCCTTCGTTAAATCTGCAAAGCTAAGGTCCGCCTGGCTTAAGTCTACGTTTCTGAGTATGGAGCCTACAAGAGACGCATACTGCAAGTTGGCATACCTTAAATTTGCATTCGCCAAATCTGCGTTATTGATATTGGCACCCATTAGTCTGGAGTATGCGAGAATCGCCCCAACCATAGTGGTTTCTTTTAAATCGGATCTACGCATATTCGTTCCGCTCAGATTAGCTCTATTCATATTAGCCGCTTCGCAGACACTTCCAATCAAGTTACACCCTCTTAGATTAGCTTCACTCAGGTCAGCCCGCATAAGTTTGGCTCCAAACAAATTTGAGTCCTCCAGATTCGCCATCCTGAGGTCAGCACCTATTAATTCCACCTCCTTCAAGCGAGAACCTCTAAGATCTGATTTAAGCAATTTAGCTGAGGAGAGTCGGGCAGCAACTTCTCCAACTCCTGCAGATAAATCAATACCCTTCAAATCCGATCCTTCCAAGATAATCCCGCACAAATTTTCACCGGATAAAAACATTGAAGTAAGGTGATCTCTCGTCATTATTTCCATCATTAAGCTCCCACATTCAAGTACGTCAGACAATATTTATATCTATTGGAAAGATCTATAGGGGTGTATTCGTTCCGTTCAAGGGCATTTGAGTCACCTGATCGAGAAATGAAGTGGACTTCAATTGACGTTCAGCTATGAATCTTAAATAGTTTCTAAGTATGTTAGAAACTTCAGCCAAAGGCTGTTGAGGTAAAGACACTCCCGATAGGAGTGCTTCATCATCTTCCAAACGTTGCAAATATCTGAGGATTTTCATAGTCCCCAACGAAATATGCATCGGATAATATTCAATGTCTGTTTGGCAATCCGAACACACTACTCCTCCCATATCTGGTGCAAAAGGATATGTAGCAGGAAGTAAATTTTCTCTACATTCAACGCACTCCCCAAATTCAGGATCATATCCAACAAATTTTAGAAGTTTCAATTCAAAAAAGTGAATTAAATATTCCGAATACTCTACTTTATCTAGGCTAGAAAGAGTGAGTTCAAGCAAATCGTACAATTTTTGATTAGGGGACCAATCATCAGCAAAAGAATCCGTCAATTCTGCTAAATATAGAGCCAATGCCACTCTGTTCAGATCCGACTTAATCCTATTAAAACTTTTTATAATTACACTTTCTGAAACCGTTTCAAACAGACGTCCTCTAGCTAATGACACTTGCGCAAAATTAAGAGGTTCTAAGGACCCTCCTAAACGGCTACCAGGTCGTCTGACTCCTCGAGCAATGCCGGTAATTCTTCCAAAAGAAGAACTAAAGAATGTTATTAGACGATCAGACTCTCCCATAGGCCTATATTTCAAGACAATAGCTCGCGTCTGATAATTTCTGTTTCTTGTCATCAGCAAACTGGATTTAGATTGGTCTCAAATGAAGAAGAAATATAATTTAAAACCTGGCCAATATAATCTGAATTCGTGCTAGAAATCTTGTCTACCTTCCAAGGCTCTTCCAAGTGTAGCCTCATCCGCATATTCCAAATCCCCTCCTACGGGCAAGCCCCTAGCCGGTCTAGTTACCTTAACCCCGAGATCACCTATTAGACGATTGATGTACATAGAAGTTGCCTCGCCCTCAAGATTTGGGTTCATGGCAAGGATAATCTCAACAAAATTTTCTATTCGCATTCTTTCAAGTAATGGCCTGATCTTTAGGTCTTCAGGCCCAATGCCATTTATAGGTGATATCGAACCATGAAGGACATGATACAGGCCACTGAAAGTGGAGGTGCGTTCTAACGCAACAACATCTAGTGGTTGCTCCACAACACAAAGTTTTGATCTATCACGAGAAGCATTTGAACAAATATCGCACGGATCTCTCTCTGTTATATTGAAACATTGTGAGCACAAGATAATTTGACGCTTCATAGAAGTTATAGCAGCTGCTAGGGACTCAGATTGCTCTTCAGGCATACGAATTAAATGATAAGTTAGTCTCTGAGCAGACTTTGGTCCTATACCAGGCAACCGGTTGAATTCGTCTATCAAACGTTGTACCGGAGGGGTACCTCCTTGAGAATCACCAATCATCAGTCAAATCCTCTATTTGAAAGTTAACCTCAATATTAGGTTAATCCAGGAATATTCAAACCGCCCGTCAGAGCTCCCATTTTGGTGGACGCTAATTCTTGGGCTTTCTCAATCGCTCCATTAATTGCTGTTTGCACTAGATCCTGGAGCATTTCCACATCCTCAGCGTCAACAACCTCTGGGTCTATCTCAATTGATTCAACAATCATCTTTCCAGTAACAACCACCTTAACAACACCGCCACCCACAGAATTCTCTATCTTGGAGTTCTCTATTTCCTCCTGCATTTTAGCCATCTGTTTTTGGAGTTGTTGGGCTTGCCGCATCATATTTTTGTTCATCATGTTTCTTTATTTCTCTCCTCAATTATGGTGGCTCCCAAAGACTGAGCTGCCCTGACCAAATGGCTTCTTTGTGAAGCTGGGCGCCCTGAGTTGGAGCTGCCACTCTCTGGATGGGTAACTTCTATATCATATCTTGTACCCAATATTTTAAGTGTTGCATCCATTATTTGGTTACGTACCAACGGATCTTCTATCTCGCCTTCCAGTCTCTCAGCATGAGATGAATGCTGAAAAACAAATGCTAGGGAATTACCAACTATTTTTCGCTCATAGCTTCCTCTCAGCAAGGCTGCTATATTGAATCTGTTCCCCACCTGCCTTAATTCCCGCAGGAGCTCATTCCATTTTTCGTCAATTTCTTTATCGGACTTAGATGCAGAGACGACCGTTTTTGCCAATTCATTCGCTCTTGAGGGAACATTTCTCTTTTTCAATTCCGCAGGTTTCCTTGCTGGGGAAGCTGCTGGCTTATCAACGGTTTTCGAGGAATTATTACTATTAACGGGTTTTACTTTATCTTGCTGTATGACTTGGGGAGCGGGCTGGGAATTGACAGTGACAAAGCCCTCTTTCGACCCCTCTTCTATGATCTCAGCTATAGCCAATTCTAATGGGAGATATTGATTCAGGGAATTTTGAAAATCTACCTTGCCTAAAATTTTGGCAATGCCAATTAAATTCTCAATGGTGACGCGATCTATGATCTTCTCAAGTCCTGCTGATAAGGCTTCCCCATATTCCTCATCAGGGGTCGCTCCTGATTTTTTCTGTAATACATATCGAACTAGTTCCAAAAGACTCGAATTAACGTACCTAGCATCATTCCCGTCGGAAATTATCTGGCTTAGAACAGAAAAAGCCCCTTTTAAATCTCGCTGCGTCAATCTATCGAATAATGCAACTGGTTGAGTATTATCAGAAATATTCAATAGGCCCCGTAAGTGTTCTACCTTGATAGGAGCCTCAAACGAGACTATAGCCTGCTCGAGAAGATTCTCTGCATCCCTCAAGCTACCAGTAGACTTTCGAGCAATAAGCATTAGTGCTTCTGCCTCGACTTCAATATTCTCTGATTGGCAAACCACCTGTAATTTTTGAAATATATCCTGTACGGAAACCCTTCTAAAATCGAACCTCTGACATCGAGATATTATGGTTAACGGCACCTTCTGTACGTCCGTTGTAGCAAGTATTAATACGGCATGAGGAGGAGGTTCTTCCAATGTTTTAAGAAGAGCGTTAAATGCCTCCTGGGTCAGCATATGCACTTCGTCGATAATATAAACTTTAAACTTCGATTCTGTAGGACTGTAATGAATCTTTTCAGTTAGATCCCTTATGTCGGCAATTCGCCTGTTACTTGCCCCGTCTATTTCAATAAGATCTAACGCTCTACCCTCGTTAACAGACATACACACAAGACATTTATTGTCTGGATCTCCCTCAGAGGGATTTAAGCAATTTAAGGCTTTGGCTAAGATTCTGGCTGTGCTGGTTTTGCCTGTTCCGCGTGGACCACAGAACAAATAAGCATGAGATACCCGCTCGCTTATCAGCGCCTGGCGAAGAGTTTGAGCAATATGACTCTGTCCGACTAGATCAGATAAAGTGCCAGGTCTCCACTTCCTATATAGAACCTCAGACAATTTGTTTCGCCCTGTTCATGATACGGCTCTCTAAGTGTTCCATTACAAGTTTTTCAGCCTCTTCTTCATGATCGTAGCCTAGCAGGTGCAAGAAACCATGAGCAACCATATGGCCCAGTTCATCAATGACGGGACCAGTTGCCTGTCTTTTTATCTGTGTTAGAGATATTACAATTTCGCCTAATTGGTCCGTAACTGTGTCCGGCAGTACAAACTGATCTCCTGTAAATCGATCCTGGAGACGGCCAGGATCTCCATAGTACTTTCCCTCATGATCATTGGAAAAAGAAAGGACATCCGTAGTTTCATCAATGCCTCTATAATCACGGTTTAGAACCCTGACAGTATCATCATCTGTTATGACTATACTGCCTTCAACATCTTTGATATCACAGACATACAATGCCGATAATGCAACGGACTTTATGTACCTAACATCCTGGGTCCCAATCGTGACCCCATCCGTGAAAATATGGATAACACTTTCATCTTCCATTCGGACAGAGTCTATATCAAATAGACTTCTATTGGGATACTGCTAGCAGTAGGCTTCCGTTTTCACAAGTGATCCGTATTGATTGGTGCGTACAACATGGGTTTGATTTGAATAACTGAACACTACTTCAAATCCAGGAATTTCCTTACCACTACCAGCCGTGATGCCCAAACACCCCAGTGACTGATCCGGCCATGTTTTAGCCCCTATTGAAACGAACTCTAAATCAGGTTGATCTATTTTGAGTTCTGCTGCCAGTGTCCAAGCCGCAGAGACCTCTGCACATTTTTCTCCCAATAGCGATTCATCCCGAGCAATAGCATCACTACTCCCCTCTACCACCGTAGCAGTATCTACACCTGCTCTCATCTCCTCGAAGAGCTGTCCAAATCCAGATAACGGCAAAACAACTGTAGTATCTTTGGCTAGTATCTCTTTAAAAGCTTCTAAAGACCTTTGAAACGTGTAGAAGTCTGGATCCTGCTCAAGGGCTGCAGCAAACACAGCCGTAGCCTGAGCTTCTCCACATCCTCTTATTATGCTACTGTCCCGCTCGGCATTAGCGAGTATTATCGTGGCTTTTCTGTCAGCATCTGCTCTCACTTGAGCATCAATCTCAGCTCCCTCTGCACGTTCCTTGTCTGCCTTCCTCTTCCTCTCAGCTTGCATACGGGAATAGACACTTTCAGCTATTTCACCAGGGAAATCAGCTCTTTTTATTCTCACATCTATAACATCGATGCCGAATTCTTCGAGTTTTGGTTTCACAGAGGTGAGAACATTAGCCAACATCAAATCACGCTGAGTTGTGATTATTTCTGACTGATCATGACTGGCTATTTCTCTCCTCAGCTCTGAAGTAACAATCTCGGCCGCTCTGGCAGCCGCTGTGACTTCATCTCCCAACCTTTCTCTAAATAAGGTCGGATTCACTATCCTACCCCTAGCGTAAACATCAATAATAAGTCTTTTCTTATCTTTGGTAAGTAGGGAGTCGGGAGGAGCGTCGAAATTTAACAGGCGCTTCTCAAAAAAGGTAACGCTATCGACAAAAGGCGTTTTTATGTTCAGCCCAGGAGACTTAACTTCACGTTGTATCTCACCAAATCTAGTAACAATTGCAACTTTTTTCTCATCGACAACAAAAAATATTTGAGGCAGGATGATCGCCGCTACAACTATAGCTGCTATTAAAATTATTATCAGTGATCTCATTTTTGGTTTAAGCCCCTAGGTCACTCCGTCGGTATTGGTATTATTCCAGAACGGTCAGGATTCACTAAAATTACTTCGTCCGGGTCACCCAGAATCTTACTTATTCCAGGAAGTATCTCTTCCATCGCCTCAAGATATAACCGTTTCCTGGTGACATCTTTTGACTTTTCATATTCTCTTTGTATTGCTAGAAAACTTTCGGCCTCACCAATGGCAACCGCAATCTTTTGCTGTCTAAAACCTTCTGATCCCTGCAAAATCTTTGAAGCCTGGCCACGTGCTTGAGGCAAAACTGACTCTTTATAGGCATCCGCCAGGTTAATAATTTTGGCCTTGTCTTCCTTAGCCCTTACCACGTCGTCAAAAGCATCTTTAACCTGTTCAGGTGCAAATACATTTAACAGTTTCACTTCTCGTATACGAATTCCCGTTTGATAGAGATCTAGTATTTCTTGCAGTTTTTCCTTGGTCTCTACCTGAACTTCCTCTTTCTTATCAGTCAACGCGTCGTCAATAGGTCTACTACCTATAACCTGACGTAACGATGTTTCGGTCGCATCCTTCAAGGTCACACTGTCAGGGGAAACAACCTCATACAAGTATTCTCTGATATTTTTTATGTCGTATTGAACTAGTAACTGGGCATCTACGATGTTTGGAGCCTCACCTGGTCGATTATTTTCGTCAGGATCCCCCGTAATCATCAAGGATTCACTAAGAACAGGGGTATCACCCCTTATTCCGAGCTCTAACTTCCGAACCTCGTCAACTTTTACTATGTCTCGTGCTCCAATTGGCCCAGGCCACCACCATTGCAGTCCAGGATCCTTAGTGGAGGAAAAACTTCCAAAAATTCTTAAGGCTGCCTTTTCTCCCGGCTGAACCGTAAAGAACCCTGTTGCGAACCAAATGACTAGTCCTATAACGATCACTGCCAAAATCACAAAAGGCGCTTTACCACCACCTTTCCCAACCCCTCCAAATATAGATTTAAACCTATTAAGAATTTGATCGAGATTCACTTCTGGTTCTTGCTGTCTATACATATGTATATTTCCAAACTAAGCGTATATTTATAGGCACTTCGTAACTACATCAATAGTAACATAGCTCGAATATAAAACCTTAGGTATATGACCTCAAATATATAGATGAGATGCATCCTTAACGCCAGTCTATGGAGGAGCACAGAAATGCAAAATGTAAATATATGCATCGTAGGATGCGGCGGATATGCATATGAGGTCATGGATGAGATTAGAAACGTCTCAGGGATTAAATTTTCCTTCGCAAGCAGAGACATCTCAAAAGCCAAAGCCTACCAAAACCAATTTGACGGAACTCACTCATTTGGTAGTTATGAAGAAGCTGCATGTCACCCAGATATTGATGCGATGTACATATTCAGTCCACACAACCTACACATGCACCACTCAACAATCGCTCTCTCTAACAAGAAACACGTCCTTGTAGAAAAACCGATCGCGAAAACACTAGAAGATGGCAAAAAAATGATTACTCTTGCCAAAAAATCTGGTGTACATCTGATGGTTGCAGAAAATTACAAGTTTTTAAACACGGTGGGAAAATCTGTGGAAATTATTAGAGACAGAGATGAGTCTGGCATAGGACGGTTGCGAACTATCAAAATAACATCTGAAAGCTACCGTGAACCAGAGAATTGGCGGAGAAAGTTAGATATTAGCGGTGGTGGCGTATTCATAGACTCTGGAATTCACCTCGTAAACATTTTGGTGAGTCTAGCCGGTTTCCCTGACAAAATATTAGCCGCGATTCCACCTTCGGTATTTAACGAGGCTGAGGGCGAAGATGCCTTGAATCTATTTGCTATCTATAAAAATGGAGTGTCTGGAACTATATTTCATTCCAGATCCACCAACATAGGTAAACCGGTGCAAGAAATACAAATTGACGGATCCGTTGGAAGAATTGAATTCAACCCGTTTTCTAATGACATGAAGGTCATCAAAGGAAATTTAACAAGAACCATCAAGTTAAAAAAATCGACAAGAGGAACTCGGGAGATGATATCGTCCTTCAGAGATCTGATCCTTCATGGGGGACCTAACAAAATGTCTGGAGAGATGGGTCTGGACGATTTGTCGATCGTCATGTCTGCCTATGAATCTGCCTCAAATGGTACAGAGGTTACGCCAGAAAAATTCACCTCTACATAAATCAAGCAATGTCAACGGAACAGACTTAAGAACCTGTCCTCGTAATAACTATATACACCCCATTTGTCTAATTCGGTCTTCAGCATATCTGGACTACCACCCATCTGAACAGATCTGAACATCTCTTCAATTTGATTGACTGCCGCCCTTGGAAGACCCCCAGCGGAGGATTGTGGGTCCATAAGCCCTCCAGACTTCATTTCTCTGGCATTGAAAGAAGCTGAAGAAGCTGTAAATTCATAAATGAATTTCATTAAAGCAACATCCCAAAATTCGTCAATCCCGACTATGACGACTGACAGGTTGTTATTTTTATCCTTCAAATCTTTGGATATCCTACTGGCAACCTCTGTCGGTATACCTCCAACAATTTCTAAATTTTCGCTTTCGTTTCTATATTGGTACAGAATACCTGGGCTATGGGCTCCGTAGGATTGTGCTGCAAATCTCATATATTCGTAGGCGCTTTCACTAAAACCATCCAAGTTCAGTGCATATGTTGGTGTTATGAGAGACGGCTGTTCCGCAATCACCTTACCCTTCCTAACTACCGATTCTAATTCTTTTTTTGAGGCATCCATTGCAGTGTATATAGGCTCAGTAACCACAAAATATTCAACCGACGTAATTCCAAAGGTAGCAAGATGCTGAGTCGGAAATTTGATTACATAGGTTTGCTCTACAGACCTCATCCATTCAGGAGAAATATTCATTTTGTTTCGCTTTATCCAGTGATTTTTCTAAGCACAATAAATTGTACCTCAGGGTTTAAATTCCTGACGGTTCCGCCTATTTAATTTGCCGTGCACCTGCGAAAATGGTCTTTTTAAACCTACAAAAAGCAATAAACTACCCAGTAATAAAACGGAACCATCTGGAATCGATTGTCCTAATCCGCCGCAACTACGCCCGTCCGTTGTCTCTTCCAGCTTAACAGTGACACTGATAGGTTCTTCTAACACCATTTCATCCTGTGGGACATTTCCAGTCAAAGATTCAACAGCCGTGGAGCCCGCTTGTGGCGTAAGGGAAAATACTTTGACCTCTGAGCGAGGCATCGGAGTTGGCAAATATGATATTTCAGCAGGAGGTTCATATAGTGGGGCTCCTATGTAGGCTCTCCATGAATTCTCCAACTCCAATTTAGATATTCCATAGGTAGACAATATGGCCTCATCAATATTTTCACCGGATTTTAATCTGGAAAGCAGGTGAACCATCTTGGTAGGTCCCAACCGGACCACCATGTACTCTACTATGGACATGGATTGGCCATAGTACATAATCACGTCTTCAGGATCACCTGGCATTGATGGCATTGATGTTATAGGAAGCAATCTACCGGAATGAACAGCGAAATCCACAGCAACATCATAAGAAAAGCTGGGGGACAGGTTTCCGAATTCTGCTAAGCCTTCATTGAGCCAAGAAGGTATGTTGTTATATATACTACCCGCTGCACGCTCGACAAGAATATGGGTAACTTCGTGAGAAGCCGTTCCCTCAGAAAGCCTACCACCACCAAGGACAAGTAATGTTCCGATTTTCGTAAACGCCTGCCCTTCTGTAATCAACTCCCTTCGAATTGTAGAACTTCCCGGTGGCATTCCACCCAGCATTTCACTGACATTGTTGTACATAGTGACCCGTATAGGTTTTCTATCTGTCTGGCCCAATACAGGTTCCATAAAGTCCATTGTTTGAATAATCGCATCCAGTATTTCTACAGCTCTACTTTCGACTGGTCCATGGTAGGCAACATTAATTCCTTCTTCTTCAACTTCTTCCCACTGAAATCTGGAGTCGTAGACAACAATCTGGGACGTTTCAGTCTCTCTTTTGTTTCCTGCTAAATCACTTACTTCAAAGCTATATTCCAGAATGGTTCCAGGAGGGATATATTTACTTGAAGTATTCGTTTTCCAAAAAAGTTCAGCTACCACTTTTTTTTCAGGCTCAAACTCAAAATACTGGTATACCCCTGACTTTTGCTGTCCTATTCGCATGCGCAAAGCAATTTCTTCAACGACGTCTTCCGAATAAACCTCAATTGAAAATCTTATCCCCTCCGGGAATTCGCTAACCGATCCATGGGACGAAATTTCAATGTCACCAGAAGAAGCAGAGATAAGCCCTTGGAAACCAAAACTACAGATCAGAGCTAATAAAATTATAGGAACATTAATTATTTTCAATATGATAACTACACGGTATTTATTAGTGAATTTGGAAACAATTTAGCTTCACTCAACCGCAGATTTAAGGTGCTCTACTAACATTTGTTCATTAGCGGCACCAGTGAATGATATAGATCCGTTGATAACTGTCAGAGGCACTCCTCTCACACCAAAAGTTCTTCCCAACTCAGGAAATTCCTGCACCTCTATCACTTCAGCATCTATTTTGCCGCTCGTAACGGCCATCGCATGTGCCAAACTGGCAACACCAGGACAATATGGTCAATTCGGGGTCACAAAAACTTTGATAGAAATTTCTTCCTCGAGGGAGCTTAGGAAAGAAATCGTTTCCTCTGAAAGAGCCGGTGAACCTGAAGACACATTTATGATTGCTTCTAGTAGGACTGGAAATTCTGTCCCTGCAGGGATACCCAGATATTTAACGTTTGATTCGTCATCCCTTGAGAAAACAATAGTGGGAACCCTTGCCACGCCATAGGATTCTGTAAGCTCTCTATCCTCTCTATGATTAACAACATCAAGCTGTATTTTCTCAGATAGCAGAGATACTTCTTCTAGCAGCTGCTGAGTCGGAGCACAGGTTTCGCAGTCCATTCCTGGAACTAAAAGACCCTTTAAATCGGGCTCCGTAAAAAGAGTTAGTCTAACGTCATGTACCATCTCTTCTTCAAACCTAGATTTGACGAAATCGCTATCAGATTGGTTAAGAAACTGGGTCAAGACTACCTCCTCATATACAAAATTATAGTTACAGACGCATTATTTTGATTTTTTCAACATCGATGATGAATGAACAAGCCTCTGTATCGTGGTGAACAACCCCAGGACTGTAATAATCACCAATACCAACAGTATTACAATCGATATCCATTCTGAAATTATAAGGCCTAGCCCAACAGCTATAACTCTTTCCGGTCTCGTCATAATCCCGACTTTACAATCTATTCCAAGACCTTCAGACCTAGCTCGCAAATAACTAACCATTACAGAACCTATGAAGGCAGAATAAGCAAGAAGAGGGCCAATAGAACAAGTATCAAACCCACTCAGAAGGGAATCACATGGTCCCGTCAGAAAATATATCAGTACTCCAAAAAACACCAATGCCTCTTGAAGCCGATCTATAACAGAGTCTAGTAGGGCACCAAAGTTACTGACTTTACCCAGTCTCCTTGCCAAACCGCCATCAATTAAGTCTAAAGCGCTCCCTAAAAGCATCACAATACCGCCCACAAGAAGCATACCTAGCGAAATAAATATTGCCGCAATAAAAGTGACTATGAGGCCCAATATTGTCACACCGTTTGGAGAGAACCCCAACTTATCAAAACCTGCCGAAACTGGAGATTCGTAATATTGTTTTAGCAAGTCTCTCAATGAGTCTCTATTCCACATACTTTTTAATTACCCATGCTCATAATAAATGTCATGATTTCAAGCCGTAATCCCATTAAATTTCCCGTCGTCATGAGTCACTGTACCTAGCTGTTCGTAATAGTTGATAACTTCGGACGCTACAGTGTCCCATTTGTATCTCCCAACATCCTTCCGAGCAGTTTCAGCCAGAGATTGTCTTAACTTTGGATTAAGTATTAACTGACCAAGCACGCCCCTCAAGCTCTCGACGTTTTTAGGGGTAAACATCATGGAGTTCTTATGGTCCTCGATCACGTTGGAAAACCCATCAATCCTGCTCGCTGCAATAGTTGCCCCTGCGGCCATAGCCTCCAGAAGAACAATGCCAAAACTTTCTTGCCCCGTAGCAGGAGCGCAAAATATATCTGCAGTGCTATAGTATCGAGCCTTGTCAGACTCAGATACCTCCCCAGCAAGGACGATATCAGAAGGATTACGAGATCCAATAATCCTCTGAGATTCAGCATCCATATCCCCACCACCCACAATAATCAGTCTTATATTTGGAAAGTCCCACTTCAGGTCACTGTATGCAGACAACAAATATTGAAGTCCTTTCCGCTTTTCAAGCCTGCTCAAAAAGAGAATATTAATTTTCCCGTCCTTAAGCTCCAAGAATGGTTCAGCTTCCCTAAATTGGTCAATGAAAATACCATTTGGGATGATTCTGTAGTCGCTGGGAATAAACTCCTCAACAAAATGCTTTGAGCTTTCAGATACCGCAATACTTCCATTTAATTTAGAGGCATAACGGCGAAGGATTTTCTTAGCCATTACTCTATAAAAATGGCTACCTTTATACGTATGGAATGTGGCAACTCTTGTCATAAAACTTGGAATGTCTGCTGCAAGTGCCCCTAACGTAATAAGGCTGGCGAAAGGTTCGTGTATATGAATAACATCAAAAGATTCTTTCCTTATCAAGTGAGCGACTTGCCGATAAATCCATGGTGATAAATTAACTCTCGCGATAGATCCACCCGAGGGAACAGCAACCGGCTTGCCCATCGGGACGAACGAAGTATCTAAGGTATTTGGGTACTTTAGAGAGGAGACAGTGTCAGAATATGGAGCAATTACCTTGGATTCAAATCCCCTTTCTCTAAACTCTCTATGAAGATTTGAAATATGCTCATTTACACCACCAGGTACAGCGAAGTCGTATGGCGAAAATTGACCAATCTTCATAGTAGAAACTACTGCCTTAACAAGGTGATTACTCTTTAAAAACTTTCGCTATAGGCGCTCTTACCCCTGAGCCGACTCCTCCCCTGCAACAAAGTCCTCCACTAACTGCCGTGCTTCATCATCTGTGTATTGAATGAGTGGAGACTTCATAAAATAAGAGGAAGGTGCCGTTATAGGACCACTTAGTCCCCTATCTTTAGCAATTTTGGCGCATCTAACCGCGTCTATTACGACCCCTGCAGAATTTGGGCTGTCCCAAACCTCCATTTTTAATTCAATGTTTAGCGGTACATCACCAAAGCTCTTACCTTCCATTCTGATGTAACACCATTTTCGATCTGTCAGCCAGGGCACGTAGTCACTAGGGCCTACATGAACATCTCTGTCAGGTATAAATTCATCAACTTGAGAAGTTACAGCCTGTGTTTTGGAAATCTTTTTTGAAACCAGCCGGTCTCGATCCAACATATTCATGAAATCGGTATTACCGCCAAAATTAAGCTGGTAAGTCCTGAGTAACTCCACTCCCCTGTCCATAAATAAACGGGTTAGCACTCTATGTGTAATGGTGGCCCCAACCTGCGACTTAATATCATCACCAATGATAGGTGCACCAGCTTCTCTGAAGCGTTTTTGCCAGTAATCATTTTCCCCACTCGCAATGAAGACAGGTATGCAATTAATAAACCCGCATCCTGCCTGTAATACCTGTTCTGTATACCATTTAGTAGCTTCCTCTGAACCAACAGGGAGGTAATTGATAACAACATCCACCTCTCTGTCCTTAAGAATCTGAGCCACATCATCTGTCCCACCAGGAGCCTTAGTTATGAGTTCAGATGTGTATCTCCCAACGCCGTCGTGAGTCATCCCTCTCTGCACAGTAACACCTTGGTCAGGCACATCTTGAAATTTCATGGTGTTGTTGGGTTCAGAAAAAATCGCCTCAGACAAGTCCTTACCAACTTTGTTGGCATCAACATCGAATGCTGCCACCACCTTGATGTCGCCGATCCCATACTCTCCCATAACTGGGTGCATAAGCCCTGGAATGGTCTCGTCTGGACCAGCATCTGCATATTTAGTAATCCCTTGTAGAAACGAGGAAGCACAGTTTCCCACGCCTATTATTGCAACTTTGATATCAGCCAAGACTTCGAACACTCCTCTGGAAATTTATGTTTTTCACTTTAATCGATATTTCATGAACCAATTTTAATAGTCCACAAACTATTAAACCACACGCCAGTCTAGCACTTAGCTTTTCACCTTAACAGTAGAAAGCGGTTCTTATCTGGATATTAAAGCGGAATCCCTCAATTTTGACCACCACATCATGTGGTGCTAGCATCTTTCGTCGCTACAATAGTTTCTGGAGGAATCATTGAATCTAGCAAATATTCTCGCAAAGAGGACTCCGTTTTTCTACGGCTGGGTCATTCTAGCAACATCGGGTTCAACGCAGGTAGTACGCAACGCTGCAGCTAGCTTAACTTTAGCCGTCTTTATGTACCCCATGGCAGATGATCTTGGGTGGAGCCGCACCGTTCTTGCAGGAGCAGCAAGTGCAGGAGGGTTAGCGTCGACATTTTTGTCACCTGCGACCGGCTGGGCTGTCGACAGATATGGCGCTCGAACCGTTCTCAGTGTAAGTGTACTCGTACTTGGAGTAACAACCTTTTTAACTGGTTGGGCGACAGTACCCATATTTTTTTACATCACTTACGGAATCGGCAGAGTTATATTTAGTAGCCCTGTCCAAATTGGGTCCTCTGTTGTGGTTTCACGTTGGTTTATAAAAAGTAGAGGCCGGGCAAACGGAATACTTTCATTTTGCCACTCGATAGGAATGACCGGATTCCCTTTAATGGCATCAATACTGATAGGAATATACGGATGGCAAGTTACTTGGCAAATTCTGGGTGTGGCTGTCTGGATAGTTGCCTTGCTCCCCGCATTTTTATTTCTTGCAGAGACCCCCGAGTCCGTGGGAGTCTTACCAGACGGAGAAACTCCATCAGATGACTCAAAATCAACTTCAAATCCGGGTACATCAGAGGAAGTATCCTGGACGCTTAGGGAAGCAATGAAGACACCGGCCCTATGGCAGCTAGCAGTGGGCACAGGCTTCCTCTATGTCATCCAGTCAGGCACCAATATACATATGGCTGCTTATTTACAAGACATCAATTTAGACTCAAAAGTCGCAGCTTCCGCAGTAAGTCTCACTGCGATATTCACTGGGTTGGGTGGACTTGGATGGGGTTTGATAATCGAAAAAGTAGCTGCCAGATTTTGCTATGCTCTTGTCGCCGCCTTAATGGCGGCAGCTGCGTTGTTATTCATAACCGTCAATAGTCCTCTCACCGCGTTAATCGTGGCCTCGCTGTTTGGAGTCTCTTTGGGCGGAGCGCTGGTGATTCCACCAGTAGCTTTCGCTAACTATTTCGGCAGGGATTCACTTGGGGCTATTAGAGGTATAACAGAACCATTTAATGCCTTCGGACAGGCAATCGGAGCGCTACTATCAGGAGTCATAAGAGATGGAACTGAAAGCTACGAATTAGCTTTCTACACAATGTCTGTAGTGGCTCTATTGGCTATATTTATGACCCTCTCAGCAATCGTCCCAAAGAAATGACTAACCATAGTTAAACAAGAAGAGGGGACCTATCTAAGATCCCCTCTTTTACTTAATTATAAATTTTTAGATACCGAACTTTTTTATCCAGAACCTGGACCGCGACCCATTGAATAAGGCTGCCATCGCTTTAGGCCAGCATCTGCTAACACCGCAGGATTTACACAGGTTCTAGGCCATCTGCCGGTCAGCACAAGAGAAAGTTCTTGACCTACTCGTCTTCGAGTCTCCGGAGCCATTCTCTGTGAAGCAGAGGCTACGTGGGGCGTACTTATAACATTTTCCATGTGTAAGAGAGGATTTTCTGGATCAGGGGGTTCCTGCTCGAAAACATCCAGACCCGCACCCGCAATCCAACCTTCCTCTAATGCTTTTATTAGTGCCTTTTCATCAACGGTCGGACCCCGGCCATTATTGATGAAAAGCGCAGTAGGTTTCATAGCCCTAAACTGATCTTCAGACATTAGATGATGAACTTCCTGAGTAGAAGGTGCATGCATAGACACAATATCTGAACGCT